>Ga0335073_10004668_pt1 | contig 19165 bp, 12 predicted proteins | sample Lox_Sample_22_FD_207093 | JGI IMG/M metagenome (GOLD analysis project Ga0335073, IMG submission 207093) | Soil microbial communities from Loxahatchee National Wildlife Refuge, Florida, United States - Lox_Sample_2.2 | ecosystem: Environmental > Terrestrial > Soil > Wetlands | place: USA... | reverse complement strand
AATTCCGCCGCCGCCGCACGCCCGTCGCCGGAACCGATTTCTTCCTCGAACAGGGCCGCCTCGACCTCGACGAAGGAGCCGCAGTCAGCGATGCCGACAGCGTCCTGCGCATCTTCGGCCTAATCGCCGTGCACGGCTACAAGCTGAGCCAGAGCGCAGAAGACCGCATCACCGAAGCCCTGCCCGTGCTTGCCGTACAGATGCCCGAAGGCCCTTTCCTGTGGAACTGCCTGCGTGAAATACTCCTCGGCCCACACGCCGCGCACGCCCTGCGCACCATGCATGCCCTCGGCGTCCTCGAGCTCGTCATCCCCGAGTTCCACGGCATCGACGCGCTCGTCATTCGCGACTCCTACCACCGTTACACAGTCGACGAACACACTTTCCTCGTCATCGACAACGTGCACGCGCTGCGCCAACCCGCGCACGACTGGGAAAAACGCTTCTCAACGCTATTGCCCGAAATTGAGCGCCTCGACCTCTTCTTCCTCGCGCTCCTGATGCACGACACCGGCAAGGCTCGCCGCACCGGCGACCACTGCGCGCAAAGCGTTGAGCTGGCGGAGAGCCTCTTCGCGCGCCTCGACTTCGATCCTGAAGAGCGCGAGATCGTGCGCCGCATCATCCGCAATCATCTGGAAATGTCAGCCACGCTGCGCCGCGACATCTTCGACCCGGAAAGCGTCCGCGCCTTCGCCGAAAAAGCCGGCAGCCAGGCGCAGCTCAAGATGCTCTGCGTGCTCACCTACGCCGACATCAAAGCCGTCGCCCCCGAAGCGCTCACGCCATGGAAAGCCGAAAATCTGTGGCAGCTCTATATCGCCACGTCCAACTTCCTCGACCGCAGCGTCGATGAAGAGCGCTACCACGTCGAATCCGACACCGGCCTGCTCAACCGCATCGTCGCCCTCACGCCAGACCGCGCCGAAGAACTCAAGTCTTTCCTCGAAGGACTCCCACAGCGCTACCTGCAAACCCGCCCTCCCGATCAGATCCGCAGCCACTTCCTCATAGCGCTTGATCTGCCAAACGAGCCCGTACAGTTAGCCTTCCGCACCGTGCGCCAGTTGCAGGAAATCACCCTCATTACCGCTGACCGCCCCATGCTCTTCGCCGACATGGCCGGCGTCCTCTCCGCCTGGGGCATGAACATTGTTAAGGCCGACGCCTTTTCCAACAGCGCCGGCATCATCGTCGACACCTTCCAGTTCACCGACCCCTTCCAGACCCTCGAACTGAACCCGACAGAACTCGACCGTTTCCTCAAAAGTATTCGCGACGTCATCTCGAAGAAAGTGCCGCTGCAAACGCTCCTGCGCGGTCGCAGCCACGCCAACCGCCGCAACAACGTAAAGGTGCACGTCGAAACGCGCCTCGCCTTCGACAACGAATCCTCTAGCCACAGCACCCTGCTTCAGGTTGTCGCGCAGGACACCCCCGGCCTCCTGCGCGAACTGGCCCGCACCTTCGCAGAATCGAAGTGCAACATTGAGGTAGCCCTCATCGACACCGAAGGCGAAGTAGCCATCGACGTCTTCTACCTCACCTCGCAAGGCAAACTAACCCTAGCCCAACAAAAACAACTCTCCACTACCCTGACGCAAGCCATAGAATCCCTCCGCCACTAACGCATCACCCCAGAATTGTCATCCTGAGCAAAGCTCAGCGGAGTCGAAAGACCCGCACGAACAACGTAGCCTGCCCTGAGCTTGCCGAAGGGTGCGAAGCCTTGCAAAGCTAAACCAAAGACCACCTTGACAAGTTATTGAAGCGGTGACTATACTCCGCCCGCCTTAGTAAATCGAATTAGTTCTAGCGATCTACCACGGCCACCCAACTGCCATTGCAAGGGGTCTGCGCCGTGCAAAAGTCTGAAAAGAGGGAGAAACCACGATGTTTGTTTCAGTCACAAACTATACTTGGGGCCTATCCCGAAATCGGATCGCCCTTATCTCGAGCCTGATCGCGGTTCTCACCCTTCTTTTTGCCGGCCAACTCGGCGCACAGACCGTCGCAACCTATAGTTTCGAAGACGGAACCGCCGACGGCTGGACTTCGTTCAACGGCGCCAGCACACCCGTCGCCACCAACGCCGCCGCGTACTCTGGATCCTATAGTCTGCTGACGACAACCAACTCCAGCGGCGCGGGCGGACCCTCTATTTCTCTGAACAGCATCCTTCTACCTGGTGCGACGTACACCATCACCGGCTATGTCATGCTTACCAGCGGTGAATCCGCTACCAATGCCAACTTCACCATGAAGCGCAGCGACCCAAGCTGCTCCGGAGGCACTTGCTACGACACCATCGGCACCTATCAGGTGCCCGTATCCGATTCGGGATGGGTCCAGATCGGCGGATCCTACACCGTCAGCACCACCGAAACCGGCTTAACCCTCTACGCCCAGTTAGTCGGAGCCACCACCGCCCAATCCTTCTACCTCGACGAGGTTGTCATCACCGAAACAGCACCACCCCCCGGCGGAACGCCGATCGCCACCTATAACTTCTCCGACGGCGGGCTCGACGGCTGGACACCCTTCGGCTCTGCAACCCTGACCAACGCCGCTCCGCCGGTCCTCGACCCTGCAGGCGATACGCTGAGTCTTCTAGTCACCAACCGCACCGCCACCTATATGGGACCCAGCCTCAATCTCCTGAGCGTCCCCAACGTTGTCGCGGGAGCGACCTACCAGATCACCGCTTACGTCCTGCTCGCCGCGCCTGACAGCACCAATCCCACCGCGACCCTCTCCATCAAAACCGCCGACTGCGCCACCTCCGGAGCCTATAGCAATCTAGCCACATCCGGAGCGCTTTCCAGTACAGCCTGGACCAAGGTTCAAGGCACCTTCAGCTTCAGCGATCTCCCTGGACCACCCACCAACCTCATCCTCTACATCCAGTCCAGCAGCGCGACCGACGCCTTCTACATTGATGACGTCGTCATCAGCCAGCTCGCACCGCCTCCACCCAGCCCCAGCCAGCAGGACAACTCGGGTATCACCACCACTTTCGCGGATGGCGGCCTCGACGGCTGGAGCTCGCGCACTGGCCAGTCCACGCTGACTAATGTTGCGCCGCCGGTCATTGACCCGAACGGAGACACGCGCAGCCTGCTCACCACTGGCCGCGTCGCGAACTACGACGGACCCCAGATCAACGTCAGCAACAAGATGTACAACGGCTCAAAGTACAACCTCAGCGCATGGGTCATGCTCGTGCCCACCGACGGCTCGTCCCATGTCATGAACATGAGTCTGCAGGTCACGCTCGACGGCAACACCAGTTACCCCAGCATCACCCCATATCCCGGCATCACCATCCCTGCCGACGGCCAGTGGCACCAGATCAGCGTCACCGGATACAACATGGCCAACAGCTACGATCCCGGAGCCGCCTACGTCTACTTACAAACCGTTCCGCCCTCCGGCAGCGACCTCGTATCTTTCTATCTCGACGACTTCCAGCTCACTTATGTTCCCCCGCCCACCGTTCAGACGGATATCCCTTCGATCTATAAGACCTTGGCTGATTACTTCCCGATCGGCGCTGCCGTCGATTCAACCGACCTCTCCGGCCCGCATGCCCAGTTACTGACGATGCACTTCAACAGCTTGACGTCGGAGAACGACATGAAGTGGAGCTCGGTCGAGAACACGAAGGGCACCTACACCTACAGTGCCGCCGACGCTGAGGTTGGCGAGGCCGTCTGCGCCAACATGCGGGTACGCGGACAGAACCTGGTCTGGGCGACCGGGGAGCAGACGCCCGCCTACGCCACCGGCGACGGAACAAACTCCGCCGCCAACCAGGCCGTCGTCACCGCCAATATCCAGGAGCACATCCAGTCCGAAGTCCAGCACTTCGGCTCCCAGGTCTACGCGTGGGACGTCGTCAACGAGCCCCTCGATCCCACTCAACCGGACTGTCTCGACCATGGTCCGTTCTATCAGGTGCTTGGCCCGAGCTATATCGATATCGCGTTCAAAGCAGCCAGACAATATGCTCCCGCAGGCACGAAGCTGTTTCTCAATGACTACAGCACCACCGATCCCAACAGGCTGGCATGCCTGGTGCGCGTGGTGCGCGAACTTCGCGAACGGGGCGTTCCAGTCGATGCCATCGGACACGAGATGCACAACCAAATCAACTACCCGACCGTTGACGCCATGGTGCACGCCATTGAGACCGTGCACGATCAATTCCCCGAGCTCGATCAGCAGGTCACCGAGCTCGACATGAGTGTCTACAACGCCGGAGACACAACATCCAACTACGGCAACAGCATCCCTCCCGCCGTTCTCGCCGAGCAGGGCTGGCTCTACAAGCAGTACTTCGATGCATTCCGGCGCCTGAGGGGCAAGCTCAGCGCCGTCACTTTCTGGGGCATGGCCGACGATGACACCTGGCTCGACAGCTTCCCGGTCGCTCGTACCGACTATCCACTGCCTTTTAACATGCAATTGCAGGCAAAGCCCGCCTACTGGGGAATTGTGGATCCCGCGCAACTGCCCGGCTACGGCCTCAAGCTCTCAATCACAGGCCAGATCGGCAACCCGAACGCCCGCATCGTCACCCTCACCGCAACCAACGGAGACGCCGGCCCGGCCTATGCAACGCAGATCGGCAGCTTCAGCCTCCGTCAGATCTCTGGCCGTCCTTGCTCGCCAGTAGTCACGCCCCCCAGCGCCTTTCCAATCCTGCTCGGAGACATCGCCGCAGGAGGCACCGCCAGCGCAGCCTTCACTATCAACTTTGCCGGATGCGACTCCTTCGCCCACTTTATTGTGAAAGCTCCGTGGAGTTCATCCGTCTATCATACCGGTACATTCGTATCGGAACTGGAGGTGCGAAAAGACCACGACGACCACTGGATCCAAGGCCGGTAATCGTCCAGCGATTAGTGGAGAAGGAAAGCAAGGTAGATGCCCTGAGATTTTGTCATCTCCGAGCGAAGCGCGTTGTCACACCCGAGAGAGCTTGCAGTTTTTAGAGCTAGCGTGGGGGGCGTGAACGATCGCTTCGTTTTGCAGTTGATCGGGCCTTGGCTTGACCTCGTCTTTAGCGTGCTTTCACTCGACAACTATCCTAGAAGTTTGAAGTCAGGCGCAGAGCAAAGCTGCGGCCGGGGCCGATCGCATTTCCCGAGAAGAGCCCGCCGAAATCGATGACATTGAGCCGGTTATTCAGGTTGTCGCCATCGGCCTGGAAGCGCATGTTCAGCTTATCGCTTTTGTAGACGTCGACTCCTAGAGACGCGCTGATCGCGAGCGTAGGGAGAATCCGGCCCCGGTTGAAGTTGAGGCGGTTTAGGACGGACTGGCCATACTCCGCCAACACCTCCGACGGTACTCCATCGAAGTCGAAGGGCAGGCCCGACCCGTAGGAAACCCCGGCGGCCAGCCATGCGCGGCGCAGCGCCTGATATTGGAAGCGCGAGCGCAAGGTGTTCCGCTGGTCCTGTGAATCGGGGAAATGCCCGGTGGTTTGCGTCAGAGCGTTGGTAGCGTCGTCGCCCACGAAGAGTCCGCCGGTGACCGGGAACCAGCAATTTCCGACGATATAGGAGTAACTCACATATCCAGTCAGTTTGTTCCACTTGACCAAGTCGACCTTCGCCTCGGCCCCATAAAGGATGGCATAGTTAAAGGCGATCGGATAACTCACGGTGGTGTTCGTGATTTGGTCGTCGTCCGCGTAGTTGTTCTCATATCGGCGGAAAACATTGATATTCAGGCTCATCTTATCCGAGAAGCCCTCGGTGAAGCCGCCCTCATAGTAGTTTCCCCTAGAAGGTTTGACTGGCAGCCGCAAGACGATCGGGTCGATCGCATCGATTAACGGCGAGCTTGCCGCCAGAATATTTTCAAACGAGGGCGTCTGGAAAATACGGTCGTAGGAGAAGTGCGCCACCATCTTCAGCGACGGAAAGTACCGACCGACGGAAACCCGGGGGCTGAAGGCGTTCTGGTTCAGGACCAGCTGGTAGTGGTCCCAGCGAATGCCCGCGCTGACCGTCCATTTTCCCAGCCGAATCAGGTCCTCGACAAAGGCCGCCTGCTCCAGGTCGGGACGGTTTTCGGCAAAGGCAAACGGCGATGGGGTGCCGGGATCGTACTGGGTCGGATCGGTGATGATGTAGTTCCACTTCTCATGCAGAAAAGTGTTGTCGGACTCGACTCCCGCCTTCCACTCCTGGTTCTTGTAGTGCCAGGAGAGCGTTCCTTTGAAGTAGCCTTCGTTGAAGTAGTTATTCAAATTGAAGATAATCGGGTACGAGTTTTGATTGGAGTAGAGATCGTTCTGGTTGTTCCGCACGAAACCGGACAGATTGCCCAGCATGTCCGGCGAGAAGATATGCTGGTAGCTGACCGTGCCCATGGTTTCGAAATTGTCGCCGGTCTGCAGCTGGCCGCCGGGGTACACATCGCCGGGCTGAAGCTCGCCGCCGTTCTGCTGGACCAACTCGTTCGGGATCTGATATCGCGCCAACGCGTGACGCACGCTCATGCTCAGCCGGTCGTTCTCCGTCAGGTCGCGCTCGTACCTGACCCCGAAGTCTCCTGTCGTCCCGGAGTTAGTGTAGTTCTGGGGCACGACGGGATTAAGGTAATGCGAACTCATGCTGCCGGCGGCGGTCGCTCCCAGCGTGTTCTTGTCCCAGGTATCCTGCACCTGGGCGTAGCCCTGCGCGGTGTCATAGCTGCCCCCGGCCGCGATGAACTCGCCATGCAGGGCTGAATCGTCGTAGTGCTTCGTATTCAGCTCGACCACTCCACCCATCTTTCGACCATACTCGGCGGGAAAGCCGGCCGTATAGATAGTCATTGAATCGATATCGTCGGCCTCGATCTCAGTCCCAAAACTCGGCGAGCGATTGTCGGTCAGGGGCATTCCATCGACTACGAACTGCGTCTGGTATTCCGAACCTCTGGGATGCAAAACCGCGTTACCCTCATAGAGCCAGCCCGGCTGCGTGTTGACCAGGTCCTGGACGGATCTCCCCGGCAATGAAGCCACCCTGTCGTCAATCTGCTTGGAGCCAATCTGCATGATGGAAGAGGGTCGATTCGGGTCGATCAGCGTTACGGCGTCATTCACCTTCACCGTCGTATTGACCGGCGCAACCTCCAGCTTGATCGTGGAATCGCGCGGGAAGGGCGATCTAATTTCGATCGTCTTCGCGACAGGCGTGAATCCCTGCCTTTCTGCGGTCACCACATACAGACCATAAGGCAGGCCTGGGATGTCCAGATTGCCGCCATCGTCGGTGGGAACGTCATTGTTATACTGACTTACCTGACTCAAAACTCGAATTGATGCTTTGATGCCCAGACCCGAAGCGTCAGTCACCTTCAGGCGGAGTTCACCGGTGTACACCTGGCTTTGAGCGGTCAATGCGCAGCATGAGAAGACGACCATCCATCGGAAGACCCGCATGCTTCCATATTCCGTTTTGTCCGATTTTGTTCAGCCTTTTTGCGGATAAAGACCGACTCGTGGAAAAAGGCTGAACAAACCGGAGTCAGGTGGAATTTAGTATTAGAGAGAGTGATGACGGCTCCAAATCAGGATTCGACAATCAGCCTTTCTTTGCCGACAATGGCGAGCACCGCGCATGCGGCCGCACCTTCGGAGGTTGAGATTGAGGTCATTTCTCTCTTCGACCAGCTTCAGGAGAGGCTTTTCGGGTATGTCCTCTCGTTCGGAGTAACTGTTCACGACGCGGAAGACATCGTGCAAGAGACGTTCCTTTCGCTCTTCCGGCATCTGCAACTTGGCCGCTCGCGCCGGAATCTTCGCGGCTGGATTTTTCGCGTCGGGCATAATCTCGCGTTGAAACGGCGAACCACAAACCGGGTTGAACCAAGCGGGGTCGCTTATGAAGACATTGCCGCTCTGCATTCCGACCCAAGCCCTAGCGTGGAAGAACAGATCGCCTTCAGCCAAAGGCAGCAGCGGCTGCTGGCTGTTGTCGACGCGCTGCCGGAGCAGGATCAACGCTGCCTGGCCTTGCGCGCGGAGGGACTGAAATACCGCGAGATCGCGGAGATTCTTGGCATTTCCCTTGGCAGCGTCTCGATGTCGCTGGCGCGCTCCCTGGCGCGTCTGGCGCGTTCAGATGGGAGGTAGAGCGATGAGCGGCAACGACGTTCATTTGTCCGATCAGGAGATCGTTCTTTGTGCTGACGGCGAGCTTTCGTCACATCGCGCTGCCCGGGTGCGCGAACATCTGGCCGGCTGTTGGATCTGCCGGGCACGCGCAGCGGAGCTCGAAGCCGCGATCGCCGATTTCGTTCATATTCATCAACGCAGGGTCGATTCACAAATGCGTCCTGCAGCCGGACTTCGCGCTTCGCTCAAAGCTCAGTTAGCGGAAGCCGCTGCGACAGAGCGCAAATCGCGCATCCGGTTGTTCCCCAGTGTATTTTTGCGGCAACTCGCACTCGCCTGTGTTCCTCTTTTGATTGTGATGGTTGGGGTCTGGAGGATGCGTTCCGGCACTCTCCGCCCATTTGGTGGTATTGTTCGGCTTCAGGCCCGTGCTCTTCCTGACAGGGTGCTGACACCGGGATTTACCCGTGCCGTCAAGCTCGACGACCTGTGCGGCCAGCGACATACCGACGCACCTCGCGTAGTCGATACTTCGATGGAACAAGAAGTATTCAAAGAATATGGGCTGTCGGTTTCCACAAGCAAGGAATATGAGCTCGACTATCTAATTACGCCGGAACTTGGCGGGGCGGACGATATTCGGAACCTCTGGCCTGAACCGTATGCATCAACTGCCTGGAATGCTCATGTCAAGGATGAGTTGGAGGATCGCCTCCACGAGATGGTCTGCGACGGGAAAATCGATCTCTCGACAGCGCAAAAAGACATTGCCACGAACTGGATCGCAGCTTACAAACGATATTTTCATACAGAGAGCCCGTTGCCCCCGAAAGGAACATCGATGCGATCGTAGAAAATGCGGACACTAGTTGATGCAGATACTACGTGTCTTCTATACGCCAGACATCACCAGCTAGAAGGTTTTTTACTCACCACTGTAAGGGGGGTCGGGAGATACCACTGATGAGGGGTGTTCGCCTCGTATTTACACCAGTGTGCACGCGTACGCGTCCGAAGTTCCACTCTCTCGAACGCTAGCCTCAACTGGCGCGTACAGGGCTTAGCATGTTTCAGCAACCCAATGCCCTTGAGTCGGCATTGGCGATAATACGTTCACTGATGCTGGCATGCGCATTGCCGAATTTTTTTAGAGATGAACTCGCTGCACAGAACAGGACATTCGCTGCGTCACTATGGAGGTACACGACAAAAAAGGGGACTTGGGCAGGCGCAAAGCTTACTCTGGTTAATAGGCGACTCATCGAAAACGAACGACGACGCGTAAAACGGGACAATACCATGCAGGCTCTGTTTCAAGATTTTCGATATGCCCTTCGCCAACTGCTGCGCAGCCCAGGCTACACTCTTACAGCGATCCTGTCGCTCACCCTTGGAATTGGAGCCACTGCCGCCGTCTTCAGCGTCATTTACGCGGTTCTCATGAACCCCTTTCCCTATCCTGATGCCGATCGGATCGTGCGCCTCGAAGTCACGACAGCCGCAGGCGAGGATCGCTGGATCAATCTGAACGGTCCGCAAATCCGTCAACTGCGCAAATCACCTGTGGTCGAGAGCCTGTTGGTCATCGACGGCTGGAGCCTGTCCCTCACCGGAGGCGATCTTCCCGAAAGCGTGGAGGCCGCCTACCTGAGCAGCAATTCCTTCCTGGATCTGGGAGTGGCTCCCGTATTGGGACGAGGGTTCGTGCCCTCCGATGGAATCGATGGGCAGGAGCCGCAACCGGTCGCAGTTCTTTCCTGGAAGTTCTGGCGGAGCCATTTCAGCAGCAGTTCCACCGTGCTGGGAAAAAAGCTGCAACTGGACCACAAGAACTACACCATCGTAGGCGTGATGCCCGCGCGCTTCACCTGGTACAGCGGAGATGTGTATCTGCCGCTCAAGCTCACCCAAGACCCAGGCCCTGTCTACGTTGTCGATCTGCTCCTGAAGCCGGGCATCACCCGCGAGGCTGCAAATGCCGCGCTGCAACCACTGCTGGAGCAGTTCGCTCGCGAAACGCCAAAGCGCTTTCCCGAGCATTTCCGCGTCGAGGTGCGTGGCCTTAACGACTGGGTCGTCAAGAGCCTCGGCGGCACGCTATATCTGCTCTTTGGGGCGGTCGCTCTGCTGCTGGTCATCGGCTGCGGCAATGTCTCTATTCTCCAGCTGGCCCGCGGCACGGCGCGCGGGCATGAACTGGCCATACGCGCTGCCGTTGGAGCAAGCCGCCGGCGCATCATCCGTCAGCTCATCACGGAATCGCTGATGCTCGCGCTCACCGGCGCCACGCTTGGCGTCTTCATGGCCTTCGGCATACTCAAGGCCATCGTATCCCTGCTGCCCAAATACTCCTTCGCGCCCGAAGTAGCCATTCAGATCAACGTTCCCGTGCTCATCTTCAGCGCGGGCATTGCGCTCGCAACCGGCATCCTCTTCGGACTCTGGCCCGCACTGCAACTTTCCCGTCCACAAATTAACCAGGTCATGCAGTCCGGCACGCGCAAAGTTGCCGGAAGTGTATACGGTCGCCGCACCCACGGCGCGCTCATCGCAGGACAAATCGCCCTGACCCTGATCCTGCTTGCTGGAGCCGGCGGAGCCATGCAGGCATTTGTCCGCCTCATGCACACACCCCTCGGCTACGATCCCCACAATGTCCTCCCCGTCTGGATTCCGCTTCACGATGGCAGCCTTACCACATGGGCCGACCGCGCCGCATATTTCGATGAGATACGCACCCAGCTCGCCAAGGTGCCCGGCGTAACCGGATCTGCGATCTCCAGCAACGCCACGCCGCCGCAGAATGGCGCGGAAATGAACTACGAGATCCTCGGAAAACCATCCTCTGAGCAGGTAACGGCGCGAATCAATCTTGTAAGTCCGGAGTATTTCTCAATCCTGCGCATCCCGCTCGACCAGGGCCGCCTGTGGACCGAGGCCGAGAACCGCAACGGAGCTCACGTCGCGCTCATCAACCAGACCATGGCCCGGCTCAATTTTCCTCATGGCGATGCGGTCGGGCACTCGGTGAAATTGCCGCAGATCGAGGGCCGTTCGACCATCGTTCTCGCCGCGCCCGGCATCGCCAATTCCTGGCTGCAGATCGTCGGCATCGTGGCCGACGCGCGCAACGATGGCCTCAGAAATCCCATCAAGCCGGCGATCTACGTTCCAAACACGCTCTTCATGTCAGAATTTACGCAGGTCCTCCTGCGCACTTCGGTGCCTCCTGGAACCCTGGTCCATAGCGTTCGGGCACAGTTGAGCGCGATCAATCCCGACCAGCAGACCGGCAGCGATATCGAAAACCTGGAACAGTGGATCGTCGAAGAGCCCGAATGGGCGCAGGAACACCTTGTCGCCTGGATCTTCGCATCCTTTGCCGCGCTCGCTCTGGCTCTTGCTGCGGTAGGGCTCTACAGTGTCGTCTCGTATTCAGTCGTGCAGCGCACCAATGAATTCGGCATCCGCATGGCCCTGGGTGCGCAACGCGGGCACCTGTTGCGCATCGTTTTTGCCTCCACGGCTTTCAGTGTGGGCGGAGGCATTCTCGCCGGCCTGCTCCTGACCCTGGCTTCGAGCCGGCTTCTGGCAAGTTGGTTAGCCGGAACGTCGAACAATCCGATCGTTCTTGTCGGCGTGACGCTTCTGTTGACTGCCGTAGCTGGCATCGCCTGTGCCGTGCCTGCTCGCCGCGCCGCCTCCGTAGATCCTATGACTGCATTGCGCTGCGAATGAGTGAGCAGTGCGAATTTCATACTCCAGAATCGCAGAAGACGCAGAAACTCACCTTACAACTGACGACTACAGGCAGTGCACGTTTCCAGACCGGTAAGCCTCGAAACACGCGATAGCAATTATGTGTCATTGAGCTTTTTCGTGATGGATTGCCGAGTGGCAAGTGCCTTTCTTAGCGCTGACTCAACCCCGGCACTTTCCGCTGCTATGAAACTCCACTCCGGCTTTCTGACATGTCCCTTGATCCAGAAAATGGCAGCGGTTGGAAGCATAACGTGGCAGTGCGTCGCTCGCAACAGCGCGAATATTAAAGCGGCCCATATCACCGTTTATCGTGCGCGGAAGCATAACGTGGCAGTAAGTCCAAAAAAGGGAACTATAAGGTGGCACCGAGTGCATCCGAAACGCATTCCTTTTGGGCATATCCACAAACACGACTTGGCGCGCGAATGAGAACCTGCTTCTTGACGCCATGCAAATGCGAACTGTACAGTTCAAACAGGGGAAATGGAGAGTTCATGGCTACCGTATCCGCAAAAAAGAATGACTCGATTGTTGTTTCAGCTTTGAGTGCGCGGTCAAATTTTGGGAAATTGCTGCGACGCGTTGATGTGGAGCGCAGGTCCCTGGTGATTGAAAAACGAGGTACCCCGACTGCAGTCTTGATGAATCTGCGCGACTACGTTAAATTGGCTGCTCCAGAGCCCGAAGTCCTCAAGATTATTGGGCGCGAAGCGAAGCAGAACAGGACGAGTCAAATGACCTCACGTCAAATCGATCAGATCATCAAGGCATCTAGGGCGCAGCGAAGGAAGAGTTGATGCTCTCCCTTCGCCTGGTCATTGATACGAATGTACTGATTTCGGCAGCCCTCAAGCCAGAGAGTCTTCAGCGCATGGTTTTTCTACTTGCAATCACAAAGCCCGCGCGTCTCTATGTCTCAACTCCCATCCTCGACGAGTACGCGGACGTACCTGGAAGACCTGAGCTTGGGATTCGAAAAGGGATTCGGCAGCAACTCATTTCAGCCCATAAAGAATCATAGCCATACCGTCTCTCCATCGCGACAACTGAACGTCACTGGCGATCCCGACGACAACATCTTTATCGAATGCGCAGATGCTGCCCGTGCTGACTACCTGATCACAGGAAATCAAAAGCATTTCCCCACCTATTGGAAATGCACGAAGATCGTCACTTCTCGCGAATTCGTCAACATCGCAGCCCCGCATCTGATTTGATCGTGTTCGCGCCTAGACGCCTGTGTGGCTACCGAAACTGACCAGTTCCGGGTCAGAACCATTGCGTCCGAGTCTATAGTTCTCTATTATCCTGCCAGCCACGACTTCAAGAAGATTGAGAGCCATGAATTTACTCTGAAGCGGAATAAGAACTCTCAGGACAGTGTGGAGATCACTCACCCCGAACAGGGTGAATTTAAATCATGCAGAGTGATCGGCGCGGCATACCAATCTGTGGTTATATTATCTCCACCACAAATTTAGCCGAAGGAGAGACTTCCTATGTCGTCGTCCCCCGCTTCTCTGCCAGTGCAGAGCCCTCTCAACTTAATGCTGAACATCCAGCCTGGAAAAAATCAGACCATAGTCGACTATCTCGAACAGAACCAGGCCAAGATTAATGCCGCTCTTGCCCAAGTAGGCACGGTCCACTTTGCCCGATTTCTGATGATACCGGGCACTCAGTATCTATTTGTAATAACGGCTTACGACGGCGACTTTGACGCGTATATCCAGGCATTCACAAACATAGTCGGCGATGTGTTCAATCTGCTTCTCTCCTGCGTCGACCCGGCGCCTCCGCTTCCCGTGCAACAGAATGTCGCCGCGTTCCAGGCCTTCGTGAGCCAGTACAACCTGCCGACGGGTCTTTATTCGGCTTATCCCAATTGCACCGTTATGCAGATATTGAGCAATGCATGCAACCCGCCGCAGTAAGCGGGAGGGGGGTGGCAGTGACTAAGCTCGAGTTAGACGATATCCAAGGCATCATTCTGCGTGGCTACGGCTCGTTCGTCCACGTGCGACACTTTATTGTTGCGGTGGCGGACGCTGATGCTGCAAGAGCCCTCATCGGCAGCTTAGTCCCGGCAGTTCCTGCGACGGTAAATCCGACATCCCTGTCGGTCACCACCGCCGCGGAATGGCATGTCAAGCCGGACTATACGCTGAACTTGTCCTTCACTTACGAAGGGCTCACTGTTCTCGGCGTTCCATCCACTCTTCTCGCTGGCTTTGCACCGGAGTTCGCCAGCGGAGCGATCGGTAACGCGAGTAAGATCTTCGACGTGGGCGCCAGCGCTCCTGAGAATTGGGAAGGCAGGATGGGTATTGCGTCCGAGATTCACGCCATTTTTTCACTCTTCGCCAGAACAGCGCATGAGTTGGAATCGCGCACCGCTGAGCTGCTCGCGGCCATTTCGAAAGGATTCCGCCTCACACACCGCCACGATGGCAAGGCTCTTCCTGACGGGTATGTCCATTTCGGCTATCGGGACGGTCTCTCGCAACCGTTCCTGGCCGGTGGACCTCGTTCCACGCGACCGTATCCTGACCTGGGAGTCAACAAAGATGGAAGCTCGCCGGCAGGGGACTTCCTTTTAGGGTTTGAGAATACCTTCGGCAATCAATACTCCCCTGGCGTTGCCAATACCAGCCTGGGGCGCAACGGCAGCTTCGGAGCCTTTCGCATTCTCAAGCAGGATGTCGCGGGCTTTGAAGAATACCTGCAGGCAGCCGCGGTCAAAGTTGGCCTCACGCCGGACCAACTCGCCGCGAAACTCATGGGCCGCTGGCGCACTGGTGTACCGCTTGCCCTTTCCCCAAAGGGCACGTGCCCCATTCCGTCCGATCGCCTGAACATGTTTTTGTACAGATCTGCCGCGCCCGGTCAGGCTGAACCCGATCCCAAGGGCGTCGCTTGTCCCATCGGCTCGCATATCCGCCGGGGTAATCCGCGAGACGAAACCGTCGCGGGATTTTTCACTCAGCAGGCACGCATCATGCGCCGTAATGTTCCCTATGGTCCGCCATTTAATCCTGAGCAGCAGAACGACGGAATCGAACGGGGACTTATCGGTTACTTCATCAACGCCGACTTCGCCAATCAGTTTCAATTCCTTATGTCGCAGTGGCTGAGCACGGATAACTTCGTTGGTGGAATGATTTCCGGCGTTGACCCGATCGTCGGAGCCAACAGCACATCCTCCAGCGACTTTACGCTCCCGACATCGCCGACAAGTTCGGTCAAGGTCAGCGGCTTCGAACGATTCGTCGTCACGCGCGGTAGCGCCTATTGTTTTCTCCCGAGCGTCACCGGCCTCCGCTATATCGCCTCGATCGGTAAAAACGCATAGTCCGGTTCACCCGCCACAGGGCTTTCGTCGCCTATCGCACGGCCACGAGGCCTACCTCACCGTCGGGCTTTATCCGAACGGGCAGCCGGGTGAAATCTTCATCCGGATGGCCAAGGAGGGCTCGACCATCGCGGGATTGATGGAGTGTTTCGGCACCGTCGTCTCAGTGAGCCTGCAGCACGGAGTACCGCTCAAGGTGCTGTGCGACAAGCTCTCTCATACACGCTTTGAGCCATCGGGCTGGACAGGGAATCAAGAACTCGGCTATGCCAAATCGATCATGGATTACCTCTTCCGGTGGATGGAGCTGCGCTTCCAGTCGGGGAAACAGTTGATGCGGCAGTACACACCATTATTTCTCAGCCACCTTCGAGCCCGTCGATGGATGCACCGCCTGGCTTCTCTCGATACCATAGTTTGAGAAGGTGAAGAAGCCGATGTCCTCGAACGAAACTACTGTGCCCCGCCAGCACGCCTCCAGCGGGCCAGCATCGCCGCAACTCTCTGAACCAAGTCACGCTGAGCGAATCCGCACTCTCATCTCGCTAGCTTCGATTGGCACGCTGTCGACGCTCTCCCGCAAGCATCCGGGATTTCCCTTTGGATCTCTTATGCCCTTCGCGCTCGACCCTGCGGGCCGGCCTCTCTTTCTGATCAGCAATATGGCCATGCACACCCAAAATCTGAAGGCGGATCCACGGTGCAGTCTCTTCGTTGGACAAGCGAATGCCGATGGCGATCCACTTGGAGCTGCTCGGGTTACTCTGATCGGCGTTGCCGAGCCTGTTCCCGCAAGCGATCTAGCTTCCGTTCGAGAGATCTACCTTGCACGTCACGAGAACAGCCGTTACTGGGTCGACTTCTCTGACTTCAGTTTCTTCCGGCTGCAACCCGTCGACCTTTACTATGTTGGGGGTTTTGGCGTGATGGGATGGGTCGAGGCAAGGGAGTACCAGGATGCGGCTCCTGATCCGCTGGCTAGCGCCGCACCTGGCATCCTCGCCCACATGAACGCTGACCACGTAGATTCGATGATCCTGCTGGCACGTTCTCATGCTGGAGTTGAAGCAACGGAAGCAACCATGACTTCAGTCGACCGACTGGGCTTTACTCTTCGATTGAAAACGAATGAGGGAATGAAAGGCGTTCGCATCAACTTCCCTCGCGAAGTCGCGACCCCGATGGAGACCCGGACGGTACTGGTCGAGATGGTCCGCCAAGCCAGTCAATAAGGCAATCGGGCGAAGAGAGTTTACCCACAACGAATAATTCTTATCCGCAATCATCCCTGGAGGAATGAGATGGCTACCACCACGCTCAAAAACGAGCAGCTTACCCCGTGAATTTGTCTTGACTGTGCCAGGAATTAGCTCTGGTGCGTCGGTATCGACACATCTTCCTGCAGCGTGAAATCGAGCAGGGTCTCACTCGGCACCTTAACCTGGTCGCCCCTGGTGATGATTTCCGAGCCTGCGCCAGCACCTGCGCCGACGCCCGCGCCGATCGCTGCTCCCTGGCCCCCGTCGGCAACGGCACCGATGATCGCTCCGAGAGCCGCTCCGCCGACCGTTCTCTTCGCGGTGCTCGCGCCGCGCGACTTGCCAGCCACTTCATACTCTCCCGTCACCACCGGCACCATCTTCCCATTCACCACAATCCCCGTCAACTCCAGCCGGAGTTCCGATCTACCGGTGAACGTCCCTGACTCCTTCGATTGCGTCAGCCGGCCATAGACGAGGGTATCCTTAGCGACTACCACGTTATCCTCCACCATCAGCGGCTCTGCCAGAGAAGCCTGGAATCGGTCTCCCACGACGTTATAGGTGGAATCGACGGCATCAACGGTGCGCACTGAAATTTGTGTCCCGGCTGGGATAGTTACATAGGCCGGCTTGATTTCGATATGCGCTACGGTCGCCGGATCGTCGGGAAGCGAACTCTGCGGCTGCGGCGCCGGGGCACTTGCTGCGCCTTCCGAATCGAACTTGAGCGAAACAATGTCAGCGACGTTATATTTCTGTACCGTCGAGCCGACCTGGAAGCTGATTTCATTCTTCGTGCCACCCAGGAACTGGCCCTTAATCAGACTGCCGTTCTTCAACTCCAATGTATCGGCCCACGCCATCGACGCCACCAGAGTCAGCACAGTAAGGAATCCGCATTTCAGCTTGAGCCTCATGATGTCTTTCCTCTCTTCGATGCCCCTGCTTATTCCCCCGATTTATATAAATTGTAGGCCCGTTGGGGACTCACCTTGAGCCGAAGCACTGTTTGTTCAACATGATTCTTCCCCATCGACTCCTGCTTGGTTCAACTCGGTCAAGAACCGCATAATTTCTGATCACGCGCTATCTGGAAGTGATCCTGCGTACTGCCTGCAAAACCTGCTTTAAGGTAAAGGTGCCCAAGGGATGAACCGCACCACTCCGCACGTCACTGAAACCCCGTTTTGCGCGATTACTTTCGTGTATTTCCGGCTGCCTTCCTGATAAGTGTGGCCGCCCTTTTGGCATCAGCGTCATTTGCGAAACCGATGACCGCGGAATACCTTCTGCCAATGGCTTGGGCCACAAAAAAGCTCAGGTCGCCTCCAGCGTCGGCAATCGTCTGTACAATCTTGTGCGCTAGACCTGGCTTATTATCGCCTTCGACAAGGAGCGTCGGGATAGCTGAGGCGGCGAGCCCCGTTTCTGTCGCGGCAGTCTTCACCTTTTTCCCAGAGACCGGATAGATCTCGATAGCTGCTTTGGCCTCATTGCCGGGAAGCCTATACCCCATCACCACGCCAAGATCCGCCCCGGCCTTAGCAAGCGGCTCAAGCGTCTGGGCAAGGAGCCCCGTTTTGTTCTCGGCCTCTTTTCGCCAAAGAGATATGCTCTTCACTGTGACGGGCATTGCGGTTCCTCGAACTAAATATCGCAGAGAGTATCTCACCTCGTCCGCCGCCAGTCCATTGCTGCCCTTGCCCATGCAGCGAAGAGCGCGGGCACGGTACCAAAGGCGAGGGCGGTGAGGAGAGTAAGAACGACGAGGCCGGCAAAGATGAATCATTCGAGATGAATCTTCTGGGCCATGGGAAGCATGGTGGCCAACATGTGGCGGAATATGGCCGTGACTGTGCCGTTGCGAGGGCCAGAACCAGAACAGTGAAGATGGCATACGCTGGTGCGCGCCGGAACTGCCTGGCGGCGAAGCGCACGTCCTCGCGTAAGTTTCCGATCGACGCAACGATGCGGCTCAAAGGCCCGACTCTCCATTTTGATTCTAAAGTGACGGTCTCTTGTTTCGCCGGGATCGAGGCGGGGGACAATGGCAAGAGTTATCTCTCTTCGGACTGCGTTCAAGCGGGCGCTCGATTCAAGCTGAGAACGTAGGGCAGCATCACGGTTTTGGAGTCTGTTGCGAGAATCCTGCCTACCAGCATTCCTTCGTGCGGAATCAGCTTGAGACTCAGCGTCTTCGCTCCGGTGCGTAGTGCATCCGGGGATTCGATCACACCTGTGGACGCTCCTGTGAACCCTACCCCTTCTAAATGCATCTAGGAGATCTTCTCCGCAGGTTTGTCGTCGAGTTGCAATGCAGCCGAATCGGAGGATTCGATCTTTAGCCGTACCGGCATCTTCGCACCGTCGTTTGTCAGTGTTCCTTGCCAGTGGCCGCCTAATCCGGATGTGATGACGAATGGCGACGGCGCAGGTCCATGGTGGGTTGCCAGTTAGGATCGATGTGCGAATGCGGCAGTCGGACCAGTTGTCTCGGCCTCATCCCCGAGGTCCATGGCTGCGATAAGACCGCTGTTCACGGTGAATACGTGGAGAACCTCGCTGTCCGAAAGAACATTCCCTTCAAGATTTCTGACGATCTGGTGCACTCTGACTCGGATCCTGCCTCCGTCTTCCTCGGTTATTGCCAGCGGTTCGACATGGCCATCG
>Ga0335073_10004667_pt1 | contig 19168 bp, 16 predicted proteins | sample Lox_Sample_22_FD_207093 | JGI IMG/M metagenome (GOLD analysis project Ga0335073, IMG submission 207093) | Soil microbial communities from Loxahatchee National Wildlife Refuge, Florida, United States - Lox_Sample_2.2 | ecosystem: Environmental > Terrestrial > Soil > Wetlands | place: USA... | reverse complement strand
CCCTCTCCCGCTGGGAGAGGGGGAATTGTCTGCCGATGGTTGGCTGCGACGAGCGATTCCATCGGTTCATGGTCCCAATGCATGCGAAGAAATCGAAAGGGGGCTCCCCATGAGTAGACGGCTGTCAAACCCCGTTCTTCTGCATTTCCCCGGTCGTAAATTTTGAGCACCAAAGCTGCCTGAAACGCCTCCACAAATCCACAAAACCATAAATTCAGCAACCCAATCCGAATGGTCTTGAGTCCGCCTTTAGCTTCAGCAAAATAACGGCGTGTTAAAATCCGGAATCCTCCTTGTTGCCGTCGTTTTCCTGGCCGGTTGCGTTGAAAATTCAGTCCACCGCCTGCCGCCCTCGGAGTCGCCGGGAACAAACGTCGTCCATACGTTTCCAAGTCCGGCGCCGGTACAGCCGATCCCACTGGTCCATGCTCCCTATCCTTCGCCGCCGGCCTCCGTGCCTACCGCTACATGGACATCGCTGGCGGACTGGGCAGTGGCGCATCACGTCGCGGTGCGACCTCTTTCTGACCTGCCCGTGTCAGCCTGGTCAGTTGCCTCACAGTACGGCACTATGGTCCTGGAAATTGGAAACCGGGAAGCCTCATGGAATGGAGTCCAAATTTCACTGGGCTCCGCGCCGCAATTGATTGACGGCGAGGTTTCTCTCTACGCGCTCGATCTGCAAAAAAATCTTGAACCACTATTGTGCGAACCGCCCCTGGCTTTTACTCCGCACGAGATAATCGTGATTGACCCCGGCCACGGCGGTTCAAACGTGGGCACGCACAGCGTTTTGGATGGACGTTTCGAGAAGGAATTTACCCTGGACCTGGCCGAACGGCTCAAGCCGCTCCTCGAAGCCGAGGGATGGACGGTTTATCTCACACGCGAGAGCGACGTTTTTGTGACCAACTCGGACCGCTACGTCTTCGCAAACGAACGTCAGGCGGATGTTTTTATCAGCCTGCACTTCAACTCCGCTGCGCCGGACACCACGCAAGCCGGATTGGAAACCTATTGCCTTCCGCCTGTTGGAACACCTTCGACCATTTCGCGCGGCAATTACTCCGATCCGTGGACGCAGGATTTTCCAAACAACGCCTTCGATGCGCAGAACCTGCGGCTGGCTGTCCGGATTCATGCGGCGCTCCTCCACACGATGGGCATGCCGGACCGCGGTGTGCGCCGGGCCCGATTCCTCACCGTCCTCCAAGGGCAACTGCACCCGGCAATTTTGATTGAAGCCGGCTATCTCTCCAATCCGCACGAAGCGTCTTTGATCGAGAACGAGACCTATCGCCAGAAGCTTGCGGAAACTCTCGCGGCGGCCTTAAAGCCCATCAGCGAAGGCGAAAAATAGACGATTGAGGATTGAGGATGTAAAAGAACAGAGAATTAAAATTGACCATCGAACATCGAACATCGAACATCGAACGCCGAACGCCGGGCACCTTCCATCGTCCATCCTCGCCCATTCTGGTAACCGGCGGCGCCGGCTTTATCGGCTCGCATTTGGTCGAGCGCCTGCTACACGACGGCCATGACGTCGTAGTGATTGACGATTTTTCCACCGGCAACGTTAATAACCTGCGAGCGGTTAAAAAAAATCCGCGGTTGAAAATCATCGGTTCCAAAATATCCCAATGCAAAAATCTTGCCGCGCTGGTCGGAAAATCGGACTTTGTTTATCACCTCGCGGCAACCGTGGGCGTTGAACTGGTGGTCAAATCCGCCTTGCAGGTCCTGGAATCAAATTTTACCGAAACACAGGCGTTGCTCCGGGCCGCGGTCAAGCCTTCCACGCCCGTCCTGGTGACTTCAACGTCTGAAGTTTATGGAAAGAGCGCCCGCGCCGAATTTGGCGAAGACGATGATCTGCTCATCGGTCCGCCCAACCAATCACGCTGGAGCTACGCCTGTTCGAAGCTTTCGGACGAGTTTTTTGCGCTGGCCTGCGCGCGCGAAAAGGGCCTGCCGGTCATTATCTCGCGGCTTTTCAACACTGTCGGACCGCGACAAACCGGCCGTTACGGAATGGTGCTGCCACGCTTCATCGCGGCGGCCAAAGAAAACAAACCGTTGCAGGTTTTTGGCGATGGCCGGCAAACGCGCTGTTTTTGCCTGGTCAACGACGCCGTGGAAGCGCTCGTGCGGTTGAAGGATTGCGACGCCGCGCGCGGAGAAATTTTCAATATCGGCGGCACGGAGGAAGTTTCCATTTTGAAACTGGCCGAATTGGTAGTGAAAACCCTGGATTCAAAGTCCAAAATCGAGTTTGTCCCGTACGAAAAAGCGTATGCGCCAGGCTTTGACGATATGCGCCGACGGAAACCGCGCACGGAAAAATTGGAACGCTTTTTGCATTTCCGCCCGCAAACCCCGCTGCACGAAATCATCCGGCGAACGGCGGAGGCATAAGGTTTGAGAGGCCAGTGCAAATTTTTTCCAAAGTTTTCGTTGACAGGCATCGCAGGTGTGTCAAGGGTATGTTTGCGCAACTGGTTTAGGATTCCAGCAATATTGGGACGCCGGGCCGAACGGTGGGGCAACAGTTTTGAGGCAGGCAGCATCGTGGCCAATATGCATGCGCAGAATTCCCGGCAAGAAGGAGGCGTTGGACCAGCAAACGGTACTGGTAGCGCTCCAGGACGTTCAAAAAGCATGAATTCAAATAAAATATGAAAGCCACGCAAGAACTGCATGACCTTGGCCAGAGCCTCTGGCTCGATAACATCACACGCGACCTGCTGAACAACGGCACCCTCGAACATTACATTAAAGATTTCTCGGTAACGGGGCTGACATCGAACCCAACCATCTTCGATCATGCCTTCAAGAACAGCACGGCCTACGATGCCGGCATTCGCCAATCTCAAAGCCAGGGCAAATCCGGCGAACCACTTTTCTTTAGCCTGGCGATCGAAGATTTGGTCCGGGCTGCCGATATGTTCCGGCCAATTTATGATCGGACCAATGGAGTTGACGGCTGGGTATCGCTGGAGGTCTCGCCTCTCCTGGCCTATGACACGGGCAAAACGCTGGCGGCGGCAAAAGAACTCCATCAATATGCCGGGCGGCCGAATCTATTGATTAAAATTCCAGGCACGAAGGAAGGTTTGCCGGCAATCGAAGAGGCGATTTTTGCGGGCATACCGATCAACGTCACCCTGCTCTTCTCGCGGGAACATTACCTGGCTGCCGCCGATGCGTTCATGCGCGGGGTCGAGCGCCGGATTGAGGCCGGCCTGAATCCACAGGTCGGTTCGGTGGCTTCAGTCTTTGTCAGCCGCTGGGACGGCGCCATCGCGGGAAAAGTCCCAACGGAATTAAACAATAAATTAGGCCTCGTCGTCGCCAGCCAGACTTACAAGGCCTATCGTGAAGTGCTTGCTTCGCCCCGGTGGCAGCGCGTCTTTAACGAAGGTGCGCGGCCCCAGCGCCTCTTGTGGGCCAGCACCGGAACGAAAGACCCCAAAGCGTCCGACGTCCTTTATATAAAAGCGCTGGCAGCTCCAAATACCGTTAACACAATGCCCGAAGGAACGTTAAATGCCTTCGCCGACCATGGCGAAATAAGTCACATTATGGCCACCGACGGCGGCAACTACGAAAGTATCTTACGGCAGTTCGTGCAGGCCGGTATCAAAATTGACGCCCTGGCCGCCCAATTGCAGGATGAAGGCGCCAAATCATTTGTAAAATCGTGGAGTGAATTAATGGAGGTTCTCTCTTCCAAAACTGAATCACTCAAAAAGGCCGCCTAGAAAACTCACAGATAAACTATGAATGTGTTGGCTGTCGACATTGGAGGAACTCACGTCAAAGTCCTGGTCACCGGACAAAAAATTCATCGCCAATTTGATTCCGGCAAGGACCTGACTCCGAAACGAATGGTCTCAAAGATTCAAAAACTCGTGGCAGACTGGCCCTATGATGCCGTATCCATTGGCTATCCGGGCCCGGTCGTCAAAAATAAGGTGATCCTGGAGCCGTGGAATCTGGGAAAGGGATGGGTGGGTTTTAACTTCGAAAAGGCGTTTAAACGTCCGGTTAATGTCATCAACGACGCAGCCATGCAGGCATTGGGCAGTTATCGGCGGGGCAAGATGTTGTTTCTGGGACTCGGCACCGGCCTGGGATCGACTTTAATCGTCGACGGACTCATTGTTTCGATGGAACTGGCCCATCTTCCTTATCGTTCATCTACGTTCGAAGATTATGTCGGACTGCGCGGATTGGAAAAACACGGCAAAAAAAAATGGCGCAAGCTTGTGGCCGACGTTGTCGCACGATTTATCGCAGCGCTCGAACCCGACGAAGTCGCATTGGGCGGCGGCAACGTTCGATTGTTGAAAAAGCTCCCGCCTCTTTGCCGCGCGGTCAGCAACGATAATGCTTTTCTCGGTGGATTTCGCCTGTGGGATTCGAAGAGCGCTCCCCTCTGCGCCTCATCAGCCACTGCTGATACAATGGATGTCTTCTCGGAACACAAAAGGAAAGTCACCGTAAGAAAATGAAAAAAAACGCCAAATCACTCACACAACTTGCGGCCTGGAAAACCCTCGCCACGCACAGCAAACAAATCGGCAAACTTCATCTGCGGGATTTGTTTGCCAAAGACGCCAAACGCGGCGAACGCTTGACTGTCGAAGGCGCTGGTTTGTTTCTGGACTATTCCAAAAATCGCATCACCGACAAGGCTTTGAAATCGCTTTTGCAACTGGCAAAAGAAGCCGGCTTGCGCGCAAGAATCGACGCGATGTTTAGCGGCCAGAAAATCAACATCACTGAAAATCGCGCCGTCCTGCATGTCGCCTTGCGCGCCCCCAGGGACGCATCCATCCTGGTTGACGGCAAGAACGTCGTCCCTGAAGTCCATGCCGTCCTCGATAAAATGGCGGCGTTCTCAAATCGCGTTCGCGGCGGCGAATGGCAGGGTCATACCGGCAAACGCATCCGAAATGTTGTCAACATCGGCATCGGCGGTTCCGACCTCGGACCCGTCATGGCCTATGAAGCGCTTCGCCACTACAGCGAGCGCGCGATGACCTTTCGCTTTGTGTCCAACGTGGATGGAATCGATTTTGTGGAAGCGGTCCATGGCCTGGATCCGGCCGAAACACTATTCATTGTTTCCTCCAAAACCTTCACCACGCTCGAGACGATGACCAACGCCGAATCGGCTCGCCAATGGCTGCTCGACGGCCTGGGCGGCGATAAGAATGCCGTGGCAAAACATTTCGTGGCTGTCTCCACAAACGCCGAAAAGGTCTCCGCATTCGGCATCGACACCGCCAATATGTTCGGGTTCTGGGATTGGGTGGGCGGACGCTATTCCATGGATTCCGCCATTGGGCTGTCCACCATGCTCGCGATCGGCCCGGACAATTTCCATGCGATGCTCAACGGTTTTCATGAAATGGACGAGCATTTTCGCACGGCTCCATTTGAGAAAAACTTGCCGGTATTGATGGGCCTGCTGAACGTCTGGTACACCGGCTTTTTTGATGCCCAGACCGTTGCCGTCTTGCCCTACGAGCAATATCTCAAGCGCTTCCCGGCTTATCTCCAGCAATTGACCATGGAAAGCAACGGCAAACACGTCACCCTCGACGGCAAACAGGTCACCTATGATACAGGAGCGATTTTTTGGGGCGAACCCGGCACAAACGGCCAGCACTCGTTCTATCAATTGATCCATCAGGGGACCCGTCTGATTCCGTGCGATTTTATTGGCTTCGCAAAAACGCTGACGCCGCTGGGCCGTCATCATGACATGCTCATGGCAAACGTCTTTGCCCAAACCGAAGCCCTCGCCTTCGGCAAAACAGCGGCGCAGGTCAAGGCCGAAGGCACGCCCGATTGGCTCGTGCCCCATCGCGTGTTCGAGGGCAATCGTCCATCCAACACCATCCTCGCCGAACGGCTCACGCCGGAAATACTCGGCACGCTTGTGGCGCTTTATGAACACAGCGTTCTCACCCAGGGCACCATCTGGAACATCAACTCCTTCGACCAATGGGGCGTGGAACTCGGAAAAGCCCTGGCCCAGCGCATCATCCCCGAATTGGAAAGCCGCTCGGATCCAAAACTAAACCACGACAGTTCAACCAATAACCTCATCCGTCGTTACCGAAAAATGAAAGGCACAGCATGAAAGCACCCGGCTTAAAAGAACAACAAGAGCGAAAAATCAGGACACAACCCGGCTTCCTGGCTGCGCTGGATCAAAGCGGCGGAAGCACGCCCAAGGCCCTGAAGGCCTACGGTATCAAGGAAGGCTCATGGTCCAACGACGACGAAATGTTCGCCCTCGTCCATCAAATGCGCGCCCGCATCATTACCACACCGGCATTCAATGGCGACAGGATCCTTGGCGCCATTCTCTTTGAAGGCACCATGGACCGTGACATCGAAGGCAAACCCACCGCGGATTACCTTTGGAACGTAAAACGCGTTGTGCCGTTTTTGAAAGTGGACAAAGGCCTTGCCGAGGAAAAAGACGGCGTCGAACTGATGAAACCGATGCCCAACCTGCCGGCGTTGTTGAACAGGGCCAATGCCAAACGCATTTACGGTACCAAAATGCGGTCGGTCATCAAGCAGGCCAACCCCGCCGGCGTCAAAGCCATTGTCCAACAGCAGTTTGAGGTGGGGGCACAAATCCTCGCCGCCGGGCTCATGCCGATTATTGAACCTGAAGTGGACATTCATTGCCCGAAAAAAGGTGAGGCTGAGAATCTCCTTAAACAGGCGATTCTTCAAAAGCTCAACGGCCTTGATGCGAGTCGAAAAGTCATGCTCAAACTCACCATCCCGGACCAGAACGACCTTTATGATGAATTGATTCATCATCCCAGGGTTTTAAAAGTGGTTGCGCTGTCAGGCGGCTATTCCCGGGACGAAGCCAACGCTCGTCTCCGCCATCAACATGGCGTGGTCGCAAGCTTTTCCCGGGCATTAGTCGAAGGACTGACTGCCCAGCAATCCAATGAAGAATTTGATGGATTGATGGACGAAGCTATTCAAAGCATTTACGAAGCATCCGTCGTGAAAGACGGGGCCTGACCTTCAAAAGATTGGGCGGCGGGGCGGCGCTTTTCGCAAGTGGCGCCCTCTCCACCGTAGCCTTGGCAAAGGTGGACGCCACCGCCGTCATCGCCTCCCGCAATTGCGGGGCGGGCGGAACATTTGCAATAACTGAAAAAGAAAAGGAGAAATAAAATATTATGCAACTAGGAATGGTAGGATTGGGCCGCATGGGCGCCAACATGGTTCGGCGGCTGATTAAAGGCGGTCATCAATGCGTCGTTTATGATCAATCACCCCAGGCAGTAAAAACCCTGGTCGCTGAGAAGGCTGTCGGCGCCGATTCGCTCGCAGGCTTCGTCAAGAGCCTGGCCAGGCCACGCGCGGTCTGGCTGATGGTTCCGGCCGGCGTCGTGGATAAGACCATCGCGTCGTTTGTTCCCCTGTTGGAACCTGATGATATCCTCATTGATGGAGGCAATTCGTATTACGTGGATGATGTCCGGCGCGCTAAAGAACTGGCCGTGAAAAAAATTCATTACGTCGACGTGGGCACCAGCGGCGGGGTTTGGGGGCTCGAACGCGGATATTGCATGATGATTGGCGGCGAAAATGAAGTCGTCCAGCGATTGGATCCCATCTTCAACACTCTGGCGCCCGGCATTGGCGATATCCCGCGCACGCCGGGCCGCGAAAAATTCGGAGGAACCGCTGAGAAAGGTTACCTCCACTGCGGTCCAAATGGCGCGGGCCATTTCGTGAAAATGGTGCACAACGGCATCGAATACGGCCTCATGGCCGCCTACGCCGAAGGCCTGGGAGTTTTAAAATCAGCCAACGTCGGCAATGAGAAAGGTGAAACAGATGCCGAAACAACGCCATTGCGCGAACCGGAACTGTATCAATTCGACTTCCACCTGGCCGACGTGGCAGAAGTTTGGCGCCGGGGCAGCGTCATCGCCTCATGGCTGCTGGACCTGACGGCAAGCGCATTGACGTCCGATCCAAACCTGGCGAAATTCGCCGGACGCGTTTCCGATTCCGGCGAGGGCCGCTGGACCATCAAGGCCGCAATTGACGAAGGTGTGCCGGTCCCGGTTCTAACTACGGCGCTCTACGAACGGTTTGCCTCGCGCGGCGAGGCCGATTACCAGGACAAACTGCTCTCGGCCATGCGTTTTGGCTTTGGCGGACATCTGGAAAAAAAGGAAGGGAAATAAAATGAATTCGTCATCTGACACACTCGTCTTTTTCGGCGCCACTGGCGACCTGGCATACAAAAAAATCTTCCCGGCGCTGCAGGCTATGGTCAAACGCGGGACTCTCAATGTGCCCGTCATCGGCGTCGCCAAAGCCGGCTGGAACCTGGATCAACTAAAAGCCCGGGCCAAAGACAGTGTCGAAAAACACGGCGGCCTGGATCAATCCGCCTTCCAAAAACTGTCCCAATTATTGCGTTACGTGGATGGCGATTACAACGACGCTGGCACATTTCAAGCCCTGCGCAAGGAGATGGGAGCGTCGCAACGCCCGGCGCACTATCTGGCCATTCCGCCCGCCGCATTCGGAACTGTTGTGGAACATCTTTCGCAAACCGGATGCAATAAAGAGGCGCGCGTAATTATCGAAAAACCGTTTGGCCGCGACCTGTCCTCCGCCAAAGAGCTGAACGCCATCCTCCTGAAAACTTTCGACGAACCGGCCATTTTCCGCATCGATCATTACCTCGGCAAGGCGCCCGTGCATAACATGCTCTTCTTTCGTTTCGCCAACGCGATGCTCGAGCCCTTTTGGAACCGGCATCACATTGAGAGCGTCCAAATTACCATGGCCGAGGATTTCGGTGTCCAGGGCCGCGGCGCATTTTATGAGCAGGTCGGCACCGTCCGGGACGTCGTCCAAAACCACTTGTTCCAGGTCATGGCCAACGTCGCCATGGAACCGCCCATTCGCACCGATAGCGAATCCATTCGCGATGAAAAGGTGAAAGTTCTCAAAGCGATACCTCCAATTGATTCAAAATACCTCGTCCGAGGGCAATTCAAGGGTTATCGCAACGAACCCGGCGTGGCGCCCGATTCCAAAGTCGAAACCTTTGCCGCGCTCAAACTGGAAATTGATTCCTGGCGCTGGCAGGGAGTTCCCTTTTATATCCGCGCTGGAAAATCTCTGCCCGTCACTTGCACTGAAATCCACGTTGCTCTTCGGAAGCCGCCAACGATGTTTACAGACTATAGTCTCAAATCGAATTACTTTCGTTTTCGGATCAGCCCGGATGTCATTTCCGCCTTTGGCCTGAACGTCGTCACGCCTGAAAACGAATCGGTCAGCAAGGTTACGGAGTTACAGGCCAGCCGCCATCCCACCGCCAAAGAAATGGACGCTTACGAACGAGTGCTCACCGACGCCATGGCCGGCGATCCCACGCTCTTCGCCCGCGAAGACTATGTCGAAGAAGCCTGGCGCATCGTTGACCCGGTGCTAAAAAGTGATACGCCAATTCACGAATACGAACCAAAAACATGGGGCCCGGCCGAGATGAATGGGGTTCATCCTCGTGGCGGCTGGCATAACCCTGTTGTCACCCCTTAAGAGAGGGATCTTATGCGCATAGGAATTGCAACCGATCATGGCGGGTTCGAACTAAAGCAAAAACTGGCTGAACGCCTCCGCGCCGCCGGGCACGAAATCGTGGATTTCGGCGCCCATCAATTGACACCCGAAGACGATTATCCCGATTTCGTTACTCCTCTGGGCCAGGCTGTGGCTGCCGGAAAAGTGGACCGGGGTGTGGCCGTTTGTGGCAGCGGCGTCGGCGCCTCGGTTTGTGCGAATAAAATCAAAGGCGTGCGCGCCTGTCTAATCGAAGACAATTTTTCCGCAAGGCAGGGAGTCGAAGACGACAACATGAATCTCCTTTGCCTGGGCGGACGCATTCAAGGCCCGGAATTGGCCTGGGATTTGATCCAAACGTATCTCAAAGCTGAATTCAGCGGCGCCGAACGCCATAAACGCCGCCTCGCAAAAGTCGCTGCTCTGGAAAACGAATAGTCGAACTGTCGGATCTGTCCGATTTGCCATATACTTGAAAGCGCGCCGCTCGTGCCGTAACATCGGCTTTAAGCTATGGCAAACGCTCATCGGCCTGTTGCACGGGTAATCCTCAGTTGTTTCCTCCTGCTTGGCGTCGTTTCGAGCGTGCCACGTTTAGTCGCCGGCCTCCCGCCACAAAAAGCCATTTGGAAACCCGAAATTCGCGCCTTCGAAACCCGCGACAAACTTCATCCGCCCCCGCAAAACGCCGTACTTTTCATCGGCAGTTCCTCCTTTCGAAAATGGTCGGCCATGGCCGAAGATTTTCCCGGCATCCAGGTCATTAATCGCGGCTTCGGCGGCTCCGAACTCGACGATTCCACCGCGTACGCAGACCGCATCCTGTTCCCATACCATCCCCGCGTCGTCGTGCTGTACGCCGGCGACAATGACCTGGCCGCCGGCAAATCGCCGGGCACAGTCGTGGCCGAGTACACAGATTTTGTCAGCGTCGTTCACGCGCGCCTGCCTCAAACGCGCATCGTCTTTGTTTCCATTAAGCCCAGCCTCGCCCGCTGGAACCTCAGGGAGGAAATCGTCGAAACCAACCGCCGCATCGCCGCAATCCACAGCGATAATCTTGCCTTTGTGGACATCTATTCGCACATGCTCGGTCCGGACGGCAGGCCCAGGAAGGAATTATTATTGTCCGACGGCCTGCACCCGAGCGAACAATGCTATCGCCTCTGGGCTTCTCTCATCCGCCCTTATTTATTTTGATTAAAACCGAGCCGTGTGCCGGAACAACGGAACTAAAACTTTTGTCAAACTGCCCCAGATCCTTGTGCAGCCAGAGATCTCTCGCCATCACTCGGTCCGAGAGCCCAAGCTCTTTGAAAACCGCGGTTATCGTCATTGCATGATTGTTCATATTGAAAAGACCCACCGCCATGCCTCCGTCCGTCAGGGCCTTGGCCCAAATTTGTGTCGGCCCAACCTGCCGCGCACAATGTCCCTGGATTCCCGCAGCGTCCTGGTCAATGGCAATGACTTCCGGGTTCGTGAGAATTTTAAGCACCTTCGGATTCATCCGCGTCAAATCGTTTCCGGCAAACAGCGGCGCGGCGAGAATGCCCCATAAGCTCATCTGCGTGCGCCATTCGTCCTGGGTCATTTTCCCATTGCCCACCTCAAGCATATCCGGATCATTCCAATGTCCCGGGCCGGCATATTGTTCAAGACCCTCTTCATTCAGCCCGTGGAGAATCATCGAATTATAGTTATCTGCGATATCCCCCGTCGTTCGCCACATCTGGCCGCCCACTGAACGCCCCCACTTCCACACATCCTGCATTCCGTATTGGCAAAGGCTGAACACGATTGGGCGGTCCGTTGCCTTCAAATCATCTGACATTTTCCGGTAGGCGTCCTGCATTTGCTCCGGCTGATAGACCTTGTCCGCACTGCACCAGTCATACTTCACAAAATCGATTCCCCAATTCGCAAACGTCCGGGCGTCCATTTTCTCATGGCCATAACTGGCCTCGCGCCCGGCGCAGGTCGTGGGCCCGGGACTGGTATGAATGCCCACCTTTAACCCAAGATTGTGAATGTAATCGCACAGCCCTTTCATGTCGGGAAATTTGTCAGGGTCGGGATGAAAGACACCATTCGCGTCATGATATCCCTCCCAGCCGCCGTCAATTACAATGTACTGATAGCCCGCCTCGCGCATGCCGTTTTTGGCCATGGCGTCCGCCTGCGCCCGGATAATCGAGTCATTGATGTTCGTGCGAAAACAGTTCCAACTGTTCCAGCCCATAGGCGGCGTCTGCGCCAGTTCGACGTCGCCGGCAAGACAGCGCCCTGGCAAAACGATCAACAGCGTGAGAAAGAAAACGCGCCCAAAAATTTTCATCACGTCTCTACCAATTCACTGCCACGGCCATTTTTTTGCCGAAACGATTTTCATACTGGATCTGTTTGTGACGCGCCCCGTGTTCGTGGACGAGCTTTGTAATTTTGACGTCGTAACAGCAATATTCGGCTATGTCCATAAGCCGGCCATCCTTGAACCAGCGTATCGCCTGCATTCCTTCGGCCGTCTTTTCCACTCCAAAGGTCGCCGTCGCGATCGAATCCAGTGACAGCCGGTGATTCAATTTATTTTGCAGATCCACCATGAGATCCAGGGTCGGCAACTGCGTCAGGTCAAAAGGCGTGTAGCCGTGCAGCACCTCGTAATCGAACCGCAGGTTGTTGAACCCCACCACCAGGTCCGCCCGCTGCAACTCCCGGATCAAATCATCCACCATTTTTTCATGATAGATTTTGTACTGGCCGCTGCCAGCGCTATAGGTCACGCCCACGCTCATCCGCATCTTCGAGATATTGTTCCATCCGCCCACCTCATCGGCCGACTTTTGGGTTTCCAAGTCAAAATAAACGACGTTTCTCGCCATAACAGCACCATTAAAATTCTTCCCGGCCCAAAGGACAATGCCAATGTTATCGCCACCGATGTGGAAACATCCAAATTCCAACATCCAGGCTCCAGAGAAGAAACCATCCAATTCGTCCACTTCTGGACCGTAGATCATTCCGATCCCGGATTGGCGCTTGAATATTCTCTAGAGCCTGGTCTTTGGAACCTGGATGTTTTCTCTGGTTCGGCTGGCATTCAAGTTGCTCTTTTAAACCGTTTTTAGGCTGAAATTCAGCAAACCGTAACCATTAACCATAATTGACTCATGATTGCCGTTGCAACCGCAGCCCATGCAATAACAACCGATGCTTTGCCCATCAACTGGTTCGATGCCGCCCTCTTGGTCGTGCTGGGCTTTGGCATCTGGCGCGGGCGCGTCAACGGGATGACCAAGGAAATCGCTCCGATGTTTCAATGGCTCGCGATCGTGCTCGCCGGCGGCCTGTGCTACGATTATCTGGCGCAATATTTCAATAGCCAGCTTCACTTTGGCAAATTATGGAGCGCCCTGATCGGCTACCTTTCAATTACCGCCGTCCTGCTTTTGATTTTTACTCCCATTAAAAAAGCCTTCAAAAAGCGCGGCGAAAAAGGTGGCCTTTTTGGCAGCGCCGAATATTATTTTGGAATGTTCGCGGGAATGGTCCGATACGCCGCCATTGTGATTTTTGCCCTGGCGCTCCTGAACGCGCGCTCGTATACCGGCGCCGAGCTGGCCGCCAAAAAAGCTTATAACGAACGCTGGTACGGTGGCGGCATTTACAGCGGCGATTACATGCCCGACCTCCATACGGCGCAGGAAAATGTCTTCAAAGACTCTTTTTCCGGACCCTATATCAAGAGTGGTCTCGCCATGCTGCTCATTCAAACCGGTCCCGGTGACAGCGGCGCCGCCGGCGCCTCGTCAAAACCAAAACAAGTCATCCATATAGGAAAATAACGGCGCACCCGCGCCGGAGCGCATGGCCGGCTTCACCCAGGCAACCCTCGAACGCATTCGCGCCGCCAGCGACATCGTCGATGTCATCGGCTCTTATCTCCAGCTCAAACGCGCCGGAGCCAACTTCACCGCCCTGTGTCCCTTTCACAAGGAAAAGACCCCCAGCTTCAACGTCAATCCCCACCGCCAGATTTTTCATTGCTTCGGTTGCCATAAAGGCGGCGATGTTTTTACGTTCGTCAAGGAATATGAAAACATCGGCTTTGGGGACGCTGTTCGCCGGCTCGCCGAGCGTGCAAAAATTCCCATCGAGCTGGACTCCACGCCAGGCGAACGGCAGGCGCGGCACGTCAAGGATCAGCTCCTCGAAGTCCACGAAAAAATTGCCCAGCGCTGGCATAATTGCCTGCTCAACGAAACCGCCGGTCAGGCCGCCCGCGATTATTTGAATAAACGCGGCGTCAGCGACGATGCCATCAAGCTGTTCCGCATCGGCGCGGCCCCGGATGCCTGGGATGACACCGTCAATTGGGCCAAATCCAAAAGTTACGAGCTTTCGCTGGTGGAAACGGCCGGACTGGTCATCAAGAAGGAAGAAACCGGCAACTACTATGACCGCTTCCGCGGACGGCTCATGTTTCCCATTTGCGATGAACAGGGCCGCGTCGTCGGTTTCAGCGGGCGTGTGCTGTCCGGCGACGAAAAGACCGCCAAATATGTTAACTCGCCCGAAACCCCCATTTTTACCAAAAGCAAAATCTTCTACGGCCTCGACAAGTCCAAACGCGCGATTTTGGACGCGGGTTTTGCCCTAATTTGCGAAGGACAACTCGATTTGATCGCCTGTTTCATGGCCGGCGTGCAAAACATCGTTGCGCCGCAAGGCACCGCTTTCACCGATCAGCACGCGCGCATTTTGAAACGCTACGTGCCCGAAGTAGTCTTATGTTTCGATTCCGATGAAGCCGGCCAAAATGCCGCCGTCCGGTCGTTGGACCATTTGCTGTCGTCCGGCCTGGCCGTTCGCGTAGCCGTCGTCCCGGCCCCGCACGATCCCGACAGTTTTATCAAAGCCAATGGCGGTGAAAAATTCCGGGAATTGATCCAAAGCGCAAATGGTTTTTTTGACTATTACCTCGACCGTCTCTCCAAACAAAACGATCGAAACACGGACAAAGGCCGCATGGCTATCCTGCGCGCCATGGCCGACGCCGTCCAGAAAACCGGCAGTCCCGCGATGGTTGACACGTATGCGCGCAAAACCGCCTTGCAACTCGCTATTTCACCGGAGGCAGTCCGCGCCGAGTTCGCAAAAATCCAACGCGGTACGATCCGTCCGCAGACGTCGGACATGGATGAATCAGAAGAAAATCCGGAGCCGCAAACATTCGAACGCCCATCGCCGCAGGAATTTTGGCTCCTTAAATTGCTCCTAGTCCACGATGAACTCAACGCATGGGCGGCGCCTCGGCTGGACCCAAATTGGATTTCAAATGCGCCCACGCGCCAAATTATCGAACGTCGGTTGAACGCTCAAAAGAGCGGGACTTGGCAAAACCTCGCAGCTTTTCTCGACCAATCGGACTCCAACGAGATGCGCAGCCTCATTACCGAAGCCGCCACGCAGGAACGCGCCATCCCAAATCCAGAAAAGCAATTGGCTGATCTGATCCTAACATTAAGGAACGAGTTTCTGGACCGTCAAATTGCCGCCCTGATTTATAAAGCTGCTTTACAAGAAACTCCACATACTGAAAAAGTCGATTTGCTACAAGCGAAGCAGAAATTGCTCAAGCAAAAAGCGACGCCGTTGACGGAGAGAAGCCCGTAGGGCTGGCATATTTGTAGAAAACCACCACCCCGTTGAACATCTATGATTGATGGCGATTACTTTTTGCTTTTGTGCCGAGACGATACCTGTGATGTACTTCTGCAATTCGTCGTTGTTTTCAGCTTTAATGAGGTTTTGCCTCCCTTCGACGGCAAATACGACATGAACATAAATTTGGGTATCAATATTTGCCACGCGCAGAAGATGCCGCTCCTACCGGAGCTTGGAAATCCTTTTTTAGCTGTTACTACAACTATGCCAGCCCTACGGGCTTTGGAAGAAACCTTCGGCAGCGGGGTGCCATTACCCCCCGCTGTCCCTGGCCTCAAGTCTTCGCCAAAGCGCGGCGTATAAGGCCACGAAAATAAAGCAGCCCAACGGCATTCCAAACCCGATCCGCATGCCCCATTGATCTGCCATCCAACCCATCAACAGGGGCATAAATGCGCCGCCCGCAATCGACATGACGATAAATGACGAAGCGATTTTCGTATTCTCCCCAAGCCCATGAATACCCAGCGAAAAAATCGTCGGATACGTAATGGACATAAAAAAGAAGCTCAGGAAAAGTCCGGCAACCGAAAGCCAGCCCCACGTATTCATGACCAGCACCATCATTGCGATGTTCAACGCGGAGTACAGTGCAAGCATCAGGTAGGGCCTGTAGACGCGTAAGGCGAGGCTGCCGGTGATCCGGCCTAAAAGAAATAACGCAAACCCGCCAAAGGAAAGCAATACCGAAGCGCCACGATCGGTTATTCGAAAGAAGGGGCCGTCGAGATAAGGACTGCGGGGGACTAAATCGGCAGAATACATCTTCTCAAGAAAAGCACGATTGGCGCGCACCAATGCCTCGCCTGAAGCCTCGGATTCAACCAACTGCCTTTGCGCATCCGGCAATACAATCCCGCTGGAGGCCATCGCGGAAAAAAGTAAATTCGTCTCCAAAATCTGGTTTAAACCATTGACCAAAATAGCCTCTTTCTTCTGCCGGGCCTGATTATCCAGTTCGGCCGCCGCTTCACTAATGGAGGACGGCGCATTCATTTCAACCGCGAGCGCGCCAAAGCTGGACGACACCAGAAAACTGCGATTAGTCGAGAAGCTGTTCCAAATAAACTCGGAAACCGGGCGCGTTTTGGAATCAGGGTCATTTTGCAATTTTTCAATGAGAGCCGGGACATTTCCAATGTCGCCCGCTGAAAACAAAGCCGCGGAATACGTCATCGGGGTCAGCGGTATTCGAAACACATTATGCAGCCCGTTTGCATATCCTTGTAAGGCGCGGGCCTGGCCCTGCTTTAAGACCGGAGTGTCGGTGGCGACATAATTAATGAAAAAGCTAAACACGCCCGTTTGCGCCGCGACGTAGAAGAATTGGGCAGCGACTGCTAAAGTAAAATGCCATCGTTTAAACAGAGGCTTTCCTTTTCTCGCAATTCTGCCATTGCCTGTCTCGACCCCGCCCTCGGTTTCTTCGACGTTGTGTAAATCGGGCACTTTTGTCAGGACGAATATGATGATCAATCCGATGACAACCGCGCCGATGATTAAGTAAGGTTCGAAGAGTGTCGCGTTGTTGGTAATCGGTTCACCTGTGGCCGACAGCACAAAGTAGCCGCCCAGGACCGGGCCAATCATCCATCCAATTCCATTCGCGCTTTGAGCGAGATTAATTCGAGGCGTTCCGCTTTCCGGCGGACCAAGTACTGTGGCGTATGGATTGCAAACCGTCTCCAGACACGGCAAGCCCGCCGCCAGCAGGAAGATTCCGAATAAAAACGCCCAATACGTTCCGATATGCGTCGCCGGAATAAACCAAAGCGCTCCCAGTGCGACCAACGCCAAGCCAATGATGATCGCGCCTTTATAACCAAACCGGATCGCGAGCAATCCGGCTGGTATAGCCATAACGAAATAACCCATATAATTGGCCAATTGCACACATGCCGATTCGGCCTTGGTTAACTGCAATGAATCCTGAAAATGCTTATTGAGCACGTCGATCATGCCGTTGCAAACGCCCCACAGCAAAAACAACGAACTGACCAGCAGAAAAATGAAGGCGTAATTTTTTCCGTCAGCCGTGCTGAACCAACTCGTCGACTTAACGGTGGAACTCGCGGATTTCTCAGGAGCAGTTGGGGTTATCATAGCTCGATTTGGTATGTGTTGTTAAAGTTGGCCGGCAAGACGTGCTTGCTGTGCGCGGAAAAATTCTGAATTGTCGGCGAAGCCGCAAACTGAACCCCGGCGGGGTGACATATTTGCAGCCAAGGGCAAGTGAGTCCGCGAGCGCCGCCCTGGGTAGCGCCCCTCAAGCGCAAGCCGCTGACTGTATAACCGCGCGATAGCGCGAATCTGATATGCGGCATTTCCCTAATTCCTGACGACGCTCTAACTAATCGCTTCATAAATCGCTCACCGCCCATAAAGCGGCCCAAAATTTGCGCACGCCCGAAAATCCGCCCCTTCCCGGTCCGCCGTGCCAAACGCATTCCACGCATTCGGACGAAATATTCGTTCATCGGGAACGTTGTGCATATAGACCGGAATCCGCAGCATGGACGCCAGGCTGACGAGTTCAGCGCCGATATGGCCGTAGCTCATGGAACAATGATTTGCGCCCCAGTTATTCATCACCGTATAAACGTCACGGAAAGCGCCGCTGCCGGTCACACGGGGCACAAACCAGGTCGTGGGCCAGGTCGGGTTCGTGCGTTCATCCAGCACGGCGTGGACTTTATCGGGCAATTCGATGGTCTCGCCTTCGGCAATTTGGAGGGCCGGGCCAAGTCCTTTGACCAGGTTTAACCGGCATATCGTCACGGGCATTCCGCCGCGCGTCTTAAACCGCGTGGACCAGCCGCCGCCCGGAAAATATTCCGTGATCGAGGGATGCCACGTCGTTGCGGCGAGACATTTTTTGATTTCAGCTTCGGTAATGTCCCAAAACGGTTTCATCGCCGGCTTTCCGCCGATCGTTTGTTCGCCGGTTCCATCCAGAGCGGCCGGGCCGGAGTTAATCAAATGCAAAAAGCCACCGGCGGCGGATCCGCTTAATTTATGGCCGGTCACACGCTTCACGGCCGCGGCACTCCAATACGTGCGCACGTCGGCGAAAATCTGCGCGGTGTTCGTGAGCAAATGGCCGAACAACATGCACGCGCCGTTGAGCGAATCGTTTTCCGTCGCCACGATAAAGGGCGCGCGCGCGCCGTTCCAATCGAAGGACGTGCTGAGAATCGCTTCCATGAAATCGCCGTTGGGAAGATGATCGGTCCACTGCCGCTGGCCCTGGAAACCGGACGCGATGGCGTTGTGGCCGAGCGATTCCTCGCCAAAACCGCGTTTGGCAAGACGTGGATTACCGACCATCAAATCGCGCGCGATCAGTGCCATCTTGACCGAAATTTCCCATTCACGGTCCAATTGAGCGCGCGAACGCGTCGTTTTAGGCGAATTGTAATCCTTGCCCTCTTTGCACTGGACCTTCACCCATTCCAACGCCTTTTCATATTCCGCCTTGTCAAAAATCTCGCGCTCGATGCGCCGGATAAATTCGCTCATGTCCACCGATTCGACCCTCATGTCCAGATAACTCTCAAAGAACTCAGGACTGACTATCGAGCCCGCAATGCCCATCGAAACGCCGCCCATGGCCAGATAGGATTTGCCCCGCATAATCGCCACAGCCAAACCGGCCCGGCAAAATCGCAGAATCTTTTCCCGCACATCGTCAGGAATGGTTTTGTCACCGCTGTCCTGGACGTCGCGCCCGTAAATGCCAAAGGCCGGCAAACCTTTCTGCGCATGGCCTGCCAGCACGGCCGCCAGATAAACCGCGCCG
>Ga0335073_10004666_pt1 | contig 19169 bp, 18 predicted proteins | sample Lox_Sample_22_FD_207093 | JGI IMG/M metagenome (GOLD analysis project Ga0335073, IMG submission 207093) | Soil microbial communities from Loxahatchee National Wildlife Refuge, Florida, United States - Lox_Sample_2.2 | ecosystem: Environmental > Terrestrial > Soil > Wetlands | place: USA... | reverse complement strand
ACGTTCGGTGTGCATCAGGTTTCCGAGGGTCCGTGCCGGCTCGTCGCCGTGATGGTGAGGTCGCCGTGATGGTGAGGCAGGAGCGCCCCAACTGGCAATGGAGCGTGCGGCAGGTCACAGAACCGGTCGGCCGGTCTGGGTATTTTCCGCCCGCAGCCGAAAACCACAGGTGATCTGGTTACTGTCATCGGTCCTCGTCGCGGCGTGCGGCTTCGCGGCCTGGCCGGCCCTGCGCCGGGTTACAGCTCTCGGCATCGTGCGCGCGGGTGGATCACCTCAGGCCGAGAGCGCGCATCCTCCCTGCGACCTTCGTGAGACGCCCGAGCCGCCGGTGCTGCAGCCGGCCGCCGAGCAATTGCTCGATTACGCTGCGGCTCGTACAAGGCTCAGGCAGATGGAGCTGGGGCTCGACGATCGCGCACCGGCAGCGGAGCAGGATCCTGCGCCCGAGCAAATAATGGCCGCGGCCCTGGCCGCGATCGGCGACCCGGCGGCGCAGAAAAGTTACTTCCCGCGGCGCCCGAATCTTCTGCCCGAGCTGATGCACGCCATTAATGACGTGAGCATGTCCGTGCGGCAGCTCGTGGCCATCGTCGCGCGCGATCCGGCGCTGGTCGGAAGCCTGTTGAAGGTGGCCAACAGCTCCTTCTATCGTGTCACGCCGCAGCCGATCGAGAGCATCGAAAGAGCGATCGTGTTGCTCGGGAACGAAGGTCTGCGCTCGGTAATGGCGGCGGCTTTGATGCAGCCCATCTTTCAGATTTCCGCAGCGGGAGGGCCGGCGCGGTTCCCGGAGCTGGTGTGGGAGCATGCGGTCCGCTCCTCTCACGCGGCCATTCCGCACGCGGCGCTGGTGGAGAGAGCGAATCCGTTCGCAGCGGAGTTGCTGAGCCTCATCAGCGGACTCGCGGAGATCGTGCTCTTTCGGGCGGTGCTCGATCACTGCCCGCCTTCACTCTCGCGGGACCGGGTCGACCCGCTGGTGATCGACTCCATACTCGACTCACACTCGGCGGCCTTCGCCTGGCACATCGGCGCCGACTGGCGGCTGTCGGCAGAACTGCTGGCGGCTCTCGAGGAGCAGATGGCCTCGTCCGAGCCTGCGACGCCGCTCGGGCGCTCGCTGCGCTTCGGCCGCCACGCGGGCGCGCTGGCGGTGCTTCACACCAACTCCATCATCAGCGACGCGAGCGTCAGAATCTCGCTGCCACCGTCCGGCCTCTCCCCCACGCATCTCGAATTCATGCTGACGCGTCTCCTGCGCCCGCATGATGACCCGAGAATGAGAGCGAAAGCTGCATCCGGCTTTGACCGGGCCGGGCCGGTATAATCGGCCGCCAGTCATTTCGCTGCATCGGGAGATCCATGGCGCGACGAGTCTGCGGCCGGCTGGCTGTGAGAGGTTGGGCTGGGGGAATGCTCGCCGTCGCGGCGGTGTCGGCGTTCTATCTTGCCGGTCCATGCCGCGCGGCGCAGACGGCGCCCGTGGTTCGCATCCCGCAGGGCTCGTTGTCAGGCGTCGGGCAGGGCGCAGCCGATGCCTATTTGGGAATTCCCTACGCCGCGCCACCCGTCGGACGCTATCGGTGGCGGGCGCCGCAACCCGCGCCCTACTGGCTGGGCGTGCGCCACGCAACGCGATTCGCGGCAAGCTGTTGGCAATTCATGACCCCCGGCGGCGTCGGACCGTGGACGCATGAATACGTCCCCCACGGCCGCGTCAGCGAGGACTGCCTCTATCTCAACATCTGGACGCCCGCCCCGGACCTCCGTCATCGCCTGCCGGTGCTCGTGTGGATACCCGGCGGGGGCTTCGTCGCCGGCTCGGGATCGGTGGCCGTCTACAACGGCGCGAGCCTCGCGGCCCAGGGGATCGTGGTGGTCACGATCAACTACCGGTTGGGCGTATTCGGCTTCTTTGCGACGCCGGCACTCGCCGCGGAGGCGGCCCGCGAGCACGAGCCCCCGGGCAACTACGGCCTGCAGGACATGATCGCGGCGTTGCAATGGGTGCAGCGCAACATCGCGGCCTTCGGAGGCGATCCGGACGCCATCACGGTAGGCGGCCAGTCGGCCGGTGCGATGGCGGTGCACGACCTGATGGTGTCGCCCCTCGCTACGGGGCTGTTTCAGCGCGCCATTGCGGAGAGCGGGCTGCCTGACACCCTACCACCGCCCTCGCTGGCCGAGGCCGAGAAGGCTGGGGAGAGGTTTGCACGCTCCAAGGGCGCCGTATCGCTGGCGGCACTTCGAGCGCTGCGACCGCAGGAGCTGGCCGCGGGCGCGTCGGCCGGTCTGACGGGGCCGCTGCCCGTGCCCATCGTCGATGGAGTGCTGCTCCCGGCTGCACCCGAGACTCTCCTCATTCCGGGCGCGTTCGCCGACGTTCCGATTCTCACGGGGATCGACGGTGACGAAGCGTCGGCCTTCTCGGGCCACCTCGTCAAGTCCATGAGTCAGGCAGCTTGGCGGACGCTGCTCGAGAAGACCTTTGGCGCTCTGGCGCCGCGCTTCGCGACTCTGTATCCCGCGGCCACCGACGCGCAGCGGGCGCGCTCTGCGCGGCAGTTGCATCAGGACCTCGGGCTCGCCGCACTCTATGCCTGGAGCCAACTATGGAGCGCTCACGCGCACAGCCCGGCGTACGGATATCTCTTCGATCACCTGGAGCCCGGTCCGCAATCGAGCCGCTGGGGGATGTTCCATTCGTCGGAACTGCCGTACGTCTTCGGCACCCTCAATGCGGCTCCGGAGCGGCACTTCACCGCCCTCGACAGGTCGATCTCCGCGCGCCTGATGCGTTACTGGGTCGACTTCGTGAAGAGTGGTAATCCCAACGGCGCGGGACTGCCGGATTGGCCAGCCATGGGGTCGCGAGCTCCCACGGTCATGGTGCTGAGGCGCACCATGCAGCCGCGCTCCGTGTTGCCACCGGACAAGCTGCGCGCCATGCAGACCTTCATCGCAAGCGGCGGCAAGCCCGGGATTTTCTGATCGCGGCGGGCTGGGGCGGCTACACGGCGAGCGTGACGCTCACCGGGCAGTGATCGCTCCCCATGACATCGGCGTGGATCTGCGCCGCTTTGACCGACTTGCGCAGCGCCGCCGACACCAGGATGTAATCGATTCTCCACCCGACGTTACGGGCGCGCGAGTTGGCGAAATGACTCCACCACGTGTAGTGCCCGTTGCCTTCCTTGAAGAGGCGCAGCGTGTCGATGAAGCCGGCGGCGATGAGGTTCTGAAAACCCGCCCGCTCCTCGTCGGTGAAGCCCTTCTTGCCGCGATTCGGTTTGGGATTGGCGAGGTCGAGCTCCGTGTGCGCGACATTCATGTCGCCGCAGAAGACCACGGGCTTCCTCTTCTCGAGCTGCTTCACGTAGGCGAGGAACGCCGGGTCCCAGTGCTTGTGCCGCAGCGCGAGCCGGCTGAGGTCGTCCTTGGCGTTGGGTGTATAGACCGTGACGGCGTAGAATCCGGCGAACTCCGCGGTGATGAGCCGGCCTTCCGCGCTGCTGTCGCGTTCCAGCTCATCGGCGAACCTGAAGCGTTTGGCGAACGTGCCCGGAAACCCGTTGGTGACTTTGATCGGCGGCTCCCGGGAGAAGATGGCCGTGCCGGAGTAGCCCTTCTTGACGGCGGAATGCCAATACTCGTGATAGCCGGGCAGATCGATCTCGATCTGGCCGCGCTCGGCCTTGGTCTCCTGCAGGCAAAGCACATCCGGCCGGTGCGCCTTGACGAAGCTTTGAAAGACTCCCTTCTTGATGACGGCACGGATGCCGTTGACGTTCCACGAGTACAGTTTCATGGGCGCGGCAGTCTACCGAAATGCGCCGGCGCCGGCGAAGGGCGCAACGCCTCGAACGGAAGTCGCTCGAAGCGGATTTCCGGCCCGCGCATCGTCATATAATGCGAGCCTCGCCCCACGGAGAGCGAATCGTGGCCCTTTCCCCCCTCGCAGGCAAGCCAGCGCCCAAGGCATTGCTGATCGATCCGGCGCGGCTCGAGACCGAGTTCTACCGCCGCCAGCCCGATCCGGCCGATGCCGCCCAGCGGGTCAGCTTTGGCACCAGCGGCCATCGCGGCTCCCCGCTCAAGGGGTCCTTCAACGAGGCGCACATTCTCGCCATCACGCAGGCGATCTGTGAGTACCGCAAGGGGCAAGGCATCACCGGACCGCTCTACATGGGTCGCGACACGCACGCGGTCTCGGGCCCTGCGCAGCGCGCCGCGCTCGAGGTGCTGGCGGCCAACGAGGTCGAGACGGTGATCCAGCCCGACGAAGGAGTCACCCCGACGCCGGCGGTATCGCGCGCCATTCTGGTGCACAACCGCGGGCGGACGGACCAGCTCGCGGACGGCATCGTGGTCACCCCGTCGCACAATCCGCCCGAAGACGGCGGCTTCAAGTACAACCCGCCCAACGGCGGCCCTGCCGATACCGACGTCACGGGTTGGATCCAGAACCGCGCCAATGCTCTGCTGCGCGAGGGCAACGCCGGCGTGCGGCGCGTGTCGGCCGAAACCGCATCGCGCGCCGCTACCACTCACTTGGAGGACTTCATAGGCCCCTATGTCGACGATCTCGCCAGCGTCGTCGACATGGAAGCCATTCGTGGGGCGAAGCTGCGCGTAGGAGTCGATCCTCTGGGCGGCGCCGCGGTGCACTACTGGGAGCCGATCAACAGGAAATATGGCCTGGAGCTCGACGTCGTCAATCCGAATGTGGATCCGACCTTCGCCTTCATGACGGTCGACCATGACGGCAAGATCCGGATGGATTGCTCCAGTCCCTATGCCATGGCCGGCCTGCTGCAGCTCAAGGATCGCTACCGCGTCGCCTTTGCCAACGATACCGACGCCGATCGACACGGCATCGTGACGCCCTCGGCAGGGCTGCTCAATCCCAATCACTATCTCGCCGTGGCGATACGCTATCTGCTCACCCACCGTCCGGGTTGGAGCGGCAGCGCGGCTGTGGGAAAGACGCTCGTCTCGAGCGGCCTGATCGACCGCGTGGTCGCGCGCCTCGAGAGGCCGTTGCGCGAAGTGCCGGTCGGATTCAAGTGGTTCGCGCCCGGCCTGCTGCAGGGCTCGATCTGTTTCGGCGGGGAGGAGAGCGCGGGCGCCAGCTTCCTGCGCCGCGACGGCGCGGTCTGGACCACCGACAAGGACGGGCTCATCATGGGTCTGCTCGCGGCGGAGATCACCGCGTGCACCGGCAAGGACCCGGGCGAGCATTATCGCGAGCTTACCGCGGAATTCGGCACGCCCTGGTACACGCGCATCGATGCACCCGCGACCTCGGAGGAGAAGGCACGCATCGCGAGCCTTTCCCCGCAATCGGTGCGCGCCACGACACTGGCTGGCGAGCCGATCACGAGCAAGCTGACGCGCGCTCCGGGCAACGATGCACCGATCGGCGGCCTGAAGATCGTCGCGGCAGGCGGTTGGTTCGCGGCCCGGCCGTCCGGAACCGAGAGCCTCTACAAGATTTATGCCGAGAGCTTCCGCAGCGAGCGCCACCTCGCGACCATCGTCGAAGAGGCGCAGCGGATCGTCGGCGATGCGCTGAAATCCGTCTGAGGAGTTGAAGATGAATCCGACATTAGACCTCAACCGCGCGGGCCAGAGCCTGTGGTTGGACAACATCACGCGCGAGCTGCTGACGAGCGGCACCCTGAAGCGCTACATCGAGGAGCTGACGGTCACCGGGCTCACCTCGAACCCGACGATCTTCGATCACGCCATGAACCACGGCTCGGCTTATGACGAGGACATCCGCAAGCTCGCGCGGACGGGCCTCGCGGACGAGAAGCTCTTCTTCGAGCTGGCGGTCGAGGACCTGACTCGCGCGGCCGATCTCTTCCGGCCGGTACACGAGCGTACCGCGGGCGTCGATGGCTGGGTATCGCTCGAGGTCTCGCCCCGCCTGGCCTATGACACCAACTCCACGCTGGCCGAGGCCCGGGAGCTCCATGCCCGGGCGGCGCGGCCCAACCTCTTCATCAAGATACCGGGCACCCAGGAGGGGCTGCCGGCGATCGAGTCGGCCATCTTCGCGGGCGTGCCGATCAACGTGACGCTGCTCTTCTCGGCGGACCAGTACGTCGCGGCGGCGGAGGCCTGGCTGCGCGGCATCGAGCGCCGCGTCGCCGCGGGCCTCAATCCCAACATCGCCTCGGTGGCTTCGATCTTCCTCAGCCGCTGGGACGTCGCTACCGTGGGCAAGGTGCCGGCGCCGCTCAGCAACAAGTTGGGACTTGCCGTCGGGCGCCGCGCCTACCGGTCCTACTGCGAGCTGCTGGCTTCACCTCGCTGGTTGCGGGTGTTCAACGCCGGAGCGCGACCGCAGCGGCTGCTCTTCGCGAGCACCGGCACCAAGGACCCGAAGGCGTCGGACGTACTCTACGTCGAGGGGCTGGTAGCTCCCTACACCGTCAACACCATGCCGGAAAACACGCTGAAGGCGTTTGCCGATCACGGCAAGGTGGGCGATGCGATCCGCGCCGACGGCGGTGACAGCGAGGCCGTTCTCGCCGAATACACCAAGGCGGGCGTCGATCTCTCGGCCCTGGCGGCGAAGCTGCAGAAGGACGGGGCGGACTCCTTCGTCGCGTCCTGGGACAGTCTGATGGGCGTCATCGGCTCCAAGGCGACGGCGCTGAAGAAGGCCGCGGGCGCGCGCTAGCGGTGAAGTCGGCTAGCCCACCCGCTGCCAGGTCAGCGAGCGTCCGAGCAGGGGAATGATGAGGTAGCCGCGCATGATGAGCTGACGGCCGCCGGCGGTCAGCCGCAGCGTGCAGCTCCAGATGTATCCCGTGTCGGGATCGAGGATGTCTCCGCCGACATATTCGCCATTCTCGGGCCGCAGGTGACGCAGCAGCTCGAGGCCGATGATCGGTTTGTTGTGGCGGTCGGCGGTGCAGCGTGTGCATCTGGCGCTGCGGTCGTCGGTCGGGGAGCTCGGCTCGATGCGACCGTAATAGAGGCCGTTGACCTCGAAGATGCGAATCAGGCCGAGCGGCTTGCCGGAGCTGTCGAGCGGCTCCCAGAGACCCGCCGGAGAGGTGAGCTGCGCATCGGGGACGGCCGACAGGACGGACGCTGGCAACACAAGCGCGAGCACCACGAGCGTGGCGAGGAAGCGCATCGAGGCGGTCTCCGCGGTCAGCTGGTTGCGAGCAGGCGATGCAGGTCGGAGGCTACCTGCTGCGACGTGCTGTCCGAGAGGGCGAGCAGACGCGCGCGACCGCCACCGTCGAAGATGAAGACCGCGCTGCTGTGGTCAACCTCGTAATTGCCGTCTTTGTCCGGCTTCTCGTAATGGTATGAGATGCGGTAGCGCTTGCTCAGAGCGGTGAGCTCGTCCGGGTCGGGGCGCAGTCCGACGAACTCCGGCCCGAAGTTGCTGACGTAGCGCTTGAGTACGCGAGTGGTATCGCGGCTCGGATCGACCGTGACGAAGAGCACCCGAACCTCGGATGCCTGCGGCCCAAGGGTGTGCAGGGCGTTGGCCAGCATGGTGAGCGTCGTCGGGCACTCATCGGGGCATTCCGTGTAGCCGAAGTAAAGCAGCACGAGATCGTGGCGATAATCGGCGGCCGTGACCGGCTGGCCGTCCTGATTGGTCATCTTGAACTCGAGCGGCGATACGAGGCCGCTGATGCTCGTCAGGGTGTAATGCGGATCGTTGCCGGCGCAGGCCGCCAGCGCGGCCAGGACGAGGGCGGCTGGCGCCCACTTTTGGAGCGTTCGGATCATGCGCTAGCCAGCCGGCTGCGCCGGAGATGCGAACCGCCCGCGTCGCCGCACTTCCGTGGCGTCGGGGTCGTGGAGGATGTGATGCAGTACGGCCAGTATGCCGACCAGGGACATCATCGCCGCGGGAATCCAGGTGAGGAGGCCGCCGATCTGCTGGTCATAGAGCGGACTGATGGCCCAGGCGCGGCCGCAGACGGCGTAGATCTTGTAAAGGCTCGTGGTGTGCAGCGTGATATAGGCGCCGAGCAGGAGCTGCGGAATGGCAACGAGCGCGAGGATGACGAGGCGCGTGCCGTAGCCGATCGCTGCGCGTCCCTGTACCTGGCGCGGCGCGAGCATCAGCCACCAGAAGAGGAGACCGTCGGCGAGCATGCTCCAGTTCATCAGGATGAAGCGTCGCGTGTCGATCATTGCCGTGAAGTGAATCGACGGCGTCAGCCAGAAGAAGATCATCCCGACGAAGAGAACGGGTGCGATGAGCGGATGCTGCACGACTCGGAAGAGAACCTGAATCGGGCGGCCAATCCACGGCGGGATCCACACCCGCCGCAGGCCGGCCGGAATGCCGGCGCGCAGGATGCGGTCCGGTCCGGAAAGAACCATGAGCACCGGACCGATGTGATGCAGGACGAGGTGCTGGAATCTGTGGATCCAGAACATGTGCGCCGACAGATAGTCGACGTAGGTCTGCAGCATCGCGTAGTTGAGCGCGAGGCCGAGAAAGAAGGTGAAGACGCGCCAGAAGCCAACCCGACCGCCGCCGCGCCGCAGGGTCACGAGGCCGCGCACGTAGAGGGCTACGGTGACTGCGGTCAGGATGAAGATGGTCGGGGAGAACTGCCAGGGCAGCAGGTAGCGCAGGTCCGTCACGAGCGGCGACATCCCCCAATCATAGCACGTGACCTGCGATGAGCCCGAGCCAGGGTCTGCGGTCGCGCCATGGCGCCGGTGGCGGGCGGCCGCGGCGGCGGTCTCAGGCCCGATTGGGCGCCCGGAGGCGATGCGGCCGGCCCGCCGGGCATTCCGGTTGCTGTAAGCTGGCATGGCACCGCGAACACACGATTCCGCTCGAGCCGGGAGCGCCGCCAGGCGCGGCGAGTACTCGCATTTCGAGCTCAAGCTGCGGGAGAGATGGCGCGACCTGCGCGACGAGACGCGCGAGGCTCTGTCGCGTTCCGACAACGAGACCTATGCCGATATCGCCGGCCGCGTCACTGATCTCGAGGATCAATCCCTCGCGGATCTTCTGGTCGATGTCAATCTGGCGGAAGTCACGCGCGACGTGCAGGAGATCCGTGCGATCGAACGCGCTTTGACGCGCATAACGCTAGGCACATACGGCGTCTGCGTAAGCTGCGGGCAGCCGATCGAGCGTGAGCGTCTGGAAGCCCATCCCACAGCAAACCGCTGCGCGGCCTGTCAGCGTGCGTACGAGTACGACCACGCCACGACCCCGACTCCAAGGCTTTGAAAGCGGAGCCTGGAGTTGACGCTGCGCCACCGTTGCGCGTAGTCTCATGTGAAGTTTGAGATCGAGAATCGTCAGGCAAACCGAGTGACCTGACGGGACGCAAGGGGGCGCGTGAGCCGCGTGGGAAGTCTGTTTTGCGGTGTCGGCATGACGCTGTGCCTGCTGGTCTCGTCTGCGGGTGTTCGGGTCGCTTCTGCCGCAGCCGCTGCCACGGATCCCGCCGCGTTACTCAGTCTGGCGGACGGGTTGAAGCTCGCGGACCATGCGCGATTCGAGGCGATCGTCGACTCCCTGGACCAACGGGTGGGAGAGCTCTCGCCCGAACAGCGCGCCTATCTCCAATTCCTCCATGGCTGGGATGAGATCTATCGGGGGGATTATCCGGCAGCCATTGCGACCTTGAGTCAGATCGCGGACCAGGAGGGGAGCGAGACCGTCGGATTCCGCGCGGGCGTTACCCTGGTGAATCTGTTTGCAGTGGTGGGTCGGTACAAGGAAGCGTACACGAGAGTCGAGCGCCTGATCGCCATGCTCCCGGACATCACCGATCAGGCCGCCAGGCAGCAGGCTCTGCTGGTTGCGGGCCTCCTCTATGAACAAGTCGGACAGTATGACCTCAGCCTGACATACGCCCGCAGGGTCATGCGGGAGAACTGGGGTGGCGTGGGGGTTTGCAAGGGCGGCATGATCGAGATTCGGGCGCTATACCGCAGCGGCAAGCTCGCGACGGAGGATCCGGAGCTGCGCTCGGTGGTCGCTGCGTGCGTCAGGGAGGGGCAACCGCTGTTTGCCGAGTCGATCGAGACCTACGCCGCGCGAGTCGATTTCGACCATGGCGAGGTGAGGAACGGGCTTGCGGTCCTGCTCGCCCATGACGATCAGGTGCAGCAGACTCGATACTCGCGCCTGATCGCAGATTACGACGCGCTGCTGGCACTGGGCTATCTGAAAGCGCACGCGCCTGTTGCGGCAACTCATTTCGCACGTGCCGCGATCGCCGTCTCGGCCGCGGGCGTTGAATTCTCGCAATCGCTGGCAGAGGCCTACGACGTGCTCTACCAGCTGGCCAAGTCGCGCGGTGACTACCGCGCCGCGTTGGGTTTTCACGAGCACTACGCGGCGGCGGAGATCTCCTACCTGAATGATCGCGCGGCGAGGGGCTCGGCTTACGCCGAGGTGCGGCGGCAGACCGCGACCCGGAGGCTTCAGATCCAGTCGCTCAGCCGCAAGAACCGCCTGCTCGAGCTCGAGCACAGGCTCGCGGCCAAGCGGGTCGAGGCGACTCGCCTCTACGGCGTCATCCTGACACTGATCCTGATCTTCATCGTACTGTGGGCCCTGTTGACCAAGCGCTCGCAGCTGCACTTCAGGAGTCTTTCGCGGATCGACGGACTCACCGGCATCTCGAACCGCGTGCACTTCCTCGAGCAGGCGGAGGCGGCGCTCGCGTATGCGCGCAAGTCGCAGCAGGATGTCTGCGTCGTGCTCTTCGACCTCGACCACTTCAAGTCGATCAACGACCGCTTCGGGCACGCCAGCGGGGATTTCGTGCTGAAACGGACCGCGACGCTGTTCCTGCAATACCTGCGCCGCAGCGATGTCTTCGGGCGGTTCGGTGGCGAGGAGTTCAGCCTGCTGTTGCCCGGCTGCCGGATGGATGAGGCCCGCGAGCAGGCGGAGGAGCTGCGACGGACCATCAAGGGGATTCAGGTCGAGCATCGCGGCGCGACGCTTACGGCGTCGGCAAGCTTCGGGATCGCATCGACCGGGACGTCCGGATACGACCTGGCGCGCCTGCTGGCGCATGCCGACGCCGCACTATATCGGGCCAAGCGCGCGGGGCGCGACTGCGTGGTGGCCTACGACCCCGCCGAGAGCGGCGAGGTGAAGGCCATCATGTCGCCGCCTCAAGCCTGATGGATCGCCTTGGTGATCAGGCAGTCCTCCAGACCTTCCAGCCCGTCCTCGGAGCCGTGGCCGCTTTCTTTCACGCCGCCGAACGGCGCATCCGCAGCGGCCATGGCGACGGAGTTGATGCCGACCATGCCCGCCTCCAGCGCATCGCCGATCAGCATCGCACGCTTGCCTGACTCCGTGAAAGCGTAGGCGGCAAGGCCGTAGGGCAGGCGGTTGGCTTGCTCGACAGCCTGGTCGAACGTGGCGAACGGCGCGATCACTGCCACGGGACCGAACGGCTCTTCGCTCATGATCCGCGATCCGCCGGGCACATCCGACAGCACGGTCGGCTGGTAGAAGAATCCCTCCTTGCCATGGCGCTCGCCGCCGGCGCGCAGTCTTGCACCGCGGCTCACCGCATCACCGATCAACGCTTCCATTGCTTGCGGACGGCGTGGGTTGGCCATCGGGCCCATGTGATGGCGCTCGATGAGCCCATCACCCACCTCGACCTTGCGGGTGCGCTCGGTGAAGGCGGCAACGAATCGATCGTAAATGCCCTGCTGTACGTAGAAGCGTGTCGGCGAGACGCATACCTGGCCGGCGTTGCGGAACTTCGCGGTGGCCAGGAGCTCGATCGTGCGCTCGAGGTCCGCATCGTCGAAGACGATGACCGGCGCGTGACCGCCGAGCTCCATCGTGGTCCGCTTGACCGTAGCCGCCGCGAGCGCGAGCAGATGCTTGCCAACAGCCGTCGAGCCGGTGAAGGAGAGCTTGCGTACGATGGGAGAGGCAAGCAGGTGCCGCGACACCTCATCCGGTACGCCGAAGACGAGTTGCACGACACCGGCCGGCAGACCCGCATCGACGAGCGTGCGTACCACCTCGATCGCCGAGGCCGGGGATTCCTCGGCGGGCTTGAGGATTACCGAGCAGCCGGCGGCGATCGGCGCCGCGAGCTTGCGGCCCGGATTGATGAGCGGGAAGTTCCAGGGAGCGAAGGCAGCCACGGGCCCGACAGGCTCCTTGACGACCAGAGAGCGCATGCCGGTCGGGCGTACCAACACGCGGCCGTAGGCCCTGCGGCATTCCTCACCGAAGAACTCGAAGAGATTGGCGACGGCGATGACCTCGGCACGCGTCTCGCGCACCGGCTTGCCTTCCTCCAGGGTGGCCACGCGTGCAATGTGCTCCACACGCTCACGCAGCAGTTGTGCGGCGCCCTTGAGGACCCGCGAGCGCTCCTCCGGCGCCGAGCGCCTCCACTGCCGGAAGGCACGATCTGTCGTCTCGAGCGCGCGGTCGAGGTCCGCGGCGTCGACCAGCGGCAGCTCGCCCAGGGAGCCACCGGTCGCGGGATTGACTACACGATGGGTCCTGCGCTTTTCCGTGCCGATCCATTCGCCATCGATGTACAGCTTCAGGTCTGTGTATCCGGTCATGTGTATCCGGTCATGTGTATCCGGTCATGCGCCTTAGATGAGGTTGCACGCGAGCAATGCAAGCCGCTTGCCGACGTCCTATTCTACGCGGATGAGATCGACCGCTATTAAGAGGCGGGCTTGGCTGTCTGCCGGGGTCGCCATTGCGCTCGCCTTCCAATGGCAAGGGACGCCGCTTGCGACGGCGCAGAAGGCGACGACAAAGGCATCCGCGCCGGCCACGGGCAAGTCGGGTGGAGCGACGGCGCAGCCCGCTGTGCCAAAGCCCAGCTCACTGCTGCCCCTGGCGTCGACCGACATCCTGACGCACGTGCGGCGCAGCGTCGATTGGTATCACGACCTGGCCTCGGTGGAGCAGATCAACCTGCCAGGCGTAGATCCGGGAGCACGCAGCGCGTTGCAGCAGCAGGCGCTGGAGTCGGTCCACCTGGCCTTGGATTTCGGCAAGGCCACCGCGGACATCCTGGGCCGGGAGGCACAAGCGCAGGCTGCGAGCGCGGCGAGTGGGAGCGCGGCAGCGCAATCCGGTCCACCGACGATGAGCGCGCAGCTGCAGCAGGCGGCCGCGAATTTTTCCGCCCAGGAGACGACGCTCAAGTCCAAGATCTCGGACATCGATGTCCAGCTGCGCCGGGCGAGAGGCGCGCGCGCGCGCGCCACGCTTGCCGCGCAGCGCGCAGGCCTGGTCGCGGCACTGCAGCTGGTGCGGCAGATCGAATCCAATGTCGACCAGCTCCGCCATTTCCAGGAGAGCGCGGTCGCCGCAGAGGGCAGGGCGCCCAAAGGACTGCGGGCGCAGCTCGCGGCGCTCGAGCGCTCGGTTCCCGAGCTCGCGGCGGGCGAGGCACCGGGGAAAGGCGCCGCGGCGGCGCCGTCCGGCAATGGGCCCGCCGGACCTGCGACAGCCGCAACCGCGACGCCTGCCGCAGCCAACTTCCAACCGCAGTCGGCCGGCATCCTGAGCCTCATCGGTCGGTGGTTCACGCTGCATGGCTACAAAGGGCAGCTCGGGACCGCGATGAAGGACACGACGGCGCTCCAGACTGAGTTGACCGGTACGCGCTCGCGGCTTTTGGCCACCGTGCGCCAGCTCGTGGGCAGCGGACTCGCATCGATCGCGGCCGGCAGCACGGCGCAGCTGGCCGCACAGCGGCAGTCGATCCAGGCCGCGACCGGGCAGCTGACGGAGCTCTCGAGCGCCATCCTCCCGCTCAGCGAGCAGGGCCTGATCCTGAGCGACGCGCAGGCCACGCTGGAGGATTGGAGCCACGCAGTGGCCGCGCAGGAGTCCAGCGTCGCGAGCTATCTCGGCCTGCGTTTCGGCATCCTGCTGGCCTGGGTCGTCGCCGTGCTCGTATTCGCCGAGATCTGGCGGCGGGTGACATTCCGATTCCTCCCGGACGCGAGGCGCCGGCGCCCGTTCCTGATCCTGCGGCGGATGGTGATCACCATCGCCCTGATCCTGGTCGTCACTTTCAATCTCATCTCGGAGTTCGGCTCGGTCGCTACCTACGCGGGGTTCGTGACGGCGGGCCTGGCGGTAGCGCTGCAGAACGTGATCCTGGCGGTGGTGGCCTACTTCTTCCTCATCGGACGCTACGGCGTAAGGGTGGGAGATCGCGTCACGATCGCAGGCGTCACGGGACGAGTGGTCGATGTGTCGCTCTTCCGGATCTATCTCCTGGAGCTCGTCGGTCCCGACCTGCATTCGACCGGCCGGATGGTGGTGCTCTCGAATGCGGTGCTGTTTCAGCCTACCGCATTCTTCAAACAGATTCCGGGCGCGGAGTATCTCTGGCACAGCGTGACGCTGACGATCGTCGCCACGGCCGACGTCGAGAAGGCCAATAGCGCACTGGATGCGGCCGCCAACAAGGTGTACGACACTTACCGCGCCGCCATTCAACGGCAACACGATCTCGCGCAGCGCTTCATCGAATTCGAGACTGCCGCGCCGGTGCCGGAGGTTCGGGTGCGCCTGACGGACAACGGCCTCGAGTGTGTCGTGCGCTATCCGGTAGTGCCCGAGAAATCCGCGCGCATCGATCAGCAGATGCTGGAGGCGCTGCGCAAGGCGCTGGAGGGCGACGAGCAGTTACGGCTCGTCGCCTCGGGCGGCATGGCGCTCAAGTCGGAGAGTTGAGGCTTTGCTACCGCAACACCGCGAGCCGTGCCAGGTTCGCCTGCACGACGGAGTCGTGACAAGCGCTCTGTGCGTACCAGCGGCGTGCTGCCTGGACGAGCGTCGTGCAGATCTGCACTGTGTCGGCGGCTTCCGGGGCCAACAGCGCGAGCGGGCCCGCCTTGAAGCCGCGATGCCGCGTGCGTTGCAGACGATGCAGCCGCAGCCGCCTCAATGCCAGTGCAGGCACCGACTCATTGGCAAGACTCGCGCGGTCTGCGCGCTCGCAGACGAGCTGAACGATACGGCCAACGTCCGCGTCAGCGTCCACCGGGCCGTCCTCGTCATGCTCCACCCATTGCTCGCACCACTCCTGCACGCGCTCCACTGAGATCTGCATGCGGGGATCGCTCAATGCCGCGGCGATCTGCGGGAGATCGAAGGCTTCGCGCAGCGCCTGCTCCCAGCGCTGATCCTCCAGCAGCAGCTCGACATCCGACAGATAGCTCGCGAGCATGCGCGAGCTCGAGGGTGAGATGGAGCGTCGCGGCTGTCCTGCCGGGGGAGGCGTGATCTGGTATGCGTACTGCTCTTGCATGCGTCAGGCCTCGGATGAAGGGGTTATTGTGGTACCGCCGTCCACCTGGCCTTCGGGCGCAGGGGATGCGGTGGGCGTCGGGGGTGTGAGCTGGCGCCGCCGCGGGCTCTTGCGGCGCTTGGTCCGGGGGGGCGTAGGGCCTTTGGCCTTTTGTGCTCGAGGGGTGCGCCGGCGCTGGCGAGTCGGAGCCTCGGGACTGCCTTTTGCGCGGTGCGCCTTGCGCGCCTTCTTCCAGGCCTTGCGGGCGGCGCCGGCCTGCTTGCGGGCCCGTTTGGCCTCGCGTTTGGCCTCTTTCACCCGCTTGCGAGCGCGCTTGAGCTCCTCTCTGGCGATCCGCACGCGCTGCCGGGCGACCTCCGCCTGCAGCCGCGCGCGCTCGAGCGGCTCCGCCGGCTCAGCCGCCGAAGGTGTCTTTGAAGCGGAAGCGCTCGGGCTACCGCTCGCGCCGGACGGCCCCGCGCCGGCCGATCGCTTTTTTCTTGCTGTCTTCCCCATGCAAAAGGCGGGAGGTGGCAAAGGGCGGCCAGTGTCACACAATGGCTGCGGGCTTGCCACCGTGATTTTATCCACAGATTTTGTGAATAACCCTGTGCAAAGGGCCGTCTGGCCGGGCCAAAGCCGTTGCGCCAGCAAGGGCTTGCGTCAGCGTGGACAACGATTGACCAGCCGCAGGACGGGACAGAGGGGGCCGCGTCGCGCAGTGCGCCCCCTGGCGAGGCTCAACGCGATCGCGCCGGCAGCATCGTGGCAGTGACTCGATTGCGTCCGGAGTTCTTGCTGCGGTAGAGCGCCGCGTCGGCGACCTTGAGCAGCTGCTCGGCGAGCTTGCGCTCGCCGACCGGCACGCGATCGAGCCCGCATAGGCCGAAGCTTGCCGTGACCTCGACGTCGCGCCCATTCACTTTGAAGGACTTGTTGGCAACGACTGCGCGCAGCTTGCGCGCGACATCGAGCGCGCGATCGTATGCCGTCTCAGGCAGCACCACCGCGAACTCCTCGCCACCGATGCGCGCCACCCAATCGACGCCGCGGCGCAGGCCTTCCTGCAGCCGTGTGCCGAATTGCTTCAGAATCTCGTCGCCGCCGGCGTGGCCCAGGGTGTCGTTGGCGTTCTTGAAGTAATCGATGTCGCAGAGAATGAGCGAGAGCGGTCTGCCGTAGCGCGCCGCGCGCTCCACCTCACGAGGGAAATGCTTGCTGAAGAACCGTCGGCTGGCGACGCGCGTCAAATCATCGGTTGTTGAGAGCTTGCGATTCTCGACGAGCGCGATGCGTAGAACGGCTTCGAGCTCCGCGATGCGACGCGCCGCACCGAGTCGAGCGGCCACCTCACGATCCGAAACGCGTCGGCCGACGCAGTCGTCCGCGCCCGCTGTGAGGCCCGCTTCTCGCTCACGCCAATCATCGAGTGGTGGAACGTAAACGACGTAAGGTGCGCGAGCGGTCTGCTGCACGCGTATCCTGCGAATGAGCTCGAGACTGTCCGTTACGATCACGGGACGGAATTCCGTGACCAGACTGACGAGCGCTTCGCTCTCGTTGGTGGCGGTCTCGACGTCGAGCATGTCAGCCGGAATGCGCCTGGCGAAATCAGAAAGAATTCCCGCGTCGGCGATCGCGACCAGGGCGCGCGGCGGCGGCAGCACGCGCAGCATGACTGCGATCGTGGCTGTGGTGTCTTCCTGAATCGCCGAAGGTTGCTGTGCGCGACGCTCCAGGACTCGCTTGATGACGGTGGTCTGGCCACCCGTGCGCATTGGGCCCCCCAAGGGCTCTCTAGCTCTGGCGACTGGCCGGCATGTTACGGATTTTGGCGGGCGAAAACTGTGGAGCCCGGCGCAACGGCATCGTCCGCTGGACAGCCGGCGCGCGATGAGTGGCTCCTCCATTGCCCCTCAGGAGGGTAAATGTGACGGCGTGCACGTTTCCCCTGGGGGGCGCCACGTCGCTACCATATGCGAGGCGTAGCATCCGCCGAGCCACATTCGAATCCTTGTCCTGCCCATGGGTCCTCCCGCCATCACCCGCCGCCGCCGTCCGTTTCTCACTCCGGTCTGGCTGATCCTGCTGGCGGCGCTGGCGGTGCTGGGCGTCGGGCTGTTCCTGCATCAGTCGGCCTCGAACACCATCGTGGTCATCGTGCCGCCCGCGAGCAAGGAGCTGGGCACGATCGACGACCCGCCGCTCTCGGCCGCCGGCGAGCAGCAGGCACAGCAGCTTGCGCAGCAATTTGCCGCGGCCAACGGAGCGGACGGTCTCAAGGCGATCTACGTGGGCGCCAGCCGCAGCGCGCGGCAGACAGCGGCGCCGCTGGCGCAGTCCCTGGGCAAACAGCCAGTGCCGCTCACGAGCGGCGATGCGGACGGAATCGCCGGACAGATCATGAGCGAGCATGCGGGAGACAACGTGCTGGTCGTCTGCCCGGAGGCGGTCATCGCGGACCTCGTCCAGGAGCTCAGCGGCCAGCAGATCAAGCCTCCTGACGGGGAGCGGGCCGCGTGGGTGGTGAGCGTCCCGAGCTACGGGCCTGCGAGCGTGCTGCGGATAGCCTATTGAGCCCTAACGCGAATGCGCGCTGAGCGCGATCGCCTTGCGTACGAATGCCTCGTGCTCGCCGATGCGAAAGTCGGCGACGACGGCGTCCTGGATATGCCGCGTCTGGTCGATGAGAAACGTCGTGCGACGTACGCCGAAACCCAGTGGTCCCTGTACGCCGTACATCTTGATCACGAACCGGTCGACGTCCGCCAGGAGGGTGAAGGGCAGCTTGTACTTGTCGCGGAAAGTGCGGTGGCTCTCCGGGCTCTGCGGGCTGATGCCCGCGAGCCTGAGGCGGGCGGCATCGACTTCGGCGTACAGGTCCCGCATCTGGCAGGCCTCGCGCGTGCAGCCCGGAGTGAAATCGGCGGGATAGAAGTAGAGGATGACCGGGCCGTCGCGCAGCAGATTGCTGAGCGAGGTCGCCTGGCCGTCAGCGTCCGGCAAGGTGAACTCGGGTGCCCGCGCCCCGATTGTCAGCATGGGCCTCTCCAGGGTGGTTTCGCTCCGGCAGCATCATAGCCGGGGGGTGGGGTAGCTGGGCAAGGCGCGGCTCGAATGGGCCGGGAAGTCCTCCGATGTGCTGTTCCGGGACAGGCTCTTAGGGGCGCCGGCGGCTTGCCCGCCGGCGGCGGGTGGGGCAGGGCATCTCGATTGGACGGGCTGGCCTCGGGTGCTAGAATCGCGCGCCTTGCGTGGGGCGGTAGCTCAGCTGGGAGAGCGTCGCGTTCGCAATGCGAAGGTCGAGGGTTCGATCCCCTTCCGCTCCACCATAAATTCCAGCACTTTTGCATTACTCCCTATTAGCCGAATCCGCTGTAAGTGCCCCGTAAGGGCAACCGGCGGACGACTTGCACCCGTTGCCCGGCGCTGCCAAGGCGCCGCCCGACCGTGATTGACGCACGGCCGAGCGGCTCACCACGCAACACCCGCATGAGGTGCTACATGGCTGCTCCAATTATCGCGCCCTCGGGCGCAGTTCCCTACCGCATGACGGTCCGGACCCCCGCCGGACCCAAGACGTTCACCGCCACGAGCGTCGAGGCCCTCGTCGACGCCTTCGAGCGCTGGCGCGATGAGACCGGTTTCGGCGCGTCCGAGATCGGTGCTCAGTTCCCGGTCCACCGTGACGGCGCCAAGGTCGGCGAGGTCTCATACAACGGGCGATGGACGGCCAAGGCGGTGTCGCCGTGAGCCGTCCGTTGGTGCTGCTGCTCCTCGGCATCAGCCTCCCCGGCTGCGCGACCTGCACGCGCCACCCCGTCGCCTGCACAGTCGTGGCGGGGGTCGCGGTCCTGGCGATCGGCGCGTCGGAGTATCACACCTGTTCCCCGC
>Ga0335073_10004665_pt1 | contig 19169 bp, 38 predicted proteins | sample Lox_Sample_22_FD_207093 | JGI IMG/M metagenome (GOLD analysis project Ga0335073, IMG submission 207093) | Soil microbial communities from Loxahatchee National Wildlife Refuge, Florida, United States - Lox_Sample_2.2 | ecosystem: Environmental > Terrestrial > Soil > Wetlands | place: USA... | reverse complement strand
CACTCGGAGTAGTCCTCCGTCGGCTTCCGCGTCCGCTCCCGCACCTTCGACTTCACGACGGCGTCGTCCACGCGGCCGTCGATCCCGTGGACCTTCTCCTCCAGGTAGTCGAGGCGGGCGGTGGTCATCCGGTAGTCGCGGACGAACTTGATCACCTGGTCCGTCGCGTAGAGTGCCAGTATGGCGAGGAGGACATCCCCGATGAGCGCGACGTCGATCTTGGCTGGTGTGGTGGTCACTTGAGGTCCTCCGGGGACGGGGCGTGGAACTGGGACGGGTCGAAGGCCCGCTGGTTGATGTTGTAACCAGACCGCACCTTGCGGAGGGCCCGGTTGGCGCGGACGAGGCGGCGGGTGGCCAGGACGGTGGCGGTGATGCCGACGGCGTCGAAGATCACACCCACGGCGTAGACGGCATCGAGGAGCATCAGATCATCAGCTTCGAGATGTCGAACACGCCGTCACCGCCGGCCATCCGCGTGGCCATGGAGACGATGGCACCAGGGATCTCGAGGTGAGTGTCCTCAGCCGCGCCGTGCACGCGGTACACGAGGTGGTACCCGCCGCTGGGCGTCTCGAAGATCGCGTAGGTGCCCTGGGAGATGGGGACTGGTGGGGCGATGACCTCGCTCACGCCGTGGCCTCCGGGTGGATGATAGCCTCGGCCTTCTGGACCATGTCCTCGAGCTGCTGGACGACGGTGGCGGCCTCAGGGGTGTTTACAGTTGCCTCAGTGGCATCCTGAGGTGCGAGCTCCTGCTTGACGTAGTGGATCAGATCATCCAGCTCGCTGGCCAGGATCTCCACGCAGTTGCCGTTCTGGTGTGACAGGTGGATGAGCGCCTGACCGGCCTCGTTCTTGATCGTGACCGCGATATCCTTGAGCGCGCTGAGGTAGGTGAAGTTCTTCACTGTCCGTTACCCTTCCGTACGTACGGCCGCTTGTCTCGCATGCGGAACCGAAGGTGAGATGCGCCGTCCTCCTCGAAGAACTGCACCTGGGCTGACTTACGCTGGCGGTTGGCGTAGACCTTGATCATGCGGATCAGGTCCTTGGTGTCCTGGTCCTCGGGGTCCGCCGGGAGCTCGATGCAGGTGTCCTCACGGTAGCTCGCCTCGAGGTACTGGATGAGCACTGGGTCAACCTGCAGGGCGGGAGCTCCGCGGCCTCGCCAACGGTTGTTCGACCTGATCTGCGGCGTAGTCACGTGACCTCCTTGGGTCTATAGTATCAGATTTAGTTGACTTTGAACACCGAATTGCTCGACATTCAGAAATTTCCTGCGGTTATAGCTACTACAGCGTGCTGCCGTAACCAGGCGGCAGCTGCCCCAGGTCCTTGTGGCTGTGCAGGAAGTACTGCCGGTGGCGCTCGCTGCAGAACACGAAGTTGACGTGCTGGGACCGTGGGTCGTCGCAGGGGATGTCCCGGGCGTGGTCGTGCATGACCGTCTTGTGCATCTCGTAGCCGGGGTTGTCCTCCCCGTTCATCGCGCACCACACGCACTTGATCCAGTCGCCCGAGCTGAAGCTCCGGACCTTCTGAAGCATGACCATGTCTACAGCTCCTCGATCAGGTTGTTGCGGCCGTCGTAGCGGCACCCGTTCATCCGCCAGCCGTGGTTCTGGGTGAGGTGTCCGAGCCGGCCGGTGGCGTCGTTCACCAGGATCTCGTCGTCGCACTCCCGGCAGCGCACGCACGGGACGTCGGTCTCGGTGACCCACACCGTACCCCCGTCCGGGTCCTGCTTCACGTACTGCCGGGTGGTCGTGTCGCGGTACGTGGGCCAGGTCCGGGCCAGGGCGATGAGCCCAGGGTGCACCTTGTAAGTCTTGAGGGACCCCGAGAAGGCCTCCCGCGTCCACCGCGTAGGAATATCCGTGCTCACAGCGGGCTGGCCTCCTGGAAGTACATGGTGACCGTGGGGACTGGGGTCCCGGTGGCCACGTTCCAATAGAAGTACACCGTGTTGCCCGAGACCAGCTTCATCGGCTGGGCTGGGTCCCACGAGTTGATGTCCCCGTTCTCGACGAAGTCGTAGAACTTGTTGCCGACGTAGACCTGGAAGCTACTACCCGCCGGCCCCTGCACGGCGATGTGGTAGCACTCGAAGTTGCCCACGCCGTTGGAGACGCCCATCTGCTGCGGTCCCAGCGTCACGACGTACGCGCCGGGGACGTAGAGGTTGCTGCCAGTCGTGTCCAGGGTTCCCTCGATGGGACCCGAGTCCCCGAGTGCCTGTGTCATGGTCCTCCTTGGTAAAGAGCCTGGTCAGAGACTTTTGAATCCTATATTTAGGAACTGAGCCGTCGGGGCCTGCGATATATAGAGTTCAAAAGTCTCTGACCTGGACGTTTTACATTGAGGGGCCTCTCAGCCCGTGAGCTTCCAGACGTCGGGTGCTGGGCACTCGAAACCCTCCGCGGTGACCCGGATGTCGCCCGTGGCCATGAGTCCGGACCCCTGGAAGATGAGCCGCTCGTCACTGAAGAGGAACAGGCTCTTGGACGAGCAGGTGATCACTTCGATGGTGCCCGTGGACGGCATCACGAACTGCTCCACCGGCACGGAGTTGACCGTGTTCCGGTAGACCGAGAGCACGTCACCCGACGACAGTCCCAGCACGCGGAGCGCCGTGACGAGGACACAGAAGCCGGGGTTGGGGCCACACTTGAGGTTGTTGGCGCTGGGCAGGGTGACCGCTCCACCCGAGACGGTGACCGGCTCGGACTCGAACCGCCAGTGCTGGACGCCACGTGCCCGCTCGCGGAACCAGTCCGCGTTCCCGGCGTCGATGGCCTTCTTGACTTCCGCGGGCGTGGCGGTCTCGATGACCGCGCCACCCCTGATCTCAGTCTTCACGCTTTGGCCTCCCTGGCCAGGCAGATGATCCCGACGATGATGAAGATGAAGCCGAAGAACCCGGCTCCGATGCGCACGTACGTGCTGGGTTGGAAGAACGCGGTGTACCCCTTGTAGGCGTCACCCACGAGCTTGTCCATGTCACCGAACGTACCGATGACCACGCCCGGCCAGAGCGAGACCCCACTGGTGAGGTCGTTCCAGGCATCTCCCAGCGCCGACGTCCAGGAACCGGTGCTCGTGACCGTGCCCGCGGCTCCCTGGCCACCCTCGGTCGCGCCGTTGGGTGCACTGGGCAGTGACCCGGTCCCTCCCTGCTTCGCTCCCTTCAGGAGGTCCGCGCGGGAGAAGATGGTCGCGGCGTAGCTGTTCCCAGCACCGAGGTTCCCTGGCCCGGCGTTGTACGCCTCCAGCGCGGACCAGATGTCACCCTTCTCCTGCTTCAGCAGCGCCGACATGTACTTGACGTACGCGGCGAACGCGTCGGAGGCATTGAACGGCGACCCGGTCCCATAGCTGGAGAACGTGCCTGGCTCGAACTGGGCGATGCCCTCCGCCCCGGCGGGGCTCACCGCGTTTGGGTTGAACGACGACTCCAGGTTGATCTGGTTGGCGACGATGCTGGCGGGGATGCCCAGCTGCGCCGCGGCGTTGTTGACGTCCTCCACGTACTCCGCGGGGACGTCCACGCCACCGATGTTCGTGCTGGCGACTACCATCAGCTGTGAGCCTCCCTCAGCAGGAAGAACAGTCCCGCCAGGAAGAACACGAACCCGAACAGGCCCGCGCCGATCCGGACGTACGTGGACGGCTGGAAGAAGGCCGTGTAGCCCTTGTACAGGTCACCGACGAACGTGTCGACGTCACCGAATGTACCCACGATGGTACTCGGCCAGAACGACACGCCGTTCGTGACGTCGCTCCAGACCTTCCCGAGCGCCGACGTGAAACTGGTGTTACCGATGTTCGTGATGGCGGTCGTCGCCGTACCGGCCGCGCCCACCAGGGCGTTCGTGCCCAGCACCCGGCGGTAACCAACCGCCCCGTCCGTGGAGGAGATCTTGACGTCCTCGCCCGTGGTGGGAGCGTTGATCATCTGGCCGTTGCCAATGTAAATACCGACGTGGCCAGGGCTGCTGGGAGTCCCGTCGTAGTAGTAACCTGGTCCCGACCCGCCGAAGAACACCAGGTCACCCGGGAGCGCGTCCTTGGCCGACACCGGGGTGCCGGCGGTGAACTGCTCCTCCGACGTGCGCGGCAGGTTGATTCCGAGCTGCCCGTACACGTACTGCACGAGGCCGGAGCAGTCGAACCCCTTGGGACTCTCCCCGCCGTACACGTACGGGATGCCGAGGAACTCCTTGGCCAGCTTGATGACGTCCCCGGCGGTGACCTGGTTCGGCTGCGTGGATGGCGGGTTACTGGGCGTGGCCATCAGCGCCGACGGAAGTACCCCCCGCCTTCACCACCTGGCTTACCGTCCGGCGGGAGCTGCTTCTCCGCGGTCTTCTTGGCCGCCCGTGGCTTGGGCTTCTCGTCGACGAGCTCACCCTCGACCTCGCCGAGTTCCTCGCCCTCTTCCTCCAGCTCCTCCTCGGCCTCCTCGAGGTCATCCTCGTCCAGGCCGTGCTTCTGAAGGAACCGCCGGGCACGGTCACCCCGCAGCATGACCACGTGGCCGGTCTCGGTGCGGACGTGGATCTCGAGGTTCTTGTCTTCGTCCTCCTCCGCCTTGGCCTTCTCGGACAGCTTGGCGAGCATCTCCCGCTCCGCCTGGGTCAGTCGAGCCATCACTTCTCCTTGTGGACGGGTCCCGCGACGGTGGACCCGCCGTGCGGGCCCCTCTTCCGGACGATCGCGACGTGGATGTACTTGCCATTAGGCAACTTTACGGTGCGCCAACGCTTGGCACCGCCGCGCTTTCGAATCTCAGCCTCTGGCACAAGATCCTCCAATTGGGTATAGTTGAATCGTAAACTATATTTGGAGGAAAGTCCAGTGGCTGTTTCCGAGTTGCTTTCGCGGGTAAAGGGCGCCGCCAATGTGGAGGAAAACAAGCTGACTTCCTCCGACGACGAGGGCGTGATGGAGTGGGAGGAGCCGGAGCTCGCGAACGCCGCGAAGTTCACCTGGTCCGACCCCGACTCCATCAAGTGGGTGGACTCCCCACCAGGTGACCTCCTCCAGAAGGACCCCAAGCCGAACCGCGAGGCCGAGAAGGAGATCGCGAAGGAGGAGCGCCGCGCCGCCCCAACCCGCGTGCTCAAGGCCCAGCAGAAGGAGATCAAGGACACGCTGGTCATGCTGATCAGCCTGCCCGCCGCGACCCTCCTGTTCAAGGACCCGATCTGCGCAAACGCCATCCTCGACAACGTGGACAACGTCGCCGAGAAGCTCGTCCCGATCATCTGCCGCAACCCCACCATGCTCCGCTGGTTCACCGAGGGCGGCGGGTACATGGACTACTTCGCCCTGGCGATGGCCTGCGCCCCAATCGCGAAGACCGTGTACACGCACCACGTCTCGAAGTCCATCGGCCACGAAGACGAGCTGCAGCCCGACTTCACCGACTACCGCGCGCCAGAGTTCAACCAGGGGTTCTGACATGGCACTCGACCGCGTTCCGTGGTCTGAGTTGGGCCCGGAGTTCATCGCGACCTGGGGCCGCTGGGACCCAGACGACCCACAGCCCGAGCACATGGAGTTCATCGGCCAGAACGGCTCCGGGAAGACGTTCCTCAAGCAGCAGATCTTCCTGGAGATGGCCCGCCGCCGGGACAGCAACATCATCGTCATCGCGACCAAGCAGGCCGACAAGACGATCCTGGCGATGAACTGGCCGGTCGCCGGGAACGTCCGCGAGGCGCTCAAGCACGACCGCTGCGTGTTCTGGCCCCGCACGGCCAAGCTCGGGACCGCCCGCAAGGAGTACCAGGCCCACCACATCGGGGAGCTCCTCGACAAGCTCTGGCAGCCCGAGGCGAACGTCATCATCGACTTCGACGAGTTCGCCTACGCCGAGGCCCTGTCCCCAGACTTGAAGGCGACCTGCAACACCTACCTCCGCGAGGGGCGCTCGCACGGCATCACCGTCGTGGCTGGCAAGCAGCGCCCACAGGGCGTGCAGCGCGACATGCACTCCGAGACCCGCGTCACCGCGATGTTCAAGATGAAGGACTCGCAGGACGCGGAACGCGGTGCCGAGCTTTTGGGTGGTGACAAGAAGGAGATGATGGCGGAATTGCGCGGACTTTCCCTCGACAAGCACGAATTCATCCTTCGCCATGACCAGTCCGACCTGACCGTGATCTCCTGGGTAGACGCTCCCGTCAAGGCGCCGGCTCGCCGGGAAGACGGCTACCGAAAGTAGTTGAACATTCACCTACTGGACAAGATCCTTTCTCGAGAATAAGCTGGTAACGACACAAGAAGGAGGCACGGTGCACACGCACTTCAGCTTCATGTCGGCCGCACAGGTGTTCCTGTGCGTTCTCGTGATCGGCACGCTGTGGCGGCTCGCCAGCCTCCACTTGATCGCCTCGCAGAACACCTCGGCCAACCACCTCGGCAAGGCCATGGGCTTCCAGTACTAAGTGAAAGGAGGCAGCATGCCTTCCGGTGCAACGGCTGGTGCGGCCGCTTCGGCGTCCGCTGGTACCAGTGGAGGGGCCGGTGCGCGCAACCCATTCTGGGCTGCGTCGAACTGGTACTTCGAGAGCAACAACACCGAGATCGTCAACGGCTCCTGGCAGCTGACGAGCTCGCAGAAGAGCTTCAGCGTCCCGCTGAACACGAACGGCTTCCTGCGTGACTACCGCATCGTCGTCCGTTCCACGGGCGCCGTCGGCGGCACCCCACAGGGTGACGGCCCGTTCAACCTGTTCCAGAACATCACGTTCAAGGTCCCGAACGGTTCCGAGTTCTTCCAGGACGCGACCGGCTACGACCACTTCCTGTTCCAGAGCTACGGCCGCCCGTGGGAGGGCAACCCCACCGAGTGGTTCGACTACTCGCGGAACATCAACCCGAGCTTCACCCTCAAGCTCTCCCCCGAGATCCGGCACACGGCGGGTTCCCTCGCGAACATGGACAGCCGGCGTAACTACGTCGTGTCCGGCCAGATCGCCACGACCACGCAGCTGAACGGCTCCTCGGCCTCGACCGCCCCGACGATCACGTTCGCCTCGGGCATCGACACGTGGGCGCAGCCGGACAGCATGAACCTCCTGCAGGTCCCCAACGAGCTCGTCCCACCGGGTGTCGCCCTGCAGACCTACCGCCGCAAGGCCACGGTCACGCTGAACGGCGCCGGCTCGAACAACACGCTCGACGCGCGGTCCCTCACGGGTAACCTGCAGCGCCTCGTGATGCTCGTGGTCCGCGACTCGAACGGTGTCCGCCAGGACTACCTCACCGACCCGATCGTGTTCAAGATCGACGACCGTACGATCGGCAACTTCACGCAGGCTGACCTGTTCGGCCTGCTGAACGACTTCTACGGCACGACCATCGTCCAGCGCCCGACCGGCGTCTACGTCTGGCCGCGGTTCTACAACACGAGCAACGGCGTGGCCCAGGGCTGGCTCCCGACCGACGGCGCGACCAAGGAGATCTGGACCAGCTCCACGAGCTCCACGGCCAGCAACGTCCCGGGTACCGTCGACATCCTCGTCGAGGACCTCGTCCCCCTGCAGGCCCTGCCGGCTGACCTCGTCAACGTCTGAGAGGTCCAGTCATGGCATTCGGAAACAAGGGTGGCGCCACCTGGCAGCCATCCGTCGTCTACCTGCTGGTCCTGGTGATCGCCGAGATCGTCGTCATGGCCAGCCTGCGCACGTTCACGAAGCACGGAGGCTGACCCCAGTGAACAAGAAGATGTGGCTCTACATCCTGGCCGGGTACCTGGTTGGCTCGTACTTCGGGCTGTCCCACCTGACCGCGATGTTCGGCGCCAAGAAGAGCTGACGGGAGGTGGAACGCGGTGGACCTCGCCCTGGCGATCATCTTCCTCTGGTTGGGCGCCGCCCTGCTGTTCGTCGCGTTCCACCCACTCAGCGGTGAGTCTGGTTCAGACACGCCGGGTGGCGTGATCAAGTCGATCCAGGCCGACATCTCGAAGTCCAACCCGTCAAGTGGAAGCTAGGAGGCACCGTGGCAGACGAGGCACCTCGGCGCACGGCTCCAGCCCGCAAGACGGCACCACGCCGTCCACCAGCGAAGAAGGCCGCGTCGTCACCCGCCGTGAGGCGGGCCGCCGCCGCTGAGACCGCCGGTGGCGGTCCCGAGGATCCAGCGGCAGACATCGCCGCGGCGGCTGCCCTCAAGGGCGGTGGCAAGAAGAGTGGCGGTGGCACCGGTGGTGCACCCGCCGCCGGGACCACGAAGCTCGCGAAGAACAACCCGCTGCTCCTCGGTGAGTTCATCACGTGCTTCGTGATCCTCGGCCTCGGCACCCTCGTCACGCCGAAGTCCTCGGAAGAGGGCAGCAACATCCCGCGCCTGATGGTCAAGTCCTCGGCCCTGGCGGGGCTGTTCCTGGTCCTCGCGCTCGTCTCCTCGGCGGGCGGCAAGGCCAGGAAGACCGCCAGCGCGGTCGGTGGCCTGATCACGGTCACGTACATCGTGTCCAGCGGAGACGCGATCGCGATCTTCAACTGGGCGTCGAAGTACTTCGCTCCCGGCGTGTCGGAGGCTGCCAGTGGCGCCGCCGCGGGTGCGGCAGCCGGCGCTGGCACACCGACGGGAGCGTCATGAAGGCACACGACTGGGGTGACGTCGGGGCACTGATCCTCGTCCTCGCGATCGTGTACGTGCTCGTCCGCCCGGGGAGCATCGCCTCACAACTGATCGTCGAGATGGGCAACGGCTTCACCGCCATCGTCCACTACGCGGTGGAGGGCTGAGTTGCAATGAAGCTCGACGTGAAGAACGTCACGGCTTGGGTCACACTGGGCGTGTACAGTATCGTCCTGCTCTCGCTGCTCCAACCGGGGGGCACCGGGCAGGCGGCAGTGAAGTCGTTTGGTGATTCCCTGGCGGGTATCGCCGCCGTGGCTAGCTAAGGAGGAGACGTGAAGAACGTCACCGAAATCTTCGTCCTGGTGGTCTACCTGGCCATCATCTTCACCCTGGTCCGTCCCAACAGCCAGGGTCCGTCCCTCGTGTCGAGCGCTGGCAACGCGTTCTCCGGCATCCTCGGTGCGGCGACCGGCGGCGGTTCCTTCAACCAGAAGCTGTCCTGACCGACGGCTCGAAGGGAGGTCACCATGGGCTTCTTCACGGAGATGTTCAGTCCACGCAAGAACCCTAACCTCGAGCTGACGCGTGCCCCGAACCAGATCCAGCCGGTCCTCCAGACGCCAGGTGTGGACTGGGGTCCGAAGCCGACGGGGTACTACCCGGACCGCAACCCGGAGCAGATGGGGTACGTCCACAATGACTACCCCGTCGTGGAGCCGAACGGTTCCGCTGGCGGGGCCGTCGTGCCCACCACCGCGGTCAACGCGGAGAAGGTGGACCAGCACGCGTACACCCAGATCTCCGGCACGTGGACCCCGCTGACCCACGAGCAGGGCAACGGCCGGCCAACCGGTTACCATGACCCGCAGACCGACGGACCGGCGAAGCCGGACCAGCGGCTGCTGTCGACCTGGTACTACCGCGGCTCCGGCAACCAGAGGACGTCCTACATGGACGTCCCAGACGGCCGTACGTTCCCCCGCACCGGTTCCCAGGACGGTTCCTCGACCTCGTGGTACCAGTCCGTCTCAGCGGTCCTCACGCCCTACAACGTGGACCCCTCGACCTACGACCCGAAGCACCCGTACGACAGCACGGAGATGCCGGACTCCCTCACTGCGATCCCCGCTGGCCCGAACCACGGCTGGTCGGAGATCCCCGTCTCGACCGGTCCGCTGCTCGCCCGCAACCAGACTAAGAAGCGCCGCCAGCAGCAGAACGTGGGACAGAACCGCCTGGCGATGTCCACGTACGCCGGCCAGACGTACTCGCAGTCCACGGCCCACGTCGCGAACCCACCGGGCACCGGCGTCAGCGCCGCCACCCCGATGTCAAGCGCACCAGGGGGCATCGCGTGAGCGACAAGCAGCAGGCGGCGGCGGTGCTCCTCGTGGGAGCGGCCGCGATCGGCGTGCTCTTCTACCAGACCACCGGCAAGAAGACGCAGGTCAACCTCATGGAGCGGTCCGTGGGGAACACGTTCGACGCGTATAACCACTGGTGCCACTCCGGCGGCGGCAAGTGGGTCCACAAGTACCCCACCGTCATCGGCGCGAACTGCCTCCCCCAGGCCATTCAGGAAGAGGACCTGGGACTGGCGATGAGGGGGGTGGACATCAGTGGTGGCTACAGTCAGTGAGGACTTCCTCACCAAGAAGGCTGGCCCACTGCCCGTGTACGCGTGGGCTGGCATCGGGCTCGGTGCCGCGTGGCTGTACTCGAAGTACAAGGCCGGCAAGGCGGCATCGACCGCCGCGGCGGCTTCATCCACGTCGGGGACGACATCGGCAGCCGCGGAGCCGTCCACCGGCGCCCCGTACTACGTCATCGAGAACAACCTCCCAGCCACCGGTGGCACGGGCACGCCGGTCACCACGGGCACGACGACCACGACCACTCCCCCAGGCACGACCCCACAGCCGCCCACCACGCCCACCAGCCCCGTGCTGGGTGGCGGCAACCCACCGCAGCGCCCCGGTGGTCCAGTGGCGGCACCCCCAACTGGGCACCCGGTCGGTGCGCCAGTCCCGCCGTCTGGCCCCACGAAGCCCACCGCGCCAGCCGCGCCCGCCGCCCAGAAGTACACTGTCCAGCACGGTGACACCCTGTGGGGCATCGCGCAGAAGTTCACGGGCAACGGGGCGAATTACACGTCCATCTGGACGTACAACATGAACGCCGCCGTTCGCAAGGCCGCTGGTCTTCCCCCCGTCCAGGGCACCAACCCAAACCTGATCTATCCTGGCGAGGTCTTCCTGATCCCGCCGAAGTCCTGAAGGGAAGAGTAGATGTCCACCACCCCGTACCGTCCCGACGCCTACGGCCACACCCAGGTCGTCCCGGGTGGCGCCTCGCAGGCCGTCGCCCTCACCGCCGGCGCCGTCTCCACGACCGCGCAGGGCACCATCGCCCCGACCACCGCCGCGGGTGCGTCCCCAACCGTCACCTTCGGCACCGGCCAGGTGGCCTACGACGAGTGCGGCACCTTCACGCTCTCGCCGGTCACCGGCGGCGGGTCGCAGGCGGCCGGTACCGTCGCGAACGTGTACTTCACGCAGGCGTTCGAGGCAATCCCGAAGGGCGTCGTCGTCAACATCTGCGACAACGCCTCGGGCTCCTCGCAGATCGCCGTGACCGCGTCGGCGCAGAACATCACCGCCGCGTCCTTCAGCATCAACGTTGCGTCCGCCCTGACCACGGCGCACACCTACCAGGTGACGTACATCGTCAAGCCGTAACTAGGTCAGGAGACACCGACCATGCCCAGTCCAATGAACGTGCAGGCCAACGGCAACACGAACGGCCCTGGCGTGGTCGGTGTCGACCCGGCTGGTGGGATGTTCGTCGAGGGTTCGCTCACCGTCGGCGCCCAGCAGGTCGTGGGCGACAACGGGGTGGGTGTGCTCCGGCTCGCGAGCGCCAGCGCGGTTCCCACCACGAACCCGATCGCGGGGCTGACCCTCTTCGTCCGCAACGGCGGCATCTTCGTGATGGACCAGAACGGCACGACCAGCAGCCTCATCAACACGCTGCGCACCGGGTCGACGTCCTGGAACGCCATCGCGGAGACGATCAACCACAACGCGGTCACGCAGACGGTGATCCAGCCCGCCTCCGGTGAGCTTCAGATCATGCAGGTGGGCATCGAGGCGGGTCAGACCATCAGCAGCATCGGGTTCTGCACGGGCGGCACGGCGGCGAACGGGCCCACGCACTGGTGGGCGTGTCTGCTGGACAAGAACCTGGTGCAGCAGGCCCACAGCCTGGACCAGACGACCACGGCCCTCCCGGCGTCCACCTGGCAGAAGCTGGCTATGGTCACCCCGTACACGACGACGTACACGGACAGTTACTACATCGGCCTGATGGTGGCCACGTCCACCACGCAGCCGTCACTCCTGTCCACGACCGTGCAGTCCCAGTTCGTCACGGGCACGAACGTGCCCAGCCCGCCAATCGGCGGCCGGTCCACCGGCAGCCTCACGACTCCCGGCACGGACGGGGTCACGCAGTACGCCACGCCGACCGCCATCGCTGGTTACTACTACGCTTACGCGATCTAGTTAGAAGGACGCCCGCCATGACCGAGCTGGGTATGAACGGAGTCGTTGAGATCACCAACCGGGAGATCTACAACGAGTTGGTGAAGGTGAAGGAGGTGGTCGTCAGCATGAGCAACCAGGCTGGCCAGATCGCCGACCATGAGACTCGAATCCGAGCGGTCGAGAAGTGGAAGTACACCCTGCCGGCGTCGATCTCGTCGTCGGTCATCGCGATCATCGTAGCCCTCCTGGAGGCACACCGTGGCTGACGTCGGAGCCGCCATCTCGTCTGGGAACGGCGTCGCGTTCCTCGTGTCCGCGGGTCTCGTGTACGAGGCCATCGCAGCCGCGTGCTCCAGCCCCCAGACGATGGAGATCAACGCGAAGGCCCGCGCTGGCACCCTGATGAAGTGGGTGAACCTCGGCGTGGGGCAGGCCGCCCTGTTCGTCATCATCGCGGCGATGGTCGACTCGAAGCACCGACTGGCGATCCTGTCGGGTGGTGGCCTCGCCGCCACGCTGATGTACTGCCAGTACGCGCACGCGAAGAAGTCAGGTCTCCGCAGCCAGGAACCTGGGACCGAGGAGTACTGATGCCACAGAGCGGCGGATGGTCCAACAGCACGAACCGGCGGTTGGTGGTCGTGGAGGGCACGGCCTACTCCGGCCTGTTCTTCTACAGCCCCACACCCGCTCTCGGGAACCTGGTCGGTTCCTGGACGGCGCAGGCGGGCACGGACCCGTATGGGAACGCGTACCCCGACGGCTTGAACGTCGTCGGTGGCACGATCTTCACCCCGAACCTGGTGGCGGCGAGCATCACGGCTGGCACTATCGGCGACTCCACGATCGTGAACTCGGTGTTCAGCGGTGGCGCCATCAACGACTCGAACCTGACGTTCGACTCGCAGGGCGGCCGACTGCTGGTGTACACGTCCACCACGGACACGACGACCTTCACATCCGGCTCGGGAAACTGGACCGCCCCGGTCGGGGTGACCAGTGTGAAGGCCGAGTGCTGGGGCGCTGGTGCATCCGGCGAGTCTGGAGAGTCGAGTGGTAGTGGTGGTGGTAGCCCCGGAGGCGGCGGCGGCGGCGGTGAGTACGCCCAGGAGGCGACGCTGGCGGTGACTCCGGGAAACAACTACGCCTACAGCGTCGGCGCTGGCGGGATCATGACTGTAGGGACATCTGCGCCCGGCGGTAACACGACCTTCACCGGAGACACCGTGACGGTCACGGCGCACGGGTCCCCCGGAAACAACAATTACGGTGCCGGGAGCCCCGGCGGCACCGGAAGCATGAACACCATCCACTTCGCGGGCGGTTCCGGTGGAAGCACCTCGGGGTCGGCGGGAGGCGGCGCCGGTGGCGGGTCCTCCGCAGGCACGTCCTCCGCAGGAGCCAACGGGGCCGACGTCACCAACGGTTCCGCAGGTGGCGCGGGAGGTGTGGCACCGGCGGGAGGCGGTTCCGGAGGCGTCGGAGGCACCCTTACGGAATGCGTGGACCTGGAGACCAGGGCGCTCACCCCGGACGGCTGGAAGGGCTCCACGCAGCTCCGGGTGGGCGACGGCATCCGGGCGTTTGACCTGGAGACGGGCCAGGAGGTGTGGAGCACGGTCAAGCATGTCCATGCCTACACCGGCCGCTGGACGATGGTCTCCATCGAGCACCCCGGCATCTCGGCGAAGGTGACTCAGGAGCACAACTGGCTGGTGGAGCGTGACGGGCGTCTGACCTACACCACTACCCAGGACCTGGAGTCCGGAGACCTGATCTCCACGCCCAACGGCCAAGTGGACTACGCCGACTGCACCGTGACCGAGGAGGCGTACACGGGCGCCGTGTGGTGCCCGACAACCGAGCACGGCAACTGGGTGGCTGGACGCCGTGGAACCATCTACGTGACGGGGAACAAGCCGTGACCAGTAACAACGGATCGCCCGGAGCAGCACCGGGTGGCGGCGGCGGAGGCCAGACGGTCAACGGGACCACCGGTGGCGCGGGAGCGGCCGGTCAGGTGAAGCTGACCTGGGCTACCGAGAGCATCCTGGTCATGTCTATCTCGTCGGTGGCGGGCACCGACCAGTACGGCAACAACTACGTCGCCGGGTTCGCCACGTACGACAGCTCGGGGAACGTGCTGACCGTCCTGCCCCTGACCGGAGGCGAGACGACCACCGGGCAGGTCGCCATCGACCGTGGCCTGGACTCCTCAGCCGTGAACGCGACCTACAGCGCCGCGAACCCGACCAACGCCGCGTACGCCTACAACGCGTTCAGCAGCACGGGGCGGGCCTTGTCGACGGAGGTCACCGGGGACAGCGCCGGGCGCTTCCTGATCGATGTGAACGGCACGATGACCTGGGGTTCCGGATCGGCGGGACGTGACACTACGCTCCAGCGCACCGGTACGGGCACGCTCACGATTACGAACCTGGACACCACGGACGCGCTGTCCGTCGGCACGACGCTGGGCGTCACGGGCGCGGCGACCTTGAGTTCCACCCTGGGCGTGACCGGCAACACGACACTGTCCGGCACCCTCACGGCGACCTCCGGCACGGCCACGAGCCTGTCCCAGGTCGCCACGGACACGTGGAACCAGGCGACCGCCGGTACGGGCTGGACGCAGGGCACCGGGTCGAACCCCAAGATGTGCTACAAGTTCATCACCGAGAAGAACGCGGTGTGGATCTGTGGATCGATGACCTACTCCGGCACGCCGTCCGGAGGCTCGATCATCTTCACGCTGCCGACCGCGTACCGGCCCGCGTCGGCGATCCTGATCTCGGACGGGTACGACACCACCAACTCGGCCATCGTCCCGATCGAGATCGCGACGAACGGAAATGTAACCGTCCAGAAGACGACGGGCGCGAACCCGAACGTCTGGGTGAACTGCCTGCTTCCGACCGACCTGCCGGTGTAGTACACCCTGTAAAAAACCCGCTGACACTCTTACAGGCTGTCAAGATCCCAAACGGCAGCAGCCGTGATACAATAATCTCGGGCACCCTCGTAGAGAGAAGAGCCCCCGCGAGGTGGCAACCTCCGGGGGCTTGACCTTCGAACACAACTTCGAAAGGATTTGATAGTGGTATCTTACCCTGTTCCAGCGTACGAGAACAGCGGATCTTCAGACTCGGTGAACACCCCCGAGCCGTTCAAGTACACCGTCGCCCCGTTCCATAACGAGCTGGAAGTCGTCGAGTACGGCAAGTGCTCTGACGGCAGCCCGATGTTGATGGACGTCTGGAAGAAGGTCATCTCCAACACGGGGCCATTCAGCCAGTACGAGTATGGCACGATCACGCCACGGAACACCAAGGATGACCAGCACGCGGCGGTCTGCACGCCCACCTCAAAGCTCGTCGTCGTGGACGTGGATAACCTAGCCCTGGCGGAGTCTACGGCCGTCTACCAGGCCCTCAGGGGCCTGTACGGTACCCCCACGGTCACCCGGTCCAACGCCACAGACCACCAGCACTGGCACCTCGACTACCGGGCATTCCCCCACCTCTACCCGAAGCAGAAGCACCTGCCGTGGGGAGACGTCAAGGCGAACGGGTTCGTCCCGCTCCCGGGTTCCAAGCACTACAGCGGCGGGACCTACGACGCAACTGGCGACCTGTACGTCGTAACACTGGAACTCGCGGAACTGATCTTCAACCTTAAGCCGGCAAGCACCATCAGCCACGCTGTGGGCAGCGACTCCGACCAGGATGGTTCCGCACAGGAACCACGGTTGCTGCGCCTCACGGGCCGCCTCATGGCCCAGGGGGTATCCAAGGAGGACGCCTGGGAGGTGTGGCTCGAGAAGGCGAACGAGTACAAGGCCGAGGACCCCAACGACAAGCACCCGGCGTGGCTGTGGTCAGAGAAGGACCGCAAGGTCTTCAACCGCCACTGGGCCTGGTACGTGTCGAAGGGTGTCCAGGAGCCAAGCATGGCACCTGAACTCCTCAGTTGGGCACAGAATGTAAAAAGCCCAGGTCAGGGACTTTTGAATCCTAGTATCTCCGGCAAAGGTTCTAGTGTTCAAAAGCCACTGACCAGGCCTTATGCCAACTGGTACTGCGAGGACCTGCACCAACCGCGGACGCTCCTGACAGTTAAGAGCATCGACGCGGTGATCCTGAAGGAACGGAACAGCAACGTCCGGTCAATCGACTGGGCGTCCGCGCCAGACGACGCACGCAAGGTCTGGGAACTGCTGGCGAACCGCCGGATCGGCGACCTGGTGATGGGTTCAGAACCGCTGCAACTGGACAGCCTGGACGTCCGCAAGCTTGACCCAGAGTTCAAGTCACTGAACTGGGTCATCAAGCAGAAGTACCTCATCCGCCCGCGTGAGGATGGCTCCTACGACGTCCTGGGTGGCCGTGAACGGGGTAAGCGGGAACTGATCGAGACCCGGGGTGGTGCCCCGTTCAACGTGTACAAGTACCCGGGTATGCCGGATGACGTGCACCCACGTGGGAACGGGCACCGCTGGACGCTAGATGAGACCATCGAAGCCGTGGTGCCGGTGGCCCTGCAACTGAGCAAGTACCAGAAAGTGGACCCAGACCGCGTGTCGTACGGGGAGATCACGTGCCACGTGAACCAGGAGGAGTTCCGCGAGGAGAACGGCCTGTCACAGTACAACTACTTGTCGACGGATGCCGTGGGTCGCGCGATCCGTGAGGCGAAGAAGCGCGACCTGCTGCACTGCGCCCTCGCAGCTGAGGCATACGTGGACAACCACGCGTGGGCGCACGTCCCACCGAGTTACGCGCCTGGCAAGGCCAAGCCGAGCGTGAAGACCACCCTGAAGAAGCCGGTCCTCACGTGGAAGGGCAAGAAGCCCAAGCAGGACGAGTTCGTCCTGTCAGGGGCGATGAAACTGTGGGCCCACGCACCTGGTGGTGACTGGTCAGAGAAGGAGTGAAGTGAGTAGCAGCGAGGACAGGCGTCAGGCACGGCAGCGGGAACGTGACACGTTCCTGAGCGAGCGCCGCCGGGAACGGATCGAGAAGGAAGCCGAGTGGGTGGCCATCGACACCATTGGGTGCTTCGAGGATGGCCGGGAACTTACTGACGACGAGTACTTCCGCGTCACGTGCGTGCTCATGATGGAGTATGGGTTCGGCGACGAGATCGCCGATGCGATCATCGCCAAGGAGATCGTAACCATCGAGATGTGGGTCAAGGCACTAAGGCGGATGCAGGAAACTGGGTACTGGCACAAGCCGTTCATGACCACCAAGAACCACCGACCGCGCTGGTGCCTCATGAGGATCGAGGACATCATCGAACAGCACGCAGGCAGTCAGTAGAACCAGGGCGGGTGGGCCGCCGCGCTAACGACGGTCCACCCTTGCCCTGACCGAGCGTATACACCATATACCCCCGGTCAAGGTCATAACCACCCAGCATATCCCGCACGGATATCAACGTACAGGAGAGATAGTACCATGAGTGAAACCATTACCATCGAGGGCTACACGTTCACCGTTCCCGCGAAGACCACCAGTACCGTGTGGATCGTTGAGTTCACGCAGCCGATGTCCGCGTTCTGCGCGGTGCAGCGGACCCTGGTCCTCAACGAGGCCCACCAGGAGGCCGCCGTCATCACGGAGGGGTTCCTCAGGGTGAAGTGGCACAACGCCACGGTGACGATGGTGCCGCTCTCGATGGTCGTGGCGATCACGTCGTACGAGGCCACCGAGGCGTTCATTGACTTGCCAAGCCACATGACTCGCCTGCCACGGCGGTAGTGTAACAATTTAGTCGAGATTGAAGATCTACTGGACGGCTCCTCATGGACTATGTAAAATTTTCTATGAGGAGCTATTCAGGAGGAAAGATGCCACGCACACGGGACACTCGTTACGACGCGAGGGCCGCCCAGCTCATCCGCCAGGCTGCCAACACACCGTCCTGGCTGATCTTCCGTCACCCCGGTGACTACGACGATCGGCTCGTCCTGCAGCGGGCGATCTACTACGTCTGCAACAACCCGGCGGGTCCGACGATCCTCGGGAACAACGCCAGCATGACGATCGAGTGGAAGCACCCGGACGACGGCCACTGGGAGAAGCTCATGACACCGCGTGGCGGTGGCACTAATCGAGGTACGCAGGTCGGCCGTCTCCGCGTGTACACCAAGGCGGAAGCCCGCAAGCGCGTACATGAGCAGATCAAGGCCGGCAAGGCTGCGTACAACACGTTGAAGGAAGCATGAGAAAAACCTAGCAGTGTTTCATGAACGCGGACATCGTGAGTACGGGTTAGTAGTCACCGTGGCGCTGTATCGAGATCTCCTCGATCACCATGCTGCTAGGCAATTACAACATACCAGGAGGAAGAGATAATGTCCAATTACAGCAAGTGCCTCATGATCGACGTGTACAACCGCAACGGAGTTCTGCTTCAGACGTTCCAGATGGAGTTGGACGAACTCCTGGCAGATGATGTCTTCACGCCGGGGGACGGTAGTAACCTCCTCCACGTGAACCTCCGCTGGTCAATGGAAGATCACGGTGGCGCGGTGGAGGTACTGCCGACGGATCTGTTCAACCACTAGACGTACCATGGAGGAAGCGTGATCACGTGCAACCTCGGCCACGAGCACCCATCCTGCGAGTCTTGCGGCACCACCCAGGACGTGACCCACGAGTCCATCGAGATCTCAGCCGTCAACGTCGCGAGCCCCTGGCTCTGTGTCCTCTGCTGGAACACGCTCACCGACATGATCCTCCGCTACCTGAAGGGAACGACCAGTGACCACCGCCGATGACGTCGAGGTCGCCCGTGAGCGGCTCGCCAACCCAGACCGTCCGACTCCCGACGAGCTCCGTGAGGCCTACGAGCACGGTGCCACCGTCGACCAACTGTCCCGGATGACCACGTGGGCCAACGCCACGATCGTCAACAAGCTGAAGGCTGCCGGGACTACCTTCCGCTCACCAGGAGAGACCGCACGCCGCACCGCCTACGGCCGCTAGGAGAACCATGTACGAGATCATCGACCTGGCA
>Ga0335073_10004662_pt1 | contig 19172 bp, 13 predicted proteins | sample Lox_Sample_22_FD_207093 | JGI IMG/M metagenome (GOLD analysis project Ga0335073, IMG submission 207093) | Soil microbial communities from Loxahatchee National Wildlife Refuge, Florida, United States - Lox_Sample_2.2 | ecosystem: Environmental > Terrestrial > Soil > Wetlands | place: USA... | reverse complement strand
GAGGTCGGCACGGACGGGAAGCTCGGCGGCCAGGCCAAGGTCGAGGGCGTGTCCGGCACGTGGAAGGGCCTGACCGAGAACGTCAACTTCATGGCCTCGAACCTGACCGACCAGGTGCGCAACATCGCCCAGGTGACCACGGCGGTGGCGCAGGGCGACCTGTCGAAGAAGATCACGGTCGACGCCCGCGGCGAGATCCTCGAGCTCAAGGACACGATCAACACGATGGTCGACCAGCTGCGAAGCTTCGCGGCCGAGGTCACCCGCGTCGCCCGCGAGGTCGGCACCGAGGGCATCCTCGGCGGCCAGGCCGAGGTCGAGGGCGTGTCGGGAACGTGGAAGGGCCTCACCGAGAACGTCAACCTGATGGCGTCGAACCTGACCACTCAGGTCCGGAGCATCGCCGGCGTGACCACGGCCGTCGCCCACGGCGACCTCAGCCAGAAGATCACGGTCGACGCCAAGGGCGAGGTCGCGGCGCTCGCCGAGACGATCAACCGGATGGTCGACCAGCTGAACTCGTTCGCGGCCGAGGTGACCCGCGTGGCGCGCGAGGTCGGCACCGAGGGCATCCTCGGCGGCCAGGCGCAGGTCCCGGGCGTCGCCGGCACCTGGAAGGACCTGACCGACAACGTCAACTTCATGGCCCGCAACCTGACCGACCAGGTCCGCAACATCGCCCAGGTCGCGACCGCGGTGGCGAACGGCGACATGACGCAGACGATCACCGTCGACGCCCGCGGCGAGATCCTCGAGCTCAAGCAGACGCTGAACCGGATGGTCGCGCAGCTCTCGAGCTTCGCCGCCGAGGTGACGCGCGTCGCGCGCGAGGTCGGCACCGAGGGCAAGCTCGGCGGCCAGGCCGAGGTCGAGGGCGTGTCCGGAACGTGGCGCCGGCTGACCGAGAACGTCAACCAGCTCGCGGTCACGCTGACCACGCAGCTGCGCGCGATCGCCGAGGTCTCGACCGCGGTGACCCAGGGCGACCTGACGCGGTCGATCTCGGTCGAGGCTCAGGGCGAGGTCGCCGAGCTCAAGGACAACATCAACCAGATGATCGCCAACCTCCGCGAGACCACTCAGCTGAACGCCGAGCAGGACTGGCTGAAGACGAACCTGGCGAGCATCTCGGGGATGCTCCAGGGGCAGCGCGACCTGGCGGCGGTGACGCAGATGATCATGAGCGAGGTCGCTCCGATGGTGAACTCGCAGCACGGAGCGTTCTTCCTCGCGGAGCCCGCGGCCGACGAAGGCGCTCCCGAGCTGCTGCTCGCGGCGTCATACGGGTACACGCCGCGACGGAGCGAGATGCGCAGCCGGTTCGTGATCGGCGAGGGCCTGGTGGGCCAGGCGGCGCTCGACAAGAAGACGATCGCGATCAGCGACGCCCCTCCCGGGTACATCAAGGTCGGGTCCGGGCTGGGCGAGGCCACGCCCGCCGACATCCTCGTCATGCCGGTGCTGTTCGAGGATCAGGTCCTCGGCGTCATCGAGCTCGCGTCGATCACGCCGTTCTCGGAGGTCCACCGCGACTTCCTCGCCCGCATCGGCGAGACGATCGGCGTGGTGCTCAACACGATCCGAGCGAACATGCGCACCGAGGAGCTCCTCACGCAGTCGCAGAGCCTGACCACCGAGCTCCAGAAGCAGTCCGAGGAGCTCCGCGAGACGAACGACGAGCTCCAGGAGAAGGCGACGCTGCTGTCCGAGCAGAACCGCGACATCGAGATCAAGAACGAGGAGATCGAACTCGCCCGCCGTGGCCTCGAGGAGAAGGCCGCCCAGCTGGCGCTGTCCTCCAAGTACAAGTCCGAGTTCCTGGCCAACATGAGTCACGAGCTCCGCACGCCGCTGAACTCGATGCTGATCCTCAGCCGTCTCCTCGCTGAGAACGAGGAGAAGTCGTTGACCGACCGCGAGGTCGAGTTCGCCCGCACGATTCACTCCGCCGGCAACGACCTGCTGTCGCTGATCAACGACATTCTCGATCTGTCCAAGGTCGAGGCCGGCCGTATGGAGCTCGATATGGCGCCGCTGGCGCTGGCCGAGGTCTATCAGGACGCCGATCGGGCGTTCCGGCATGTGGCCGAACAGAAGGGCCTGACGTTCAACGTCGAGATCGACCCGGCGCTGCCCGCGTCGATCGTGTCCGACGAGCAGCGGCTCGGACAGGTCCTGAAGAACCTGCTCTCGAACGCGTTCAAGTTCACCCATGACGGCGGGGTGACGCTGTCGATCGGGTATCCCCAGGACCGCGCTGCGCTCCGCTCAGACGTGCTCCGCGACGCCGAGCGCGTGATCGAGTTCTCGGTCAAGGACACCGGGGTGGGGATCCCCGATGACAAGCTGAACTTGATCTTCGAGGCCTTCCAGCAGGCCGACGGCACGACATCGCGGAAATACGGCGGCACCGGCCTGGGCCTTTCGATCTCGCGCGAGATCGCCCGGCTGCTGGGCGGCGAGATCCAGGTCGACTCCGGCGTAGGCAAGGGCAGCCGGTTCTCGCTGATCCTGCCGTTGATCGAGACCGACGTTCTGATCGACACGCGCACCGACAACGGATCGGCGGAGATCGCCGTGCTCACCGACGGCATCGAAGCGATGCCGCTCGAGGATCAGCTCGCCGACGAGATCGACGAGCTCGAGCGCGGCGACCGCGTCGTGCTCGTGATCGACTCCAAACCGGAGCGAGCAAGGGCGACGGTCGAGGCCGTGCGCGCGCGTGGCGGCAAGGCGATCCTCGCCAGGCGTGCGAGTGCCTCGCTCGGCCTCGCCCGCGAGCACCGTCCCAGCGCCGTGGTCCTCGCGGGCGACCTTCCGCGCTTCGAGTCGGTGCTCGGACAGCTCAAGAAGCACCCGGACACTCGCCACCTCCCGGTCGCGCTCGTCGGCGACGGCGCTGTGCGCCTCGACGGCCTGCGCGCCGGCGCCGCCGCGTTCATCGACGACCCGGTCGACGATGCGGGCCTCGAGACCGCGCTCGGGCGGCTGGAGCGAATCGCCGAGGCCCCGACCCGGCGGATCGCGCTGATCGCCAACGCGGGCGATCTCGACGATCAGATCGGCGATCTCTTGTCTGGCGACGAGAACATCGAGGTCCAGAAGATCGAGCCGGCGACGGCACTCGAGGCGCTCCGCGCGGAGCCGTTCGATCTCGGAGTAGTCGCGGTCGGGCGCCCCCGCTCCAAGGCGTTCGGGCTGATCCGCGAGGCCGCCACCGACGACGTCCTGCGCGAGCTGCCGGTCATCGCGTTCGTATCCGAGCCGCTGTCGAAGGCGGACCGCGCGAGGCTCGATGCGCTGGCCAAGTCGGCCGTCGTCACGATCGCCGATTCCCCCGAGCGGCTCGCGGACCGCGCCGCCCTGTTCCTGCACCGCGCCGAGGCGACGCTGCCGGCGCCGACCCGCGAGCTGCTCGATCACCTCCGGACCGGCGACGCGCCGTTGCACGGCCGTAAGGTGCTCGTCATCGACGACGACATCCGGAACGTGTTCGCGCTGACCTCGACGCTCGAACAGCGCGGCATGAAGGTGGTGTTCGCCGAGAACGGCCGCGAGGGAATCGAACGGCTCCACCAGCACCCCAACACGGACGTCGTGCTGCTCGACATCATGATGCCGGAGATGGACGGCTATCAGACGGCGCGGGCGATCCGCTCGATGCCCCGGTTCGAGCACCTCCCGATCATCTCGTTGACCGCCAAGGCGATGAAGGGCGATCGCGAGAAGGCGATCGCGGCGGGGGCATCTGACTACATCACGAAGCCCGTCGACGTGGATCAGCTCTTGTCGATGATGCGCGTGTGGCTCGACGCCTAGATCGATTGGGTCCCACCCACCTACCCCCAGCCTCCGCTCTCGCCGATCAAGAAGCCGTCCTGGACCTCACCGAGGTCCAGGCGCTGCCGATTCTGCTCGTCGACGACCAGCCGGAGAATCTCCGCACGCTCGAAGCGGTGCTCGAGCCGCTGGGTTACCCGCTCCGAACCGCATCCTCGGGCCACGGAGCGCTCCGGATGCTGCTCGAGCAGGACTTCGCGATGATCCTGCTCGACGTGCGGATGCCGGGACTCGACGGGCTCGAGACCGCACAGCTCATCAAGGAGCGGACGCGCACTCGCGACATCCCGATCGTGTTCCTGACGGCCGCCCAGGACGAGGTGTCCCAGATCGCCCGCGGATACGGGGTCGGCGCGGTCGACTATCTGCTGAAGCCGTTCGATCCGGACCTGCTCAGATCCAAGGTGGCGGTGTTCGCCGAGCTCGAGTCGAGCCGGCGGGCGTTGAAGCGCTCCGAGGCACTCTTGAGCGGCGCCTTCGAGTCCGCGCCGATCGGCAAGACCGTGCTCGACGCCGACGGCCGGATCATCCGGTCAAATCCAGCGTTCGCGCGGCTGGTTGGCCGAGACCCCGCCGAACTGGCCGGCGTCGCCGTGATCGATCTGTGCGAGGTCGAGGACCGTTCGCTGCTGTCGGCGTCGCTCGAACAGATCACACGGACGCAACCGGGCCGCCCCGGCGCCGAGCAGCCGAGCGTCGATCTGCGTCTGCACTCGGGCGCTGGATCCGAGGTGTGGGTGGCGATGGCGACTTCCGCGATCGAGGCGGCCGAGTTCGCTGAGCCTCTGCTGCTGGCGCAGTGGGTCGACCTGACCGTGCGCCGGCGAGCCGAGCAGGACCGCGCCGACCTGTTGCTCGAGCAGGCTGCCCGGGTCCAGGCCGAGTCGGTCGCCGAGCGGTTGTCCAAGCTCCAGGACCTGACCTCGGCACTCGAGGCGCTCGGGCTCGACGAACTGCTCCCCGAACTCGCCGGCCGCCTGGCGGAGCTGTTCGGGGTCGAGGCGGCGGAGGTGCAGATCTCCGGTGAAGACGACCAGCCGCGGGTCGTGCGCGTCGCCGGCGGGCAGGTGCGGACGTCGCCGCGCGAACCGGCGGACGTCGAGGATGGACAGTGGCGCCAGGTACCGCTCGTGATCGAGCGCACGACCGTCGGCTACCTCCGCGTCACGCAGCCATCCGGTCGGTCGTTCTCCCCCACCGAGCGCTCGCTCCTCCAGGACGCGGCCGACCGCGCCGCGCTGGCGATCCGCCGGGCCCAGCTACACGAGGAGGAGCATCGCATCGCGGTGGAGCTCCAGCGGGGGCTCGTCCCGAAGAGCCTGCCCGAGGTGAGCGGCATCGACATCGCAGCGTCCTACGACGTGGCCGGCATCAGCGCCCAGGTCGGCGGGGACTGGTACGACGCGTTCGCGATGCCCGGCGGCCGCCTGGGGGTCGTCGTCGGCGACGTCACCGGGCGCGGCATCCGTGCCGCTTCTGCGATGGGGCAGTTGCGCACGCTCACGCGGGCGTTCGCACTCGCCGAAGGCGGCGACCGTGCTCCCGGTGAGGCGCTCATGCGTCTGAACCACCATCAGCTCGAGGGCGGCGACGAGCACCTGTTCACGATCGTGTATGCGATCATCGACCCAGAGCAAGGCAGGATCGCGTGGGCCAACGGCGGTCATCCGCCACCGCTCGTGCGCCGTGCCGACGGCACGTGTCACTACCTGGACGGAAACAACGGGCTGATGGGGGTCGAGGACAATCCGTACGAGACCCACGAGGAGCCGATCGGCGCCGGTGACACCGTCGTGCTCTACACCGACGGCCTGATCGAGCGTCGCGGGGAGTCGCTCGACGTGGGGCTCGAGCGGCTGGCCGATGCGGCGTCCGCCGGTCCCGAGAATCCGCAGCAAATGTGCGAGCACATCCTCGAGCGAGTACTCGAAGCGCCAGGTCAGCGGTATGACGACGTGACCGCTGTCGTCGCCAGGCTGTCCCGCTAGCGTCCGGCGGAGGTCCGCTAGGCTGGGGCGGCGATGGGGTCGCTGCGGATCACGACAACGCTGCAGGCGCGCGGCCCCGCCGCCGCGGTCGTGCTCGACGACGAACAAGTCGCCCAGATCGGAGAGGGCGCCAAGCGGTTCCCGGTAGAGGCCACGGTCAACGGCTACACGTGGCGCACGACCGTCATGCGCATGGGCGGCGAGTTCCTCCTCGGCCTGAACAAGGAAGTTCGCGCCGGCGCCGGCGCGGAGGCCGGCGACACGGTCGAGGTGGCGATCGAGCTGGACACCGCGCCGCGCGAGGTCGAGATCCCGGAGGCCCTCGCGACCGCGCTGGCGAACGCCCCGGAGGCGTTGGCGGCGTTCGAAGCGCTGTCGTTCACCGATCGCAAGGAACATGCGCGCGCCGTCGCCGAAGCCAAGAAGCCCGAAACGCGCGATCGCCGGGTAGCGCAGACGCTCGAGAAGCTCCGGAGAGGCAAGGGCGGCGGGTGACGGGGAGCAACCTCGACCGTGCTCGCGCCGGCTACGAGGCGATCATGCGGGGCGACCTCGACGCGATCCGCGAGCTGCTCGATCCAGAGGTCAAATGGCACGGCGGCGACCCCGCGTACGGCTGCCAGAATCGCAAGCAGACGCTCCACTGGATGACCGAGAACTGGGCGCGCCAGGGCGGCCCGCCCGGGGAGGTGGTCGAGTTCCTCGACGCGGGCGACAAGGTCGTCGTGATCATCCGCCGGACCGGCGATGACGGGGAGTCCGAACTGGTCGCCAACCTCACGACCTTCCGGGACGGCAAGGTGGTCGAGATGGTGCATTACCCGAACCCCGACGACGCGCGCGCTGCGGCGGGCCTCTGACCGAGACCGCTCGCACCCGCCCGCTTACCGGCGAGGAGTACCTCGAGAGCCTTCGCGACGGCCGCGAGGTCTGGATCGACGGCGAGCGCGTCAAGGATGTCACCGAGCATCCCGCGTTCCGGAACGCGGCGCGTTCGGTCGCCCGGCTCTACGACGCGCTGCACGACCCCGAGACCCGCGAGCTGATGACGGCCGAGGACCGCCACGGCATCCGTACCCACCGTTTCTTCATGCCGTCCTACTCGCCGGCCGATCTACTCGCGTCGCGTGAGGCGATCGCCCACTGGGCCCGCATGTCGTACGGGTACATGGGCCGCACGCCGGACTACAAGGCGTCGTTCATGGCGACGCTCGGCGCCGGGGAGGGCGGGGCCGAGTTCTACGCGCCGTTCGGCGACAGCGCACGCCGCTGGTACCGCAAATACGCCGAGCAGGTCCTGTTTCTGAATCACGTCCTGATCAACCCGCCGATCGACCGCGATAAGGCGGTGCACGAAGTCGAGGACGTGTACGTGCACGTGATCCGCGAGCGCGACGACGGGATCATCGTGTCCGGCGCGAAGATGCTCGCCACAGGGTCGGCAGTGACGCATGCCACGTTCGTCGCGCAGAACAGCGCCGTCCAGCTCGAGGAGGGGAAGGCCGAGGATTACGCGCTGGTGTTCATCGCGCCGATGGACACGCCCGGGAAGAAGCTGATCTCGCGCAACTCGTACGAGTCCGCGGCACGGTCGGCGTGGGACAACCCGCTGTCGGCCCGGTTCGACGAGAACGACGCCGTTGTGATCTTCGACGAGGCATTCATCCCCTGGGAGAACGTCCTCGTCTACCGCGACGTCAAGAAGGCAACCGGGTTCTACGCCCAGTCGGGGTTCATGCCGCGCTACACGCTTCAGTCCGGGACCCGCCTGGCGGTCAAGCTCGATTTCCTCGTCGGCCTGTTCGCCCGCGCGCTCAAGGCCAACGGGACCGGAAGCTTCCGCGGTGTCCAGGCGAAGTTCGGCGAGCTCGTCGGCTGGCGCAACCTGATCTGGGCGCTCACGGATTCGCTTTGCTCCGATCCGATGCCCGGCCCGGGCGGGAGCGTGATCCCCAGGATCGAGAACGCGGTGCTGATCCGTCTGTTCGGCACGCAGGCCTTCCCGAAGGCGCGCGAGTTGTTCGCCGAGGTCATCGCCGGGGCGCCGCTGGTCGTCCCGTCAAGCAACCGCGATCTCCAGAACGACGAGCTCCGACCGATCATCGACCGGTTCTATCGCGGCTCGACCGGCGATGCCCACGACCGGATCAAGCTGTTCAAGCTGATCTGGGACGCGGTCGGAAGCGAGTTCGGCTCGCGCCACGAGTGGTACGAGATCAACTACAGCGGGAACCAGGAGCAGATGCGTTTGGACATGGCGAGGTTCTCGGGTGGCCGCGGGATCCTCGACGCCTGCGACGCCCTGGTCGAGCAGTGCATGTCCGAGTACGACCTCGGCGGCTGGACCGGCGAGAGTTGGCTGGACGTGCCCGACGCCGGGTGAGCGACCGGGGCCTTCAGCCCAGGTAGCCGTGAGCCCGCAGAAACCGGCGCAGGTTGGCGACGAACCTGGCGCCGCCGGGCTCCTGCGGGCTGAGCGCGCTGTTCAGGTGGCCGAGCGCCACCTGGCGGGAGAGGAAGCGGTTGACGCGCTGGACGTGACCGAGCAGCTCTTCGTCGGCCGCCCACGCCGCTACCACGCCGACGCTGTCGGAGTAATGCTGCTTCGCCATGCTGTTGAATGCCTTCATCCAGCGCGCCGCATCCCGGGCAATCAGCTTCGGATAGTGGCGGGTCACGTTGACGAAATGCCGTCCCGAGAACGTGAGGATCTGGATCGGTAGCCCGGACGCGGCGAAGTCGGTGAACTCGTATGCGAACGAGTCGTCGGCGGTGAGGAACTCGTAGCGCCCGTTGTGGTCGAGATCGACGATCTCCTCACCGGGATCGCCGAAGTCGTGCTGGCTCATGACGTAGGTCATCGTGCCCGGATCGAACGAGAACACCTGCTCGATCCAGCAGCAGTGCGCACCGCCGCTGTAGATGTCGAGGAGGACGTCTGGCTGTCCGTCGTGCTCGAGGTCGAGGACGTGCACCGACGACTCCTTGCCCGACGGCGACGCCGGTGCGCAGTACTTCCCGCACACGCTCGAAACCACCGGCTGGTCGTAGAACACCGTGGTTCCCTGCGCGATCGAAAGATGCAGGCCGGTGAAGTTAGGGTATGAGCCGGTGAACGTGAACGTTGCGGTCACGTCGCCTGACTGAGCCGTCTGGGTGGTCGCCAGCGCTGCCGGCGCGGTCAGGAGCAACAGCGCGGTCGCCGCGGTCACGAGGATGAGCAGGCGTCGCACGCGCGGCATCCTATCCGCAGCGTCAGCGCGTCAGATCCTGAACACCGTGAACAGTCGCTTCTCGTGCTCGGCGTCGATTCGCGCGATCACCTCAATGTGCTCCTCGAGGCCCGAGCCGCGCAGCTTGTTGGCCAGCAGCTCGTCAACCTGGAAGATCCCGGCGCTGTTCGACATCGCGATCTCGACGCGGACGGCGCGGTCTTCACCCGGCGAGATCTTGACGTCTTCGATCGCGTACGCCGAGATCGAGTGGATGTCGAGCCGTCCGGCCTCGAACTCCATGCGCGATCGTCCGCGCGCCATGTCAAGGGCGTCGGCGACGCGAAGGATTCCGGCCTCGACGGTGAACGGCTCGCCGCCCTTGCTGCGGTGACCGATGATCGCGTGCATCGCCTCGGAGGCGATCACCGTCCGTTCGGGCTCCTCGTACGCGGTGGCCAGCAGTGATCCGAGCCGGTCGGCCGTCAGGAACAGGCTGTAGCGCTCGTGATCGTTTCGATGGATCGACATGCCGACGCAGTGGAACAAGCACGCTGCGGCGATCACGACCTCGGCGTCATGGTCGGACATCGCGTAGTCGGCGGTGACGCTCGGGACGATGCCTCGGCGGAACAGCAGCCGCCCGAGGCGCAGACCGATGTTCAGCACGATCTGGATGTGGACCCAGGAGTGATCAGTCAGTCCGAGCCGCCGGGATGCGTTCACGGCGGAGACGTGCCATAGCGCCTTCACGTGCGTGTCGGCGTTGACCGCCTCGAGGAAACGCTCGAGCCTGCGATTGCCGCGGGTCGGCGCTCGCACACGCACATCTGCGATCGCCTCCCGGGGTGGAATCGGCGGGTCGAGACGTTCGGGGCGTTGCGCGTCCCGGCGCGCGATCGGTGGGTCGTCCGGGGCGGGTGAGTCGTCCGGGATAGTTTCGTCAAGCTCATCCATGCGGCACCTCCAGCAGTAGACCCTCCCGCAATCCGCCGTTCGCGACCTCGAGCGGGGCTCCGAACAGCTCCGCGGCGGCCTCGAGGACCAGCAATCCGGCCGGGAGGAGCCGGACGCGGTCCTCGTCAAGCGCGAACCGGCTCGCGAGTTCGGCCGCCGGCGCTTCGGCCAGCAACGCCAGCACCCGGCTGAACGCTGCGGCGTCGAGCGTCGGCCCGGCGATCCGCCGCAGCGAAGTCGCGCTCCCCCCCACCGCCACCACCCGAGCGGTTTCCGGAGGCTGGACCCCGTCGAGCACCTCGCGCACACGCGCGCGGGCCTGGGACAGCTGCTCCGCCGACGGGGGGTCGGAGTGCAGGCACTCGTCGGCGACCACGCCCGAGCCCACCTCGAATGACTGAAACCAGCTCACCCGATCGGGGACCGTCCCCACCACGAGCTCGCAAGATCCCCCGCCGGCGTCCACCACGCCGAGCGGGCCGGCAGGATCGTGGGTCAGGGTCCGAGCGGCCCCGGCGAACGCGAGACGGGCCTCGGCCTCGGGGGACAGGACTTCGACTTCGAGCCCGCAGGCGCCGTGGACCGCTGTGAGCAGCGCGTCGCGGTTCGCCGCCAGCCGGACGGCCGCCGTGGCGACCCCGCGGACATCTCCGGCGCCAAGCTCGCGCGCCGTACGGAGTTGGCCGGAGACCACCTTGGCGACCTCCGCGATCTTCTCCTCGCTGATCTCTCCGTTCGACGTCAGGCCCCGCCGGAGGTGCGTGAACTCGCGCTCCTGGTGGACCTCGAGAAGCCGTTCACCATCGGAGTCCGCGACGAGCAGCCGCGTCGTGTTCGAGCCGATGTCGATGCAGGCACGGCGCACGGTGGGGAAGCGGGCGACGCCCCACGGCAGACGGCGGCCATCGCTCGCTCGCTGACTCTACTGATGTCTCCAGACAGGCGCCCGGGCGGGCTCGCCGTCGGGCTCGGAGCCGACGAACGGCTCGGGATCCCGGCCGTTCGGCCCCAGGTCCGGGTCGCGACCGATCCCGTCGTCCAACGCACTTGGGGCATCCCCACCCGGCCCCTCCGATGGCTGTGCGGTCATGTTCAGTCCCATCAGCGCGAACCACGCGGCGACCGTCACCGCGAGCGAGCCGGCGCCGGCCACCGCGAGCGCCGATCGCGGGCTATTCACCGCGGCGAGCGCGCCGCCAAGGAGGATCCCCGCTCCCGGTACCGACTGGAACAAGGACTCGTTGAGGCTCATCATCAGCGCCATCCAGCGCTCCTGGGTCGCCTCCTGGAGCGCGGTGCGAGCGGCTACCGCCTCGACCCCGTTGCCGATCCCGGCGAACGCCGCGCCCACGATCGCGACCGCCAGCGTCGGCGCGATTGCCATCACCAGAAAGCCGATGCCCAGCGAGCCGGCACCGATCACGATCAGGTCCCGTGACGGGAGCGCGCGCCAGCGGGCGTAGATCGCGGCGCCGGCGACGGCACCCGCCCCCCACGCCGACAGCAGAGCCCCGTAGCCCTCCGAGCCCGCATGCAGCGAGTGCTCGGCGAATACGACCTCAACCGGGACCGAGATCGTGAAGAACAGCACGCCGAACACCTGGAGGAGGAGCAGCCGCCGGATGACCACGTGCTCGCGGGCGTAAGCGATCGCTGCGCGTACCCGCCCGCGGGCCGAGTGGCGACTCGGGGACGGCTCGGGGAGCCCGCTCGCGGTCGCAAGGGTAAACCCGATGACGCCGAAGAGGCAGCCGTCGGCGATCAGTGCGGCACTCGTTCCCCCGGCCGCCACGACCGCTCCGCCGAGTGCCGGACCGACCATGAAGCACACCGAGAAAGCGCCGTTGGCGATGGCGTTGCCCTCGCGGAGCAGTCCGGCCTCGGCCGTCACGGTCACGGTCGCGGCTCGGGCCAGCGACCGGGCGGTCAGCGCGGCGACGCCGTCGACGAGCGCGAGCACGAGCACCGCGATCAGCGAGAAGTGGCCGGCCACCCATGCCAGCGCGAAGAACACGATCGCCTCGAACCAATACAGCGCCGGCAACACCGGACGAGGCCGGCGATGCTCGAGACGCGCGACTGCCAACGGCGCGAGCAATGCCGGCACGAACTGCGATGCGAGGAAGAAGGCGGCGGCCCCGAACGCGCTCCCCGTGCTCTGGTAGACCAGCAGCGCCAGCGTGAGAGAGCCGACCATGAAAGCCAGCTCGTTCAGCGTGTAAGCAGCGAGTAGCCGCCGGAATGCAGGGATCTGCAGGACCCGGTTCACCGGATATCTACCTCCGTCTCGATCCTATTACCGCCGAGACCTCCATGCTCGCCCACGCGCGTAATTGCTCCAATATCAGGTGTGATCCCTGCGCATCTTTACCCACCCAGCGGCGACGGCCAATCGACGAGTTGTACGAAGGCCCCGCCGTCCGGCTGTCATCCTGTCTACAGATGACGCTCCGATCGCGGTCATGGGATCGCGCCAACACGTATTCCCACAGCGCCTTCCCGCCCGATCGGCTGGCCGCAGAGCGCTCGGGCACCGTATCCATCTGCCTGCCGGCGCGCAACGAAGCGCGAACGATCGGCCCAATCCTCGAGCAGCTCATGCCCCTGCGGGACCGCGGCGTCGTCGACCAGATCGCGGTCGTCGATCGCTCGAGCGACGGCACCGCCGAGATCGCCCGGAAGCTCGGCGCCGAGGTTTATGACCAGGACGACCTGATGCCCGAGTTCGGGCCGGTGCTGGGCAAGGGCGACGCGATGTGGCGCGCGCTCCCGGTGCTGACCGGAGAGTCGATCTGCTTCCTCGACGCCGACTCCGAGCGGTTCGGCGCCCATTTCGCGTGTGGGGTGCTCGGACCGCTGCTGTGTGGCGCGGGGATCTCGTTCGTCAAGGGCTTCTACCGCCGTCCGTTCCGGCTCGGCGAGGTCACGGTTCCGGACGGCGGGGGCCGCGTCACCGAGCTCACCGCCCGTCCGCTGCTCAACCTGTTCTATCCCGACCTGGCCGCCGTCCGGCAGCCCCTGGCCGGCGAGATTGCCGCGCACCGCGAGCTGCTCGAGCAGCTGCCGTTCGCCACGGGATACGGGGTCGACATCGGCCTGCTGATCGACACCTACGCGCTGGCCGGGCTCGACGCGATCGCGCAGGTCGACCTGGATGTCCGCCAGAACGCGCACCAGGCGCTGCGCGACCTGGGGCCGATGGCGTACGCGGTTCTGCGGGCCGTGTCCGTGCGGCTCGAGCGCGAGGGCCGGCTGCGCGGTCCGCTGCCCGCGACGTTCACCCCCGCCGGCGCCGCGGGGCTGCACCCGGAGATCGCCGAGCCGGTCGAGCGTCCGCCGCTCCGGAGTCTCCGCCAGGCCGCCTGACCCCCGGGGCCAGACCGCCTGACCCCCGGGGCCAGATCGCCTGACCCCGGGCCAGACTCAGGAGCGGGCGAAGGCCTTCCGAAGGGCCTTGGAGCCGGCCGCGGCCCGCTCGAGATACCCGTACGTGCCCTGGTCGCGGAGCTCCTCGGCGGCTTGGAGCAGTCCGCCGTAAGCCGCGAACGCGAATGCCCCGCCGACCGATATCCGGGCCACCCCAAGCGCTGCCAGCTCGCTTACGCTCGGCGCGCCGGGGACCGCGAGCACGCTCACGGGGGCGTCCACGGCTTCGAGCACCTCGCGGATGTCATCGGGCTTGCTCAACCCGGGAGCGAACAGAACGTCTGCGCCGGCCTCCTGGTAAGCGACCAGGCGCGCGATCGTGTCGGCCAGATCAGGCTTCCCGCGGATCAGGTTCTCGGCGCGCGCGGTGAGGACTAGGCGCACGGGTCCGGAGTGCGCGGCGTCGGCGGCTGCCGCCACGCGCTCGCGCGCGAGGCCCATCTCGTAGATGTCGTCCGCGCCGCGGGCGTAGTCCTCCACGGAGGCGCCGGCGAGTCCCGTCTCGACGGCCAGCGCAATCGTCTCCGCGACGCCGGCGGGCTGGTCGGCGAACGCGTTCTCGAGGTCGGCGGACACCGGCACGTCGGTGCCGCCCGCGAGCTCGCCAGCGTGAGCGAGTGCCTCGTCGCGCGTGACGCCCCCGTCCGCGCGGCCGCGCGTGGCCGCGTGACCGCTGCTGGTGGTCGCGAGTGCCTGGAACCCGAGCGAGACCAGCAGCGCCGCCGAGCCCAGGTCCCACGCGTTCGGCATCAACAACGGCTCGCCGCGTCGGTGCAGCTCGAGGAACCGCTTCGCTTTGTCCGCCTGAGAGTCGTTCATCGGCCCAGCCTAACGAAGCCCCACCGTGGGTAAAGTCGAAGTCATGAGCTCCACTTCCCCGGCGCGAACGCGTGACCCCGAATCGGGCGAGGACGGCTCCTTCCGGCGGCAGACCAGCCAGTTCCGCCGCTGGGTCACGGCCGACCCCGACGCCGAGTTCGCCGTACAGGCGGGCCGCTACCACCTGTATGTGTCCCGGGCCTGCCCCTGGGCTCATCGGACGATCATCGCCCGCCGCCTGATGGGTCTCGAGGAGGCGATCGGCATCTCGTTCGTGGACCCGATCCGCGACGAGCGCGGGTGGGCCTTCACCGGAGACGGGTATGTCGACGCTGTCAACGGCTTCGCATACCTGAGTGAGGCCTACCTCGCGACCGACCCCGGCTACGCGGCGCGCGTGACGGTGCCTGTCCTGTGGGACAAGCAGTCCGGCGTAATCGTGTCGAACGAGTCGGCCGACATCCTGCGCATGCAGCACACGGTGTTTGCGCCGCTCGCCGGGCATCCCGTCGAGCTCCTCCCGGAGGAGCTGCGCGACGACATCGAAACGCTGAACGAGCGGATCTACGACAACGTCAACAACGCCGTCTACAAGGCCGGATTCTCCACCAGCCAGACGGTCTACGAGCGCGAGGTGGCCGGGTTGTTCGCGCTCCTCGACGAGCTCGACGAGCGGCTGGCGGACCGGCGGTTCCTGTTCGGTCCCGAGCCGCTCGAGACCGATTGGCGCCTGTTCACGACGCTCGTGCGCTTCGACGCCGTCTACCAGATCCACTTCAAGTGCTCGCTCCGCAAGCTGATCGAGTACGAGCACCTGTGGCCGTACACCCGCGACCTGTACCAGTGGCTTGGAGTTGCCGACACCGTCGATTTCGACGAGATCCGCCGCCACTACTACCTGACCCACCCGATGATCAACCCGAGCGGGCTGGTCGCGGTGCGCCCGGCGGAGGACTTCGACCTCCCGCACGGCCGCGAGTCACTCGCCTAGGGAGAACCCGCGTTCGCGGGGTGGTCGCGTCGGAACCTGTCAGAGCCTAGACCTATGGGACCGGTTCCATAGGCCTGTGCGATTCCTTACAAGACTGTAGAATGCCTCCCGGGACGCAGGGGGCGTGTGACGCTGACCAGGGGGAGACACTGGATTGGTGGAGGGACGCCGTACTGAAATGCTGCTCGAGCGGGAGCCCGAGCTGCGCAGGATGCGAAACGCGATCGGGCAGTCGGTCAGCGGTGCCGGCGGCCTGGTGGTCGTCGGCGGGCCGGCGGGGATCGGAAAGACCGCGCTGCTTCGGGCCGCGGTGTCGATGGCCGAGGAGGCCGGGGTCCGGGTGCTGCGCGCGCGGGCGACCGACCTCGAGCAGGAGTTCTCGTTCGGGGTCGTGCGGCAGCTGTTCGAGGCGCCGCTGGCGCGAGCCGACGCCGGCGAGCGTGAGGCGCTCCTGCGTGGCGCTGCCGCGCTCGCCGGGCCGCTGTTCGAACCGGGACCGCCGCGCGCCACGGTCCCACGAGACGACCGGACCGCGTCCCCTGCCGGTGGATCCGAGGTGGCGTCGGGCGGGCCGGCCGATCGGCGGTTCACGCTCGTCCACAGCCTCTTCTGGCTGACCGCCAACATCTCGAGCGCCGGCCCGATCGCACTCGTAGTCGACGATTGTCACTGGGCCGACCCGCCGTCGCTGCGGTTCCTCGCGTACGTGAGCGCCCGCTGCGACGAGTTGGGCGTGCTCGTGATCGTGACGGTTCGCGAGGGCGAGCCGTCGACGGTCAAGGAGCTGCTGGGCGCCTTGCGCGCGGATGCCCGCGCGATCCTGATCGAGCCGGCGTCGCTCAGCGTGGGTGCGGTCGCGCAGCTCGTGCGCTGCCGGCTCGGAGCGCACGCCGACACCGACTTCTGTGCCGCGTGTGCGCGTGCCAGCGCCGGCAATCCGTTCCTGGTCCGCGAGCTGATCGCCGAGCTCGAGAACGAACACGTCGAGCCCGTGGCCGCCAGCGCGTCCAGGGTCGAGAGCGTGCGCCCGGAATCGGTGTCCCGAGCGGTCGTGGCACGCCTGAACCGCCTCGGTCCCGATTCCCGGAACCTTGCCAGGTCGGTCGCCGTGCTCGAGAACGCGACCCTCCGCCAGGCCTCCACGCTTGCGGGGATTCCTCTCCCCCGCGCGATGCGCGCCGCCGATCGCTTGATCTCGGCCCAGATCCTGGCGCAGGCGGCGTCGCTCGCGTTCGTCCACCCGTTGCTCCAGCGGGCGGTGTACGAGCGCGTCCCGGCCGCCGCCCTCGCGGATGGGCACCGCCGCGCCGGCCTGCTGCTCGCCGGCGAGGGCGCCAGAAGCACTCGCGTCGGCGCGCATCTGTTGCGCGGCGAGCCCGCCGGAGACCCGGCGGTGGTGGTGCTGCTCCGCGAAGCCGCCCGGGCCGCGCTCGCCGACGGCGCGCCGCAAACCGCGGTGCGGCTGCTGCGCCGCACGCTGAGCGAGCCACCCGCGAACGACGCCCGCGGCGTCGTGCTCGCCGAGCTTGGCGAGGCCGAAGCGCTCGCCCGCGACCCCGGAGCCGGCGATCACCTGCGTGAGGCGCTCGAGTTGGTGGTGGCGCCGGCGATCCGCGTGAGGCTGGCGCGGATCCTCAGCGAAACGCTCGTATGGGGCGGTCGCCCCGTCGAGGCGCACAGCGTGCTTGTCGACATGATCGAAGAACTCGGGCCGGGGGCAGCGCCGTCGCTGCGCGCCCAACTGGAGGCCCTGCGCGCCCTGACGGCGTCGCTCGATAGCCGACTGGTCAGCGAGGTGGAGCCTCGGCTTCCCGCGTTGCGCGAGCTCGCGGCGACGGCCGGTTCGGCCGGGCGGAGTCTCCTCGTGTTCGACGCGTGCTGGCGAGCGGCGCGGGAAGCGGTATCAGGCGACTGGCACGAGCAGATGGATGCCGGACTCGACAACGGACGTCTGATCACCGAGGAGGCGACCGGACCGCAGATGGCGCGATATGCCCTCTCGACCTTGGTGTTCATCGACGAGGTGCGGCGAGCGCGAGAGCTGATCAAGCAGTTGCACGCCGACACAGTGTCGCGCGGATCGATGGATGCCCATCTCTCGAGCCTGACCTGGGGCGCACTACTGGCGCTGCAGTGTGGCGAACTGTCGCGGGCCGAGGCCGATGCGCACGCCGCGCTCGACCTGGGCAACCGCCACGGGGTCCTCTGGGCTCGGATCTGGCCTGCGGCCTTCCTGGCCCTCGCCATGCTCGAGCGCGGAGCGGCCGAGGCGGCCGACGCTGTGCTGGTCCAGGCGCCGATCGACGAGGCTCTCGACACCGTTGCGGCAGTGCACGCGTTGATGGCCCGGGCGCGAGTTAGCCTCGTCCTGGGGCGCACCGCGGAGGCGATCATCGATCTCCGTCGCGTCGGCGAGGCCTCGATCCTCGACAATCCGAACAACCTCCCGTGGCGCTCGACGCTCGCGCTGGCGATCGGCGCGCGCGATCCGGCGGAGGCCCGCGCCCTCGCTCACGCCGAGCTCGACCGAGCTAACCATTTCGCCCAGCCTCGTGCGGTCGGTGTCGCGCTGCGCGCGTGCGGGGTGCTCGCAGGCGGCGAGGACGGCATCGCGATTCTGGAGGAGGCGGTGGCGCGCCTACGGAGCTCGCCGGCCCGCTTGGAGCTCGCGCGCGCGCTCTGCGACCTCGGCTCCGCGCAGCGACGCACGGGCAAGCGAAGCGCGGCGCGCCGCCAGCTGAGCGAGGCAGCGGGTCTCGCCGAGCAGTGCGGGGCCGTCGCGCTCGCGGCACGCATCGAGGAGGAACTCGCCGCCACCGGTGTCCACCTGCGCCGGGACCGTGCCTCCGGGCCCGAGGCGCTCACCCCGGCCGAGCGCCGGGTCGCGGAACTGGCCGCGAGCGGACTGACCAACCGCGAGATCGCGCACGCGCTGTTCGTTTCCGTCAAGACCGTCGGCACGCATCTCGGCCACATCTACGAGAAGCTCGATCTTCAGGGCGCCCAAGCGCGGGAGCAGCTCGGAGCCCGCCTCAACGGCAATCTGGTCGCGGACGCCGCCGCAACGCTAAACGGGGCCCAGCGCGGCTAGCGGCGCTGGGCCCCGTCGAGTTGCTGCCTCGTCGTCCGCGGACGGGGCATGCCCCCATTTCCTCGGTGTCAGCGGAGTGGAACGCGCCCCCTTCAGATCCGTTCACGCTCGATCGACTCGAGGAAGATGAACTGGCCAATGCTGGACTGCCATGCAAGCACCGCGCTGGAGCCTGTGGCGTCGTCCGGGATCTGTGATCCCGAGGACCGGCCGATCAACGTGACGGGGAGAGCCAGCGGAGCCGCCGCAACGCCAATGGACTCGAGCGTGTCATGCACACGCCCATCATTTCGCCCCGAGGGGGTCCGTCGCATCGGGACCCCTCCTGATTTTTGAGTTTCGCCGGCGGCTAGTGACGGCGCCGGCGGCGCCGCGCCATCAGCAGCACGACCGCGACACCCGCCGCGGCGGCCGGGGCGGGATTGCGCTTGACCCGGCCCCAGATGACCGAGCCCATCAGCGACAGGCCCTGCATCGGCTCGCTGGGCATCGGCGGATTGTCGAGCGGGGGGCGCGTGTCGGCCGCGGGTGGCGGTGGCGGGGCCGCTCCCGGTGGCGGTGGCGGTGCCGGGGTGGCCGCAGGGGGCGGCTCGTAGGCCGGTGGCGCCGGCGGTTCTGGCGCCGGCGGCTCGGGGGCCGAGGCCTGGAGCGCGGGCGCGGCCGGCTCCGGCGCCGGCGGCTCGGGAGCCGGGGGCTCGAACGGTGGCGCGGCCGGCGTGGGCGGCTCCGACGGCGGCACGACCTCGGTCGGCGCCTCGGCCGCAGTCTCGACCGGCGACGGCTCCGGCTCCGGCGGAGTCGGCTCCGGCTCAGGCGATGTCGGCTCCGGCTCGGGCGATGTCGTCTCC
>Ga0335073_10004661_pt1 | contig 19176 bp, 12 predicted proteins | sample Lox_Sample_22_FD_207093 | JGI IMG/M metagenome (GOLD analysis project Ga0335073, IMG submission 207093) | Soil microbial communities from Loxahatchee National Wildlife Refuge, Florida, United States - Lox_Sample_2.2 | ecosystem: Environmental > Terrestrial > Soil > Wetlands | place: USA... | reverse complement strand
CCGGGACGCCGGTTGCTTCCACGATCTCCGCAATGGGTCGGATGTCATTCTGATGGGTGCGGGCAGCGCAGTTCGGCTTGATTTTAAGCTTGGAGCGGCCAATCTCACGCGCCAGGGCCTCGCAGTGCGTCTGCGCCCGCGGGCCAGCGCCGGGGAGCCCGATATCCAGCATGTTGATGCCGATGGCTTCCATCAGGTGAAGGATCTCGATCTTCTCTTCGATGGAGGGATCGCGAACCGACGGCGACTGCAGTCCGTCGCGCAGCGACTCGTCATTGAGCAGGACTTTCCCTGCCGGAATCATCGACTGGGCATAGATCGTATTCCAGTCGTAGATCAGTTCAGAGACATTGGTTGACACGTGATCTTCACCCCAAAGCGGCAACTCGCCCTCGCGCCAGAAGCGCTGAACTTCGGCGACTCACCCCGCACCCAGCCTCAAGCCTCCTCCGAATTATCGCCTAAACCGCGGCCTGGTTGCGGGTTTTTCTTGCGGCGCTCTCGATGGCCCGAGAAACTCCTTGCCTGCAACGAAGCTGCAAGGATCGACCCGCCGATCCGGCTGCAGCCTTGCGCGAGGCATCCAGCCACCCAAAATTATGCTCGTACTGGCAGGGCTGCTTGATTTCGAGCCAACTGAACCCGACAGGGTTCATCTAACTGGGCACGCGCCAAATCGCGTCATATTTCTGTTCGTCGGGCCATCAGGATCATGCTGAATTTCAGTGAACGCAAGGGGCACGTCAGGCCAATTCCGCAGGATGAACTCAGCGAGGGCAAGGAGAAGAACCAGCTCCCCTGGATCCGAAAATATCTCGACCTCGCCGACAAGTTAATCAGGCGTGAGAAGCGCAAAGACAAAGGGGAGGATAACGATGATGACAGGCCCGCTCGGCGGGCCGCCTAGTCGACATTCTCCGCACCTAGAATTTATCGCGGCGCAGCAGTCCGGCTGAGCGCAGGCCACCCTTTAGCCGGGCGATCCAGCTCCTTGCAAACAGCACGTCAGTCAGCCCCTCGATCTGCTGTTGGTAGGCTGTGCCGTAGCCGAACCACCACACCTTCTTCATGCGTGGCAGCAGATCGGCATCAAGGTACTTCGCCTGCACCATCTCCTGCAACCCAAGTTCGCCATGGGTGCGGCCGATGCCGCTCTGCTTGAACCCGCCGTGCGGCGCCTCGGCAATACCGAAGCAGGAGATCATGTCGTTCAGCATCACCGTGCCGGCCTTGATTTTTGTTGCTATTGTCTCGCCACGCTTTCGGTTGCGTGTCCACACGCTTGCCGCCAGCCCGAAATTGCTGTCGTTAGCCCAGCGGACGGCTTCCTCGTCGGTATCGAACGCAGCCACCGGCAAGACCGGACCAAAAGTCTCTTCCTGCATCAGTCTCATATCGTTGGATACGTCGGCCAGTAGGGTCGGAGCGTAGAAATTCGGACCGAGTTCACTCAGCCGCTGGCCTCCGGCCAGCACGCGCGCTCCGCGCTGAATGGCGTCGTTGACCTGATCCTCGACGATCTTCAATTGGCGCGCGTGGATCATGGGCCCGATCTCAACTTCCGAATTGATTCCGTTGCCGACTCGCAAGCGAGCGATCTTTTCGCGGCACTTCGCCAGGAACGGCTCGTACAAGCTGCGCTGAACATAGCAGCGCTCGACGGAGAGGCACGTTTGACCGGCGTTCATAAAGGCGCCCCATAGCGCCCCGCTGCTCGCGACTTCCAGGTTGGCATCGTCGAGCACGATCATCGGATCCTTGCCCCCAAGTTCCAGGACGACGGGCAACAGCCGACCCGCAGCAGCTTCAGCAACGCGCTTGCCGGTCGCGACGCTCCCGGTAAAGATGAGTTTGTCGATGGCTGATTCGGTCAGGGCTGCACCCACCGAACCCTCTCCTATCACCACCTGCATCAACTCGCGATCCAGGCCGGCGCCCAGGAACAGCCCTTGCAATTCCAGCGCAACCAGGGGCGTCAGCTCGGAAGGCTTCAGCACCACAGCATTCCCCGTGACCAGCGCGCCGAGAGTTTCAATTGCCGGAATCGAGAAGGGATAATTCCACGGCGAGATGATGCCGATAACGCCGTACGCTTCGCGCACCAGTCTCCCGCGTTTGCTTTTCATCGCCGGATTGGCATGCGGCAACGGCTTCTCGCGGAGGAAACGCTCGGCATTGCGGATACAGAACTCCGTCGCGTCGAGAACTACCAGGACTTCGGTCGCCAACGCTTCGGCTGTGGGTTTGCCGGCTTCGCGGCAGATCAGGCTGGCAACTTCATTCCCGCGTTCGCGCAGACGCTGTTGAAATCGCCGCAACAGGGCAACCCGCTCCCGCACGGGCGTCGCTTGCCACTGGGGCTGAATCGCTTTGGCGCGCGCTACCGCAGCCTGCACCTCTTCCGGCGTGGAGCAGCCTAACTCGCCGAGTACTTCGCCGGTTGCGGGGTTGGTGCTGACGATGGTCGCCGCGGCCTGAACTTCCATTGCCATGATCAGTATTCGACGCTGACAAGATACAGGCCGCAAGCGGCAGCCGTGGGTCCGGCCGCACTGCGATTGCGGGCTTCGAGAATGGCAGGCACGTCCGCGATCTTCAGCGAACCTTTGCCGACGAGCAGAAACGTTCCGACCAGATTACGCACCATATGGTGCAGGAATCCGTCTCCTCGCACAGTGTAGTCCAACTCGTCCTTCGTTCGCACCCATTGCGAGGAATGAATTGTACGGATGTTTCCCGCTTTCGCCGGGTGGAGAGGGCCACCTTCTTCAGCGTTCTCCGCCAGACGCGAGCTGCGGTCAGGATCGGACGCCGCGAACGAAGTGAAATCGTGCCGGCCGACAATGTGCTCCGAGGCTCGCAGGATAGCTTCTTCATTCATCGGATAGGGATCGTGGAAAACATAGCGCGCCAGAAATGGCGGACAAATGTCACCGCGATATATGCGGTAGCGGTAGGTCTTGGCGGTCGCGGAGTGCCGCGCGTGGAACTCCTCCCGCACGGTTTCAACTTCACTTACGCGCACGGCCGCCGGCAGCACATCATTCAGCGCGATGACCAGATTGCGCTCCGGTATTGGACTCTGCAGCGTTACCGATGCGACCTGGGCCAGCGCGTGCACGCCGGCATCGGTACGTCCCGATCCCTGCGGCAGCACCTCTTCGCCGGTGATTCGCTTCAGACATTCGGCCAGTGTGCCTTGTACCGTTTTCAGCCCCGGCTGCACCTGCCAGCCGTGGAACTCGGCCCCATCATAAGCCAGCGTTAGTTTGAGAGTTCGTGACATGTATCCTCGCCCGGTAGCTTTCGACACTTGACGGTTGCCATACAGACCTGGCTGGCGATAGGAACGATTTTGGCCAGGTGCCAACGGCTGATTGCCAAATGCTAAGTGCTGTTAAGCAGTGTAAAGCTATGTAAAGCACCAGTTTGTGCCGGCAATGTCTCAGCTATACTAACCTTCTGCTACTCGCGACGTTAAGTTCGATTCTGGTTCTGCCGCAACGACAGCGTGCGTTCGACTCCCCGCTCATTGTCTCGAAAACCGGTTCAGCTGACAGGAAGATATCGCGGAGGCATGTAGCAATCTAGGTGCTCTCCAGGAGAACCAAGAATGTCCGTACCTAATTTGTCTTCAAACCGTATTTGCTTTACACCTGCGAAATTGCTTTTGCTGATGGTGGTGGCGTGGCTTGGCGCGGGCTTCGCACAGGACACTTCATCGCCGCCCTCGACAGCGCCAGACCAATCGCAAACTTCGCAGCCGACACCGTCCCAAGAGACTTCGCCCCCGGCGCAGCCACAACAGTCGGCGCCGGCTCCCAACGTGCTGACTTCGTTGCCGCAGGCGCCGGGGCCCCAGCACAATGCCGGTGCTCACCCCTATTCGCAGGAGGATTACACGCGCGGCAAGTGGCAGTGGCCCAATCCATTTACCATCTACGGCCCGCGTTATGTTCCACCCGTCGATGTCAAGAATTCGCCGCGGGTTGAGCGTGTTATCCAGAACGGAAAAATCTATCTGTCGTTGAACGATGCGGTCGCTATGGCGCTGGTCGATAACCTCGACATTGGCATCCAGCGCTACAACCTGTCGATCGCCGACACCGACATCCTGCGAACTTCTTCCGGCGCGATTGCGCTTGGAGTCAATGCTGGCCTGGTGCAGGGAACTCCGGGGGGAACGACAGGTACGACCTCGGCGGGAGGCACAGGCACCTCGAGCACGGCTGCCACCGGCAGCGGTGTCGGCGGGACGACGATCGGCGTGGGCGGCGCCGGCGCCGGAGCTGCGGGACTGGTCACCTCGACGCAAGGCGAAGGTCCGCCCATCGACAACTTCGATCCGGTGATCACCGGCACCGGCCAGATCGGCCATTCGGTTACGCCAGAATCGAATACGGTTTTCACCGGTACCAATGAGCTCTACCAGAACACTACCACCGCCGACTTCAATTACTCTCAGGGCTTTCCCACGGGAACTCTGATGACGGTCGGGTTTAACAACACTCGCACCTGGGAGAGCTCCATCTTCAATTCTCTGAATCCGACGCTCGTCCCGGACTTCACCTTCCAGGTACGCCAGCACCTGCTGCAGGGTTTCGGGTTCGATCCCAACCTGCGCTACATCCGCATCGCCAGAAACAACAAGCAGATCACCGAGATCACCTTCCGCGACCAGGTGATTACCACCGTCTCGCAGATCGAGAATATTTACTGGGACCTGGTGAATGCCTACGAGAACGTAGCGGTGCAGCAGCGGGCGCTCGATCTCACCAACAAAACGCTTTCCGATAATCAGAAGCAGGTTGCACAAGGGACGCTGGCGCCACTCAATCTGGTGCAGTCGGAGAGCGCGGTTGCTACCGCCAAGCAGAACCTGATTGCCGCGCAGGTGAACCTGCAGCTGGAACAGTTGCTGATGAAGAATGCAATCACGCGCAACATGGCAGACCCGGCGCTCGCGGTTGCCCAGGTGATTCCCACCGACACCCTCAACACGACGGAAGAATACAAAACGCCGTCGGTTGACGACCTGATCGCCGAGGCACTGAAGCAGCGACCGGAAGTTGCGACCGCCCGCCTGACGCTTACCAATAATGTCGTCACGCGCAAGTCAATTCGCAACGAGCTGCTCCCCGCGCTCGATCTCTATGCCTTTTACGGAGCAACCGCGCTGGGAGGACCGGCAAACCCCTTGTGTACGAATGCCAGTTACTGCACACCGCCCAACTTTCCCACCAGTTACGGCGGCGCATTCTCGAATCTGTTCAACAGCAGCGCCCCGGACAAGGGCGTCGGCGTGAACCTCAGCATCCCGTTGCGCAATCGCCAGGTGCAAGCCGACCAGGTGCGCAACGACCTTGAGTATCGCCAGGCGCAAATGCTCTTGCAGCAGACGGAAAACACCATCATGCTGCAGGTGCGCCAGGCGCAATTCGCGCTGGAGTCGAACTGGGCCGCACTTCAGGCGGCGATCTCAGCCCGCGACTATGCCGCCGAAGCGCTCGATGCGGAACAGAAAAAGCTGTTCATGGGTGCCTCTACCAGCACGCTGGTTTTGCAGGCGTCCAGCAACCTGACCCAGGCGCAATCCAGTGTGCTGGCGGCTGCCACCAATTATGAGAAGTCGAAGGTGCAGCTGGATCTCTCGACTGCCGACACGCTTTCGCGGCTGGGCATTGACGTCAACGATGCTGAGGCCGCACACATCACGCACGAACCTAGTGTGCCTGGCATCGTTCCCGCCAATGCGCCCAATGAGCTGACAACGCCGCACATTGTGCCGTTGGGGCCGGGCGGACCGGGTACCGGTCCGACAATGGCGCCGCAACCGGGAACTCAGCCGCAGAGTCCGGCGCAACCTCCGCCGCCGCCGCAGCAGTAGTTCGACGGGGCGCAGTCAACGCTGCGCCCCATCTTCGCGTCGAGAATATTCAGCTTGAAACGCTTCCAACCGCTCGCGGACGCTCATCACGTGCTGCGGGAGTTCCAGCGTCGAGCCCTCTTCGAGAATCGGAATCAGCTTGTCGAACTCCGGCCCCGAGTGCGATCCGGTCAGCGCCACCCGCACGGGATGAAAGAGATCTTTGCCCTTCGCACCGGTCTTGGCTTTGATCTCGTTCATGATCGCCTTGAAGCGCTCCGGGGTCATCCGCGACCCAGCTCCGTGCGTGTCCCGAGTCTCGCGATCTTCCGTACCCGGGCTGGAGGTCTCCACCAAGTTTGCAAATGCCGTAAGCACGTCGCGCGTCTTCGGCGCGGCGAGCACCTCGGCGTTATCCGGAGAACTCACGGCCGCTGCAGCGTCGTAGTGGAAGATCACGGCGGCGCGCTCCGGCAATTGCTCCAGCTTGTCCACCGACGGCGCAAGCAGCGTCACCACTTTGCCGAACCAATCCGCTATGCGCTCGTCGCGATCCTCCGGCAATAATCCGGCTCGCACAAAATAGGGTTGAGCCAGTTTCTCAATGCGCTCCGGCGAGCTCTGTTTGAGGTAGTGCCGATTCAGCCAGTACAGCTTCTCCATGTCGAAAACTGCGGGCGAAGGAGTCACACGCTCCAGCGAAAACTCCTTGATTAGCTCTTCCGGCGTGAAGACCTCGCGTGTGCCTCCGCTCGGCGCCCATCCCAGCAGGGCGAGATAGTTCATCAGCGCCTCAGGCAGTACCCCCATGTCGCGAAAATTGGCGATCGACGTTGCCCCATGCCGCTTGGACAAACGCTCGCGATCGCCGCCCAGGATGGTCGATAGATGCGCGAACTCCGGCACATGCCATCCCAGCGCTTCGTAAAGCGCCACCTGCTTGGGTGTGTTCGAGAGATGGTCGTCGCCGCGAATGACGTGCGTAATTTCCATCAGTGCATCGTCGACGACGACGACATAGTTGTACACCGGAATTCCGGTGGAGCGCAGGATGATGGGATCGCTGACCACCTCATTCGAGAACTCGACCATGCCGCGAACGATATCGCGGAAGCGGATCGGGCGCTCGGGAATGCGCAGCCGGATGGCCGCCGCTTCGCCTCCGGCACGGCGGCGCTGCGCCTGGTCGGGATCGAGCACGCGGCATTTGCCGGAATAAATCGGCGGCAGCTGATTCGCCAGTTTTTCTGCGCGATCGCGTTCCAGTTCCTCCTGCGAGCAAAAACACAGATACGCCTTGCCCTCACGTATTAATCGCTCGGCGTGCTCGCGATAAATCTCCAGCCGATCGCTCTGACGGTAGGGCCCGAATGCCCCGCCGGCATCAGGTCCCTCATCCCAATCGAGCCCCAGCCACTTCAAGTCCTGGAGCAGCTGTGTCTCATAACGTGTCTCACTCCGTTCGATGTCGGTGTCTTCGATGCGCAACACCATCACGCCGCCCTTCTGGCGCGCGAATAGCCAGTTGAACAACGCAGTGCGCGCGTTGCCGACGTGCAGTTGACCGGTCGGAGAGGGAGCGAAACGGACGCGAACCTTGCGAGGAGTGTTCACGCTTCGATGTTAGCAAGAGCGACGAAGAGACGCGCGGTCCACGGGGAAAATCGGATGCGCTTAGTCCGATAGCGAGCGACGTTCATGCTACCGGTTGTTTCTCGCCGGCCAGCTGCTCCAGCAGCGTCTTCAGACGCATCAGCACCTGTTCGGCCTGCTTTTCTTTAAGCGAAAACCTCAGCACGCCGGCAGGCGTGAACTGCGCTCCGGTCTCGCTGGCCACGAAGCGCGCCAGCCGCTCGGGATCGACCGCAGCTTTCTCAGTGAAGCGGATGCTGACGGCGTCGCGGCGCCGTTCAATCTGCGCCACGCCAATGCGCTGCGAAAGCAACTTCAGCGCCGCATAGTCCAGCAGATTGCGTACCGCGGCGGGAGGCGTGCCGTAGCGGTCGCCAAGCTCACCGGCAACATCTTCCAGTTGCGCCTCCGATTCGACTCCGGCCACGCGTTTGTAGATACGCAACCGCTGGTTCTCCTCGAGAATGTAATCGGAAGGAATGCGGATGTTGAGTCCGAGGTTGAGCTGCGCCTCCGGTATTTCCTCGCCGACCTCGCCCTTCAGCTCGCGGACGGTCCGCTCCAGCATCGATGTGTACAGCTCGAATCCGACGGCTTCGATGTGGCCGCTCTGCTCGCCGCCCAGCAGATTGCCAGCGCCGCGCAGTTCCAGGTCGAGCGCGGCAATCTTGAATCCAGCGCCCAGGTCGCTGAATTCTTTCAGCGCCGCCAGCCTTCGCCGCGCCAGTTCACTCAGCTCGCGATCCGGAGGAATCAGCAGATACGCATACGCGCGGCGATCCGAACGCCCCACGCGTCCGCGCAACTGATAAAGCTCCGACAGTCCGTGGCGATCTGCGCGGTTGATGATGATGGTGTTACACAGCGGGATATCGAGCCCGTTCTCGATGATGGTGGTGGCCAGCAGAATGTCGGCCTCGTGGCGCATGAAGGCGAGCATTACTTTTTCCAGTTCGCTCTCCGGCATCTGGCCGTGGCCAACGAGGATGCGCGCCTTGGGCACCATCTCGCGAATCTTGTCGGAAATGTCGTAAATGCTCTCCACGCGATTGTGGACGAAGTACACCTGCCCGCCACGCTCCAGTTCTTTCTCGATGGCCGATCGCAGCAGCTTTTCGTCCCATGCGGCGACCATCGTTTGAATCGCCATGCGATCCTTCGGCGGCGTCTCGATCACGCTCATGTCACGCAAACCCAATAGCGACATATGCAGGGTGCGCGGAATCGGCGTCGCCGACATGGTGAGTACGTCCACTTCCTTGCGCAGTTGTTTCAACCGTTCCTTGTGGCGCACCCCGAAGCGCTGTTCTTCGTCGACGATCACCAGCCCCAGGTCGCTGAATTTCACGTCTTTCGACAACACGCGATGCGTCCCGATGACGACGTCCACCTGCCCGGCTTCGATCCTCGCAATCGTTTCCTTCTGTTGTTTGGGCGAGCGGAAGCGGCTGAGCATCTCGATTTTGATCGGGAAGGCCGCGAAGCGCTGACGAAAGGTGTTGTAGTGCTGAAAGGCGAGCACGGTGGTCGGGGCCAGCACCGCGACCTGGCGATTGTCGCTGACCGCTTTGAAGGCGGCGCGCATGCCGACTTCCGTTTTGCCGTAGCCGACATCGCCGCACAGCAGGCGATCCATCGGCGTCGCCGCCTCCATGTCGTGCTTCACGTCGATGATCGCGCTCATCTGATCTTCGGTTTCATTGAACTCGAAGCTGCCTTCGAACTCGCGCTGCCACTCGCTATCGGGTGCGAACGCATGGCCCTGGGCGGTTTTGCGCGCGGCGTAGAGCTTCAACAGCTCTTCGGCCATGTCCTTCATGGCCTTCTTCACCCGCGCCTTCGTTTTCTGCCACTGCTGCGTGCCCAGCCGATTGAGCACCGGTTTCACGCCTTCCGACGAGCGGTATTTCTGCACCAGGTCGAGCCGCGTGAGCGGAACGTACAACCGTGCTCCTTCGGCGTACTCCAGCACCATGAACTCCGCCGCGCTGCCGTCTTCCTGCGGAATCTCCCGCAGGCCCTGATACTGCCCGATGCCGTGCTCGACGTGCACAACGTAATCACCGATCGCGAGATCGCGAAAATCGGAGAGAAATGCCGAGACCTTCGACTTCCGCTGCTGCGGACGCCCGAGCGAAACTTCCGACTCATCGAACAGGTCGCGCGTGCCGAACAGCACGAAATTGGCGTCGGGTATGGCGACCCCTTCCGGCACATACGCCTTCACCATCGTCGTTGCCGTCATCTCTTCCGCGAAGTAAGTGGACTCGTCCACAAAGACTTCGGTGCCCGGCTTTGGCGTGCGGCTGCCGATGCGAAACGACAGGTTGTATTCATGGAAGACATCGGCCAGTCGCTCGACTTCGCCTGTGCTCGAGACGGCGAACATCACGCGCTTGCCTTCCCGCGTAAGCCGCTCGACTTCCTCGGCCATCGCAGGGACTGAGCCGTGGAAGCGCGTCGTAGGCTGGGTTTGAATCGTCAGGTGCTGGCTCCCGTCGCCGCCCTCGATACCAAGCTGTTCGACGGAGATCCGCGCCGCCTGGTCCAGCCGGTCCCGCCACTGTTCGGGCGAGAGATAGAGCTCTTCTGGTCGCACCAGATTTCCGATCAGGCTGCGCTCGTGCGTCTCGAGCAGCTTCGTCCACCAGGCGTCGTGAGTTTCTTTCAGCAGATCGGGTTCATTGAGAATGACGACCGCGCCGGGCATGAGGTCGAAGAGGGTCTCACTTGCGCCCGCGACCGGGGCATACAACTCCCACCCGGGAAATACCGAAACGCCGGTAGAGCGCACCGCGCGCTCGATCATCTCCTCGCTCCCGGCCAGCCGCTCACCCGTAAGCCGCGCGTTAATGGCGGCAAGAGTTTCTTCTTCGACGGGAGTCTCAGTCAGCGGCAGCAGGACAACTTCGTCGGTTACCGCCGCCGAGCGCTGCGTCTCAGGATCGAATTTGCGGATGGACTCGACCTCGTCGCCAAACAGCTCGAAGCGCACGGGGCGATCCAGCTCCGGGGGATACACGTCAATCAGCCCGCCGCGATGCGCAAATTCGCCCGGCATATCGACGACATCGACCTGGTTGTAGCCGACGGCGCGTAAATGCTCGAGCAGGCGCTCGGGATCGAGCATATCGCCGCGGCGAACGACTCTCGCCAGATCGGAATAGAAGTCACGGCGTCGTAGACGCATCGCCGACGCCGCGATCGGCGTGATGACGATCTCGGCCGCTCCCGTGACAATCTTCCATAAGGCAGCACCGCGTGCCTCCTGGATTTCGGGATGCGGCGAGAGGTTCTCGAAGGGCAACACGTCGTAAGCCGGCAAGCCGATCACGGCGTCGGGCGACACCGCAGCGCTCAACTCGCCCAGCGAGCGCACAACGGGCAAGAGTTCGTCCAGCGCGCGATTGTCGTTGACAACGATGATGAGCGGACGCGAGACGGTGCGGTGCAGAAGCGGATAGAAGACGGCTTTGCCGGTAGGAGTCAGTCCGGAGACACGTATCCCTCCGGCACTGCCCATGGCCTCTTCCGTAGCATGCGAGCCGATGCGCTGAAGGCTCTTTACCTGGGCTACTGCACGTGCAAAATCGGGTAGTTGTTCCACGTCCGCGAAGAATTCGCGAACGAATGGAAGGATCATCGCCTGATTATTTTAACAGCTGCGTGGCAGGAACTCAGGCATGCTTCCGTGTTCCTGGGTGGCGCCCGCCTTCAGCGTGCATAAGATGCTCGTCAGGGAGCCCGGCCTTAGCCGCGGAGCCAGGTCTGGCTTGACCTCAGGCCCGAGACCGGTTGTCGAATTGCTTTTGTTCAGTACGCCCGATCCAGTAGCTCGATTACGTGGGCAACCTCGGCGTTCATCTTCTTGCGCTTCACGCCCGCCTGGAACTGCAGCACGCAGCCTACGTTCGCGGTTGCGATAATCTCCGGCTTGACCATGGCGACGAATCCCATTTTCTCGTCGAGGATCTGCATGGAGATTTCGTTCTGCATCACGTTGTAGACACCGGCGCTGCCGCAACAGGTGTCCGGACGCGGCATCTCGACCAGTTCCGCGCCAATCGCCTTCAGAAGCGAGCGCGGCGCCTTGCGAACACCTTGAGCATGCGCCAGGTGACAGGGATCGGAGTAGGTGACGCGCTTGTTCAGCATCTGTTTCGGCGCGATCAGTCCGATCTGGTCGAGGTATTCGGTCACGTCGCGTGTCTTAGCCGCAAATTCCCGTGCCTTCTCGGCGTACTTCGGATCGTGTTCCAACAGGACGGCGTAGTCCTTCATCGCCGCACCGCAGCCGGCGGCGTTGGTCAGGATGAAGTCAAACTCAGGACTGAGCATCGCGTCAATGTTCTTGCGCGCCTCCGACCGCGCGAGCTCCAGATATCCGGCGTGAGCATGCAGCGCGCCGCAACAGCCCTGGTTGCGTGGCACGCAGACCTCGACGCCGTTCTTGGTTAACACGCGAATGGTGGCAAGGTTCAACTGGTCGAACGCAACGCTGGCGACGCAGCCGATGAGCAGCGCTACCCGTCCCCGGCGTGTCCCTTCGGCGGCGAACACCTTGCCCAGATCTTCGAAGGAAAACTCGCGGGCAATCGTGGGCGACAACGAATCGATCTCGGCGACGCCGAGCAGGTCCAGAATGCCCAGCGACCGCGCCATGCTCCGCAGTCCCGATCGCTGATAGAAGCGCACCAGCTTTGCCGTGCTGGACAGCTTGGCGAACGACGGCAGAATCTTTTCGTAGAAATGCCGGCGCAGTTTCGTCTGCAACCAGGGGCGGGGATAGTGTTCCTGAATCTGCGCGCGCGTCGCTTCCAGCAGATGCCCGTATTGCACGCCCGAGGGGCAGGCGGTCTCGCAATTGAGGCAGCCGAGGCAGCGATCGATGTGAGTGACGAACGATTCGCCCAGGGCCAAGCGCCCTTCGTCCACCTGCAGCATCTGGTAGATGCGCCCCCGCGGTGAGTCCATCTCCGTGCCCAGAACCCGATAGGTCGGACAGTTGTCGAGGCACAAGCCGCAATGAACGCACTTGGAGTAGAGAGCCCACGTCGGCTTCTCACCCGGAGAGAAGTTCGAGACTGGCTTTTCTGCTGCTGGCGTGGCTGAGCTCAGAGGAAGAACCTCCCGCGATTCAAGACGTCCTTGGGATCCAGCGCCTGCTTCATCGCGCGCATGCTCCCCACATGTGTGGGTGTGCGTAACATGCTGACATCTTTGTGAACCGCATCCGGGCAGTGCAGCACGGCCATGCTGGCTTCGTGCGGCAGCCGGTTGCGCAAGGCAGAGATGGTATTCACGTAGGCAGAATTTCCGTCCGTGCCAGCAGCCGGCAATAACGCCGCCAGGATGTGACCGACCCCGATGCGACCGATGGCCGCCACCTTCAAGGTATTTCCTTGTGCGATCGTTATGGTGTCGTTGAGGACCTGGAACACGTCACTCAAGGGGACTGTAAACGAGAGCAGCATGGACTGCGGATGCTGCGACCATAAGTCATAAGGCATGTCAGCAACCGCGCGCCAGAAGGCTGCCTCATCGTCGCCGTCGAGTTCGCGATCTACTGCCTCGCCGAGCACCGACCGATACCGCGCTAACACCGCGTCGCTGCCCGTCCCACGAACGCAAATCGACCAAGCCCCGGGCGGTTGATCCCCCGGCAGCAACGCTCCGGCCTCCGGCGAGACCAGCTCCAGGCACATGGGATCAAGCGGCGAGCGCAGCACCGCGCTGCGATACTCAACCGCTTCCTTCATCGTGGCGAAGCCGGCAACGAATGTCCGCTTCTGCGGAGACCAGGGGAACAACTTGAAACTTGCCCCGGTAATGACGCCCAGTGTTCCCCAGCTTCCGATCAGCAGCTTCATCATGTCGTAGCCGGCAACGTTTTTCACCACACGGCCGCCGCCCCTGCCGATTCGACCGTCGCCGGTGACGAAATGAATTCCGATGCAGTAATCGCGCAGCCCGCCGTAGCCATGACGCCGCGGTCCGGTAATCCCGGTAGCCAGCAAGCCGCCGATGGTCGCTTTCTGATACGCGGGCGGATCGCCGGCGAACAGCAATCCCGAAGTGCCGATCATCTCGCACAGTCCGCCGACGGTGCAGCCGGCGCCGATGCCGATCGTAAGATCGCCCGGATCGTAGTGCTCAACCTCGGTGAGTCGCGTCGTGTACAGGAGAATGTTGACCTGCGCTGGAGCGGCTCCGGTTTGTTGCTGCGTGAATCCGCCTACGGGAACGACCGCCAGATTGTTCTGGTTGGCGAAGCGCAGAATGTTGGCAATCTCTGCAGCAGAGCCGGGCCGCACGGCGACAGCGACAGCGCAACCGTGAACCGTCTCCGGCGGCACTTCGGTCACGTGGTCGGTGCCGCAAATCGCGCTCAGCTCGCGACCGACGCGGGTCGATATCGCCGTCGTGCTCACATGCCCTCCTGCGCCAGGATGGCGTTCTTCGACGGCCCCAGCATCTCGCGGCAGACGCGCGGGGCCGGCAGCATCTTGTCGGGATTCAGTATGCCTTCGGGGTTGAAGGCGTTGCGCAGGCTGATCATGACGTCCAGGGCTTCGTCGCTGAACAGATCGGGCATCATGTCGCGTTTTTCCATGCCTACACCGTGTTCGCCCGTGATCGAACCGCCGACATCAACGCAGTATTGCAGGATTTCGTGGCCGGCGGCGAGGGTGCGCTCAAACTGATCGGGATCGCGCGAATCAAACATGATCAGCGGATGCAGGTTGCCGTCGCCGGCGTGAAAGATGTTGCCGATGATGAGATCGTATTTCTTGCTGACATTGCCGATGTGCTCCAGCACCGCGGCCATCTTGCTGCGCGGCACCACACCGTCTTGCGTGTAGTAGGCGGGCGCTACTCGTCCCACGGCCCCGAAGGCCGTTTTGCGGCCTTTCCACAGCCGCGCGCGCTCTTCTTCGTCTTTGGCGACTCGCACCTCGCGCGCCTTATTCTGCAGGCAAACTTCCCCGATCGCGATCGCCTGCTCCTCCACCATCTCACGCAGGCCCTCGACTTCGATCAGCAGGGCTGCACCTGCATCCAGCGGATAGCCGGCGTGACAGTACTCCTCGATGGCGCGCAACATCCAGCTATCCATCATCTCCAGCGCAGCAGGGGTGATCCCGGCAGCGGTAATGGCCGACACCGTCTGCGCCGCATCGTCCACCGACTCGAAAATCCCAAGCAGGGTCTTGACGGCTTCCGGCTTGCGCAGCAGCTTCACCGTGACCGCCGTCGTGATGCCGATCGTTCCTTCGGTGCCGACGTAGAAGCCGGTCAGGTCGTAGCCGTAAGCTTCGGCCGCCTTGCCGCCGAAGTGCACAACCTCGCCGCTCGGCAAGACCACCTCGACGCCCGTCACGTGATTCACGGTTACGCCGTGCAGTAACGTATGTGGCCCGCCGGAGTTCTCCGCGACGTTGCCGCCGATGGTGCAGGCCTTCTGGCTGGAAGGATCGGGAGCAAAATACAGCCCGAGGTGCGAAACGTATTCCGAAAGTTGCAGGTTGACGACGCCGGGCTGCACCACCGCGCGGAGGTTCTCGACGTCAACCTCCAGCACTTTATTCATGCGCGAGAAGGCGATGACGATGCCGCCTGCCTTGCAGATGGCGCCGCCGCTCAGGCCGGTCCCCGCGCCGCGCGCGACAATTGGCACCTTTGACGCCGCGGCCAGGCGCACGATTTGCGACACCTGCTGGGTATTTTGCGGGAAGACCACGGCGCCGGGTGTGCTTTTCCGCACGCCGCCATCGTATTCGTACAGCATCAAGTCTTCCGCGCGATCAAGGACGGCGTCGCTGCCGACGATTTTGCGGAGATCGCTGGTAACGGAGGAGAGATCCATTCGCGGTCAGCCTATGCACAGTTTTATACGCTGCCAAGTGCAACCGTCACAAGCCGGCGTACTTAACTGGAGGTCTGAATATAGGCGCGCATCATGTCGGCCTCGCCCGATTTTTCGTCGAGGTGACAGCGCAGCAGATCGCGCAGCGAAAGAAAGCCCACCAGCGTCCGGCCTTCGCACACCGGCAGATGGCGCACAGCGTGCGTCTGCATCAGGCACATCGCCTCTTCGGAGCTGGCGCTGGGCTCAACCAAATGGATGTCGACGCTCATCACGTCGGCAATGCGCGTTGTGAGCGGATTCCGGCCCTCGGTCACGACTCGCTTCATGATGTCGCGCTCGGAGAAGATGCCCACCAACTTCGTATCTTCCAGCACCGGCACGGCGCCCACATTGCAGTCCACCATGTAGTTGGCCGCCTCGAAGACCGTTTGGCTGGGTTGCACATAGTGAATGGTGCGATTGCTGATAAGGTCGCGAATGGTCGCCATAACCCCCTCCTCTGCAACATAGACCGAAGGGCGCCCTGGGTGGGAAGGTTGAATCCTGAGGCTCGGCAACCGGCAGCATCACAGACAGCGGCAGGGTCTGCCCGGAGCGAGCGGCGCTGCGAGTATAGCCCCAAGCCACTCCGGATAGAAACAAAAATTGCAAGCTGGATAGGGAGAAATTCTAAGTTCCGCGTGGTTCGTGCCTTACATCCCAAGCTGTTTTTAAGAGGAGTCTCACGCGTTCAGGTTCAGAAGCTCGATCTCGTTTTGCAGCGAGTCGTGGAAGACAATCTGTCGATCGATATCCAATTGCCCTAGCCGCGCCTCATAGATGCCCCACCACACCAATGCAAGGAGTGGAACCAGGGTCACCAATGCAAGGGGAGTTGAAACGGCCCAGTGCTGGATCGCGGCCGGCACGATCGCGAATGGCAAAATGCCCAGCACGCAAAGCAGTATCTTCACCAGCGAGTTGTGCTGGAAGCCAGCTCTGGCGCAGGTAAATGGAAGCTTGCGAAAATTGAGCACCAGGCCGGCTATGAGGGTGGCCGACAAAGCGATCAAAGCGAGAAGTTCCAGGAAGCCGGAAATCACGCCCCAATGGAATGCGAATATTGCTGAGATGACAAAGATGATCGGCAAGACAAGAAGGAGTATCGTTTTGCCGGCCAGCACAGCGCATTCGTCCAGTGCGGGTGCAATCAGAAACCGGAAGATCCAGTTAGCGTTCAACTCGAGCGGCATGTCGAACGCATAGCGCAACCCTAGAATGCAGCAGTACAGAACGATCAGCGGCGCCGCGAACTGCCCCCTCGTCGGACCAGCGACGCTGCCGGCGCTCCACGCCAGCGGCTGGTTGGCCGCAACCAGACCGATCGCCCCAAACACGGCAACCGTGACGCGATGGCGGTCGCTCCTGAGCAGCGTGCGAACGACAAAGCGGAATGCAGCCTGCTCGAACGAGGTTCGCAGTACGATGCGGTCGAGAATGCGCCCGAGAGTGGAACTGAAAACCACCGATCGCGCCAGCGTGCGTCCCGCCGTCATTTCGGCCATGCGCGAAAAATGACGGCTATACGCAAGGCAGAAAGCCAGTGCACAAACGGCGATCATGAGCAGCATCGCGAGCAGGCCGACGAAAGCGAAATGCCGGGAGATTGCGTCTGCAGCTCCACGGGCCCATTGGCATATTCCGAGGAACCACATCGAAGGCAGGTAGCGCAGCCAGGCGTATTGCCCGGTAGTTTCCAGCTCGACCTCTCGCGAGACGCTGAAAGCGCTCGAAAACAACAACAGAAATGCAAACGCGATGCAGCCGCGAATGAAAAGCGAGCTGGCGTGGAAAGCTCGCGCCGAGAGTATCGCCATGAAGATGCTCGCGACGGCGAAAACAACCGCGAAACTGAATACGCTGGCAGCGACAATCGCCAGCAGATGACCAAGCGCAATCTTACCGAAGAACAAGAATGACTCTTGTGACGCGCTCACCACCAGGGGAAACAGCACCGCGGACGCGGCATTCACATCCAGCGAGAAAATCGCAGCAAACAGCAGGATGGCCAGCAGGTTTGCCGCCAGAATCCGGCGGGTAGGTACGGGCAGAGGAACGATATTGACGGTGTCGCGACGGTCGAGAAAAAGCGTGTCCCATTTCCACAGTGCGATGCCGCCGCTGACCAGCATGGCCAGCACGATGAAAAGATACTCGTCGGGGAGCGAAGCAGCGTAAGGATCAAACTTGACTTGCCCGCGCAGAAATCGCAGCAGACTGCCGTACTTGTTGAACAGCAGCAGCGAGAGGAAAGCACCCGGAAGCGCGAGCATCGAGAGCGCCACGCCGATGCCCGAATCCACTTCCTCGCTATCCGCATTAGCTCCATAGAGCATCCGCCCGAGTTTTAGCTTTACGAGTTGGTAGAGCGCAGAGTCTTCCAGGTGCCGGGACCAGGGTTGCGCGCTCGGCTCATCCTTCACGCCGCAACCGCCGCGATGATTTCGCTCGCAACTTTTTCGGCATCCACCTCGTCCACCAGGTGGGCGAAGGTCTCTTCCAGCGAAGCTTCCTTGCGAAACCGGGGTAGATCACCAGCCGCTTCGTAGGCCACGACTTTGCCGCTACGCAAAATCAGCAGATGCGAGCAGACCTTCTCCACCACCTCCAGCACATGCGAGCAATAGAACACTGCCTTGCCGGACTCACCGAGCCGCCGAATCAAGTTCTTGAAGATGAGCGCGGAGACGACATCGAGCCCCGACAGCGGCTCGTCGAAGACCAGCAGCGCGGGATTGTCCATCAGGGCTGCGATCAGGAGTATCCGTTGCCGCATTCCTTTCGAATAGGAAGCGATCGATGCATCGCGATGCGAGTGCAGGGAGAACAACTGCAACAGATCAGAGATTTTGCGATCGCGCGCCACTCGTTTCATGCCGCGCAGGGTCGCAACCATTTCCAGATACTCACGACCGGAAAGGTAGGGATACAGATTGGGTTCTTCCGGAACGTAGCCGAGCCGCTTGCGATAGCCGACCAGGTCGGATCGGATATCGACACCGCCGAACACGACCTGCCCGCTGCTGGGTTGGAGCAGCCCGATGAGCATCTTGACCGTGGTGCTTTTGCCGGCGCCGTTGGGTCCAAGGCAACCGAGGATCTGACCGGGAGCGATGCTGAACGAGACGTCCTCGACCGCAGGCAGGCTGTTGTAACGTTTCGTCAGCGCCCTCACCTCAAGCATGATGGCTTAGACACCGCGCCCGCCAGCCGGGTTCCTGCTGGTGAGTGATATTCTCAATCGTTCAGTTCCCGAGCGGAGGAACGTGCATGTCGAACAGCCTTCAGGGCCGCACCGTCGTTGTTTTCGGCGTGGCCAACAAGCGCAGCATTGCCTGGGCCATTGCGCAGCAGATGCAGGCCGCAGGAGCGCAGCTTGCCATCACCTATCAAAATGAGCGCCTGAAGCAGGAAGCCGACGACCTGATCGCGGCATTGCCCAATTCGCAGGCCTTCCAGTGCGACGTCTCGCGCGACGAAGAGATCGCGCAACTGTTCGATCAGCTCAAGCAGCGCTACGGCAAGCTGGACGCACTGGTCCACAGCGTCGCCTTCGCGCCCGCGGACGCATTGAAAGGCGATTTCGTCGATACTCCGCGCGAAGGCTTTCGCATTGCTCTGGATATCAGCGTCTATTCGCTGGTCGCAGTCGCACGCGCGGCTCGCCCGCTGATGACCGACGGCGGCAGCATTCTTACCATGACTTACTATGGCGCCGAAAAAGTCGTCCCGAAATATAACGTGATGGGTGTTGCCAAGGCAGCATTAG
>Ga0335073_10004660_pt1 | contig 19183 bp, 18 predicted proteins | sample Lox_Sample_22_FD_207093 | JGI IMG/M metagenome (GOLD analysis project Ga0335073, IMG submission 207093) | Soil microbial communities from Loxahatchee National Wildlife Refuge, Florida, United States - Lox_Sample_2.2 | ecosystem: Environmental > Terrestrial > Soil > Wetlands | place: USA... | reverse complement strand
GGGGGAGTGTCATCCGGGTAGCCACCGTCCAGCGCTATCGCCATGTTCTGAGTCTCGCATCTTGACCTGATGCATACAACCTTTTTCCGTCTCTTGCGGGAGGGAATACGCAGAGTAGCGGAATGCCGTTCGACGCCTTGCGCGGTCATACCTAGTAGCGCAAGCTGGTTAATCGGCAGCTACGCCACTTCACGTTAAGGACGGCTCAGCACTTGCCTGACCTAATTATTTACGAGTGTCACGGGCTGTGCCCGGTTGTTTCCGCCTGTGGCCACTGGGGCGTCAGTGGCGGCCGGGGCGGCCGAAGCAATTAGTGACGTCGGTGGGTCCCGACAGTCGGCACTACGCGAACCGCAACATCCCGGCCGCAACATGCGCGATCCGGTGTGACCGGGTGCGGTCAGGTGCGATCAGGAGTGATCAGTACGCCGAGCGGGCGCCGAACATCTCAGGCATCCGGTTCGCCAGCGCCAGGTCACCCTCCATCGTCATCCGGCCGTCCAGGATCAGCGGGTAGAAACTGCTCGACGTGGTCAGGACTCTGATGAAGTCGGTCAGCGGGACCTTGATCGTGAGAGTCGCGTCGGGGCTGGCGCCCCGGTGGATCCGGGCCTGCCCGCCGTGCACCTCGATCGACCAGGGCCGGCGGGTTCCGTCGGCCAGGCCGAGGTCGTAGACGATCGCGCCGTCGAAGTTGGCCGCCCGGGCCGGATCGAACTGACGTGTCATCATGCCGAAGACAGCCCGCTGGGCTTTGCTGCTGCCAAAAACCTGCTCGATCCTGGCGTCCGGCATCCGGTCCACAACTCGCCGCAGGCCGGCCTGGCCGCGGCCGCGCAGTGACTCCCGCGCCGCGTGGCGGGCCTGCCCGGCCAGGTCACGCAGGGGAGCGCGGGCCGGCCGCCGGCCCGCCGCGATCTCAGCGTCCTCGTCGATCTGGTACGGGGCCGGCATCAACCGCGGGCCGTCCCGCCGGGCCAGCGCCTTGTCGACCGCGGCGGCCAGGCGGTCCGCCTTGGCCAGTTCCTTTTCCTCGCGGCCGTCGGCGAAGCGGGGCAGAACCTCCCGGGCGAACAGCTCGATGCTCTCGCAGATGTGCTCGTGCCGGTTGTTCCCGGCCTGCATGACGAACATCACCTGATCCACCCCGGCCGCCTCATACCGGGAGATCAGCTCGGCAACCTGTGCGGGGGTGCCGATCGCGCCGCGCAGCGAGCCCATCCCGGCCTGCAGCAGCCGCACCGCGAGCGGCTGCGCGCTGGCGGACACGATCTCCCGGGCGAAGCCGTGCTCGGCGCGATCGGTACCGAAGGTCTGCCACAGGTTGCTGTCGCCGACCCGGTGCGTGCCGCCGCCGTAGAAGTGACCGAGCGAGTAGCCGAAGAAATGGGCGCCGTCGACGCCGCGGTCGATCGCGGTCGCCTCGTCCGGGTGCAGCATCATCGGCAGCACCACCGCGACGTTCGGGTTGACCGCGAAGCCGCGTGGCACGCACTCCTCCGAGGCGATCAGGTCGTAGTACTCGGCCACCCAGTGCGCCGCGTCCTCGGGCTCGACGAACGAGAACGACAGCGCGCCGATGCCGCTGCGCGCCGCGAGGTGGATGGTCTCCCGGCGGCTGCACGCCACCCACAGTGGCGGATGAGGCTTCTGCAGGGGCTGGGGCAGGACGTGGCGCGGCGGCATCGAGAAGAACTCTCCCTCGTAGCCAGCGAACGGCTGCTCGGCGAACATCCGCGTCACCGCGTCCAGGGTCTCCGCCCACATCGCGCGCTTGGCCTCGCGGGGGACACCGAACCCGCCCAGCTCAGCCGGCGAGCTGGCTTCCCCGGTCCCGAAGTCGACCCGCCCGTCCGACACCAGGTCGAGAGTGGCTACCCGTTCTGCGATCCGGGCTGGGTGGTTGACCGGCGAGGGGGCCTGGACGATGCCGTGGCCCAGCCGGATGCGCCGGGTGCGCTGGCTGGCGGCGGCCAGGAACACCTCGGGCGCCGACGAGTGCGAGTACTCCTCGAGGAAGTGGTGCTCGACCTCCCAGACGTAGTCGATCCCCGACCGGTCGGCCAGCTCGATCTGCTCAAGCGCGTCGCGGAGCAGCCGGTGCTCGGAGTCGGGGCCCCACGGCCTGGGCAGTTGGTGCTCATAGAAGATGCCGAACCGCATGTGGTCCTCCTTGACCAGGGCACCCCGGCGGCCTGGACGATGAGCCGGCAGCCGCCACTATCCGGTTTCCCTGCCCTAGATGGGGAGTTTGTATCCCTGGAACCAGTGGTTCTGCAACCAGGTGATCGCCGTCATCCAGGCACCGGTCACCTCGAGCACCCCGACCAGTACCAGCAGGCCACCGCCGATGCCGGCGATCAACGGCGCGTGCCGGCGGGCGAACCCGAACGCGCGCATGCCGCGCTGGAACGCCATGGCCACGATCAGGAACGGGATGCCCAGGCCGAGGCAGTAGACAAAGGCCAGGAACGCACCGCGGCCCGCGGTGCCCGAGGTCTCCGCCAGCAGCAGGACGGCGGTCAGGGTCGGGCCGATGCAGGGAGACCAGCCCAGCCCGAACAGCACGCCAAGCAGCGGCGCGCCCGCCAGCCCGGCACGGGGCCGCAGTGACGGCTTCACGATCCGGCCCGCGAGCGTGAACCGGTCGAGTACCCCGGCGAACAGCAGGCCGAGCACGATCGTCAACCCGCCGAGCACCTGGGTCAGGATCTGCTGATGCACCCGCAGCGCGGTGCCGAGCCCGCCGAACGCCAGCCCGTAGGAAGTGTAGAGCGCCGAGAACCCGAGCACGAACAGCGCGGTGCCAGCGACCACCCGGCTGCGGGGCGGAGCCAGCACGGCAGCGGCGGGCGCGCCCGCGCTGGCCGCCACCGGCTGCGTTCCGGCCGCCACCGGCTGCGTTCCGGCCGCCACCGGCTGCGTTCCGGCCGCCACCGGCTGCGCCCCGGCTGGCCGGGCACCGCCCGGCTCGGCCACAGCCCGCCGGGCCCGCCGAGCCCCGGCGGGCTCGACTTCGGCGGGCTCCGTTTCGGGGGCCTGGGTTTCGGCAGGCTCGGTTTCGGCAGGCTGGGTGCCGGCCCCGGACATGCCGGTCACGTAGGAGAGGTAGCCGGGCACCAGGGGCAGGCAGCACGGCGACAGGAACGTGACCGCCCCGGCGGCCGCCGCGACCGGTACGGCCAGGATGAGCGGCCCGGAACTGACCAGGCTGCCAATGCTCACGATTCTCCCCTTGCGCGCTCGTTGCGCCCCAACCTACCCCCCGGGCCCGGTTGTGGCGTGGCACCACCCGTCCGGTCCGGCATTTGGGCTGCCGGGCATTGACGCACCCGGCCGGGCCGCACCACGATGACCGCTATGCGAAGCACACCGCCCTTCCGGGCCGACCATGTCGGCAGCCTGCTCCGTCCCCCGCAGGTTCACGCGGCCCGCGACGACTTCGCGGCCGGCCGCATCGACGGGGGCCAGCTCAGGGCCATCGAGGACGACGCGATCGCCCAGGTCGTAGCGATGCAGGAGGGGCTCGGCCTGCAGTCGGCCACCGACGGCGAGTTCCGCCGCGCGACCTGGCACATGGACTTCATCTACCAGCTCGGCGGCATCCGCCAGGCCCCCGGCCACCTGGCCGTGCAGTTCCGCAACGCTGCGGGCACGATCGAGTGGACGCCGGCCGCGCTGCACGTGGGCGGCAAGCTCCACCTGGACCACACGATCTTCGAGGATCACTTCCGGTACCTGCAGTCGGTGGTCAAAACCGCGACGCCCAAGCTCACGATCCCGTCGCCGAACATGGTGCACTACCGCGGCGGCCCGGCCTCCCTCGATCCCGCCGTGTACCCGGACGTCGAGGAGTTCTGGTCCGACCTGGCCGCGACCTACGCCGACGAGGTGCGGCGGCTGGCCGGCCTGGGCTGCCGCTACCTGCAGCTGGACGACACCAGCCTGGCCTACCTGAACGACCCTGAGCAGCGGGCCCAGATCGCCGGCCGGGGCGAAGACGCCGAGCACCTGCATCTGCGCTACATCCGGCAGGTCAACGCGGCGATCGCGGGCCGGCCGGAGGGCATGGCCGTGACCACGCACCTGTGCCGGGGGAACTTCCGCTCGTCGTGGGCGGCCGAGGGCGGCTACGACTTCGTGGCCGAGGCGCTGTTCGGCGAGCTGGCCGTGGACGGGTTCTTCCTGGAGTACGACGACGAGCGCTCCGGCACCTTCGAGCCGCTCCGGTTCGTCCCCCCGGGCAAGATGGTGGTGCTAGGCCTGGTCACCACCAAGCGCGGCGAGCTGGAGAGCAAGGACGTGCTCAAGCGGCGGATCGACGAGGCGGCCAAGTACGTGCCGCTGGACCAGCTGTGCCTGTCGCCGCAGTGCGGCTTTTCCTCCACGGTTGAGGGCAACGTGCTGACCCAAGACGAGCAGGCCGCCAAGCTCCGGCTGGTGGTGGAGACCGCGGCCGAAGTTTGGGGCTGACGGTCCCGGCGCGCACAGTGGGCACGCCCAGCGCGGCCACGCCCCCAAACGGGTTGCCTCCGCTGATATCGTGATCGCGTGTTCACCGACTGGTCGATCACCGCGGGCCTCCGGCGTCTGAATGCCGGGCTGTACCAGGCCGGGCCGGGGGTCGAGCTCATCGTCTCGGGCCACCGTGGGGTGGCTTGACCGGCGATCCGCAGTAACCAAGCACGCCCGCCGCAGGTTGGCGTGGGCGTCTTTCCTAGCCGTCCGTAACCCCGGCTGATCTCGCCGTTTATCGCCACTCCTCGGTCTTGCAGCGTTTTCGCACGCCTGCCACCCGTCGAGGAGACCGAGATGACCGGGAAGAATCAGGATCGCCGGGGCCGGACGCGCCCCGGCTGGATGCGCCCTGGCTGGATGCGCCCTGGCTGGATGCGCCCTGGCTGGATGCGCCCTGGCTGGATGCGCCCTGGCTGGATGCGCCCTGGCTGGATGCGCCCTGGCTGGATGCGGCGTGGCAGGGTGCGCCGTGGCAGGGTGCGCCGGCTGGGCGCGGATCTCAGGCCGCTGCGCACCTCGCGCGACTTCCGGCTGGTATTCACCAGCCGCACGGTCACGCTGTTCGGCAGCCAGGCCACCGAGGTCGCGCTGCTGGTGCAGGCCAGGCAGCTGACCGGGTCGGCCGTGGCCGTGGGCCTGCTGGGCGCGGCCGAGCTGGTGCCGCTCGTTGTGTTCGGCCTGTACGGCGGCACGCTGGCGGACCGCGTTGACCGGAGGCGGCTGATCCGGTGGTGCGAGGCTGGCCTGGGCGGCTGCGCCGCGCTCCTGGTGGCCAACGCGTCGCTGCCGCATCCCGCGGTGTGGCCGCTCTACGTCGTGGCCGCGTCGATGATGGCGCTGGCCGCACTGCAGCGGCCATCACTCGACGCGTCCGTGCCCCGGGTGGTCCGCAGCGATCAGCTGACCGCCGCATCGGCGCTGCTTGGGCTGTCGTCGAACGCGAGCTTCATCGCCGGTTCCGCGCTCGGCGGGGTGCTGGCCGCCGCGCCGGGCCCGCAGGCGGTGTACCTGCTGGATGCCGCGAGCTTCGCGGTCTCGCTCGGCTTCCTGGGCTGGCTCGGGCCGCTTCCCGCTCCAGCCGCGCCTGGCGGCGATGCGACTGAGCCAGCCCCGGGCCGGAGCGGGCTGAGGGACCTGCTGGCCGGCGTCAGATACGCGTGGGGCAGGCCCGAACTCATTGGCTCCTACCTGGTCGACCTGTCGGCGATGACGCTCGCCTACCCCAACGCGCTGTTCCCGTTCCTGGCGGCAGAGCTGCACGCGCCGTGGGCGGTCGGGCTGATGTTCGCCGCGCCGTCGGCCGGGGCGGCCTGCGCGTCGGCGGCGAGCGGCTGGACGGGCCGGGTCCGCCGCCACGGCCGGGCGATCGCCCTGGCCGCGGCTGTATGGGGGCTGGCCATCACCGCGCTGGGCTTCGCCCCCGATATCGCCGCTGCGCTGGCGTTCCTGGTCCTGGCCGGAGGCGCCGACATGCTCAGTGGCGTGTTCCGGGACACGCTGTGGAACCAGACCATCCCGGACCGGCTGCGCGGGCGGCTGGCCGGGGTTGAGCTGCTCAGCTACGGGCTCGGGCCGTCGGCGGGGCAGATCCGGGCGGGCGGGGTGGCCAGCCTCACCACGCCACGCTTCTCGCTGTGGTCCGGCGGGCTGGCCTGCGTGGCCGCGATCGGGGTGACCTGTGCGGCGTTTCCTGGCCTGCTGCGCTATCGCGCGACTGCGGCCTCGCAAGCCAACAGCCCCGCACCCTCACCAACGTCGGGCCTGGACAGTTAGTCGTCGGCTCCCCACGCCCAAACCGGCCTTGATCGCCGCGACTCTTCACGCGCTTCCGTGACGATCACGACCTATATACCTGATTTGTCCGTAGGGAACGGGCCGCCGTTACCTGGGCCGCGGTCGTGGGTGACCCGCTGCGCCTTCGCGCTGGTCCGCACGCGGATGCCCTCGCGGCCGAACACCTCGGCGAGCAGCGCCCCGGCCTCCGGTTCCTCCGGCGGGAGCAGGCGGTTGTCTCGTGGATCTGGCGGCGCAGGTAGAACACGGCCAGGCCGGGGATCGCGCCGAGGCCGAGCAGCAGCCGCCAGGTGAGGTTGCCGCTCATCCCCGAGCCCAGGAAGATCGAGGCGACCAGCGGGCCGATGACCAGCCCGGCGCCCTGCATGGCGAACACCAGCCCGACCATCCGGCCCGGGAGTTGCGACCGCTATACGTCAATACGGCGCTTCGGGGTACTCGGTGTGAACACTGGGTTGCGGACGTCCGGCCGGCAGCGGGCCCCGGTACAGGCCCGGAACCGTATATGAACGTCTGGTTCGGGGTGGGGAAATCAGTCCTGGTCGGTCAGCTTGACCAGCACGACGGGGCAGTGGGCGGTGGCCGCGGCGCCCTGGCTGACCGACCCGAGCAGCAGGCCCTTGAACGGCGACCGCCCGCGGATGCCGAGCACCAGCAGGTCGGCCGCCTTGGACGCCTCGACCAGCGACTCGGTCGGGTCGCCCTCGGCCACGATCGTGCGCAGCGGCACGGCCGGGGCGGGGACGATGTCGCTGACCGTCTCGACCAGGAAGTCCTTGGCGATCTTCTCCAGTTCTTCCCGGTCGAACGCGCCGGGGAAGGACAGGAACGGCACCTGCCAGGCGAACAGCGCGGTCACCTCGCCGGAATGACGCTCGGCCTCAGCCAAGGCCCACAGCAGCGCCGTGCGGCTGTGCTTCGAGCCGTCCACGCCGGCCACGATCTGGTATGTCATGACGCGGTCTCCAGCTTCAGCGGTTTCCAGGGAGCGTAGGCATCAGCCGAGAGCTGTTCCAGGGTCTTCCCCCTCGGCTCGGGCAGCGCCACGATCGTGAGCAGCAGGCCGGCCGCGGCCACCACGGCGGCCACGATCTCGGACCCGCGCAGGCCCAGCGAGGAGGCGAGCATGTCGGGGAACAGGAACGCGCCGGCGAACGCGCCCATCTTGCCCGCCCCGGCCGAGATGCCGTGCCCGGTCGTGCGGACCTCGACCGGGAAAATCTCGGCCGGGTAGATGAACGTGGTTGTGTTGGGCCCGAACTGGGTGAAGAAGTAGCTGATCCCGTAGAGCAGGACAAACTGCCAGGCCACAGTGGTGGCCGACGGGATGATGCCGATGAGCAGGAACATCAGCGCCATCATGGCGAACCCGAGTATCTGGATGCTGCGGCGCCCGGCCTTGTCGAGCAGCAGGATCGCGACGATGTAGCCGGGCACGGCGAACACCGCGAAGATCCCCAGCTGGACCAGGGTGTTGTGCAGCAGCGACGCGTGCGGGTTGAGCAGCTTGAGGATCTCGGGCGTGGAGATCGTGTTGCCGTAGTAGCAGAAGTCGAGCAGCGCCCAGCAGCCGGCCGTGCCGGTCAGCCAGATCAGCATCCGCCGGCTCCTGACCAGAATCAGGAAGCCCGACAGCGCGGTCTGCTTCGACAGCCTGGCCTTCGACTCCGCCGCCGACCGCGGGGCCGGCGCCGCTCCGGTCGCGGCGCCGATCGCGGCCTTGGCCTCGTCGGCCGCGCCGCCGGCCATCGCGAACCGGGGCGTCTCGTGGATCTGCCGCCGCAGGTAGAAGACGGCCAGTCCGGGGATGGCCCCCAGCGCGAGCAGGATCCGCCAGGTGAAGTCGTTGGACAGCCCCGATGCGAGCAGGATCGAGGCCATCAGCGGGCCGACGATCAGCCCGGCGCCCTGCATGGCGAAGACCAGGCCCACCATCCGGCCGCGAGTGTTCTTGCCGGAGTACTCGCTCATGATCGTCGCGGATACCGGATAGTCACCGCCGATCCCGATCCCCAGGATGATCCGGCAGATCAGCAAGAACGTGTAGTCCGGCGCGAATGCCGACGCCAGCGCGCCGACCGCCAGGATCAACACCTCGTACCCGTAGATCCGCTTGCGGCCGAGGATGTCGGCGACCCGGCCGAAGACGATCGCGCCCACCGCCGAGGCGAGCAGGGTGGCCGAGTTGACCCACGAGACCTGGCTCGTCGACAGGTGCCACTCGGTTTCCAGCAGCGCGACCACGATGCCGATCACGAACAGGTCGTAGGCGTCGGTGAAGAACCCCATGCCCGACACGAACATGATCTTCAGCTGGAACCGGTTGATCCTGGCGTCATCGAGAGCGTCGAAGCTGCTCGGCGCGGATGCCGGCCCAGTCTGAGCGCCCATGTCGAAGTGCTACCCAGAGTGATATTACGAACACATTACGTAAAAGACAGTTGAGAAAACTCAGGGTGAACAAGCGATTACGAAGACCGCCCGGCCGCGCCCGGCTCCGGGCCGCGGCGCATCGTCCGGACCGACACGTCCTTCAGCCGCAGCGAGCGGGTCAGCTCGGAGATCACGGCCTCGCCGTCGATCGCGCCGCAGCTGAACAGGTCGATGGCGATCAGGGCTTCTTCCGGCCAGGTGTGAACGGACAGGTGCGACTCGGCCAGGATGAGCACCAGCGTGATCGCGCCGTTCGGGAAAATCACGTGGCTGGTGTCCAGCACGTGGCCGTTACCCGCCGTGACCGCGGCGGCGGTGAGCGAGGTCAGCCGCGCGATGTCGGTCACCGGCGAGGAGCGGGTGAGCCGCGCATCGACGGCATACAGAAGCTTGGGCGTGAGCGCTTCCTGCCGGTGCAGCTGCGCCGACCCGCTGGCCGCATGGATGCCGGGCATGATGTGGCAGGATACCGTACACTTCGCTGATCCTGCTGATCAGCGGGTGCGCACCGGGATGAGCACTCTGCGGGCCCGCCGCAGCCGATCAAGATCGCCGATATGACGCACATGGACATGGACTCGGTCATCGCTGACGTCGCGTCGGCCGTGGGGCTGGCCGAGGGACGGTCCGGCGTGAGCGATGTCCTGCGGGCCATCGCCCGGAGCGAGCCCGTGGCCGTGCGTGACGTGAGCCGGATGGCCGAACTGCCGGTGCCGATCGTCGCGGCGGTCTGCAACGAGCTGCGGCGGCGCGGCGTGGTCGACCGGGCCAGGCCGGTCCGGCTGACCCCGGCCGGCCGGGATCTGCTGGCCGCCCAGTACCCGGATCTGAGCGGGGTGTGCCCGTGCTGCGATGGCAGCGGGCTGGCCGTCCCCGACGCTCTCAACGGGCTGGCCGCCCGGCTCGACCGCGCGGCGGCCGGGGCGCCCGGGGCCAAGCCAGAGCTGGACCAGACCCACTGCACGGTCACGACGAAGCTCCTGCGGGTGCTGCGGATGCACGAGGCCGGGGCGCTGCTCGGTCGCCGGATCCTGCTGCTCGGCGACGACGACCTGATCTCGGTGGCCATCGCGGCCTTCGCCGCGACGCTGGGCCTGGCGGCCGGGATCGAGCGGCTGACCGTGATCGACTCCGATCCCGACGTACTGGCCTGGGCCGGTGACCAGATCTCCGGCACCGGGGTGGCCGCCGAGCTGGTCGAGCACGACCTGCGCCGCCCGCTGCCCAGCGGCCTGATCGGCGGATTCGACGTGGCCTGCACCGACCCGCCGTACACCGTGGCCGGGGCCGAGCTGTTCCTGTCCCGTGCGGTCACCGGGCTGGCGCCCGAGCCCGGCAGGCACGTGTTCTTCTCCTTCGGCGCCCGCAGGCCGGACGAGACCTTGCGGGCCCAGGAGCTGATCGGCTCCATGGGGCTGGCCATCCGCGCGCTGTGGCCCGGCTTCAACGAGTACCTGGGCGCTGGCATCCTGGCCGGGACCAGCCATCTGTACCACCTGCGTAGCACCGCCGACCCCCGGCCACTGGTCGAGGGGGATTTCACCGGCCCGCTGTACACCGCCGAAGCCCGGGCCACCGCGGCCAGGCCCTACCGGTGCGCTGGCTGCCGGGCGGTACACCAGGTCGGCCCGGGGGGCCGGTGGCCGCTGATCGCGGCGCTGCAGGCCGATGGCTGCCCGCAGTGCGGCGGCACGGTGTTCCGGCCGATGCCCCGGCAGGCGCGATCACCGGCAACGGGAGCGACGGGGCAATGAGCGGTGGCACCGCCAACGTAGGCCCAGGCAACGTAGGCCCAGGCAACGTAGGCCCAGGCAACGTAGGCCCAGGCAACGTAGGCCCAGGCAACGTAGGCCCTGACCTGCCCCGGTACCTGATACGGGAGGCCACCGCCGACGATCTGGACGCGATCGCCGGGTTCGAGGTAGAGATCGCGAAGGTCTCGTTCGGCGACGAGGCCGTCACCGACGCCGGGCTGCATCGCCGGCGGGCCGGCGGTGCGCTGGGCAAGCCCGGGGAGATTACCCTGGTCGCCGCGGCCCAGAGCGCGCCGGGCACGCCGGTCGGCTGGGCCTGGCTGTCCGGCCGGACAAACTCGCTGACCGGGGCGCGGTACGGGAACTTCAGGTCGCTGGCGGTCGCCGACGTTCCGGGCCGGAGCCAGATCGGCGAGCTGCTGCTGGCCGCGGTGCTGCGGGCGGCCAGTGACGCCGGGTTGCGCCAGCTGACCGGAAAGGTGCACGCGAGGAACCTCGGCATGCGCGCGCTGTACCGGAAGTTCGGGTTCGAGGCGGCGCACGTCACGATGGAGAAGCGGCTGGACGGCAGGGGCCGGGAGGGCGGGCAGGACACTGCGGACGGACAGGCCGGGCGGGGTGGTCAGGACGGGGGAAAGGAAATCCGGCCATGATGGTGAAATGCGTGATCTGGGACCTCGACAACACGCTGCTGTCCGGCGTGTACCTCGAGTCGGGGTCACAGCTGCCCCCGCCGGACCCAGTCATGCTCGGCGTGGCGGCCGAGCTGCGTGACCGTGGCATCATTCACGCGATTGCCAGCCGCAACCCGCCGGAGGCCGCGCAGTACGCGCAGCAGGCCACCGGGCTGGAGTTCGCGGCGGCCGAATGCGGCTGGGACCGCAAGTCGGACGCGGTGCGGCGGATCATCGCCGACCTGGCCATGGCACCAGACGCGGTGGCATTCGTGGACGATGACCTCTACGAGCGGGCGGAGGTCTCGTTCCGGGTGCCGGAGGCGCTGGTGCTGTCCCCTGAGGACATGGCCGACGCCACCGGATGGCCGGAGTTCAGTCCCGCGGTCGTGACGGCCGAGGCGCGCCGCCGCGGCGAGATGTACGCCGAGCGGCGGCGCAGGCAGCAGGAGTCGCGGGCGTTCGCCGGATCGCGGGATGAGTTCCTGCGGTACTGCGAGACCAAGGTGACGATCGCCGAGGCCACGCCGGCCGACGTGCCGCGCCTGCACGAGCTCTCGGTGCGCACCCATCAGTTCAACACCGCCGGCCAGGCCATGGCCGAGCCGGCCCTGCGGGCGGTGATCGGCTCGCCGGCGCACCGGGTCGCGGTCGTACGGCTGTCCGACCGGTTCGGCGATGACGGAATGGTCGGCGCATGCGTGGTGGAGACCGAGAGCGACCGCGCCTGGACGGTGACGCTGCTGATGATGTCGTGCCGGGCCATGGGCCGCGGGGTCATCGAGGCGCTGCTGGCCTGGCTGCTCCGGTCGGCGGCCGAGGGCGGCGCGGCGGCGCTGGCCGTTCCGTGCCTGGTCAGCTCGCGCAACGTGCCGCTGCGGCTGGCCCTGGCCGGGTCTGGCTTCCGCGCCACCGAAGGCGGCTCACCGGACCAGCCCACAGCCCTGTTCTCCCGGCCGGTGTCCGGGCCCCTGCCCGACCTGCCCGACTGGGTGACCGGCCCCGGGGCGGCCGGGTGACCGGGCCGTGAGCGGCAGCGAGCCACCAGAGGTGATCGGCGGGCTGCGCGAGATCCTGGCCCAGGCGACGGGCCGCGAGGAACTGCTTGGCCTCGGCGCGGAGGTGCCGCTGTTCGGCACGGGCGTGGGGCTCGACTCGCTGGCCGGCACGCTGCTGCTGCGCGAGGTCCACCGGCGGTTCGGCGTGGACGTCGCCGACGAGGATCTGAACCTCGACGCGCTGGCCACGCTGGGCACGCTGGCCAGATTCATTCAAGAACGCAGCGGTTAGCCGGCCGGCCCGGGCCGCAGCCCACGGGTGGCACGGCGCCCGAATGCCGCCCGCACCAAGATCAGCATTCCCCCCGTATCCTGGGCGCACCGCACGTAAGTGAGAGGGCCGGCCGGGGAGCAGCGAGGCACGATGTCAAGGGCACCGGCCGGGGGCGTGGCCACAGATGACCCGCTGGAGCGGGTCGTTACGATCCCGAACGCCCTCAGCGCCGCGCGTCTGGCCGGCGTCCCGGTGTTCCTGTGGCTGGTCCTGGGCCTGCGCAGCCAGACAGGCGACTGGTGGGCGGTGGGAGTGCTGATCGCGGCCGCCGCTTCGGACTGGCTGGACGGCAAGATCGCCCGTGCCCTGAACCAGCAGAGCCGGCTCGGCCAGATGCTCGACCCGGCCGCGGACCGGCTTTACATCGTGGCCACGATCCTCGCGCTCGCCATCCGGAGCATCATTCCCTGGTGGCTGGTTGGCCTGCTCGCGGCGCGGGAGGTGCTGCTGGCCGGCGTGCTGGTCGTGCTGCGCCGGCACAAGTACGGGCCGCTGCAGGTCAGCTTCGTGGGCAAGGCGGCCACGCTGGCACTGATGTACGCTTTCCCGCTGCTGTTCCTGGGCTCGCACGCGACCAGCTACGCCGAGATCGCCAGAATTGCCGGTTGGGCGTTTGCTATCTGGGGAAGTGCACTGTACTGGTGTTCGGGCCTGCTGTACATGGAGCAGGCGCGGCGCCTGGTGCGGGGGGATTCGGGGGGCCGACCGGCCGGGACAATGCCGCCCGGGACAATGCTGGGGGGAGATAGGGAGGCTGGGCAGCGGTGAAGGCTGTCGTCATGGCAGGCGGAGAGGGCACCCGGCTGCGACCGATGACCGCAAACCAGCCCAAGCCCATGCTGCCCGTGGTCAACCGGCCGATCATGGAGCACGTGCTTCGGCTGCTGCGGCGGCACGGGTTCGACGAGACCGTGGTCACCGTCCAGTTCCTCGCTTCGATGGTGCGCAACTACTTCGGCGACGGCGAAGACTTCGGCATGAGCCTGCAGTACGCCACCGAGGAGACCCCGCTCGGCACCGCGGGCAGCGTCAAGAACGCCGAAGACGCGCTGCACGACGAGCCGTTCCTGGTCATCTCGGGCGATGCGCTGACCGATATCGACCTGTCGGAGCTTGTCCGCTTCCATAAAGACAATGGCGCACTGGTGACGGTCGGCCTGACCCGGGTGCCCGATCCGCTGGAGTTCGGGATCATCATCGTTGACGACGACGGCCGGATCCAGCGCTTCCTGGAGAAGCCCACCTGGGGACAGGTGTTCTCGGACACCGTCAACACCGGCATCTATGTGATGGAGCCCGAGGTGCTCGCCGAGTTCCCGGCCGGCCAGGTGGCCGACTGGTCCGGCGATGTCTTCCCGCGGCTGCTAGAACGGGGCGCGCCGCTGTACGGCTGGATCGCGGATGGCTACTGGGAAGATGTCGGCACCCACGCCAGCTATCTCAAGGCCCAGGCCGACGTGCTGGCCGGCCGGGTTCAGGCCCAGATAGACGGGTTCGAGGTCTCGCCGGGCGTCTGGGTGGCCGAGGGCGCCGAGGTCGACCCGGACGCCGCGCTCACCGGGCCGCTCGCGATCGGGGACTACGCCAAGGTCGAGGGCGGCGCCCAGGTCCGCGAGTACACCGTCGTCGGCAGCAACGTGGTGGTCAAGGAGGGCGCGTTCCTGCACCGCGCGGTGGTGCACAGCAACGTCTACGTCGGCATCGGCGCCACCCTGCGCGGCTGCGTGGTCGGCAAGAACACCGACGTGATGCGCTCGGCCAGGATCGAGGAGTCCGCGGTAGTCGGGGACGAGTGCGTGATCGAGCCCGAGGCGTACGTGTCGGCCGACGTCAAGGTCTACCCGTTCAAGACCATCGAAGCCGGCGCCGTGGTCAACACCAGCGTGATCTGGGAGTCCCGCGGCCAGCGGACGCTGTTCGGCCCGCGCGGCGTATCCGGCCTCGTCAACGTGGAGATCACCCCCGAGCTGTGCGTCCGGCTGGCCAGTGCCTATGCGACGACGCTGCGCAAGGGCACGACCGTCACCACGTCCCGTGACGTGTCGCGGGCCGCACGGGCGCTGAAGCGCGCGGTGCACGGCGCGCTCAACGCCAGCGCGATCAACGTGGTCGACCTGGAGGCCCAGCCGCTGCCCGTGGCCAGGTTCGAGACCGCCCGCAGCGAGTACAGCGGCGGGATCGCGCTGCGCACCACCCCCGGCGATCCCCAGTCGATCGACATCATCTTCCTGGACTCCGACGGCGCCGACATGTCGCAGACCGCGCAGCGCAAGCTGGAGCGGGTCTTCTCCCGGCAGGAGTACCGGCGCGCGTTCCCCGGTGAGATCGCCGAGCTGACCTACCCGCCGCGAGTGGTGGAGGCCTACACCAACGCGCTGGTGCACAGCATCGACATGACCGGCGTCCGCGGTGCCGGCCTGAAGGTCGTCGCCGACTGCGCAGGCGGCACCGCCTCGCTGGTGCTTCCCGGGCTGCTCGGCCGGATCGGCGTGGACGTGCTGACCGTCAACAACCGGCTGGACGAGGCATCACCGACGCAGTCCCTGGCCCAGATCCGCGCCGGGATGCACCGGCTCGCTGAGCTGGTCTCCTCGTCCCGCGCCGACTTCGGTGTCCGGTTCGATCCGGTGGGGGAGCGGATCACGCTGGTGGACGACAAGGGCGCCCTGGTCAGCGACGAGCGGGCGCTGCTCGTCGTGCTCGACCTGATCGCGGCCGAGCGGCGGACCGGCCGGGCCGCGCTGCCGGTCACCACCACCAGGGTGGCCGAGCGGGTATCCCGGTTCCACGGCGTCCAGGTGAGCTCGACGCCCACGTCACTGCACGCGATCTACGAGGCCACCGCGGCCGAGGACGTCATCTTCGCCGCGGACGGCCGCGGCGGCTTCGTGGTGCCCGAGTTTTCCCGGTCCATCGACGGGATCGCGGCGTTCGCTCGGCTGCTTGGCCTGGTCGCGCGGACCAGGCTGACCCTCAGCCAGATCGATGCCCGGATCCCGGTCGCCCACCTGCTCAGGCGCTCGATGCCGACTCCGTGGGCGGCGAAGGGGAGCGTGATGCGGACCGTGATGGAGGCGGCGGCGGAGCGCAAGGTCGACACCACCGACGGGGTCCGCGTGGAAGAGCCCGACGGGGGCTGGATCCTGGTTTTGCCCGACCCGTCCGAGGCGGTCACCCATCTGTGGGCGGAGGGAACTGACGGTGACTCTGCGCAGGCCCTGCTCGACCAGTGGGCTGCGGTGGTGGCCAGCGCCGGGCGCTGAGCCTGGCCCGCCTTGTCCTGGGCGCCGCCTGAGCTGCCGTAGAGTGACGGCACGAAGGTCGCCAGGCGTGAGAGAATCGCTGAATTGCCAGTAGCGGTGGGGCGTCGGAGGTGTGGCCAGGATGTGGCGTAGGCGTCGCGAGAAGGCGCGTGCGCGAGCTGCGCGCCCCGATGCGACCGCGCCACCAGGAGGGGCCGGGGGGCGAACCTCGGACGGGTCAGGAGGCTGGGGCCCGGGGGCAGCAGGGCAGGGTCCGGGGACGGGCGGGCAGCAAGGGCCGGGAGGGCGGGAAGGGCCGGGAGGGCGGGAAGGGCCGGGAGGGCGGGAAGCAGGCAGCCTGCCTGGCCGGGCTCCGGGGCGGGGACGGCGTGCGTGGCGCATGGACCGGCGCGGTGCGGCGCGGGTAGCGTTGACTCCACCAGCGGAGTTCTCGCGGCGAACCACCGAGGATCAGCGAGCTGACATGGTTCCCGCCCTGGCCGAATGGCCGGCGAATGGGAGGCTAGGCAGGAACATGGCCAGCGTGTACTGCATCAGGTGCGGTCAGGAGAACCCCCAGGGGGCGCGCTTCTGCTCGCACTGCGGGAACCCGCTAGCTCGCGGTTCTGGTGAGGGCGTCACCGAGACGACGTCGATCATCACTCTCGGCGCCGAGCCCGCCGATACCGAGTTCGGCGACGAGTCCGTCGCCGATACCGCGACCCTGGACGCCCTGCCGGCCGGGACGGCGCTGCTGGTCGTCCAGCGCGGGCCGAACGCGGGCAGCCGGTTCCTGCTGGACAGCGACCTCACCCTGGTCGGCCGCCATCAGGACAGCGACATTTTTCTCGACGACGTGACCGTCTCGCGGCGGCATGCCGAGTTCTACCGGTCCGGCAGCCGCTTCACCGTGCGTGACGTGGGCAGCCTCAACGGCACCTACGTGAACCGGGAACGGATCGAGGAAACCGACCTGGCCGGCGGTGACGAGGTGCAGGTAGGCAAGTTCCGCCTGATGTTCCTGCTCGGCCCGCGCTCACAGGCCGAGCATGGCGGCGGAGGCGCTCAGGTCGGAGGATGAGCGCACAGCCTGCCCGCGTGTACCTAGGCATCGGCGAGGTGCTAGCCCGCCTCCGGCCGGAGTTTCCTGACGTCAGTGTGTCCAAGATCCGGTTCCTGGAGTCGGAGGGGCTGATCGAACCGGCGCGTTCCCCGTCCAGGTACCGCAAGTTCGACGAAGCGGACGTGGAGCGGCTTCGCTACATCCTGACCGCCCAGCGCGATCACTACCTTCCGCTGCGGGTGATCAAGGAGCGGCTGCTGCCGCCGGACGGCGGCGCGGCGCCGGCCCGGCGAAGCCCGCCCCTGGGCGCGACCGGGACGGAAAACGGCTCGCTCAGCCGGCGTGAGCTCCTCGCCGCCGCCGGCATCGACGAAAGACAGCTGGCCGAACTGGAGACGTTCGGGCTGGTCCGCCGGGTCGGGCGGGTCTACGGCCAGGATGCCCTCCAGGTCGCGTCGGCCGCAGCCGTGCTGGGCAGGTACGGCGTCGAGGCACGGCACCTGCGGGCCGTCCGGGCGGCGGTGGAGCGCGAGATGTCGCTCATCGAGCAGGTGGTCGCGCCTACGCTGCGGCAGCGCAACCCGGAGGCCATCCAGCAGGCGGGGCGGACGGCGCGGGACATAGCGGCGGTGACGATGCGGCTGCACGGTGCGCTGGTCGAGGCGGCCCTGGCCGAGGCCGGTTTTCCTGCCGAGGGCCTTGCCGAGCCCACGACTGGGTATGGCACTCCAGCGGGGGGCGCAAGTGCCTGAGGCCGGCCGCGACGCACCCGCCGACGGGGTTTCCTGGCTCATGCAATCGGGGCGCGGGCGGGCACGCCCCGATAGCGGGTGTACGTTGACAAAGGGAGTGGCCTTTGAGCAGGGTCCAGAAGTAGTGAGGCAGCGCGCCACGCGCACGTGAGGACGGAGCCGCTGTGAGGCAGATGGAGGTCGTAGGCGTCCGAGTTGAGATGCCCACGAACCAGCCCATCGTCCTGCTGAAAGAGACGCAGGGGGAGAGGTATTTGCCGATATGGATCGGCCCGATGGAGGCGACGGCTATCGCCTACGCCCAGCAGGGCCTCGTGCCAGTGCGGCCGCTGACCCATGACCTGATGCGGGACATCCTGGAGGCCCTGGACGTTCAGCTGCGTACGGTGAATATCACCGCACTGCGCAACGGCACGTTCTTCGCCGACCTGATCTTCTCGAACGGCAAGGAGGTCAGCGCGCGGCCGTCGGACTCGATAGCCCTGGCGCTCAGGACCGGTGCCACGATCTTCGCGGCCGACGAGATCCTCGAGGAGGCCGGGATAGCGATCCCGGATGAGCAAGAGGACGAGGTCGAGAAATTCCGTGAGTTTCTCGACACGATCACTCCCGAGGACTTCGGCCGCGCAACCTGAATCATCGGGGGACCGGGGCGGATGGGGTTGCCCGCGCGGCGAGGGGATGGTTTGTCGTGACTCACGACTGTTACCGCGACGCGCCGCAGGAGATCGTTGACGACCTCGCCGCGGCCGGCCTACGGTTCGAGACGAGTACCCAGGGACTCCTGGTCCCGGGCCGGAGGTGCACGTGGCGGTTATCAAGGGCAAGGGCCAGCCGACGGACGTGCGCGGCGACATGGCCCGCCGCGGTGATACCGGTCACGCCAGCCTCTCCAGCGCCGACGAGCAAGGACTGCTGTTCGGCGACGAGGTCACCGCTAGCCCCGAAGATCTTGGCTACCGGGGCCCGACCGCCTGCACGGCCGCGGGCATCACGTACCGCCAGCTTGACTACTGGGCCAGGACCGGCCTGGTTGAGCCGAGCGTCCGGGCCGCCAGCGGTTCCGGGTCGCAGCGGCTCTACGGGTTCCGGGACATCCTGACGCTCAAGGTCGTCAAGCGGCTGCTCGATACCGGCATCTCGCTGCAGCAGATCAGGACGGCCGTCGCCTACCTGCGGGAGCAGGGAGCAGGCGACATCGCGCAGGTCACGCTCATGAGCGATGGTGCGAGCGTCTACGCGTGCACGTCCCCCGATGAGGTGGTCGACCTGCTGCAGGGCGGCCAGGGGGTGTTCGGCATCGCACTGGGCCGGGTCTGGCAGGAGGTCGAGGGCACGCTGGCCGATCTTCCCGCGGAGCGGGCTGAGGAGGCCCTCCCGGCCGAGCCCACCGGGACCCGCCCGGCCGCGGCCACCGAACGGGACGAACTATCCCGCCGCCGGGCACGCAAGACCGGCTAGCCCGCGGGATCACACCTGACCCGGCAGTCACTGCGGCGATCCTGAGCCGCAGTTGAGCCATGCTCGGGTAGGCTCGAGTGCGCTGAAGACACCGCCCGGGAGAGTCCCCGCGCAGCCAGCTGCGGGGCGCCGAAGGGGCAACATCCCCGGAACCTCTCAG
>Ga0335073_10004658_pt1 | contig 19186 bp, 14 predicted proteins | sample Lox_Sample_22_FD_207093 | JGI IMG/M metagenome (GOLD analysis project Ga0335073, IMG submission 207093) | Soil microbial communities from Loxahatchee National Wildlife Refuge, Florida, United States - Lox_Sample_2.2 | ecosystem: Environmental > Terrestrial > Soil > Wetlands | place: USA... | reverse complement strand
GAAAAACCTGGTCGGCGCCGTCGCGAACATCCGTAGCTGCACGAACGTGGCCGCCGCGGTCAGCCAGATCCAGCAGGTCGTGAACCAGCGCAGCACCGAGTACAGCCGGGCTTCGGCCCTGTCCATGGCCGCGATCGCGAACGGCGCGACGGTCAAGGCCGACCTGCTCGCGGCGTTGCGCAGCTCGCTGCAGGCCGACCGGGCCTACCTGACCTGGGCCCAGCGGCAGCTGGCCCGGTGCCGCCCGGGCGCGCCGTCGCCCGCCTACAACGCCGCGGTCAGCGCCGACCAGCAGGCCGTGGCGGCCAAGGGGACGTTCGTCCGGGTGTGGAACCCGGTCGCGGCCAGGTACGGCCTTCCCGCCGCAACGACCAGCAGCTTCTAGCCCGCGGGCTAGCTCGGGATCGTCTTCTCGTCGTGCCCGCCGAACTGCTTGCGCATGGCCGACAGCGCCTTGTCGGCAAACAGGTCGAGGTTACGGGAGGAGAACCGGGAGTACAGCGCGTTGGTCAGAGTTGGCGCGGGGACGCCCTCGTCGATCGCGGCGATCGAGGTCCAGCGGCCCTCGCCGGAGTCCGAGACTCGCCCGCTGAAGTTGGACAGGTCGGGCGACTGGAACAGCGAGAGCGCCATCAGGTCCAGCAGCCAGGAGCCGATGACGCTGCCCCGGCGCCAGAGCTCGGAGACCGACGCGGTGTCGATGTCGTACTGGTAGTACTCGGGATGCTCCAGCGGGGCCGTCTCCGCGTCGTCATCCTGCTTGCGCACGCCGACGTCGGCGTTGTGCAGTACGTTCAGGCCCTCGGCCAGGGCCGCCATGATCCCGTACTCGATGCCGTTATGGACCATCTTGACGAAGTGGCCGGCGCCGTTGGGCCCGCAGTGGAACCAGCCCTGCTCGCAGGGCTGCGGCGGGCCGGTCCGGCCGGGCGTGCGCGCGGCGGCGTCCACGCCCGGAGCCAGGGACTCGAACAGCGGGGCCAGGTGGTCGATCACGCCACCGTCGCCGCCGAGCATCAGGCAGAAGCCGCGCTCCAGGCCCCAGACCCCGCCGCTGGTCCCGCAGTCGACCAGGAAGATCCCCTGCTCGGAAAGCTTGGCCGCGCGGGCGATGTCATCGCGGTAGTAGGAGTTGCCGCCGTCGATGATGATGTCGCCCTCTTCCATCCGGTCGGCGAGCTGGTTGATCGTGTTCCCGGTGATCTCGCCCGCGGGCACCATCACCCAGGCCGCCCGCGGCTTGGTCAGGGCGGCGACGAACTCATCCAGGGACGAGGTCCCGGTCGCGCCCTCGCTGGCCAGCTGCTGGATCGGCCCGGGACTGCGGTCGTAGACCACGCACTGATGGCCGTCGCGCATGAGCCTGCGCACCAGGCCGGATCCCATCCGGCCCAGCCCTACCATGCCGAGCTGCCTGGTCTCAGTGGCTGCCATCGTGTCCTCCCTTGTCCGAGTCATCCGGTAGCCATGGCTTGTGCCAGCTGGCGGACCCGCGGACCAGCCCGGTGGCCTCTTCCGGCCCCCAGGATTCCCGCGGGTAGGTGTGCACCGGCGGCGGGTTGTCGAGCAGCGGCTGCACGATCCGCCAGGTCTCCTCCACGCTGTCCTCGCGCGTGAACAGGTGGTCGTCCCCGGCGATGGCGTCGGCGAGCAGCCGCTCGTAGGGCTGTAGCGGCTCACCGAGCTCGGTGGCGAACAGCATGTCGAGGTGGACCTGCCGGTACGACGAGTGCTCTTTGGGCCCCTTGGAGGTCAGCCCGCTCTGCAGCCCCGGGTTGGGGTCGATGCGCAGCACGATCTGGTTCGGATCGCTCTGGTGCTCGACGAAGTGGAGCCGGGGCGGCCGGCGGAACACCAGCCGCACCTCGGTCACCCGCGTGGCCAGGTCCTTGCCCGCCCGGATGAAGACCGGCACGCCCGCCCAGCGCCAGTTGTCGATCTCGAGCCGCAGGGCCGCGAACGTCTCGGTGGTGGAGCCCGCGGCCACCCCCGGGACCTGGAGGTAGCCGTCGTACTGGCCGCGCACGTACTGCGCCGGGTCGGCATCCGGTATGCAGCGGAACACCTCGGCCTTCTTGTCCCGCAGGTCGTCGGCTGAGGCGCCCACCGGCGGTTCCATGGCGACCAGGGACAGCACCTGCATCAGGTGGTTCTGCACCACGTCCCGCAGCGCGCCCACCGGGTCGTAGAAGGCGCCCCGGTCCTCCACCCCGAAGTTCTCGGCCATGGTGATCTGGATGCAGGAGACGTGGTCCCGGTTCCACACCGGCTCCAGGACCTCGTTGGCGAACCGGATGTACTGGATGTCCAGCACCGGCTCCTTGCCCAGGAAGTGGTCGACGCGCAGGATCTGGTCTTCCTCGAGGTGGCGGTGCAGTTCGGCGTTGAGCTTGCGCGCCGAGGCCAGGTCATGACCGAACGGCTTCTCCACCGCCACCCGGGCTCCCTTGAGGAGCCCGACGGCGGCCAGGGAGTCGACCACCGGGGCGAACAGCGAAGGCGGGACCTCCAGGTAGAACAGGGGGTGGGTGAAGCCGGACATGGCCGAGGCCAGCCGCTGGAAGGTGTCGATGTCCCCGAAGTCGCCGCCGTGGTAGGTCAGGCGCTGGGCCAGCCGGTCGAACACCGCCTTGTCGATCCGCACGCCGGCCTCGGTGATGGACTCCCGAGCGTGCTCGATCAGGTGCTCGCTGGACCAGTTCTGCCGGCCGACGCCGATGACCTTGCACGTCAGGGCGTGACGGGCTTCCAGCCGGTACAGGGCCAGCAGCGTCTGCTTCTTGGCGAGGTCACCGGTGATACCGAAGATCACGAGCACGTCCGCCATCGGTGTCTGGTCCGGCACGTCCATCGTCCTCCTCAGTGGCCGCGCGCATGACGCTACACCGCCTAGTTGACCAGCAGGTGACGAGGGGCGCCAAGATCCGGTCGACGAGCCCGGCCACGGTGGCGCCGGCTAGCTCCCGGCGGCGTGCAGCTGCGCGTTGAGCGCGCCCCAGGCCGCAGTCCGCACCCGCGCCTGCACCGCGCCGGTGACGCTGTGCCGCAGGAACATCAGCCCCGGCCGCCCGCTGAGCTCTCGCGCCTTGACCCGCTGCCCGTCCTCCAGGGTCACGATGGTGCCGGCGGTGAGGTACAGGCCGGCCTCGATCACGCAGTCGTCGCCCAGCGAGATGCCGAGCCCGGAGTTGGAGCCCAGCAGGCACCGCTCGCCGACGGTGATGCGCTCCTTGCCGCCGCCGGACAGGGTGCCCATGATCGCGGCGCCGCCGCCGACGTCGGTGCCCGCGCCGACCACGACGCCCTGGCTGATCCGCCCCTCGACCATGGAGGCGCCGAGCGTGCCGGCGTTGAAGTTGACGAATCCCTCCTGCATGACGGTCGTGCCCTCGGCCAGGTGGGCGCCGAGGCGGACCCGGATCCCGTCGGCCACCCGGACCCCGGCCGGGACCACGTAGTCCAGCATCGGCGGGAACTTGTCCACCGACCGGACCTGGATCTGCTGCCCGGCCGCCCGCGCCCGCAGCTGCGCCGCGACGGTCCCGGCCGCGTCCACCGGTCCCGCCGACGTCCAGGCGACCGTGGGCAGGACGGCGAAGATGCCGTCGAGGTTGATGGTGTTCGGCCGGACCAGCCGGTGCGAGAGCAGGTGCAGCCGCAGGTAGGCGTCGCCCGGCTCGGCGGGAGGCGCGTCGAGGTCGGCGATCTGCACGCGGCGGTGGGTCAGGCGGACCGCCCGGACCGCGTCGGCGCGGTCCGGGCCCGCGGTGAACTGGGCCGGGCCGCCCGGCGGCCCGAGCCGCGGGTCAGGGAAGAAGAAGTCGAGCGGGGCACCGGCCTCGGTCACGGTGACGGCCGCGTCTCCCCATGCCTGTCTGGTCACGTCACGAACCTACCGGGTCACGACGTTGGCGATGCGGCCAGGCACGACCACGAGGCGGTCGACGGCGGCGTCGCCGACGTAGCGGGCGACGTCCGGGTGGCCGGCCAGAATCTGGGTGATCTGCTCCCGGCCGGCGTCGGCGGGGACCTCGATCGTGAACCGGGTCTTGCCGTTGAACTGGACCGGGAGCACGACCGTCGGCTCGGCGGCGAGCGCCGGATCCGCCTCGGGGAACGCGGCCAGGGCGGCGTACCCGTGGTGGCCGAGGCGGGCCCAGAGCTCCTCGGCGATGTGCGGCGCGAGCGGCGCGACCATGAGCACCAGCGGCTCGGCCAGGGCCCGGGGCAGGTTACCCCGCTCGGCCGTGATCCGGGCCGCGTGGCTGACCAGTTCCTGCAGCCGGGCGATCGCGATGTTGAACCGCAGCCCGGCGTAATGCCCGCGCACGGCCTGGATCGTCTGGTGCAGCAGGCGTGCGGTATCGCCGTCCAGCGGGCCGTCGTCCATGGTGAGCGCGCCGGTCCGCTCGTTCACCATGCTGCGCCACAGCCGCTGCAGGAACCGGTACACGCCGATGATGTCGTCGGTGTGCCAGGGCCGGCCGGCGTCCAGCGGGCCCATCGCCATCTCATACAGGCGCAGGGTGTCCGCGCCGTAGCTGACGTAGATGTCGTCGGGGGTGATGCTGTTCTTCAGGCTCTTGCCCATCTTCCCGGTCCGGCGGGTCACCGGCTCCCCGTCGTAGGTATAGCGGCCGTCCGCCAGCGTTACGCCGGCCGCGGGCACGTACATCCCGCGCGCGTCGGTGAACGCGTCCGCGGTGATGTAGCCCTGGTTGACCAGCCGCCGGAACGGCTCCCGGGTGGAGACGTGGCCGAGGTCGTACAGCACCTTGTGCCAGAACCGGGCGTACAGCAGGTGCAGCACCGCGTGCTCCACGCCGCCGACGTACAGGTCGACGCCGCCGTCCCCCGATGGGGCGCTCTCCGGCACCATCCAGTACCGCTCGTTGGGCGGGGCGACGAACACGGCGTCGTTGTCCGGGTCGAGGTAGCGCAGGTAGTACCAGCACGACCCGGCCCACTGCGGCATCGTGTTCAGCTCGCGCCGGTAGGTCTGCGGGCCGTCGCCCAGGTCCAGCACGACCTCGGCCCAGCCGAGCGCCCGGGCCAGCGGCGGCACCGGCTCGCTGTCGGGATCCAGCGACGGCCGGGCTGCGAAGTCGGTCATCTCGGGCAGGGTGACCGGCAGCAGGTCCTCGGGCAGGGCGACCGGCAGGCCGCAGGCGTCGTAGACGATCGGGAACGGCTCGCCCCAGTACCGCTGCCGGGAGAACAGCCAGTCCCGCAGCCGGTAGACCCGGGCCGGGTGCCCGTGCCCGGTGCGCTCCAGCCAGGCGATGGCCTCCCCGGCCGGCTGGTCCGGCGCCGGGACCACGGGCAGCCCGAACGCGCGGGCGAACTCCAGGTCCCGCTCGTCGTGCCCGGGCACGCCCATGATGGCCCCGGTGCCGTAGCTCATCAGCACGTAGTCGGCCAGGAACACCGGGATCTGGCCGCCGGTGGCCGGATTCGTCGCGTAGCTGCCGGTGAAGACCCCGGTCTTGGCGTGGCTGGCGGCGCGCTGCCGGTCGCCGGTGCTCGAGGCGCGCTCCTGGTAGGCGCGCACCGCGGCCGCCGGCGGCCGGTCCGGCTCGGCCCCGCCCCCGGCGGGAAACCGCCACGACGGCGGGGTGCCGGGCGGCCACCGGCCGACGGCCAGCACCGCGGCCAGCGGGTGTTCCGGGGCCAGGACCAGGTAGGTCGCGCCGGGCAGCGTGTCCGGCCGGGTGGTGAAGGCTTCGATCCGCAGGTCGCGGCCGGTCACGGGGAACTCGATGACCGCGCCGTCGCTCGGCCCGATCCAGTTCCGCTGCTGCTGCTTGATCGGCTCCGGCCAGTCGAGCTGGTCCAGGTCGGCGAGCAGCCGCTCCGCGTAGGCCGTGATCCGCAGCATCCACTGCCGCAGCGGGCGCCGGTAGACCGGGTAGTTGCCGACGTCGCTGCGCCCGTCGGCGGTGACCTCCTCGTTGGCCAGCACCGTGCCCAGGCCGGGCGCCCAGTTGACCATTCCCTCGGCGATGTAGGCCAGCCGCCAGCCGTCCACCACCCGGCGGCGGGTCAGCTCGTCGAGCTCCGCCCAGGGCTTCCCGCCGGGGTTGGCCTCGCCCGCGGGCGTTCGCGTTCCGGCCTCGAACTCGGCGATCAGATCGGCGACCGGCCGGGCGCGCTGGAGGTCCTCGTCGAACCAGCTGTTGAAGATCCGCAGGAAGATCCACTGGGTCCAGCGGTAGAAGCGGGGGTCGGTGGTCGAGAACTCGCGCCGGGTGTCGTACCCGAGCCCCAGCCGGAGCAGCTGCCGGCGCATCGTGTCGATGTTGTTCCTGGTGCTGATGGCCGGGTGCTGGCCGGTGCTGATCGCGTACTGCTCGGCCGGGAGCCCGAACGCGTCGTAGCCGAACGCGTGCAGCACCGTGCGGCCGGTCATCCGCAGGAACCGGCACAGCACATCGGTGCCGATGTAGCCGAGCGGGTGCCCGACGTGCAGGCCCGCCCCGCTCGGGTAGGGGAAGAAGTCAAGGACGTAGGCCTTCGGATGGCCGGCCGTCCGCTCGAACCCGGCCGCGAGCGACCCGACCGGGTTCGGGACCTGGAACGTGCCGTCAGCCGCCCACCTGGCCTGCCAGGCGGGCTCGATCTCGTTGGCCATAGCGGCGTTGTACCGGAACGGCAGCTCAGTGCCCTCGTCGTGGTCCGGGCGGCTGGTCATCGGGGGCTCCTCTGGGGTCAGAAACGAAAAAGCCCCTCAAGGCATGAGGGGCTGCCGCGCGGACCGGTCCGGTCAGCGCGGCGCGGCGAGAAGCAGGCCGCTGAAAACCGCCATAGCCCAGGTTAACCCGCGCCGACCCCCGCTGTCGCGGGCGTTGTCGCGGGCGTTGTCTAGGCAGCCCGGGGTTTAGCTGACACTGCTCAGATGGCCTTGCCCGGGTTCATGATGCCGACCGGGTCGAGCGCCGCCTTGATCGCGCGGTGCACGGCCATCGAGTCCTCCCCGAGCTCGGCCTCCAGCCAGCGCCGCTTGATGACGCCGACGCCGTGCTCGCCGGTCAGCGTTCCGCCGAGGTCGAGCGCGGCACGGAACACCTCGTCGGCGGCGGCCCAGACGCTGGCCGGGACCTCAGCTTGATGGTCGAAGACGAAGACCGGGTGCAGGTTGCCGTCCCCGGCGTGGGCCACGGTGGCGATCAGGACGTCGTGGCGGGCCGCGGCCCGCTCGATCCGCTCGACCATGTCCGGCAGCCGGGAACGGGGCACGCACACGTCTTCGACCAGCATCGCGCCCAGCCGTTCGGTGGCCAGGCCGGCCAGGCGGCGCAGGTCGAGCAGCTGCCGTGACTCGGCCTCGCTGTCCGAGACCTCGGCCAGCAGCGCGCCGTGCTCGATGCACAGCTGCTGCATGACCGCGGCCCGGCGGGCCGCGTCGTCGGTGTCGGCCTGGGCGACGAGCAGCGCCTGGGCGTCGCCGAAGCCGAGGTGCTTCCAGTCGTCGATGGCGCGCAGCGTGACCCGGTCCAGCAGCTCGAGCAGGCTCGGCTGCAGCCGGGCCTGCAGGATCGCGGTCACCGCGCGGGCCGCGGCGCCGAAGCTGGGGAAGGTGGCGGCCACGGTCACCGCGGGCTGGGCCGGGCGGGGCCGCAGCCGCAGCGTCGCCGAGGTGATCACCCCGAGGGTGCCCTCCGAGCCGACGAACAGGCTGGTGAGGTCGTAGCCGGCCACGCCCTTGACCGTCCGGCGGCCGGTGCGCAGGACCCGCCCGCCGGCCAGCACGACTTCCAGCCCGAGCACGGCGTCCCGGGTCACGCCGTACTTCACGCAGCGCAGCCCGCCCGCGTTCGTGGCCAGGTTCCCGCCGATCGTGGATATCTCGTAGCTCGACGGATCGGGCGCGTACATCAGCCCGTGGGCCGCGGCGGCCCGGTCCAGGTCGGCGTTGAGCACCCCGGCCTCGGCCACGGCCAGCTCGTCGGCCGGGTCAAGCTCCCGGATCGCGTTCATCCGGGCCAGGGACAGGATCACGCAGCCGTCGACCGCGGCCGCGCCGCCCGCCAGGCCGGTTCCGCCGCCACGCGGCACCACCGGGACGCCGTGCTCGCTGGCCCAGCGCACGGTGGCCACCACCTCGGCGGTGGCGCGGGCGGACACCAGGCACCGGGCCCGGCCCGGCGGCGCCACCGCCGCCGCGTGGTCCCGGCTGTAGGCCTCGACGATGTCCGGGTCGGTGACCACGCGGCCGTCGGGCAGGGCGGCGGCAAGTTCGTCGAGGTCATCGGCCACCGCGTCAGCCTAGTCCGTACGTCCCGCGGGCAGCAGCGTGGTGAGGCCCCACCACTCGCTGCGGCTGGCCTGTCGCGCCCGGCTGCTACCGTGACCAGCGTGGCGAACCGTGCAGAGCGTTCGATGTCGTTCGGGACGATCGCAGCCGAGTACGACCGGTTGCGATCGGGACCGCCCGAGGCTGCGATCGACTGGCTGCTGCCTGCGAACCCGAAGGTCGTCGTCGACCTGGGGGCGGGCACCGGCCTGCTGGCCCGGGCGCTGGCGCGCCAGGTTCCCCGGGTCATCGCGGTCGAGCCCGATGAGCGGATGGCCGCCGTGCTGCGCGCCCGGGATCCGGTCATCGAGGTGACGCAGGGCCGGGGGGAAGCGATCCCGCTGCCCGACGCCAGCGCCGACGGCTTGTTCATCTCGTCGGCGTGGCACTGGATGGATCCTGAGCGCACCGTGCCGGAGATCGCCCGGGTGCTGCGGGACGGCGGCCGCTTCGGCGTGGTCTGGACCAGCCGCGACCGCGAGGTGGACTGGATCCGCGAGCTCAACCGGCTCCGCGAGCCCGACTGGGCCACCAGGACTGAGGAGCCCGACGACCGGGGCACCCCGCGGAGGCGGCACCGCGAGGTCACGCTGCCGCCCGGCTCGCCCTTCGGGCCGGCGCAGATCGCGGAGTTCACGTTCCAGCGGCTCATGACGGTCGACGACTTCGTCGGCATGCTGGCCACCTACAGCGGCATCATCACCGCGAGCCAACAGGACCAGGCGGCCACCCTGGCCCGGGTCCGGGCCGCGCTCGAGCAGCGCTTCCCCGGCGCGGACGAGATCGACGTGCCGATGCGGTCGCTGTGCTGGCGCGCGGACCGGAGCGTCCCGCGGGTGTCCTAGCTGCTCCTGGCCAGCCTGGCCTTGGTGTCTTCGACGTCCATGCCGTGCAGGCGGAGCAGGTTCTCGCCGAGGATCTTCCGCTTGGCCTGGTCGGTCAGCTGCGGGTAGCCGTAGCCCGCGCAGAGGTCCTCGGGGATCTGGAAGTCCATGAAGGCGCGCAGCGCCCACTGCGGGTGGAAGATCGGCGCCTCAGACCCATAGATGATCTTGTCTTCCCCGCACCAGAACAGCAGCTTCCCGAGAATCTCGGCGAACATCCGCGGCGCGCGGACCAGGAAGTTGATGGTCGCCGCCAGGGACGCGTACAGGTTCGGGTACCGGATCAGCTGCCAGCAGGTCTCGTCCAGGAACGGCAGCCCGACGTGGAAGATCACGAAGTTGATGTCGGGGAAGTTGGCCGCGGCGCCGTCCATATCCCAGGTCTGGGTGTACTCGATCGGCTGCGGGCCGAGCGGCACGCCCTTGTGCACGCCGATCAGGTTGACGCCGAGTTCCTGCGCCTTCTCGAAGACCGGGAAGGCCACCTGCGGGTCGTCCATCCGCCACGGGTAGGGACTCCCGTAGTCGTAGCGCACGTTATAGAACTTGAACGCCTTGGCGCCGAACTCGCCGACCTGCCGCTCCATCAGGTCCAGGGCCTTGCGGCCCTCCAGCGGGTTCACCGACCCCCAGAAGATGGTCCGGCCGGGGTCGCGGCTGGCCAGGTCCGCGCATTCCTCCCACGGCGACAGGCCGTCGCGGAACAGGTCAGTCAGCGGCAGCGGCATCGCGACCAGCATGTCGGTGTCGGATTCCTCGTAGACCATCTTCCTGATGTCGCTGGCGGTCCACTGACGCAGGAACTCCTCGGGCGGCAGCTTGGGCTGGTCGTCCGGGGTCAGCGCGTTGTGGAACGCGTACAGGTGGTTGTCGAACATCAGGCCAGGCGGGCCGAGCGCGTTCTTCGGCTCGAAGTTGAAGATGTGCGCCACGCAGTCAAATACGAAGACGTCGTCGATCATGACGGATCACCTCGCTGATGGGCGGATACGAAGGCGCCGCGGTCGGGCACTTGCGCGGGCGGCGGCAGGAAACGCAGGAGGCTGGCCGCCCGGGGCGACAGCCGGTCGGTGGTCCACGCCTCGTCCCAGACGATCTCGACGTCCGCCGACCGGACGCCGGGCTGCGCCTCGATCCGCTCGGCGATCTCGGTCAGGACCCGGGTTGCGAACGGGCACCAGCCGGTGGTCAGCAGCAACTCGACCCGGACCTGGTCGCCGGTGGTGCGCACCGACCGCACCAGGCCCATGTCCACGACTGATATGCCCTTTTCGCGGCAGCATGGGTCGTACACGTCGCTGAGAGCATCGAGGGCCCACTGAGGCACGTCGGACATGCGGCCAGGCTGCCAGTGCCCCCGCCGGCGCGGAACCCCCGAATATTTCACATGCTGAACCGCAGCTCGGGCGGTTCCCAGCCGCGTCCGGGCGCGGCATCCTGGTAAGGGTGAGGACCCAGGGCGAGGAGCCCACCGACCTCATCCGCAGCGTGTCCCGGGCTCTGCGGATCATCGAGGAGGTGTCCGGGTCGCCGCGCCCGCTGCCGGTGAAGGTCATTGCCCGCCGGTGCCAGCTCCACCTGTCCACGGCCTATCACCTGGTCCGCACCTTGTGCTACGAGGGGTACCTGGTGCGCCTGCCCAGCGGGGATTACGTCGCCGGGTCCGAGGTCGCCGAGCGTTTCCACGACCTGATGAGCTCGCTGCGCCGGCCGGCCAGGGCCAGGGCCGTGCTCCGGCACCTGGCGGACGTCACGGGGCACAGCGCCTACCTGGCCTGCATCTCCGCCGGGCGGCTGGTGATCGTGGACATGGCCGAAGGGGGACGGTCGCCGTGGCTGGAGGACCTGCAGCCCGGCCTGGAGACCGCCGCGCACGCGACCGCGCTGGGCAAGGCGCTGCTGGCCACGCTGCCCGGCCGCGCCCGCGGCAGCCTGCTTACCGAGCACGGCATGCGGCCGTTCACGCCGAACACGGTCACCGAGCCCGCCCAGATCGAGGCCGAGCTCGCCCCGTTGCGTCCCGGCGACCTGGTCATGGAGTACGGGCAGTTCCGCGACGAGGTCTGCTGCGCCGGCGTGGCGATTCCCGGGGCCCGCGGCTCAGCAGGGCTGGGAGGGTCGGGCACGGGCGGCTGGTGGGCCCTGGGCTTGTCGGCGCGCGGGCTCACCCTGCCCGAGCGGCCGCTGGCCGAGCTGCGGGTGGCCGCGGCCGACCTGAGCCGCGCGGCGCAGAGTTAACCCGGAATCACCGCGCGCGGCAGGGAGTTGGCACGGGCATGGCTTCAGGACACACGATCACGATTACCCCGGCGAACCAGCACGTCGTCGTGACGCTCGGCGGCGAGAAGCTGGCCGAGTCAGACCGGCCCGTCCTGCTCGACGAGACCGGCTACCCGACTCGCTACTACCTGCCCCGGGAGGATGTCCGCACCGACCTGCTCACGCGCACGGATCACGCGACGACATGCCCGTTCAAGGGCCAGGCGTCGTACTGGTCGGCGCGGGTCGGCGGCGAGACTCACGAGAATCTCGTGTGGAGCTACGAGACGCCGATCCCGTCCGCGGAAGGGATCACCGGCCTGATGAGCTTCTACCCGGACCAGGTTGAGCTGACCGTCAACGGCGAGCGTCAGTAACCCTCGCGGTCGGCCCGCCGGGGGTAAGCCCGACGAGCCCACCGCGCGCTACGCCTTGGCCCGCTTCGGCTTCTTGACCTTGGGCGGCAGGGAGCTGACGTGGGCCAGGGCCCTCGCGACCCAGCCGGCCGCGAGGTCGGGCGTGGCGCGCCAGGCCTCAGGCAGGCTGAGGTAGCCGCCCATCGGGCGTTCGGCGGGCCCGAAGAGACCTGACCCGGGAATCGCCGCCAGCTCCCGCTGGCCCTCGTCATCGAGCCGGACGCCCACGGCCGGCCCGAACAGCCCGGCGAACATGTTCCCGTGCACGAACGCGCCGAGGTTGCCGAACATCGGCTTGACCTCCACAGCCGGGTCCTCTGGGACCAGGTCCAGGAAGAACTGCTTGTCTTCCTCGGTCGGCTTGGGTATCTCCACCGGCTCGCTCCCCGTGACCGCGGAACCCTACTCAGACTCAGGCTGAGCCGGCTTGATGATGCTGAACACAGCACCCTGCGGGTCGGTCAGGACCGCCATGCGGCCGACCGGGGTATCGAACGGCGCGACCATCACGGACCCGCCCAGCTCGGTGGCCCGGGCCGCGGTGGCGTCGGCGTCGTCGACCGCGAAGTACACGTGCCAGTGGTTGGGCACGCCCTCCATCGGCGGCGGGATGCTGCCGCCCACCATGTCGTCGCCGACGTGGAACAGCGTGTACACGCCGGTCCCCATGTCCATCGTGGACGTGGTGATGCCGAGCACCTGCTCGTAGAACTTGGCGGCGGCCGGGTCGGTGGTGACCAGCTCGTTCCAGGTCAGGGTGCCCGTCTCGTTCACCAGCGTGGCGCCGATGTGCTGGTTGGCCTGCCAGAGCGCCACGGCAGCGCCGCTCGGGTCCAGCACGAAGGCCATCCGCCCGGCGTCCATGACGTCGAAGGGCGGCATCGCGACCTGGCCGCCGGCCGCCTCGACCTTGGTGACCGCGTCATCGACCGAGTCCACGGCGATGTAGGTGTTCCACATCGGGGGTGCGCCCGCGGCTTTGAGTTCCGGCGACTGCGGCGCGATCGCAGCGACGTGCTCGCCGCCGAGCTCGGCCATCGAGTACACCGCTCCTTCCCCCATCGGCTGGTCGTCGTAGGTCCAGCCGAACAGGCCGGCGTAGAACGCCTTCGCCGAGGCCTGGTCGGTGGTCTGCAGGTCTACCCAGTTCGGCGTCCCCTGGGCGTAGGAAGTGCGTACTGGCATGACTTTCTCCTTGTCAGATCGGACTAACCCGGCTGAGCAGCGCGGCCAGTGGGTTGAGGTCCTGCCAGCGGCGAGCCGCGGCCCCCTCGTGCGGCACTGGATCCCCCATGTTCCGTTAGGTCTCCATCTTCACCGAGCCCCTCGTCTTCGCTGGACCCGGCCCCCCATGCTGCACAGGATCTTCATCTCCACCGGGTCAGCGGAAGTCACGGCTGCGGGCGGCGGCGACCACGCGGAGCCGGCGCAGCCCGCCAGCAACAAGGCTGACCGCCCCGTCCAGGCGCTCGGCCCGCCCGGTCACCAGCAGCGCGTTCGCCTCCACGGCCAGCCGGCGGTGCCGCGCCCAGACGGCGGGCGGGCAGATGACGTTCGCCAGCCCGGTTTCGTCCTCCAGGCTCAGGAACACCACCCCGCCGGCCGTCCCCGGCTGCTGCCGGTGCGTGACCAGCCCCGCCACCGTCACGTTCGCGCCCGGCCGGGCCGCCGGAAGCTCCGCCGCCGCGATCACGCCCCGCTCGGCCAGCCCGGGCCGGATGTGCCCGATCGGGTGGGTGCCGTAGGTTCCGGTCGCCCACAGGTCGGCGAAGGTCTCCTCGGCGGCCGTCATGGCCTCCAGCGGCGGCGCGGCCAGCCCGGGCGTAGTCCCGGGCAGCTGCCCCGGCCGGATCGTCGCCGCTGCCCCGGCCGCCCACAGCGCCTCGCGCCTGCCGATCCCGAAGCAGCCGAACGCACCCGCGGTAGCCAGGGCCTCAAGCACCGGGGCCGGCAGCCGGGTGCGGCGGGCGAAGTCCTCCAGGTCCCGGTACGGCTGGCCCGCGACGACCACCGCGGCCCGCTGCCCGAGGTTGCGGACGTCGGACAGGCCAAGCCGGATCGCCGGCTGATCCGGCTGAGGTCCGTTATGGCGTTTGAATGTGGGTTTTTCTAGGGTCGCGAGCACGGCGCTGGCGTTGACGTCGACGCCGCGGACCTCGACGCCGTGCCTGCGCACATCGCTGATCAAGCTGGCCGGGGCGTAGAAGCCCATCGGCTGGGCACGCAGCAGGGCGGCGGTGAACGCGGCCGGGTAGTAGCGCTTCAGCCAGGCGCTGGCGTAGACCAGGTAGGCGAAGCTGATCGCGTGCGACTCGGGGAAGCCGTAGCTGGAGAAGGCCAGGATCTTGACGTAGATGTCCTCGGCCACCCCGGCCGGGATGCCGCGGGCCGCCATCCCGTCCAGCAGCCGGGCGCGCAGCTCCTCGATCCGCTCCGGGGCCCGCTTGGAGCTCATCGCCTGCCGCAGCTGGTCCGCCTCGGCGGGCGTGAACGAGGCGCAGTCGATGGCCATCTGCATCATCTGCTCCTGGAACAGCGGCACCCCGAGGGTCTTGCCGAGAGCCTGGCGCATCGAGGGGTGCGGCAGGTCCGCCCGCTCGTCGCCGTGCCGGCGGCGCATGTAAGGGTGCACCGAGCCGCCCTGGATCGGGCCCGGCCTGATCAGCGCGACCTCGATGACCAGGTCGTAGAACCTTCTCGGCCGCAGCCGGGGCAAGGTGGCCATCTGGGCGCGCGACTCGACCTGGAACACCCCGATGGTGTCCGCCTCGCACAGCATGTCGTAGACGCCAGGGTCTTCCTGCGGGATCGAGTGCAGCTGCCAGCGCTGGCCGTGGTACGCCTCGACCAGCTCGAGGCAGTCCCGCAACGCGGTCAGCATGCCCAGGCCGAGCAGGTCGAACTTGACCAGCCCGGCGTAGGCGCAGTCGTCCTTATCCCACTGCAGCACGGTGCGGCCCGGCATCCGGGCCCACTCCACCGGGCACACCTCCCCCACTGGCCGGTCGCAGATCACCATCCCGCCGGAGTGAATGCCCAGGTGACGGGGCAGTCGCTGCATCCGGGCCGCCAGGCTGGTGACCGCGGGCGGAACCCCTGCGTCGGGCGGGATCCCCGCGTCGGGCGGGACCGGCGGGCCAGGGCCGTGGCTGTGGCCGTGGCCGTGGCCGTGGCCGTGGCCGTGCGGGCGGGGGCCGACCTGGCGGGCCCACCTGTCTTGCTCCTGCGGCGCGTAGCCGAGCGCCCGCCCCGCGTCCCGCAGCGCCATCCGCGGCCGGTAGGAGATCACGTTGGCGACCTGGGCCGCGTTTTCCCGGCCGTACCGGTCGTAGACGTACTGGATGGCCTCCTCGCGACGCCGATGCTCGATGTCCAGGTCGATGTCGGGCGGGCCGTCCCGGCCCGCGGAGAGAAAGCGCTCGAACAGAAGCCCGTGACGGATCGGGTCCACGCTGGTGATCCCGAGCGCGTAACAGACGGCCGAGTTGGCAGCCGAGCCGCGGCCCTGGCACAAGATGCCCTTGCGCTCGCAGAACTCCACGATGTCGTGCACGATCAGGAAGTAGCCGGGGAACCCGAGGGTCATGATCACGTCGAGCTCGCGGGCGATCTGGTCGTAGGCTCCCTCGGCGCGCTCGGAATGCGGCGGGCCGTAGCGTTCCGGTGCCTTGATCTTGACGAGCTGGCGGAGCCAGCTGGCCTCGGTGGGGTAGTCAGCAGGTGTAGGGAATTCCGGCAGCCTCGGCGCGATCACGTGGAAGTCGAACGCGCAGTCCGCCGCGAGTTCGACGGTGCGCTCTGCGACCCCGGGGTATCGGCGCAGCCGGTAGACCATCTCCGGGCCAGACCGCAGATAGGCGGCACCGGAGGCGGCCAGCCAGCCATCCATCTCGTCCAGGCTGCGGCGGGCCCTGACCGCGGCCAGCGCCTGCGCGAGTTTCGCGCCCGGAGGCGACGCGTAGTGCACGTTGCCGGTGGCGATCACGGTCGTCCCGGTGCTGGTGCCCAGCTCGTAGAGGGCATCGTTGCGCTCGTCGTCGGTGGGCTGGTCGTGGCTGGTCAGCTCGATGGCGATGTTCTGGTGGCCGAACAGGTCGGCCAGGGCGCGGAGTTCTTTGGCGGCCGCCTCCGGACCCGCGGCTGCGAGCGCGGCGGGTACGGCACCTTTGCGGCAGCCGGTGAGGATCACCCAGTGCCCGCCGTGGGCCTGCGCCAGGTCGGCTTCGTGGTAGACGGGACGGCCCTTCTCCTTTCCGGCGAGCTGCGCGGTGCTGATGACCCGGCACAGCCGCCGGTACCCCTCGGGGTCGCGGGCCAGTACCAGCAGGTGCCTGCCCACCGGGTCGGGGACGCCGCCCTGGCCGCCGGGCAGGTCCAGGCTGAGCTCCGCGCCGAAGACCGTGCCGAGCCTGGTGCCGGTCCGCTGCGTCAGCCGCGCCGCCGCCTGGGCGAACTGGGGTACCCCGTACATGCCGTCGTGGTCGGTGATGGCCAGGGCCTGCAGGCCGAGCCCGGCCGCCTCGGCGACCAGTTCCTCGGGACTGGACGCTCCGTCGAGGAAGCTGTAGGACGAGTGGCAGTGCAGCTCGGCCCACGCCGGGCCGACCGCCACGTCAGCCCGGTCACCCCGGTCAGCCCGGCTGGCTCCTCTGGCTCCTCTGGTCTGGCTTGCGGGCAGGCGGGTGACAGGCGCAGCGCGCTCACCGTCGTCTTCGCCGCTCCCGTCGTCTTCGCCGCCTCGGCCGTCTTCGTCCTGGCCGCTCCAAGACAGGCGCCGCTCGAACTCTCGCCACGGAAGCGGCGGGTTGTCCCAACCCATGATCGGCCGTGCTCACTTAGAGGGGATGGGTGTCGGGGCTGACGGTGTAGGCGCGTCCGGCGGGGGTGGTCCAGGTGAATTCGCCGGGGCTGGTCTGGTCGAGTTTCCAGCGAGGATGCTGCTTGAGCTGATGATGGCGCCGACATCCGCCGCCGAGGTTGCACATGCAGGTGCGGCCGCCCTGGTCCCAGGGCTGGGTGTGGTCGAGGTCGGCGCGCCAGGCAGGCTGACGACAGGTGGGGTTGCGGCAGGTCAGGTCCCGGGCGGTGACGTATTCCCGTAGCCGGGGCGGGGGCCGGTAGCCGCTCGACTGGTCATGGTGGGCGCAGCCGCCCGCGGCGGCGTCGGCTCTGGCCTGGTCGAGTGCCCGGTCCAGGGCCCGGGCGGCCGTCCGCCACGCCGCGGCAGCCATCCCTCGGGACGGGCCGGCCGGTTGCTGGCCAGTGATGGTGTCCCGGGTGATGGTCAGAGTGACGCGGCCCACCAGCCCTAGTCCGGGTGGCCCGGCTCCGGGCGCCTCGGGGCCGGGTGGCCCGGGACCGGCGCGGATGCGGTGGCGGATGCGGGTGACGGTTATGGCCTGCCCGGCAGCGTTGGTGACGATGACCCGCCACTGGGCGGCCGGGTCGGTCTCGGCCGCCTGGGCGAGCTGGCGGGCCTGCGCCGCGGTGACCGGGCCGATCCGGCCCAGCGCGCCGGGCGCGGCGGACAGCCCGGTCAGGGTGGTCCAGGGCAGGGTGACATCCAGCAGCCCCGGCACCGGCCGCCCGTCGGCTGGCCCATTGGCGGGTCGGGTCAGCGCGGGCGGAATCGCGCCCAGGCCCGGCCACGGCGGCGGCGGCCCGGCCCCAGGCAGGTCATCGTCATCCTCGCCATGGGCTTCTGGCTCATCCTGGTCGCTGCCATCATCGAAGCCGTCGTCGGGCGGAGCGTCCTCGTCTCGCGGGGCGGGCGAGTCATCTGGTTGCCCGCTGTCTGTGCCGTCGCCGGAATCACGTCCACTGGGACCGTGGTCGTCGCCGCCGACCGGAGGCGGGAATTCGGGGGCATCGCCGGGCGGGGGGATATAGGGCAGGGTGCCCAGCAGCAGGCCGAGCATCACCTTCGCCCGGTGCAAGTCCAGCCCGCCGACCTGCCCGGCGGCCTTCATGGCCCGGGCGATCGCGGTGATCCGGGCCATCGCCGCGGCCGCCTGCACCGCGGGCAGGCCCATCCCGGCCAGGGTCGCGGTACCGTCGTCGTCGCCGTACAGGCTCACCTTCGCGTGCCGCTCGGCCTCTTCGCGACGCCGCTCCGCGCCGTAGGGGTCGGCGACGATCACCGCCCGGCGTATCCGCATCCGCAGCTGCGCGGCGGTCTGACGCCCGGCTCCGGGCAGGATCTCGGCTTCCACGGCGCGTGCGGCCGACTCGCTCAGGACGCTGGTGGCCTCGGCGATCATCTTCGCCCGCGCCAGGTCGATCCGCCCATCCGCCAGGGCGGCACCGGTCTGCGGTAGCCGCCAGGTGAGGGTGACCGCCAGGTCAGCCCAGGCAGTGGCGCTGTAGTCGGTCAGCGTCAGCGCCAGCGACACCTGGCCGACCGCGTCTCGGCCCAGCCCTGCGGGCCGCCCGTCTGGCTCCAGGCCGATCTTGCGGTCGGCGGCCGCGGCGTGGGCGGTAATCTGCGCCACCGCGGCCAACTCGGCCGCCTGAGCCCAGGACGCTAGCTGGTGAGCGGCGATCGCCACCCCGGCCAGCCCGTCTTCATCCAAGTTCTTGGTCTCGGCGGTGGCCGCGGCCAGCCACCCGGCCTGGGCGGGGCCGGGCGGCATGTGCTCCACCGCCAGCGCTCCTGCCTGCCCGGCCGGCAACGGCGCGCTCATCCGCCCGTCTGCGGCCGCCGCCTGCTCCTCGGCCGCGACCACGTCCTGGTCGTCGGGGTCCCCGTCGAGGAACCCGCCCGCGGCCAGCGCCTCCAGCAGCGCCTGCCAGTCCAGCCCGGAGGGCCGCGCGCCATCGTCGGCTCCGCCACCGGTCACCGACCCGGGCCCCGGCTCGGGCTCGGATTCGGGCTCGGCGCTACCTGGTACCCAAATGGGCCCCTGCTGGCCACTGGCGGAGGCGGCGGTCTGCTCGTCATCCGGGTCTGGTTCTAGCTTCTGACGCGGCACCGGCGCACCTCCTTGGTTAGGGCGGGTCCGTCATGCTTTGTCATCAACCACGGTATCGGCTAGCACCGACAACCAGGCTTTGTATGGCCAGTATTGTTAATATTTCTCGAAAAAATTTTTGAAGATCTTCCGACGTGGGAGACGCGGGTGCCGGTGGGTGAGCTGCACAGGCTGCGGGCGGCGGCGGCGGCGGCAGCAGCAGCAGCAGCAGCAGCAGCGGCAGAGGCAGAGGCAGAGGCAGAGGCAGAGGCAGAGGCACGACGGCGACGACGGGAGTGGGCGTCAGTCGTAGCTGGCCTCGATCAGCCACTGGCCGTCCTGCACCACGGCCAGCCAGGCGCTCCCGTCCTCGGCGACCAGCTG
>Ga0335073_10004656_pt1 | contig 19187 bp, 12 predicted proteins | sample Lox_Sample_22_FD_207093 | JGI IMG/M metagenome (GOLD analysis project Ga0335073, IMG submission 207093) | Soil microbial communities from Loxahatchee National Wildlife Refuge, Florida, United States - Lox_Sample_2.2 | ecosystem: Environmental > Terrestrial > Soil > Wetlands | place: USA... | reverse complement strand
TGAAGATCGTGAACGACGCCAAGCAGCGCGTGAAAGAGGAAGATTTCCGGGAGACGAAAAAGCGGCTCGACGCCGGCGAAAAACTGGTGCTCATCGACACGCGCGAGGATTCCGAGTGGGCCCGCGGTCACCTGCCCGGCGCGGTGCACTTGAGCAAGGGCATCATCGAGCGCGATATCGAGAAGACCGTGCCGGATAAGGATGCGACGATCGTCCTCTACTGCGGCGGCGGATTTCGGTCGGCGCTGGCGGCGGATAATCTGCAGAAGATGGGGTATCGCAACGTGATCTCGATGGACGGCGGGTGGCGCGGCTGGACCGAAGCGGGATTTCCGGTGATCAAGGATTAGGACGAGCAAACGCGAGACCGTGGCCGGCGTGCGCCTGTTTTAGCTGCGGGCTTAACGCAGAGGGCGCAGAGAAACGCAGAGTTCACGGAGACGCCTCGGCGATATTGGAAAGTTTGGCTGGGGCGGTTGGACTCGAACCAACACCGTCCTCATTAACAGTGAGGTGCCCTACCGATTGGACCACGCCCCAACCCGGTTGAATTGATCCTAATAATTTACACGAATCTCGCGTGGACGGTAAGAGCCTCTGTGTGGGTACTTGCTGATGGAGCGCACAGGCGACGGAGAGACACCCCCGCCGGGCGTTCGAGAGGGGTAGGTGAAAAAAGTAACCGGCGGGAGTTGACCGGGAGAAGGAAGCCGGCCCAGCCCTCAATCCCCGAAGGGATCCTCGACTTTCCTTCTCCCGACGCGCTCTCACATCGCACGTTGCAAACCAAAGCTAACTTCCTGAAAGCAAACGCCGATATTTTGCGACTGCGGGCAAAATTTCCAGAGCGCCAGTAAAAATTCCGGCGGTACCCGGGAGTTCTAAGGGAATCCCTGTAGGCGGTATTGCGCTCCTGTGGGGCGCGTGCGCCTGTTTCGTCGATGGACTCAACAGAGTTCACAGAGCAGGCACGGAGTTCACGGAGGCGCCGCGCAAACATCCGCGATCGAATCAGGCCGCTGCGCGTGCGTTCCTTGACCGCGCGAGGCTGCTCTTGCTATGGTCGGAGATTACGCTGGGCGCATTCTACCCAGTGTAGAGAGAAGCCCTCTGTGTGGGGCCACTCGAATATGGGTTTGAAGAAAATCGTCATCCGGGGCGCCCGGCAGCACAACCTCAAGAACATCAGCCTGGAAATTCCGCGCAACACGCTGACCGTGATCACGGGCCTTTCGGGATCGGGAAAATCCTCGCTCGCGTTCGACACGCTGTACGCGGAGGGGCAGCGGCGTTACGTGGAGTCGCTCTCGGCGTACGCACGGCAGTTTCTCGACCAGATGGAGCGGCCGGAGGTGGACTCGATCGAAGGGCTTTCGCCTTCGATTGCGATCGAGCAGAAAACCACGACGCGCTCGCCGCGGTCGACGGTCGGGACGATCACGGAAATTTACGATTACCTGCGCGTGGTCTTCAGCGCCATCGGCGCGCCGCACTGCCCCAACTGCGGCAAACCCATCGCGCGGCAATCGACCGAGCAGATCGTGCAGTCCGTGATGACGCTCAAACCGGACGACCGGATCATGATCCTCGCGCCGGTGGTGCGCGGGCGCAAGGGCGAGTACAAGAAGGAACTCGAGAAGTACGCGAAGGACGGCTACGTCCGCGCGCGGATCGACGGCGAGCTCGTGAATCTCGACGAGCCTCCCGGGCTCGACCGGCGCAAGAACCACACGATCGAAATCGTGGTCGACAGGCTGCTGCTGAAAAACGGGATCGCGCAACGGCTCGAGCAGTCGATCGAAACGGCGCTCAAGCTGACCGGCGGGCTGGTGACGATCGCGATCGTCGGCGGCAAGGAGCACGTGTACTCCGAAAAGCTGGCCTGCCCCGATTGCGGCATCTCGGTGCCGCAGCTCGAGCCGCGCTCGTTCAGCTTCAATTCGCCGTACGGGGCGTGCGCCGAATGCCACGGGCTCGGCTCGAAGTACGAATTCGATCCGGCGAAGGTGATTGTCGATTGGAGCAAGCCGCTTTTCGACGGCGGGCTCGGCCCGGGTTCCGGTTCGGCGGCGCTGCAACGCACGCTGCGGATCGCGGCCGAAGCCTACAAATTCGATCTCGACACGCCGTTCGAGAAAATGCCGCGCAAGGTGCAGAACCTGGTGCTGCGCGGGAATCCCGCGAACGGCGGCTCGAGCAAGGGACTGAACATCCAGGGAATCCTCGGCTACCTCGAAAGCAGTCTCGACGAAACGAACTCGGACACGTATCGCGAATGGCTGACGCAGTACATGTCGCCGGCACCGTGCACCGCTTGCGGCGAGCGCCGCTTGCGTCCCGAAAGCCTCGCCGTGAAAATCGCGGGGCTTTCGATCGCGGATTTCACCGCGATGCCGCTCACGGAGGCGCGCAAGGCCGTGGACAAGATTCGCGAGAAGCTCTCGCTGCGCCAGCGGCAAATCGCCGGCCGCCCGTTGTCCGAAATCGCCGAACGCCTCGATTTCCTGCTGGCCGTCGGGCTCGGCTATCTCACGCTCGATCGCTCGGCGGCGACGCTTTCCGGCGGCGAAGCCCAGCGCATCCGGCTGGCGACGCAGATCGGGTCGCGGCTGCGCGGAGTGCTCTACGTTCTCGACGAGCCGTCGATCGGGCTGCACGCGCGGGACAATGGCCGCTTGCTCAGCACGCTCGAGACGCTGCGCGATCTGGGCAACACCGTGCTCGTCGTCGAGCACGATGAAGAAACGATCCGGCGCGCGAATTACGTCGTCGATCTCGGCCCTGGCGCCGGAAAGGCGGGCGGGTATCTCGTCGCTGCGGGCCGTCCCGAAGAGATCGCGGCGAATCCCGCTTCGCTCACCGGCCAATATCTCTCGGGACACACAAGCATTGCGGTTCCGACCGAGCGACGCAGTCCCAACGGCAAGGCGCTCTCGATCCTCGGCGCGCACGGCAACAACCTGAAAAATATCGACGTGACGATTCCGCTGGGACTGCTGACCGTGGTCACCGGCGTCTCCGGCTCCGGCAAATCCACGCTCATCAACGACATCCTCTACCGCGCGCTGGCGGCCAAGCTCTACCGGTCGATGGAAACGCCCGGCGCGCATCGCGCGATTCTGGGCGTCGAACACATCGACAAGGTCGTCCAAATCGATCAGGCGCCCATCGGCCGGACGCCGCGGTCGAATCCGGCAACGTATACGGGCGTCTTCGCGCCGATTCGGGAGCTTTTCGCGATGCTGCCTGAATCGCGGGAGCGGGGCTACAAGCCAGGACGTTTCAGTTTCAACGTGAAAGGCGGGCGCTGCGAAGCCTGCCAAGGCGACGGCCAGCGGCGGATCGAGATGAATTTCTTGCCCGATGTCTACGTCACGTGCGAGGTGTGCCGCGGCAAGCGCTACAACGCCGAGACGCTTGCGGTCCGCTACAAAGGTCTCTCGATTTCCGACCTGCTCGACCTGCCGATCGAAGAGGCGCTCAAGGCGCTCGAAAACATTCCGGCGATTCAGCAGAAGCTGCAGACGCTTGTCGATGTCGGGCTCGGCTACGTGCAGCTCGGACAATCCGCCACGACGCTTTCCGGCGGCGAGGCGCAGCGCACCAAGCTGGCCCGCGAGCTTTCACGCCGCCAGACCGGCCGCACGCTCTACATTCTCGACGAGCCCACGACGGGCTTGCACTTCGACGACGTGAAAAAGCTGCTGGACGTGCTCAACCGCCTCGTCTCGCTCGGCAATACGGTGCTGATCATCGAGCACCACGTCGACGTGATCAAGCAGGCCGATTGGATCATCGATCTCGGACCGGAGGGCGGCGAGGCCGGAGGGCGCATCGTGGCGCAAGGCTCGCCCGAGCAGGTGGCGCGAAACAAGAAATCGTACACGGGCCAGATTCTGGCGCAGGCGCTCAACGGCGCGAAATCCAACGGGAACGGACCGGCCGCGAGCTGAGCGGAGCTTTCACAATGACTATCGACGACGATCGCTCTCGCACCGATCCATCCGGCCCATCGGATGGGGCCGATCCGCAGCCTGCCGCCGATTTTTCGCCCTATAACGACTCGACGCGGTCGGGGTTCGAGCCCGCACTGCCGGAAGGATTTCCGGCTCCATCGAGGCGCGCGCTGCCGGACGATCTTCGCGTCCCGTGGGACTGGATCGATATTCTGCTGCTCGTGATCGTAGCATTCTGCGGAATCTTCTTGATCGGTTTGCTGCTTTTCTCGGGCTTAAGGTTTGCCGGCATTTCCGCATTCCATTCACGCCGCTCGCCCGACTTCACGGACGCTCTCGCGCTGGTCGCGCAGGTGGTTCTCGACCTCGGCTTGCTCGTCTATCTCGCCGCGCAGATACATCTCCGTTTTCGCGCGCCGTTCTGGCGTACGATCGGCTGGCGGCCGCTCGGGCTGCATTCCAGGTCGCGAGGTTTCGCCTACCCGGCGCTTGTCCTCAGCGGCTTTTCGCTCGCGGTGATCGTTGCGTTTGCCGAGGGGCTGTTCCCGCCAAAACATCCCCTTCCGATCCAGACGATGACTGCCAACCCGCGCGTGGCTCTGATCTTCCTGCTGACGGCGGTGCTCGTCGCGCCCGTCGTCGAAGAAACGATCTTCCGCGGCTACCTCTATCCCGTCGCGGCGCGCAGCTTCGGCATCGGCCCGGGCATTTTGCTCACCGGAACGCTCTTCGGCCTGCTACACGCGAGCCAGTTGTGGGGCGGATGGTGGCAGATTGCGCTGCTGGTTGTAGTTGGCATCATTTTCACCGCCGTGCGCGCGGCCACGCGAACGGTCGTCGCGAGCTACATCCTTCACGCGAGCTATAACGCGCTTCCGGTGCTCGCCACCCTGCTGTCCGCGCTCAGGTTCCGCCACATGCCTCTCAATTAGCAGCACTGAAGATGAAGTGACTTTCGTAGAGGCGGCCCTGTGGCTGCCGGCTTTGCTAAACTAACAGGGTCGCCGACTCGCGTATCCCGACGCACTAAAGAGGATTTCTTGCGCAACGTCGAACCTATTCAATGGACCACCGAAGGCGTGGTGATGCTGGACCAGCGGCGCTTGCCGGGCGAGGTCGTCTATCACACGTATACGGATTACCGCGAGGTGGCGCGGGCGATCAAGGACATGGTGATTCGCGGAGCGCCGGCCATCGGCGTGGCGGCCGCGATGGGCGTCGCCATGGGAGTGCAGCGGTCAAGCGCGAAGACGCTCGCCGAATTGCGCGCCGAATTTCCAGCGATCTGCGACACGCTCGCGCGCACTCGCCCCACGGCCGTCGATCTCTTTTGGGCGATCGCGCGCTTCCAGCGGCGCTTCGAGGAGCTCGCGTTCGCGGCGGAAAAGAATGGCGCGGGCGGAATCGGCGCGATCCAAGCCGCGCTGGTCGAAGAGGCTCAGAAGGTTCACGAGGAACGCCGCGAGGCCGACGAGCAGATCGGGCGCTTCGGCGCGGAGCTGCTGCCGCAGAGCGGCCGCGTGATGACGCAGTGCAACGCCGGCGCGCTCGCCACGGGCGGAATCGGCACGGCGCTCGGCGTGATTCGCGTCGCCGTCGATACGGGACACACAATCGAGGTGCTGGTCCCGGAGACGCGCCCGTACCTGCAGGGCGCTCGCCTGACGGCGTGGGAACTGCACCAGGATCACATCCCGCTCACGCTGATCACCGACAACATGGTGGGGCACTTCCTGAAGACGGGAAACGTGGGCGCGGTGGTGGTGGGCGCGGACCGCATCGCGGGCAACGGCGACACGGCGAATAAAATCGGCACGTACGGAATCGCCGTGCTGGCCCGCGAGCATAACGTCCCGTTCTACGTAGCGGCGCCCATCTCGACCATCGATCGCTCGATCCCGTCGGGCGACCAGATCCCGATCGAGGAGCGCTCGGCCGATGAAGTGAAGCATCTGGCAGGCGTCGCGATTTCGCCCGACGTGCCCGCCGCGCATCCGGCGTTCGACGTGACTCCGGCGAAATTCATCGCCGCCATCATTACGGAGCGAGGAGTGGCGCGAGCGCCGTTCGAGAAAAGTTTGGAGAAGCTGGTGGGTGGCAGGTCGTAGGTGACAGGCTTCGATCGCTCGCTTGACTTGGTTTTGGTGCGGACGCTTCAGGCCAGGCTTGTTAGCATCTCGAGCTCTTTGAGAGAAGGTAGCTTGCAACCCTCGGGTTCATGGCCATCCAGTTCACCTGCGGCCCAACACCTGCCAGCTGAGGCCTACTCGTAGCGAAGAGCTTCGACCGGATTCAGCTTGGCGGCCTTCCAGGCGGGGTATACACCGAAGAAAATCCCGATCATTCCGGCCACCGACACTCCGAGAATCACCAGGGTTGCGGATACGGCAGCGGGGAACGACGGAATCGCCAGCCGGAGAAGCATCACAATCGACGAGCCGAGCAGCACTCCGGTGGCTCCGCCCACCACCGCCAGCGTTACCGCCTCGAGCAGGAACTGCGTGAGGATATTGCTGCGGCGGGCACCGATCGCTTTGCGCACTCCAATTTCGCGCGTTCGCTCGGTCACGCTGACCAGCATGATATTCATCACGCCGATCCCCCCCACCAGCAGCGCTACCGAGCCGACCGCCATCATCACGATGAAGATGCCGCCCGAAATCTGTTTCCAGAGATCGAGGAAGGTGTCGGTGGTCAGGAGAGCGAAGTCATCGTCGTCGTTGGACGAGAGCTTGCGCACGCGCCGCATGTACCCGCGCACCTCGTCGATGGCGGCGGGCAGATTGTCGGTGGTGTCGGCCTTGATCATGAACACGACCATCTTGTACTCCGGGTGCAGCTTCTGGAGCACGGCAAACGGCACGATCGCCGTATTATCGTCCGGGTTCTCTCCCGTGCCGAGCGACTGCTTCTGCACGTCGAGGACTCCGATCACCGTGAAGACGTGGCCTTCGAGGAGCACCTCCTGTCCGATCGGGTCTTCGCCGCTCGGAAAAAGGGTATCGGCCGTGATGTGCCCGAGCACGGTCACCTGAGAATGGTGTTCTTCGTCCGTGTCGTTGAAGAACCGCCCCTGCTGCAGGCTGATATCGTAGATTTCCGCGGCGGCCGGCGTCTCTCCCGTGAGAATCACGTTTTTGGCGCGCAGGTTGCCGCGACGCACCTCGCTCGACCCGGCGTTCACTTCGTAGTTCTCGATCTGCTCCACGGGGGCGGCGGCCGCCACGTGGGGCAACTCGGCGATGCCATTGATCCACGCGGGATCGAAATCCTTCCGTTGAAGCACCTTCGGCGAAAGCCGCCCAAGGGTCGCCCAGGAAAATTTCGACACGATAATCGTGCTGGCTCCGAGGGACTGGATATTGCCGAGGACGTTGGAGTTGAGCCCGTTGATCACGGCGCCGATCACGATGATGGTCATCACGCCGATCACGATGCCCAAGACGGTCAGGAACGACCGCATGGGATTCCGCCGGAGTACGTCGAGCGCGAGCGCGACGGATTCCTTCAAGTCCGAAAAATCGCGCTTTTGCTTGGGCAGCTTCTCGTTCACGGCCTTCTCCTATTCCGACCTCAATGCAACCACCGGATCGAGCCTCGCCGCTTTCGTCGCCGGGTACACCCCGAAGAACAGCCCTACGCTCGTCGCCACGACCAATCCCATCAACACGGACCAGAGCTGCACGGAGCTCGGAAGCGACGTCGTCAGGCTCACGATCTTAGCCAGGATGATGCCTAAGATCACGCCGCACGCGCCCCCGATCGCGGCGATTGTGGCTGACTCGAGCAGGAACTGCATCCGGATGTCGCTCTGCCGCGCACCCAGCGATTTGCGCAGCCCAATTTCGCGCGTCCGCTCCGTCACGGAGACGAGCATGATGTTCATGATGACGATCCCGCCGACGATCAGCGAGATGGACGCGATTCCGATCGTTACGCCGAAGAAGGTATTGCTGATGTTGCCCCAAAGCTCCAGAAACGACTGGTTGGTCTCCATGGCAAAATCGTCGTCGTTCTCGTAGGCCACGTGCCGCCGCGCCCGGAGGAGCATGCGCACCTCGTCCATGGTCCGGTCGATGGCCTTTGCGCCGTTGGCCTTCACCCACAGGCGCAGCGAGTCGTCGCCGCCGTACATCTCCTGATACGTCGTCAGCGGCATGATCACCCAGTTGTCCTGGGACTGCCCCATCATCGACCCACGCTTCTTGGCCACGCCGATGATTTCGCACTGGCCCGTGTCCACGCGAATGGTCTTGCCGATCGGGTCGACCCCGGGAATCAGCTTGTCGACAATGTCGAAGCCGACGTCGCACACCGGCGCCGCCCGGGCCACGTCCATCCGGGTGAAGTAGCGGCCATAGGCCAATTCACGGCTCATGACTTCCGGCATCTCGTGCGTGAACCCGATGATCGCCGCATCGTCGAGCGAGTTCGTGCCGTATTTTACTTGCCCTCCCTTGTTCAGGTTGGCGGCGACGGCCACGCAGGACCGGCAGGTGTCGCGAAGCGCTTCGTAGTCGTCGAAGCGGAATTTCTTGCGCTTCTGGCTGGCCTCCCACTGATCGACGTTGGTGATGTTGGAGGGGGCGCGGTTGATCATGAAGACGTCCGCGCTCAGGTTTGAGGAGATGGCGCTAGCCACGTAATCGTTCAGGCCGTTCACCAGGCTCACGACCGCGATCACCGACATCACCCCGATCACCACGCCCAACAGCGTCAGCACGCTGCGCAGCTTGTGTGCCCAGAGGCTGGCGGTGGCGATGTTGATGGCCTCGCCCAGCGCCATCGACGTTTTTCCGGTATGCTTTCCGGCCATTGGCAGTATTCGGCGGTCCCAGCTCGATCCGGCAGCTGGCCTATTATACCCATACGCACCCGACCCCGCCGAAGTTGCGCGGAAGCCTACAGGCGAGGCCTGCTCTCACGGCTGGACAGAGGGGAACGGGAGTTCCGGGAGGGGTGGAAGCGGGGCGCCCGGCCACGAGGCCTGAGCCCTGGAAAAAGCAAGCGGGGGAGCCGTCTGGCTCCCCCGCCGCCTTAGATCGAAAACAGCATACGCCGAGTTAGAAGCTCAGCCGCAGCGAAAACTGGCCGAACCTCCGCTCATCGTGGTTTCCGCCAAGGGCGAGGCTACCAAGACCGCCCTTGAAGGCACTCACCGTGAGTGGCGTGTCCGTCGGGCCATCGTAGTCGAGATCGCCGGCGAACACATACAGGTTGTGGTGGTTGAAGATGTCAAAGCCCTCCGCCCGGAACTCCAGGTTGAACCTCTCCGTCAGCTTGAAATTCTTGCTGATCGCAAGGTCCGTGTTCCACGCCCCGGGACCACGGAAGGCGTTTCTGCCCGTCATGTTTGCCGGATAGGGACCGAAGTCTGAAATCCCCAGCGCCGGGTCAAGAGGGGCGAAGCTGGCCGGCACGGGCACAGTCAGGACGTTGAACACGCCTCCGCCGACGGGAACAGCTGCTCCAGTATGGTACTGCGTGATCGGAGTAGCCGGCGTCAAGCGCGGAACCGTGTAGAAGTTGAAATCGTTCGTATAGTCATACACCGAGAAGGGGATTCCGGAGCGCGCCGTGATGATTCCGGAAATCGTCCACCCGCCCAGCACTTCGCCCTTGACGCCGCCTGCATCCTTGTACCACGGGGTCTGCCAAACCGGCGATACCACGATGCGGTTCCGGATGTCGTAGTCCGAATTGCCGTAGTCCAGCTTCGGGTCTAGGGCGTCCGTATATCCGAGCGAACCGATGTATCCCGAGCCCCCCTGAAGGTCCTCAGAGAAGGTCGAGCTGATGTCGTCCAAGGAATGGGCCCAGGTGTAGTTGGCCACCAAGGTCAGGCCGGTGTTGTGCAGGTTCTGCGTCTGAAATTTCACGTTCATGGCGTTGTAGCTGCTGATGCCGCCGGATCCGCGCATGTTGATGTCCGAGTACTGCTGGTTCGGGCGCACAAGGCAGATCGGCATGTCGGTCTCGGGATCATTGGGCGTTCCCTCACCGTCGCAGGCGTCGCTCGAGGGATTCACGCCCAAGTAGAAGTTGGCGGCACCCACTTCGTTGATGTTTTCGAGGTCGTAGAGGTGGACGCCATGAGCACCGCTGTAATCCACCTCGATGATGGTGTTGCGCGCAATTTCGTGTTGCAAGCCCAAGCTCCAAAACTGCGTCTGGGCGGTATTGATTCTCGGATCGGGCATGCGCAGCTCGCTCGGCGGCAGCGGGCTCGCCGGACCCGGCAGGCCAAGAGGACCAAGGTCGTTATTCGTGACGACGGACGTGCACGAAACAGATCCAGCCGGGCACTGAACCGAGACAACGGCGCTGGCCGGCGGGTTGAAGCTGGCGTTATACGTCACGTTGCCGAAGTTGCGCTCGTAACTGATTCCAAATCCGCCGCGCAAGCTCGTCTTGCCGTCTCCGAAGACATCCAAGGCAAAACCGACGCGGGGCGCCGGTGTTCCCCAGGTTGGGGCCCAGAATTGACCCACCGGACTCTGTGGCGCCAAGAAGACGCCACCGCTGGCCACCTGCTGGTACAATCCGCTGCCGGGACCGAAGTAGAAGTTCGAGTCGAGGTCCTGATGGTTGTTGTGCTGCACGCCGTAGTGCTCGAATCGCAAGCCATAGTTGATCGTTAGCCTGCGGGTGATTCGGAAGCTGTCGTTCGCATAAACCGCCCAATCCTTGTAGCGGTAGCTCCTGGCCGCATTCGCGGACGCAAGAGGAGGAGTCACTTCGCAACCCGGAGTGACCGTCAAATCGGCCGGGTCGCCCGTGTTCCAATAGGCTGAATCCGCAACGCACGGAAGGGTTCCTCCCGCATTGACTCTGCCCTCAAACTTGACCAGCGGGCTGCCGTTTGGATTGTCAAACGTGTTTACGAGGGCGTCCATTCCAGCCTGCAGGTCGGCGCTTCCGCTGAGCTGCTCCACAGCCTGCTGGTAGGCGCCGTATGCATAATTCAGCTGTATGTAAGTGAACTGGCCGCCGAACTTCAAACTGTGCCGACCCTTGATCCACGAGAGGTCGTCCTCGAACTGGAAGGTGTTCTGCGGACCTCCGGCAGGAAGGCCGCCCAGGCCGGGAGCAATATTCTGCAAACCCGGCAACTGAATGGGTAGGTTCGAGGCCGGGTCGACCGGCTCACCGGAGTTGATGTAAAGATTCGGCGTAAAGGTCATGGCTGGATCAAAGGAGGTTGCGACGTTGAATCGCGTGTAACTGACTTTGGCGCTATTCAAGAGGTTCGGGTTGAACACGTGGTTCAGCGAATACAAATACGACTGATTGAGGGCGACAGAGCCGGTGTCGTACTGCGGATAGGGGCTGTAGGTGTCGGAACCCGCAAACTCGTTTTCGCTTTCGCGGCCCGCCCGGAAAAACATCGTGGTCTTGCTGCTGAAGTCGTAGTCGACGCGCCCCAGCAACCGGTAGGTGTTCTGCGGGACATCGCCGCCGGCATCGAACGGTGCCGTGAAATTCACGATATCGAAGATGGGCTGCGAGTCCGGAATGACCGTCGTGCCGTTGATCGGGTTGATCGCCAGGCCGCTGTCGCGCAGATCTCCTGCAGTGACCGTGCCGGAAGAGGGCAGCGCGCCCGTGCCAAACTTTGCGAAGTACGCCGCCACATTTGACGGCAGCATCGCTGTGAAGCTCGGATCGAAAACCTCCTCCGTTTCGTTGGCCGCGCTCCGCACGCGCGTCCATTCCGTGCTCTCAAAGATGAATAGCTTGTCCTTGATGATCGGGCCGCCGGCCGCGAAGCCGAATTGATTGCGCGTGTAGATGCCCTTCGGGTCGTCATTCGCGTCGTTTTCGTAGGTATTGGCGGTATAGGCGGACAGGCGGTTGAACTCCCACGCCGAACCGTGAATGTCGTTCGTTCCCGATTTTGATGTGACGTTGACCACGCCTCCCGAGGCCCGGCCATACTCCGGGGAGAAGTTGTTCGTGATGATGCTAAATTCCTGCACGGAGTCGACGGGAACCTGCTCGCCGGGCACGGCGGAGAACACATAGAAGTTCTCGACGCCATCCAGCAGCACCTCGGTGCCGGCCTCGCGCTGCCCGTTCATCGAGTAGCCGACGCCTTGCGCTGAAATGCTCTGCTCGGCGTTCATGTTGTTCTGCGTCGCGTCGCCATTGCTGACGTTGCCTGAAATTCCCACAAAGTCGTAGACGTTTCGCGTCAAACTCGGCAGCGCCGCCATCTGCTCAGTGTTGACGATCTGCGAGAGTTCCTGCGTCTGCGTGTTCACCGTGGCGCCGCCCGCGCCGACCACTTCCACTGTGGTTGTCTGCGTGGATACGGAGAGTTGGGCGTCCAGCGTCAACCTTGCGCCTACCGTCACCTCTGCCCGGGCCTTGAAGGTCTGGAAGCTACCGCTTGTCACGGTGACGTCGTAGATTCCCGGAGTCAGCGCCGGAATCAGATAGCCGCCGGTCGATCCCGCCTGTGCGGTTCTGGTCTCGCCGGTAGCCGCGCTCTTCGCCACCACTGTCGCGCCGGGGATCACCGCGCCGGTCGTATCTGTCACCGTGCCGGCGATCGATCCCGTCTCCACCTGCGACCAAGCTGGTCGGCAGCTCAACACCGCCATTGCGAGCGCCAAGCCCAAAAACAAAATCGAACGCTTCCAACTCATAGCCCCTCCTCGATTTCCGAGCTCTCTCGATTCATAAATCGCCCTACTCCACCATGCGCCAATGTGTTATTCGCCCACCCGGTCGCGGGAAGAGCCTAGTACATAAACCTTCTGAAGCAGGAATTGCGGACACGAACCCCGTATCTCGAAGCCGGAACGGGATAGCCTAGGCACGTCCGGTTCCATGATTTGGCTGGCGCAAGTTACATAAAATAGGGATTTTACGGAATGACGTATTTTGGAATGTGCTGTTAAATCCGTTTTTCCATATATGCAAATGTAGAACGCAATCAGCTGCATATGAATTTGTCGCTGTACCAGGCTACGTTCCCGCCTTTCACTTGCATCAAAACTCGACAATCCGGCGGACGATAGTAGAATCGCCCCGGGACATCTATCAGTACCGCGAACTCGGAGGGGGAACGTCTTGACACTACGCAGGCTATTGCCTTGGCTGGGGCTGATCGCCCTCGTGTTGTTGCTTCCGCTGGGCGCGCACGCCCAGGACAGATTTGACCTCTTCGGCGGCTACTCGTACTTGCGCGTGGGATCCACCCCGGGCTCGTCCTCGTTCAATCTCTTCAAGGGCTGGGAATTCGCCGGGGACTACAAGTTCAAGGATTGGCTGGGGGGCGTGGCGGACTTCTCCGGCCACTATGGCTCGCCGCAAGGGCAAAGCACCTCGATCAGCACCTTCTTATTCGGGCCGCAGGTATCGTGGCAGGGGCGCGTCTCTCCTTTCGCTCAACTGCTCGGCGGGGCCGCCCATGCGAACGTGGGGCATAGCCTCTTTACGGATACTGCGCCCGCCGCAGCCGTGGGAGGTGGAATCGACTACCAGCTGAATCACGTGATTTATTGGCGCGTCATCCAGGGCGATTACATTATTACGCACCTCTTCGGACACACCCAAAGTAACGGACGCCTCTCGACAGGAATCGTCTTCAAGTTCTAGGACCCTGTCGTTGCCGAAGGTTGTCGCCGGGCCGGCTCGATCAGCGCGGGGAGTCCAGCGTAAACGTCACGGTGATGCGCGTCTCGACCTCGACCGGCTCGCCGTTCAGCCTCGTCGGCTGATAGCGCCACTGGCGCACCGCCTCCAGTGCCGCCTGGGCAAGAATCGGGTTGCCGCTGACGAGCCGTAGCTCCTCCACCTCCCCGTCGGTTCCGATTTGCGCCTCCAGCTCGACCGTCCCTGAAATTCCCGCTGCGACGGCAATTTTTGGGTACTCGGGTTGGACGCGGTGAACGAGCAGCGCGGCCATCACGCCGGCGCTTACCCTAACGGGCTTCTTGGGTGCAGCGATCGGGGCCGGCAATTCGATGGGTCGACCGTTGTTGGCCGCGCCCGGGATCAAGGGCCCTTGGCCTGGGCCGAGTTGACCATCCCCGAAGGTCGGAGGCTCCTCACCCGGCCCACCTGGCGCCGCAGACCGCTGATAATCCACGATCGGATGCAGCAGGATTGGAGTGAATGCCGACACGGGAGTCGGTCGCCCGCTTTGCTGCACCTGCGTCGCGCTCGGCCGCTCGGCGCGATACGGCGGGATCGGCGTCACCGCCGCCTGCATGGTCAGCACCGCCGGCGAAAGCAAGGGCCACAGCAGCATCCCGCCGACGATCGCCGCTTGCAGAAACAGTGAACCGGCCAGTGCCTTCCTGCGGAGCCTCCGGGCACGCTCCCTTGTTCCGCGGTCGCCATCCATTACGCAAGTCGACAAGTTTCCCAGTTCGCTCATGGACACACACCTCCGCGCTCGAACGTACAAACTTCGGAATTCGCGCCTGAGGCGCCTCAGGCAAAGAGGGAATTCGGGGGCCGCTCGCGGCGCCCTCCGGCGCGGCGAGAATCACGAGAACTTGCTACAGCGATAGACACCGATTGTTCGGACGGGTTCCCATCGGCCGTCTTGGAATTCCGGCGAAGATGCATCCAGAGAAACGCCGACGCAGAGGGGGCTTTCTGCCGTTTTTCGGGCGGAAACCTGAATCGGTTTGGCCGGGTGCCGCGTCTAACACGTCGTAACGCCCTGAAATGGGGCGATTCGAGGTGCCATCATGAGTCGTAATTCAGTCGATACGGTAGGCGTTCGATACACGGGTTGGGCCGCGCTCAACCGCGATCCCCAAGAGGATCTGGTCGAGTTCACGTGTCCTCACTGTGGGACTCACGGAGCGAAACCCGCGCGCCGGCCGCGTTCGGCATACCACTTCACGGACGGCTTTTTGCAGGATCTCCAAGGTGAGATGAGTGCGTGCCGCAACTGCAAGCAGTCGCTGCATGTTTCGCCGGTGGTGCTGGTCCACGATCAGGGCGAGCAGCGCCGTTTCAGCGCGGTCTTCGAAGTCGATCTCGCGGTCTCGAATAACTGACGCGCCTTTTGCGCCCCGCCGCCTGCGATTGACACGCGCGGCGGGGCGGCCCCGCTTCAGTCCACTTCCAGTGCCAGGTGGTGCGTTTCCATTTCCGACCGCACGCGGTCGAACGCCTCGTCCACGTTATCGGCGAACTGTAGCAGGTTGTAATCCGCTTCGCTGATCGTCCCGCTGCGCACCATGTGGCGCCAGTTGAGCACCTTGTCCCAGTATCTCCGCCCGTAGATCAGGATCAGGTGGTGCGACGAGAGCTTGCCCGTCTGCAGCAGGGTGAGGAGCTCCCACAGCTCGTCCATCGTCCCGAAGCCGCCCGGAAAAACGATCAGGGCCTTGGCCATCTGCGCGAACCAGAGCTTGCGCATGAAAAAGTAGTGGAAGCAGAAGTTCAGCTCGGGCGTGATGTACTTGTTGGGCAGCTGTTCGTGCGGCAGCTGAATGCTCAGCCCGATCGAGGACCCGCCCGCCTCGGCCGCGCCGCGATTCGCCGCCTCCATGATCCCAGGCCCGCCGCCCGAGCAGATCACGAAGCGCCGTGGGTGCGGCCCGAGCGTCATCGCCCAGGACGTGATGCGCCGCGAAAGCTCGCGCGCCTCTTCGTAGTAACGCGACATCTCCACGATGGATTTGGCCGCCGTAATTTTCGTCTGCCAATCGTGGGTGCGGCGGCCGCGCGCCGCCTTTTGCACCTGCTTCAGCGCCGCAAGCGCCCGGTCGCGCGGCTGGATGCGCGCCGAGCCGAACATCACGATCGTGTCGCCCACGCGCGCTTTCCTCAGCCGGTTGATCGGGTCGATGTACTCGGCCAGGATTCGCAGCGGCCGCGCCGGCAGGCTCTCCATGAAAATCGGGTCCTGATAGGCCAGCTTCGACATGGGCAGGTGGCTGCCGGAACGCTTCATGATTCCCCCTCAGCGAATTAAACGCGAAACCATTCTAGTATGTTCTCGGCGGGCGGAAGGCGCACGATCGCGCCGCGATGTCGCGCAAAGCGCACGACCGGGCTGCGGCGTGTTGCTATGGCGTGCTGCCGGAGATCACTGCGAGGAGCGCGAAGCGGCGATTCGCGAGGCCGATCCTTCTTCGAGGAGTTCCCGGGCGGTGAAAATCGAGCGGTAATTGTATTTGGCGCGCAGCATGTCGGAGCCGCCCTCTTCGCGGTCGACGAGGCTGATCACGGCGACCACTTCGCAGCCTTCGCGGCTGGCTGCTTCGATGGCTTCGAGCGTCGAGCCGCCCGTGGTGCAGACGTCGTCGACGATCGCCACGCGCTTGCCCTGCGTCTGCTCCATTCCTTCGATCTGCTTCTTGCGGCCGTGACCCTTCGCTTCCTTGCGGACGAGGAAGCCCTGCACCGGCCGCTTCTCGATCGCGCTCACCACGATCGCCGCGGACACCACCGGGTCGGCGCCCATACTGAGCCCGCCGATGGCGTCCGGCTTGACGCCCATTTCGTCGAGGAGTTCGAGCACGCAGTAGCCGGTGAGGAGCGCGCCTTCGGCATCGAGCGTCGTCAGGCGGCAATCGAGGTAGTAGTTGCTCTTTTTGCCGGAGGCCAGCGTGAATTCCCCGCGCTTGATCGATTTGGCGCGAAGGAGATTCGCGAGTTTTTCGCGGCGGCTCATTTCGTTTTCCCGAGGTTTCTGTATTGCCTGTAAGATCGCCAGGATACTTGTAGCAGGAGCATCGCAACAAGTGCGGAGAAAATACGTGGCGCGATCTCGGCCGTCTTGACCGCGTGAAATGCAAACCATGCCGCCCAGACAAGGCAAACGAAGGCCGTTGCGCCCGTGGCGTTTCGTTGTTGGCTCAGTTTCCTTTCTGCCTCCGGAACGTGTCTAAGGTCTCTGAAACGATCTCTAAGCCAAAGGAGAATTGCGGCGAGCGTGGCAACGCCCACGAAAATAATCCAGATGAGAGCCCGATCACTCACTACTTCTTCTCGGGGGCGGCGGCTGTTTCTTCCTCTTCGAGGATGGCGGCGGCAGCGGCGATGCGGTCGCCTTCATCGAGGCGCAGCAGGCGGACGCCTTGCGTCGAGCGGCCGGCCTCGCGAATCTCGGCGGCGTGGACGCGGATCACCTTGCCGTGGCCGGTGATGATCATGACGTCGGAATCCTCGCGCACCTGCAGGGCCGCGACCACGGGGCCGTTGCGGTCGGTCGATTTCAGGTTGATGACGCCCTTGCCGCCGCGCGACGTGACGCGGTATTCGGCGAGCGGCGTGCGCTTGCCGTAGCCCTTCTCGGCGACGGTCAGCATGAGCGACGTGAGCGATTCGCGAATCTCGTCGCTTTCGAGCTCGTCGAGATTCTGCGTGGTTTTCTTGTTCTCCTTCGCGATGATCTCGAAATCGGGCTGCGCCGCATCCATCGACACGACCCGGTCGTCTTTCGCGAGGTCCATGCCGTTCACGCCGCCCGCGGCGCGGCCCATGGGGCGCACCTCGGTCTCGCGGAAGAGAATTGCCTGGCCGTCGCGGCTCGCGAGGAAAATCATCTGCCTGCCGTCGGTGAGTTTCGCGCCGATCAGCTCGTCGCCCGAATCGAGACTGATGGCGATGATGCCCGATGGCCGCGGATTCGAAAATTCGGCCAGCTCGGATTTCTTCACGGTGCCGTTTTTCGTGGCGAGGAACACGTAGCGCCCCGCCTCTTCCAGATTGCGCGTGGGCACCACGGCCGTAAGTTTCTCGCCATCCTGGAAGCGGACGAGATTGTTGATCGCTTTCCCGCGCGTGGCCGCCGCGGCCTCGGGAATTTCGTACACCTTCAGCCAGTAGACGCGGCCCTTCGACGTGAAGAGCAGAATGTAGCTGTGCGCCGAGGCGGTGAAGAAGTGCTCGACGAAATCGTCCTCGCGGGTCTTCGCGCCGATGCGCCCCTTGCCGCCGCGCGATTGATGGCGGTAGGTATCGACCGAAGTGCGCTTCACGTAGCCGGCGTGGCTCACCGTGATCGCCATCTCCTCGTCCTTGATCAGGTCCTCGAGTTTGATTTCCTCGACCCGGTCGACGATCTGCGTGCGGCGGTCGTCGCCGTAGGCCTTCATCACTTCGCGCAGCTCGGCGACGATCACCGCCTTCAGTTTCTTGTCGCTGGCGAGGATTTCTTCGAGCTCGGCGATCTTTTCGCGGATTTGCGCGAGCTCCTTCAGGATTTCATCGACCGAAAGCTGCGTCAGGCGGTGCAACTGCAGCTCGAGGATGGCGTCGATCTGGGCGTAGGTGAGGCCTTCGCCTTCGGCGGGCCCGATCGCGGCGCCGGTGAGGGCGACGATCCCGTACTTCTTGCGATCGACCTTGATGCCTTCGATCGTTCGCTCTTTGCCGGAGACCGATACGCGGATGCTCTTGTTCGAGAAGAAGTCGTGCAAGTTTTCGCGGGCGTTGGCGCGGCTGGACGATCCGCGGATGATGCGAATCACTTCGTCGACATTGTCGAGCGCGATGCGGTAGCCGATCAGGATATGCTCGCGCTCGCGGGCCTTGCGCAGCTCGTATTGCGTGCGCCGGCGCACGACGTCGATTCGATGCTCGATGAAAAGTCGCAGCAGGTCGAGCAGGCCCAGTTCGCGCGGCTGCCCGGCGACGATCGCCAGCAGGATCATGCCGAACGATTCCTGCATCTGCGTCATCTTGAAAAGCTTGTTGAGGATGATTTCCGGCTCTTCATCGCGCTTGATTTCGATCACGATGCGCATGCCGTCGCGGTCGCTTTCGTCGCGAATGTCGGAGATGCCCTCGATCTTCTTGTTGTTGATCAGCTCGGCGATGTGCTGGATCAGGTTCTTTTTGTTCACCTGATACGGCAGCTCGGTGATGACGATGTCCTGCCGGTCTTTGCCGCGCTGCTCGATGGCGGCTTTCGCGCGCACCTGGAACGAGCCGCGGCCGGTCTTGTACGCCTGCTCGATGCCTTCCCGGCCGTAGATGTAGCCCGCCGTCGGAAAATCGGGGCCGGGAACGATTTTCATCACCTGCTTCAGCGTGGCCTCGGGATTTTCGACCAGCAGAATGGCGGCTTCGATCACTTCCTTCAGGTTGTGCGGCGGGATGTTGGTCGCCATGCCGACGGCGATGCCCGAAGAACCGTTGACCAGAAGATTCGGAATGCGCGTGGGCAGGACGACCGGTTCTTTTTCGCTCTCGTCGAAATTGGGAGTGAAATCGACGGTTTCCTTCTCGATATCCGCCAGCATTTCCTCG
>Ga0335073_10004654_pt1 | contig 19191 bp, 20 predicted proteins | sample Lox_Sample_22_FD_207093 | JGI IMG/M metagenome (GOLD analysis project Ga0335073, IMG submission 207093) | Soil microbial communities from Loxahatchee National Wildlife Refuge, Florida, United States - Lox_Sample_2.2 | ecosystem: Environmental > Terrestrial > Soil > Wetlands | place: USA... | reverse complement strand
CTCAGACAGCAGCGGCTCCTCAGGTGGGAGGCGAATCGGCGGCGGAGAAGTCGCCGCTGAACTCGCGGCGGCAGGGCCCCCACCCCGCCCGCTCTGGGCGGCTCGCGGCCTGCGGCCTCGCTCGTTCGGGGGCGGGTCAGCGCGGGTTGTCGCGGGACCCGATCCTTGTCTCTCGGGGGAGGGGAGAAGGCCTGCGCAGGATCTCGGGCTCGTAGCCGCGCGCGCGCAAGAGCGCGGTGTTTCCGGTTGCCCAGGATCCCAGCGCCAGGGCGAAGAACAGGTTGTAGGCGACCTGGCCGTCGTACAGGGAGTCGTGGAAGGTGGCCACGATGGCGAAGGCCAGGGTGGCGAGGGCGGCGCCGAGGGCCAGGCCTCTGGCGATTGGTTGGGGCGCCTTCGCGCTTCCGGCCAGGGAGAGGCCGGCCACGATCAGCCAGGCGTAGGCGAACAGGCCGAAGGGGCCGGTCTCGCACAGGAGCGACAGCGGCATGTCGTGCGCCCAGGTGCGCATGGGGAACGCTGCGTCGAGGCGGTCGTAGTACGGGCCGAGGATCAGGTGGTAGCTGCCGAAGCCCACGCCGTGCAGGGGGTGGTCCAGGGCGATCTGGGCGGCGCGCGCCCAGAGGAAGAGCCGATCGCGGTTGGCGGACGGGTCCAGCGCGGCGAGGCCCCACGTTCGGGCGCCCGGGGCGAGCGCGAAGAGCAGCGCGACGGCCGCGGCGGCCGCGCCGAGGCCGAGGAGGACGCGGCGTCGCTCGCGCGTCGAGAGGGCCAGGATCGCCGCGACGCCCGCGAGCGCGGCTGCCGCGATCCACGCGGCGCGCGCGAAGGTCGACCACAGGCCCGCGAGCTCGAGCGCCAGGGCCCCGAGCCAGAGCGGCCGCCGCGCCGCCCCGGCGAGCTGCAGGCCGAGCAGCACGGCGAGCGGCACCAGGGTCGCGTGCGCGAAGGTGAGGCGCGAGGCGAACGTCCCGATGCCGGCCAGGTGGCCGGGGGATTCGGGCGCCGCCACCCGCACCGCGGCGCGCAGGTGCAGCGCCGCCAGCAGGTCGAAGCCCGACCAGTGCTGCACGAACGCCAGCGCCGAGACGGCCGCCGAGGCGCTGGCCCAGAGCGCCACGAGCCGCAGGGCGCGTCCCTCGTCGAGGTCGGCCGCCCCGAGCGCCCAGCCCAGCACGAAGAACGCCACGAGGGCGCGCAGCGCGGTGATCGTCCAGGGCGGCGTGGGCCGCGCCGCAAGCGCGATGGACACGAGCGCCGCCGCGAGCAGCGCCGCCACCGGCCCGCCGAGCGCCCCGGTGCCTCGCAGTCGGGCGCCTCGGAACACCGCCCACGCGAGGGTCGCGGCGATCAGCGCCAGGGCGACCTGCGTGCCGGCGATGCCGACCGGCAAGAGCAACGCGAGCGCGCCGAGCTCGAGATGGAGCGCGCGCCGCAGCGCGGGTGGGGCGGGCACCGCGGGCGCGGCGGCCACGTCCAGGGCCGGGAAGGCGGTCCAGACGAGCGCGCCCGTGCCCAGGAAGGCCAGCGCGACGGCGGCCACGGGCCAGTCGGCGCTCGCCGGCAACGCGTGGAACGGGTCGCGCGCGAGGGCGGCCCACGGCAGCGCCGCTGCGGCCGCGACCGCCGTGAAGCCGGCGATCGCCATGCCCAGGGGCAAGCGCCTGCGGGCCAGCGCCCAGCCGCCGCCCAGCGTGCCTAGTGCCGCCCCGGCCGCGGGCCAGCGCGCGGCGAAGGCACCGGCGGCCATCGCGGCGAGCCAGGCCGCGGCCGCGCGGCCGGCGCGTGAGAGGGGGGCCATGGGCCGGCGCATCCTGACACGGCCGGCCTTCCCCGGCAAAAGGGCGGTGCTACACTCGTTGGCCGGAGGAGGACCGCTCCGCGGCACGATGGGGACTCGCTCTTTCCTGGGACTGTTGATCGTCGCGACCGCGGCCGCCTGTGCCCGCCGGCCCGAGGTCGACGCCGGGCCTCCCGGACCGTGGGTCACCAGCGATCCGACGGGCCTCGAGATCGTCCTCGACGGCCAGTCGCTCGGGCGCAAGACCCCTTCCCGCATCGAGAGCTGGGAGCCGTTGCTGCCCCACGAGATCGTCCTCGAGGCCCCGGGGCGGGTGCCCTTCCGGCAGGAGATTCCGGCCGGCGACCCCCCCGCCCAGGTCGACGCGAAGCTCCCGGTCGCGGCGCTCCTCGACGCCGAGAGCGAGCCCGCCGGGGCAACCGTCGCGATCCTGGGGCAGGTGGTACTCACGCCCACCCCGACCACCCTCTCGATCCCCGCGGCCGTCCCGGTGCAGGTGACGCTCTCCCTGGCCGGCTACCTGCCCGACACCGCCACGGTCACGGTGCCCGCCGGGGAGACGGTGCACCTGGTGCGCAAGCTGCGCCGCGGCCAGCTCGTGGATCTCCAGTCCGATCCCCAGGGCGCGACCGTGGAGCTCGACGGCGAGAAGGCCGGAAAGGCGCCGCTGCAGCTCCCCGTGGAGGTGGGCCGGACGCACGTGGCCCGCATGCTCCTGCCCGGGCTCCTCCCCTGCGAGCGGCGCTTCGAGGTGAAGCCGTCGCAGCCGCAGACGGTCACGTGTGCGCTCGACGACGCGCGCGCCCGCAGCCTGCGCGCCCGGCTCCAGGCGACCCAGCTCTCCCTGAAGATGGCGCAGCGCCAGCTCGAGGCGCTCGACGACGATCACCCCGACCAGATCGGGCAGGCTCTGGCCGTCGAGAAGCGTCGCGGGAAGCTCCAGGACGCGATCGATCGCCTGTCGGACGAGGCGGACCAGCAGCAGGGGGATCTCGAGGCCCACCGCACCGCCCTGGAGGAGCGCTTCGAGGCCCCGCATTGAGCAGCCCGCGGGTCGTCCTCGCCCACGACTGGCTCACCGGGATGCGCGGCGGCGAGCGGGTGCTCGCCGAGCTGTGCCGCCTCTTCCCGGACGCGCCGCTCTACACGTTGCTGCGCGAGCCCGGCGCCGTGTCGGAGCTCATCGAGGCCCGCCGCATCGTCTGCTCGCCCCTGCAGCGGCTCCCCCCGGCGCTGCGCCGCCGCTACCGCTGGCTGCTGCCGCTGATGCCCGCCGCGGTGGAGGCGCTGCGGCTGCCGCCCTGCGACCTCGTGCTGTCCACCTCGCACTGCGCCATCAAGGCCGTGCGGCCGCCCGCCGGCGCGCGCCACCTGTCGTACGTGTTCACCCCGATGCGCTACGTGTGGGACCAGAGCGAGGCGTACTTCGGGCAGTCGCGCGCGGGCCGCGGCGTGCGCGCGCTCGCCGGCGCGGGGGCGCCCCTCTTGCGGGCCTGGGACGCGCGCACCGCCTCGCGCGTCGACCGCTTCGTGGCCATCTCGCGCACGGTGCAGGACCGCATCGCGCGCGCGTACGGGCGCGAGGCCGGCCTCGTGTACCCGCCCGTCGAGCTCGACCGCTTCCGCCCCTCGCCCTCGCCGGGACCCGCCGGCTACTACCTGATGGTCACGGCCTTCGCGCCCTACAAGCGCGTCGACGTGGCGCTCGAGGCCTTCGGGAGGCTGGGCCGCCCCTTGAAGGTGGTCGGCGGCGGCCAGCAGGCCGAGCGGCTGCGGCCCCTCTTCGGCGGTCCGGTGGAGTGGCTGGGCCCGCGCGCCGACGCGGAGGTGGCCGAGCTGTACGCCGGCTGCCGCGCCTTCGTGATGCCCGGCGAGGAGGACTTCGGCATCACCCCGCTCGAGGCGCAGGCCAGCGGGCGCCCTGTCATCGCGCTCGGGAAGGGCGGCGTGCTCGAGACGGTGCTGCCGCTGGGCGGCGCGGAGGCCCCCACCGGCGTGCTGTACGATGGCGAGGTCGACGGGCTCATGGAGGCGGTGCGGCGATTCGAGTCCGCCGAGGCCGCCTTCCGCCCCGAGGTCTGCCGGCGCCAGGCCGAGCGCTTCGCCCCCGAGCGCTTTCGCCGCGAGATCCTCGCCGAGGTGCAGGGGCTCTTGGCGGCGCCGCCGCCCCGCGTGTAGTCTCGCGGCCCCGTCCCGGAGGCCGAGCGCTTGTTCCACCGCTTCCAGCGTTTCTTCACGCAGCTCAAGGTCCTGCTGGACGTGCTCGTCTTGGCCGCGGCGTTCGGGCTCGCCTACACCGGACGCTTCTGGTCGCCCTCGCTGCTGCCGTTCCACGAGAAGAGCCCGTGGAACAACACGCTGCGCATCCTCGGGACAATCGTGGTGCTCTACCCCGCGGTGATCCACGGCTTCGGCCTGTACCGCGCCGCGCGCATCCGCAGCTTCCTCGACGACGTGTTCGGCCTCTTCAAGGCCTGGCTGCTCGCGTCGATGGGCCTCGTGACCATCACCTACTTCTTCCAGCCGGTGCGCTACTCGCGCCTCGTGCTGGGCTTCTTCTTCCTGCTGTCGCTGTCGCTCCTCGTGCTGGAGCGCTACGTGTTCCGGCGCACGCTCCAGGCCATCCGCAAGCGCGGCTACAACCTGAAGGACGTGCTGGTGGTCGGCGCGGGCGACCTCGGCCGGCGCGTGCTCGCGATCCTGCACGACCACCGCGAGCTGGGCTTCCGCGTGGTGGGCGTGCTCAGCCGCCACGTGGAGAAGGTCGGCACGCGGGTCGACGGCGTGCCCGTCCTCGGCGAGCTCGCCGACCTCGAGCGGGTCATGGCCAGCCACCCGATCGACCAGGTGGTCATCGCGCTGCCGCTGGAAGAGCAGGGCGCCCTGCGCGGCCTCATGGCGGTGCTCTCCGAGTCGACGGCCGACGTGAAGATCGTCCCCGACCTGGTGCAGTACGTGACCCTCTCGGGCGGCGTGGAGGAGTTCGGCGGCCTGCCGCTGCTCTCGTTGCAGCACGGCCCGCTCGAGGGCTGGAACGGCGTGATGAAGCGGCTCTTCGACGTGGTCTTCTCCGCGCTGGCGCTGCTCGTGGCCGCGCCGGTGATGGCCTGCTGCGCCGCGGGCGTGGCCCTCTCCGGCCCCGGGCCCATCCTGTACGGCCAGGAGCGCGTGGGGCTCGACGGCCGCCGCTTCCGCGCCCTCAAGTTCCGCACCATGCGCGCCGACGCGGAGGAGGACGGCGCGCGCATGGCCGTGCCCGGCGACCCCCGCACCACCCGCCTCGGCGCCTTCCTGCGGCGCAGCTCCCTGGACGAGCTGCCGCAGCTCTGGAACATCCTGCGCGGCGAGATGTCGCTCGTGGGCCCCCGCCCCGAGCGGCCCGTGTTCATCGAGGAGTTCAAGAAGCAGATCCCGCGCTACCAGCTCCGGCACAAGGTGAAGGCCGGCCTCACCGGCTGGGCGCAGGTGAACGGCCTGCGCGGCCAGACCAGCATCGAGAAGCGCATCGAGTACGACCTGTACTACATCGAGAACTGGTCGCTCTGGCTCGACGTGAAGATCCTCGCCCGCACCGTGGCCGGCGGCTTCCTCTCGAAGAACGCGTACTGAGCGGCGCGCCGCTTCGCCGTTCATGGAGCCGGAGGGATCTTCCCGCGGGCGTCATGGCGATTCCCAGGGGCGAGAGCTCGATTCCAGCTCCTGGGAAGTCGTGGCCGGCGCCTGGCAGCGCCCTTCCAGCCAGCGGGAATTCGATTGCCGTCCCCGAGAAGGGCCTTCCTGCCCGCGGGATTGTCGTTCCCACGCGCTGGAACTCGATTCCAGCCGACAGGATGTCCGTTCCAGCACGCGGGAAGAGCGTTCCAGCTCGCTGAAATTCGATTCCCACCTCCGGGATGCCCTTTCCAGCACGCGGGAAGAGCTTTCCCGCCCGCTGGAATTCGATTCCAGCCGCCAGGATGTCCGTTGCTGGCGGTCGGAACGCCTTTTCCGCTCGCTGGAATTCGATTCCAACCGCCAGGATGTCCGTTGCTGGCGGTCGGAACGCCTTTTCCGCCCGCTGGAATTCGATTCCAGCCGCCTGGATGTCCGTTGCTGGCGGTGGGAACACCTTTCCCGCTCGCTGGAATTCGATTCCAGCCGCCTGGATGTCCGTTGCTGGCGGTCGGAACGCCTTTCCCGCTCGCTGGAATTCGATGCCAGCCGCCTGGATGTCCGTTGCAGGCGGTCGGAACACCTTTCCCGCTCGCTGGAATTCGATTCCCGCTGCTGGGATGTCCTTTCCCGCACGTGGGAAGAGCTTTCCCGCTCGCTGGAATTCGATTCCCGCTGCTGGGATGTCCTTTCCAGCGCGCGGGAAGAGCTTTCCCGCTCGCTGGAATTCGATTCCCGCTGCTGGGATGTCCTTTCCAGCACGCGGGAAGAGCTTTCCCGCTCGCTAGAATTCGATTCCCGCCCCCGGGATGTCCTTTCCTGCACGCGGGAACAGCTTTCCCGCTCTCTGGAATTCGATTCCCGGCCTCAGGGGCCCTGCGGCCAGGCCAGGACGCCGATGAACTGCGGGCCTCCCGAGAACACGCCGACGCCCTGGTAGTAGTCCGTGGGCGCGAGCTGGTGACGGCCGTCCAGCCGGACGATCTGGTTGGACTGGGCGAGGGCGGCGTTCTGGTTCAGGATCGTCGCGATGAACGTGCCGTCGCCCAGCGACGCCGCCTGGTCGAGCGGGGTCTGCCCGAGCGTCGCATCGCTGGCGTAACAGGCGTCGCAGGTCTGGGCACAGGCGCCGCCGGTGCGCGCCACCAGGCACTCGCCGCTGGCCGCGAAGAGCGCCGCGAAGCCGTTGCCGCCATCGTCCTCTCCCACGAGGAGGGTCTCGCCCCCGGGGCCCACCGCGACGCCGGAGACGCTGCCGGGCCAGCCCGGCGCCGTCGACCCCGCATACAGCGGGTGTCCACTCGAATCGAACGAGGCCAGGCCGTTCACGCCGTAGGCCGCGAAGAGGGTGCCGGACGGACCGACGGCGCACTGGTCGAAGGTGCCGATGAAGTTGCCGATCGATCCGGCTGCGCCCACGCCGAAGGTGGCGTTGGACCAGAGCACTGGCAAGGTCAGCAGGCCGCCGTCGAACGCCGCGGCGCCGGGGTAAGCGAATCCCTCCAGCCCGCCCCCGCCGCAGAGGACGACGGTCGGTGGGCCGGCGTCCGAGGCCACGAAGACCAGGCTGTTCACCGGGTCCAGCGACGGGTCCATCAGCGCCACGTTCACGCCTCCCGCGTGCGTGGCGTCGGGGTTGAAGACGTCGACGGCGCACTGGGTCGCGACCAGGATCTCCTGGTCGTCCGCCATCGCCACCGACCGGGGCGCGCAGCCGCCGGTGATCGAGGCTGGCCCGATGATCGGGGCCGCCTGCGCGGGCACGGTCAGGTCCCAGACCTCGACGTCCGGGCCGTCGGTGGCGAGCACGCGCGAGACCGCCCAGTCCCCGGCGTCCGCCGGCCCAGTGGAGCTGCCGCCCGTCGAGCCGCCGGAGGCGTTGCCTTCGCCCGCCCCCGTCGAGCCGCCGGCGGTCGTCGTGGGCGCTTGCCCGCTCGTGCCGCTGCCCGTCGAGGTGCCAGAGGTCGTGTCGCCGCCCGTGGAGGCGGTTCCGGTCGACGTCCCGCCGCTCGATGTCCCGGCCGTGGAAGAGCCCTGCGCGCCGGACGTCGACGCCGGACCAGAGCTCCCGCGGCCGGCTCCGCTCGAGCTCTCACCCGGATGCGATGACAGGCCTCCCGCCGTGCAGCAGGCGAGGCCGGCGAGGAGCCCGAGGGTTGCGTGTCGGAGCCGGTGCAAGGTCTTCGAGATTACACCGGGACGCCGCCTCCAGGTCACCGGGGCATCGGGGAGTCGCCGGCGCTTCGGTGGAGACTGACCCGACGGGGAGATCGGTGTGGTCGTGAAGCGACGCACGCGCTGCTTCCGTAGGCGCCAGCGTTTCGACGTCGACGCCGCGCCCTGCCAGCGCGGCCGCGAAACGACAGGCCGGCGCTGCTCACCGCGCGACGCAGCGCCCGCGCTCGCAGGCCGCGCGCGTCGGCAGCGGCCCCGGCGGCGGCGCGGGACAGGGCGAGCAGTTCGGCAAGGCCAGCGGGGGACCGGCGTCCGGCGCGCGCGGCGCGGCCTGCTGCTTCTCGTACAGCTCGCAGGCGCGCGCGCGGGCGTCCCGCTCCCGGCGCGATTCGGCGACCGGCGGAAAGCCCGGGCAGTGGCCGCACGGTGAACAGTCGACGTCGTCGAACACGCAGTCGGCGTCGACCTTGCACTGCGGGTCGTCCTTCGCGATCGCCAGGCCGGCCGTCCCGAGGGAGACGGCCAGGCACAGCCAGCCCCACCGCCCGCGCCGGCCCATCTACCGCGCGAGCTGCATGTGCAGGGGGGGCGTGACCGCCAGCGAGGGCGGCGCTCCCACGGGGACGAACTGCGTGGGATCCACGCCCTTGACGACGAAGTCGCTGATGCCAGTGCAGCCCTCGCCCGCGAGCCCGTTCACGGATCCCGCGGAGAAGACGAGGGCGCCGAGGTTGTCGGGCCGGACCGCGAAGCCGCCGTCCGGAAGCGGGTAGGCCCAGCGCGGGGGCACGCTCCAGGCGTAGGCCGTGCCGCTGCAATCCGGGGTCGGGTAGTACCGCCACGTGGACGGGAACAGGTCCTGCGGCCCCTGGTGATCGATCGCGCTCCCGAGCTTTCCGGTGTCCGTGTCCAGGCCCCAGATCACGCCTGCGTCGTCCACGTAGAGCTGCGCCCAGGGATTGTTCGACATCCCGATCACGCGGGGCACCACGGTTCCCGTGGCGTCCACGAGCGCGTAGCCGGTTCCCGAGCCGCCGGGGCTCGAGCCCCCGTCGCCCGGCGAGGCGCCTGCGACGCCCGTGGCACCCTGGGGTCCGGTCGGCCCGGTCGGCCCGGTCGAGCCGGGCGAGGCGGTGGGCCCCGTAGGGCCGGAGAGGCCCTGGGCGCCCGTGGGTCCCGCCGGGCCGATCGGCCCCGTCGGCCCCGTGCAGGCCGAGAGCCCGCCCAGAGCCAGCGAGACGACGATGAGCCCCCGCGATGCTGCGTGCCCCAGCGACATGGCGCCTCCTCCCGGGTGGGGATCCTAGCGACGCCGATCTGGGGCGTCAACGCGCGCCGCGCCGAGGCCGGGTCATCCGCCGTCCCGCGTGCAGTAACACTCCGGGCCGCCGCCGCCCGCGGGCGTGCAGATGCCGGAGCAGCACGGGGCGTAGTCCGCCGGGTTGTCGGTGACCACCAGCGCGCCGTCGGGGTAGCAGCACGCTCCGGCCTGGCACACGGCGTAGTCCGTGCCCACGTAGGGGCAGTTGACTCCGCAACCGCCGCAATCGGTCGAGTCCGTCTGCGTGTCCGTGCAGAACTGCCCGTCCCCCGTGCCGCAGAGCGTACCGCCGCTGCCGCACACGCACGCGCCGTTCTGGCAGGTCGTGCCGGGGACGTCGCCGCTGCCACACCACTCGTCCGTGGCCGGCTCGTCGTCGACGACGCCGTCGCAGTCGTCGTCCAGGCCGTCGCACGCCTCGGGGGAATAGCTGCAGGTGCACACGTCGCCCGCCTGGCCCGTCAGGGCCCCGCAGCTCCAGCCCGGGACGCAGCTCGCGCCCGAGCTGCAGGGCGTGGTGCAGACGTTGCCGGTCCAGACGGGCGCGCCGGGCGGCTGGCCGCCGACCGGCTGACCCACCGGGAGACAGATGCCGCTCGCGCAGTCGGCGTTCTTGCTGCACGGGGTGCCGGTTCCCGGCTCGATGCACGCGCCACCCTGGCAGACGAGGCTCCCGGCGCAGCTGCCGCCCGCGCAGCAGGGCCCCAGGAGGCCGCCGCAGGCCGGCCCTCCCGTGGAGCCGCCGCTCGAGCTCGCCGCGCCCGTGCTGCCCCCGGCCGTCCCCTGGCAGTCCGGCCCAGCGCAGCCCGTCGACCCGCCCGCCGAGGTTCCGGTGCTGGACCCGCCCCCCGAGCTGCTTCCGCCCCCGCCGCTCGCGCCCGTTCCGCCCGTGGGTCCCCCACCCGTTCCCTGGCAGCCGAGCCCGGCGCAGCCCGTGGAGCCGCCCGTGGACGTGCCCGTGCTCGACGCGCTGCCCGAGCTGCCCCCGGCCGCGCTGCCACCGGCGACGAACGCGCAACGCCCCGATTCGCAGGAGAAGCCCGCGCAGCAATCCAGCGCGCTGGCGCAGGCCTCCAGCGCCGTGCCGCAGGACCCGCCCGAACCCCCCGAGGTGGAGCCGGCGCCCGAGCAAGCAGCGGCCGCGAGGCCCAGCAGCAGCGGGAGAAGCCTCCGGCGATCGAGGAACGGCGAGGGGAGGGTGGGCATGAGGGGATTACACCCGGGGGGCGACGGCTGCGCAACGAAGGCTGCTTCGACGGGCGCGTTCAGCTGCCGCCGCCCGTCATGAACAGGTCGGCCTGGAGCCGCGTCGGCGCAGCGCCCACCGTGAACGTGACCGCGAGGTCGTTCTTGGTGAGGCCCGAGGCGCTCGTCGGTGAATCGACGACGGCGAAGTTGAGGACGGCGCCGGGCGCGAGCGGCGCGGGCAGCGCCGGCACGTTCGCCAGGGTGAAGGCGGGGTCGCCCTTCGCGTCGAGCGACAGGCTCTGGACGGTGATCGCGGCGCTCTCGAGGTTCATCGCCGTCACCGCGATCGTGTGGCTCTGGCCGGCGGGGAACGTGCCGAAGGCGATCGGGTCGGGAGAGAACGAGAACGCCGGGCCGGCGTCGGCGCCGTCCGCGGCGACGGCGTTGCCGGTGAGGGCTACCTCGAGCGGCCGCGGGCCGGTGATCTCCAGGGAGGCGTTCTCCGGCCCTTCGACCGAGCTCGGCGAGAACTGGACGTCGACGAACGCGCTCGCTCCCGGGGCGATGGGGCCGGGCAGCAGCGGCGTGGCGAACGAGAAATCGGAGGCGCCGAAGAGCTGCGCGTCGGCCAGGCCGACGGCGACCGAGCCGACATTCGTCACCTGAAGGCTCAGCGCCTTGGTCTGTCCGAGGGCCACGTTCCCGAAGTCGAGCGCTGCCGGCTGCGCGACGAACGTCGGGGGGCAATCGCAGCCGGCGCAGCAGCCGCTCGAGGGCGCGGATTCGCTGGTGGTTCGCGGGCTGCCGCAGGCGAGCAAGGACGCCAGACCCAGGCACGAGGCCCAGCTGCGCGGGCGGCCCATCACGCGGCCATCTTTTCGCACGCTGGGAGGGTTGGCAACCGGCCGGGCGCCGTGGCCGCCCTACTGGCGGGGCGCCGGCGGCAGGACCTTCAGCCACGAGCGGTTCTTCACCGCGGAGCGGGCGGCCAGGCCCGCGAGCACGAGCGAGCCTCCGGGGAGGAGGAAGATGATCGCCAGGAAGAGGATTCGCACTGCGCTGCCCATGGTTTTCTCGCTCCGCGCTGCTTGCTCTGGCGGTCTTCAAAAGCACGGGTCGTGCCAGCCTTGCCTGCCATGGAAATCGGCAGCTTGAAGAGGCGGCAGGGCACGGGCGGCGGGGATCCATGACAGGCCTGCCCTGGCGCCGTTGAGCTTTCTCCCTGCCTTCGCTAGCTTGTCGCCGCCATGGCGCGATTCCTCCCGGTGCTGCCGGCCGCCGATCTGCCCCCCGGGCGCGGGCGCTGCGTGACCGCCGGGCGCCGCGACGTGGCGCTGTTCCAGGTGGAAGGCGAGTTCTTCGCCATCGACAACGCTTGCCCACACCGGGGCGGTCCCCTGTCCGAGGGCGACCTGTCGGGCTGCGTCATCTACTGCCCGCTGCACGCCTGGAGCTTCGACCTGCGCACCGGGGTCTCGCCGAGCAACGCGCGCGCGCACGTGGGCACCTACCCGGTGCGGGTGGTCGACGGCACGATCGAGGTCGAGGTGCCCGACGAGGCGGCCGAGCCGCTGGAGGCCGACCCCTGGACATCGGAAGGCTGACGCCATAAGCACTGCGGTGATGCGCCTCGAGGCCGAGTTCCACTTCGCAGCCGCCCACCGGCTGCCCTTCTACGACGGACCCTGCTTCCGCATGCACGGGCACAACTACGTGCTCTTCGTGGCCATCGAGGGCGCGCCGGATCCCAAGAGCGGCATGGTGATGGACTTCGTGGAGCTGACCGGGGTGGTGCAGAAGCAGGTGCTCGACGTCTGCGATCACCAGACCTTGAACGACTTCCTGCCGAACCCCACCGCCGAGCTGATCACCGAGTGGATGTGGGCGCAGCTCGCGCCGAAGCTGCGCGGCCTCTGCGAGCTGCGGGGCCCGTAGGCGAGCGCCGGACCAGCCGGCGATGGCGCGGGCGGTGCGCCGCTTCCTCGAGGCGGCGGGGCTGCCGCTGCAGGGCGAGCTGATCGGCACGCCGGCGCGCGTGGCGGAGGCCTGGGCGCGCGACTTCCTCGACGGCTACGGCACGACGGCCGCGCAGGCGCTCGGCCCCTTGCTGCCCGCGGCGGGCGCGGGGCTGGTCTGTGTCACCGGGCTCGACTTCCACTCGACCTGCCCGCACCACCTGCTGCCCTACCGCGGCCTGGCCCACGTGGCCTACCTGCCTGCCGAGGGGGTGGTCGGCTTCTCGCGCCTGGGCCGGCTGGTGGACGCGCTGGCGCACCGCCTGCTGCTCCAGGAAGTCCTGGCGCGGGAGATCGCCGCGGCGCTCGAGTCGGGCACGGGCGCGAGGGGGGCGGGCTGCGTGCTCGAGACGGAGCAGGCCTGCCTCACCTGCCGGGGCCGGGCGCGGGCCCGCGCGCGCACGCGGAGCGAGGCGTTCGTGGGGGAGCTCGAGCGGCGGGGGGAGCTGCGCGAGGAGTTTCGCCGGGCCATCGCGAGCGGGGCCCTGCCGTTTCCGCGCGAGGTGGCGCCGTGAGCCTCGCGGGCCGCACCGCCGTGGTCACGGGCGGCGGCAGGGGCATCGGCCGCGCCGTCGCGCTGGCGCTCGCGGAGCGGGGGGCGCGCGTGGCGGTGGCGGCGCGGACCTCGGAGGAGATCGGCGCGGTCGCGCGCGAGATCGGCGCGCGCGGCGGGGAGGCGCGGGCGGTCCGCTGCGACGTGGCCCGGGCCGCGGACGTGGCGGAGCTGTTCCGGGTGGCGGCCCTCGAGCTGGGGCCGGTCGACCTGCTCGTGAACGACGCGGGCGTCGTGATCCGCCGGCCGCTGGTCGACCTCTCGGAGGACGACTGGGACCGCACGCTCGACGTGAACCTCAAGGGCGCATACCTGTGCAGCCGCGCGGCGCTCGCGGGGCCGGCGGGCATGCTCGCCCGCAAGGGCGGCCGCATCGTGAACGTGGGCTCGATCTCGGGCACCCTCGGCACGCCGAAGCTGACGGCCTACTGCGCCTCGAAGTGGGGCCTCACCGGGCTCACCAAGGCGCTCGCCGAGGAGCTGCGCGAGAGCGGCGTCTTCGTGGCGGTGGTGCTGCCGGGCTCCGTGGACACCGACATGCTGAAGGGCTCGGGCTTCGCGCCGGCGATGCAGCCCGCGGACGTGGCGAAGGTGATCGCCTTCCTGTGCGACGAGGCGCCGTTCGCGATGACGGGGTGCGCCGTCGAGGCCTTCGGGTGAGCGCGGCCACCGACCTCGTACCGGAGCTGCGCCGCCTCGTGGGCGAGGCGCACGTGGTCACCGACCGCGAACGCCTGCTGCCCTACAGCCACGACGAGTCCGACCTCGGCGACTTCCCGCCCGAGGTGGCCGTGCTGCCGCGGACGGCGCAGGAGATCTCCGCCATCCTGCGGCTCTGCGGCGAGCGCGGCGTGCGGGTGACGCCCTGCGCCGCGCGCAGCGGCAAGAGCGGCGGATCGTTGCCGGTCCAGGGCGGCCTCTCGCTGAGCGTCGAGCGCATGAACCGCGTGCTCGAGGTTCGCAAGGAAGACCTGACCGGCCGGGCCGAGCCCGGCGTCATCACCGGCGACTACATGAAGGCCGTCGAGGCGGTCGGTCTGTTCTATCCGCCCGATCCCGCCTCGCTCGCCTTCTGCACGCTCGGCGGCAACGTCGCCGAGAACGCGGGCGGCCCGCGCGCGCTCAAGTACGGCGTCACGCGCGAGTACATCCTGGGGCTGGAGGTGGTCCTGCCCACCGGCGAGATCGTCCGCACCGGCAAGCGCACCATCAAGGGGGTCGCGGGCTTCGACCTCACGGCGCTGTTCGTGGGCTCCGAGGGCATGCTGGGCGTGGTCACCGAGATCACCACCAAGCTCCTGCCGCTGCCGCGCGAGGTGCAGACGGCGCTCTGCCTGTTCCGCGACGTGACCGCCGCGAGCCGGGCGGTCTCGGCGGTGCTGGCCGAGGGGATCCTGCCGCGCGCGCTGGAGCTCATCGACGACGTGTCCATCGCGGCCAGCGCCGCGGCCCACGCGCCCTTCCAGTTCCCGGCCGGCACGGGCGCGGCGGTGCTCGCCGAGGTCGACGGCGACCTGCCCGAGGCCTGCGCGGCCGCCATCGAGCGGCTCGGCGGCGTCTGCCAGCGCGAGGGCGCCATCGACGTGCTGCTCGCGCAGAGCGAGTCGCAGCGGCACGACCTGTGGGAGACGCGGCGGCGCGTGTCGATCAACCTGAAGTCGCTGCACCCGCTCAAGATCTCGGAAGACATCGCGGTGCCCCGCTCGCGCATCCCGGAGATGGTCGCCGAGGTGCAGGCGGTGGGGAAGAAGCTCGGCCTCGCGGTGGCCTGCTACGGCCACGCCGGCGACGGCAACCTGCACGCGAACGTGCTCTACGACCGGCCCGAGGAGCGGCCGCGCGTGGACGAGGCGGTGGCGGAGATGCTGCGGGCGGCGATCCGCATGGGCGGGACGATCACCGGCGAGCACGGGGTGGGGCTCGCGAAGAAGGAGTTCCTCGAGCTGGAGCAGGGGAAGGAGCTGGTCCTGCTGCAGCGTCGATTGAAGGCACTCTTCGATCCCAAGGGCATCCTGAACCCGGGTAAGATGTTCCCCGGCAGCTGACACTCCGGAGGAAGCAATGAAGACGCTGGTCGCGGCGACTGCGGGGATGTTCCTGGCGGCCTGTTCGGGCAGCTCCGCCGGTGATGCGGGGACTTGCCGCTCCACGGCAGAGAGCTGCACGGGGAACGCCGACTGCTGCCAAGGGTTTGCCTGCGTGGAGGGAATCTGTGTCTTCACCAGCGCCAACGGCGGAAGCACGGGGGCGACCGGCGCCGCGGCTTCGTCCGGCGGCGGCGGCTCGACCGCCGGCGGCGCCAGCGGCACGGGCACCGGGGCCGCGTCATCCGGTGGGTCTGCCACGGCGGGCGCGGCGAGCACCGGAGGCGCCAGCGGCGGCAGCGCGGGCAGCTCGACCGGCGGATCCTCGACCGGCGGCACGTGCCCCTCCGGGACGCCCGGGGCGAGCTGCACGCCCGGACAGTCGCCCGATCCATGCGCGGCCGACGGGTACGCTTGCACGCTGCAGAGCGACTTCAGCGGGAAATGCGAGCTGCCGGGAGAGCTGGGCAGCTGCCTCCCCTGCGTGGGCTGCGACACGACCAGCGCTCCCCTGCAGTGCTTGACCGTGGGCGCGAGCAGCACCTGCGTGCGCAGCTGCAGCACGACCGCGGACTGCCCCGACGGCTTCGCCACCTGCCAGCAGAGCGGGGGGCAGAGCTACTGCCTCTTCGACGTCTGCGGGCCGGCGACGGCCAACGGGTCGTCGTACTACGGCAGCTGCAACGCCATCGGCAGCGGCGACGGCACCTGCCTGCCGGTCCAGGGCAGCGGCGTCACGGTGGGCATCTGCCTGCAGGACGGCACCATCGCGCTGGGCGCCGGTTGCAGCACCACGCGCGGCGCGGGCGGCGACGTGAGCCAGTCGTGCGCCGCCGGGGGCTTCTGCTTCCCGACGCAGGTCGGCTCCTCGCAGGGCGTGTGCGAGCAGGTGTGCGGCTCGAGCGGGCCTGCCGGGGCGAGCTGTGGCTCGGGCCAGTTCTGCTGGGACCCCGATTCGGCCAGCTTCGACTGGGGCATGTGCCTCGCGTCCTGCACCGGCAACCCGATCGTCTCGGACTGCCAGTCGGGCTACTGCGTGAGCCTGGGCTCGCAGAAGGGCTGCCTGCCCTAGATCTACGGCAGCGCGATCAGGCCCGTCAGCTCCGGCACCGGATCCGCGGGAGGCCCGCCGTCCGGCGTCGCCACGGCCCCGTCGAAGAGGCTGCCGCTGCCCGAGAGGGCGAGCGTGTGCGCGTAGGTCCGCGACAGCGTGGGGAAGGGGTGGCTCGCGCAGTCGCTGTTCACGACGATCGCGCAGGGCCCCACCGGGGTGCCGCGCAGGTAGCACGCCGCCCACTCGCGCGCGTAGGTCCCGCCGTCCCGCTGCAGCGCGGCCACGTCCTCGGGCGCGGGGACGAGGGGCTCCGTCGGGACCAGCGTCTCCTCCGGAAAGATCTCGAGGTACGGGAAGCTCCCCTGCCAGCCCCAGAGGGGCGCCGCCACGGTCCAGGGGGGCGCGTAGGTGAGCAGGAACGACGCGATGTAGTAGAGGCGCTGCCGGGGTGAGCACTCCGGGAGGCCGCGGTTGTCCTCCATGCAGATGAGGACCTGGTGGTTCCGGGCGACCCAGAGCTCGGTGTTCTCGGTCTGCTGCCACACGAAGAGGCCGGGCTCGGGGTCGGAGCCGGGGCTCTGGCAACGGGAATCGATGAGCCCGGCGTCGTCGCAGGTGGCGCCGCCCGCGCCGTAGCACTCCTCGCCGCGCGCTCCGACGACGTTGGGTGGCGCGTAGTCGGCGACGGCGTAGGGCGAGAGCGCGCCGGCGTCGTAGTACGCGGGCGAGGGGTAGGGGAAGGAGATCGCGCCGTTGAACACGACCGGGTGGGGGAGGCTCGCGAGCACGGCGGCCTCGGCCCGCGCCCAGTTGCCGGCGTCGGCGCCGCACGCGAGCGCGACGCCGTAGGGCAGCGGCATGTCGTCGGCGAAGACCGCGTCGTAGGCGCCGGCGTCGACGGCGGGGTTGGCCGCGACCTCCTGATCCCACAGGGTGGCGAGGTGCGGAGAGCGCGCGTCCATCAGGTGGTAGGCGCCGCCGGAGCTGGTGATCTCGTCCGCCGCGCAGGCGGCGGAGCAGGTCGAGCTCGCGCTGCACGTCGACGGGTCGCAGCCGGTGCACGCGGGATCGCAGCCGTGGGCGAAGTCGCACGGGTAGGCGTTGCGGGCGACGTAGTCGCTCGCGCCCACCTGCACGAAGTCGGTGTACCAGTACGTGTGCACGCCGGCGTCGCGCAGCGCGGCGCAGACGGAGGCGCCGCACTCGGACCAGTCGATCCACGCGCCGGCGTCGGCGGGATCGAGGGGCGGGTCCTTCGGGCTGTAGCCGTCGCCGTAGTGGGCGAAGAGCGCGACGTGCGCGGGAGGCGCGCCCGTGGTGCCGCCCGAGCTGGTGCTGCGGCTGCCGGCGGAGCCGCCCGTGCTGGACGAGGGGCCGGCGCCGCCGCTGGACCCGCCCGCGCTGCCGCTCCCCGAGCCGCCGGTGGCCGACGCGCCGCCCGCGCGGCCGGTCGTCCCCGCGGTGCCGCTCACGCCGGCCGACGAGGCGCCCGCGCCCGTGGTGGCGCCGCCCGAGGAGCCGGCCGAGGTCGTGCCGGCGCTGCAGCAGGCAGCGAGCAGCCAGAGGGCCGGGGCGGGGGTGCGCACGCGCCCAGTCTACCGCGCGGCTGGCTGCCCGCGGCGCTTGACGTCCGGGGGGCTCTCCCCGATCCTCCGCCCGATGCCCACCTACGCCGTCTCGAAGGACCTCGTCTTCTGCGGCGCGCACGCCATCCGCCTGCACGGCGGTCGCTGCGAGCGGCGGCACGGCCACAACTGGCGCGTGCGCGTGACGGTCCGCGCGAAGGAGCTCGACGCCCTCGGCATGGTGATCGACTTCGCCGACGTGAAGGCCGCCGCCCACGAGGTGATGGCCCCGTGGGATCACCGCGACCTGAACGAGACGCCGCCGTTCGACCAGGAGAACCCCACCGCCGAGAACATCGCGCGGCGGCTCTTCCTCGGGCTCTGCGAGCGGCTCGACGACGAGCGCATCGCCGTCGAGCGCGTCGAGGTGTGGGAGACGCCGCGCTCGCGCGCGACGGTGGAGCGTTAGAAGGAAACTGCTTCTAACCGACCTTGAGGCCCGCCGGCACGACCGGCTTGAAGTCCGGCGGCTTCACGTACTTCTCGACCGCCGCGCGCGTGCCGCCCACCGCGAGCTGCTTCCAGAGGAAGTCGAAGCGGGCCTCGAGATCCTTCAGGATGACGTCCTTCTCGGCGAGCGTCCAGACGCGCTCCTTGAACGGCCCCCAGGCCTTCTTGCGCGTCTTGTAGAAGAACTGCGTCTCGGTCTGGCCGTCCTTGCGCTCGTCCTTGCAGTGCTCGGCGCACCAGGCGTGCATCTCGTCCCGCAGCTCCGCCGGGAAGGCCTTGTGATCGAGGATCATGTTCTGGAACTCGGTGGCGAGGTGGATCTCCGCCGTCTCCACCTTGGGGAAGTGGTGGAAGAGCTCGGTGGGCAGGGTGGACGCGCCGTGCTGCACCGCGCCCGCCATGTGGTAGCGCTCGCGCGCCACCTTCGAGAGGTCCTCGAGCGTCTTGAAGTCGAGCTTCACCTGGGCGACGCCGCCGCCGGGCAGCGGGATGCCGCCGTGGCTCGTGCCGGACTGCACGCTCACCTTGCTGATGCCCTCGAGCTTGCCGAGCGTCCGGTGGTAGCCGTCGACGTAGGCCGTCAGCTCCTCCACGGTGGAGTTCACCGTGCCCACCTCGCCGATCTCGCCGCCCACCGAGATGGTCACGCCCTTGGGCTCCTTCTCGCGGATGAGCTTGGTGTAGTGGGCGCACAGCTCGTAGTTCGTGCGCTGCTGCTCGTCGAGCGTCGGCTTCGAGAGGTCGACGAGCGTGGAGGTGTCGATGTCGATGTTCCAGAAACCGGCGGCGATCGCCTCGCCGATGAGGTCGCGGATGGCCTGCAGCTCGTGCTCGCGGGTCTTGGGGTCGGCGTACTTCTTGGCGTTCACCTGGAAGTGGTCGCCCTGGATGAACACGGGCCACTTCCAGCCCTCGCGCAGCGCGGCGGCCAGCACGCAGGGCGCGTACTCGCCCGGGCGCTGGAAGGTGTAGCCGATCTCGCTGCGGGCGATCTCGAAGACCATCGCGGCGCAGTCGTTCTTCTGCGCCACGCGGAACATCGCGCGCGCGAAGTCGTAGGTCATGCAGCGCACGTTGACGGCGGGCACGGTGAAGCCGTGCAGCTCGCCCCGGCCCCGGGCCGCGTACAGGTCGTGGATGGAGGCCGGCTTCGCGCCCGTCGCCACGGCGGCGGCGGAGATGAGCGCGCGCGCCCCCTTCTTCACCTCGTCGTCGGGGGCGAAGACCGAGTTGAAGGCCAGCTCGTCCATGCGGGCGCTGCGCAGCGCGGCCGC
>Ga0335073_10004653_pt1 | contig 19191 bp, 12 predicted proteins | sample Lox_Sample_22_FD_207093 | JGI IMG/M metagenome (GOLD analysis project Ga0335073, IMG submission 207093) | Soil microbial communities from Loxahatchee National Wildlife Refuge, Florida, United States - Lox_Sample_2.2 | ecosystem: Environmental > Terrestrial > Soil > Wetlands | place: USA... | reverse complement strand
CGCGGCCCTGCCACAAACAAGCGTAGGTGCGCCGCGGCCGGCAATCCAGGCGCTGCCGCGTCAGCATCCCCGGCCGTCGTGACAACCACTCCCAGGGCTGCTATTTCCCGCCATGAGCCGACGGTTCCGGGGTCAGGCGTTCAGCGGCGGGGACAAGCGCAGCGCGGCTGGCGCACCGGCAGTGACCGCTGGATTGCGCGGCGCGACGGGGGCTACCCGCTGGTAGGAGCCGCCCGGGGCGGGCCGCGGGTCGGTCTCGCCGCGGTTTGGCCACATCGCCGTGGCCCGCTCGGCTTGGGCAGTGATCGTGAGCGCCGGGTTCACCCCGAGGTTGGCCGAGACCGCCGAGCCGTCGACGATGTGCAGTCCCTGGTACCCGTAGACACGGTGATAGGGGTCGATCACGCCGGTGGCCGGCGAGTCGCCGATCGTGCAGCCGCCGAGGAAGTGCGCGGTCATCGGGATGTTGAACAGGTCGGTCCAGGTACCCAGCGCCGTCCCGCCGATTTCCCCGGCAAGCAGGCGCGCGGCGCGGTGGGCGCTGGGGATCCAGACGGGGTTCGGCTCGCCGTGGCCGCGCCCGGATCGCATCCCCCAGCCGAACCGCCCGCGCTTGGCGTGCACGGTGATTGAGTTGTCCCTGCTTTGCATGACCAGAGCGATGACGGTCCGCTCCGACCAGTGCCGCAGGTTCATCAACTTGCCGAATTCGAGCGGGTGGACGGCCGCCCGGCCGAGGAATCTTAGCCATCGCGGTGTCGGTTCGCCGCCGTCGATCAGCGACGTCCGCAGCGAACCCATTTCGTTGCAGCCGCGGCCGTACCGGACGGGCTCGATATGGGTGTCTTCGTCCGGGAAGAAAGACGAGGTGATTGCCACGCCACGGGTGTAATCGTCACCCCTTAGCCGCGCGCGCTCCGCGCCGAGGATGGCCTCGGAGTTGGTGCGGGTCAGCACGCCAAGCCGGTCGGACAGCAGCGGCAGGTCCCCCGTGGCTTTCATCTTGTGCAGCAGTTTCTGGGTACCCCAGGTGCCCGCGGCGAACACGACCTGCCCGGTTGTGAGCACGCGCCGCCCGGAGCGCGGGCTGCCGGTGCGCTTGACCTCGACCGTGAACCCGTCGACGCGCGGGCGCACGGCCGTCACCATGGTCATCGGCATGATCCGCGCGCCCGCCCGCTCGGCCAGGTAAAGGTAGTTCTCGGTCAGCATGTTCTTCGCGCCGTTGCGGCAGCCGGTCATGCACGCACCGCACTCAGTACAGCCGGCCCGCTCTGGCCCGGCACCGCCAAAGAAAGGATCAGGAGCGCGCGCGCCCGGGCTGTCGCCGAAGTAGACGCCGACCCTGCTGAGATGGAACGTGTCACCGCGACCCATCCGGTCAGCGACCTTCTTCATCGCCACATCCGCCGAAGTCATGGTCGGATTTGGCACCACGCCGAGCATTCGTTCGGCTTGATCGTAAAACGGCGCTAGCTCCCCGCGCCAGTCGGTGATGCCCCTCCACTGCGGATCGTCATAGAACCGCTCGGCGGGACGGTAGAGCGTGTTCGCGTAGTTAAGCGAACCACCGCCAACCCCGGCCCCCGCCAGGATCAGCACCCGTGACTCCTTCTCACCCCGCAGCAGGTGAATGCGCTGGATCCCGGTCATGCCGAGCTGCGGCGCCCACATGTACTTGAAGATCCGCCAGGACGTTTTCGGCAGGCTCCTGTGCCGCTGCCCGGGGGCGGGATCGGCTGAATCGTCGAACCGCCGGCCGGCCTCCAGCACACCGACCCGGTACCCCTTTTCCGTCAGCCGCAAGGCCGCGACACTGCCACCGAAGCCAGACCCGATCACCAGGACGTCGTAATCGAGATCATTCATCGCATCCTCAGCTCCCCCGAATCGCGACGGGACCCGCAACCGGCGTTCAGGCCGTTGCCCCACGTCACAGCCTAGAATGCCGGGCCGCCTGAAGGCTACCCATCGGTAACTCCCGGCTGCCGAGCCAACTCGCTCCGAATCGGGCTGGTCCCGGCCCCGAACAGGCGACCAAAGGCACCGGCTCGTCCAGACCGGCCGAGCCGTGACGCCGACCTGCAGGGGCTGACCCGGCGGCACGATGCCGCGGAGCGGACGCTATCTGATGGACTTGATCCGGTAGACCATGGTGGCGCCGAAGAATGTGAAGATGCCGGCGAACGCGAACAGCACGCGGTAACCGCCGAGCTGGTCGATGATCAGCGCCGCGGCTACCGGCGCCAAGGCCTGGGGCACGTTGTTGCCGATGTTCATGATGCCGAGGTCCTTGGCGCGGGCCTCCGCGTCGGGTAGCACCTGGGTCACCAGGGCCTGGTCCACCGACAGGAAGGCGCCATACCCGGCGCCGAGGAAGCCGGCCGCGACCATCGTGGTGGAAAAGCTCGGCCAGATCACCAGAAGCAGGGCCGCGATGCCCTGCAGGACTGACGCTGCCGCGACGAACACCCGGCGCCGCCCTGAGCGGTCGGAGAGCACGCCGCCGCCATAGGTGGTGAGCAGCGTGAACACCAGGTAGACCGCAGTGACGTACAGCAACGCGGTCTCTGGATCCTTCAGGTGCAGCCCGTTGGTGAAGAAATACAGCAGGTACGTGGTGCCGAGAGCGTTCCCGATGTTGACTGCCACTCGTCCGCCGAACGCCCAGGCGAAGTCCGGGTAGGTCCGCGGCGACACCCAGAGGGCCTCGGTCAGGGCGCGCACGTTCAGCGGCGGCACGGTTCCCCCGGGCGACGAGTCGCGGTACCGCAGCACGAACGGCACCGACAGGATCACCACGGCGATCGCCAGCACCAGGTACCCGCTAGCGGTGCCGGTGATCACTTCCGCCAGCAGCGCCAGGCCCACGAGCAGGCCGAGCGCCTGCGGTCCGAAGATCGCGCCGGAGATGATTCCGCGCTGGCGAACCGGCACCTGGTCGGCGACCGCGGCGAACAGCCCCGCCGACGAGATGGAGAAGCCCAGCGAGGCAAACATCCAGCAGATCATCACCCCCACCCAGGAGCGCTGCGGGCCAAGCGCCGCGAGGGAAAGAGCAAGCACGACCACCCCGGCCGCCATCCACACCCGCCGCCTGCCCCACCGCGACCGGGTGCGGTCGCACAGCGCGCCGGCCAGCGGCAGCGCGATCAGCGCCACGACCCCGGCCACCCCGTTGGTTATGCCAAAGTCCCGCACCTTGTGCGCCGAATCCAGCGCCGCGAACTGGTTCGGCAGCACCAGCTGTACGGGCACCAGCCACGCCATCCAGAAACCGAACCAGAGCAGCGTGAACCGGCCGGTCCAGCCGGTGGATACCCGGACCCTCGGCTCGGCAGTTGTCTCGGCAGTTGTCTCGGCAAGAGGCATGCTGCGAATGTACAGGTCTGCCGTACCTATCACTACAGTCCAGGCATTTCAGGACGGACGGAGGCAGCCGGCTGCCACCTGCTTGCCACCGCCATCCACCCTGCAAGCAGCTGGGCACGGCTGCCCGACCTGGTTGACTAGCTGCAGCGGGCACCGGGCGGATCAGGGCTTCTTTTCTTTCCTGATCACTTCCCGCCATAGCTGGCGGGGGATGCCCGGCGTGCCGGCCGTGGTTACCACGCCTATCGTCTGGCGGATGTGCGTCCCGCCAGTTAGCTGGCCAAGCAGGCAGGCCGCCGGAAGGTGGTCGGCCTTACCGCGAACTCCCGCATGACGCACGGGACAGGCTGGGTCAGCTCACGCGTTCCCGCGCGCTGCGCTCGACGCAGAACTCGTTGCCTTCGAGATCGGCCATGACTACCCAGCCGGTACCGTCGGGCATTCGGTGATCTTCTACCAGGCTGGCCCCGATGGCGAGCAGCCGGGTGACTTCCTCGTCGCGGCTGCGCGCAACCGGGATGAGGTCGAGGTGCACCCGGTTCTTGACCGTCTTGCCCCCGGGCACAGGCATGAACAGCAGGCTGAATCCCTGCGGTGAAACGATCCGTCCCTCGGGGTCGCCAGGGTTGTTCGGGTCGTCGGGGTCTTCCTTCCAGCCGGTGACCTCGCTCCAGAACAGAGCCTGGCGGTAAGGATCAGCACAATCCACGGTGATACTGCGGACGTCGAACATGTTCTTCCTCGCTGTCGCGACGCGCGCACCGGCGGCAGAAGCGTCAGGCAGGGATACCGCACGGAAGCGCGCTGGTCTCGCTAAGTGACATCGGCGGCCTCCTTCCCGATTGCGACGCTGCCGCCAGTATGCCAGCGAAAGGACCGAAATCACAGAACTCGTTACTGTTCGCGCCTGCCCTGTGCGCTACCTTCGGGCGGTCCAGGCGACGGGGAGGCGCTTGATGCCGCGCTGGAAGTTGGATTGCAGGTAAGACGGGGCGGCGGCGTAACTGAGGGACGAGGTACGGGCCAGCACCTCCTCGAACAGTGCGCGCATCTGGGTGCGGGCCAGGTGGGCGCCCAGGCAGAAGTGCGGGCCATACCCGAACACCAGGTGCGTATTGGGGTGGCGGCGGATGTCGAAGCGGTCGGGATCGGCGAAGACGGCCTCGTCGCGGTTCGCCGAGGTGAAGGAGACGACCACCTTCTCTCCCGCGCGTATCGCCTGACCGCCGAGTTCGCAGTCCGAGGTCGCGGTCCGGCGGAACGTCATGACCGGGGTCCACCAGCGCAGCATCTCGTCGGTGGCGGACGGCAGCAGCGACGGGTCCGCGCGCAGTTCGTCGGCGGCCCGCGGGTTCTCAAGCAGCGCGACGCAGGCGCCCGGCAGGCCGTTGCGCAAGGTCTCGTTCCCGGCCACGGCGAACAGCCAGAACATGTTCTCGAACTCCGCCACGGAGACCCGGCCGTCGTTCTCGTCCGTCTGTGCTAGCAGGATGGACATCACGTCGTCGCCCGGATGACGTCGCTTGTGCTCCGCCAGCAGGTGCGCGTAGGCGTACAGGTCAGGCATTCCGTCGCGGGTCCTCGGGTCGGGCATCCGGCCGTTCCGGTCAGGCACCGGGCGCACCGCGAGGGCCTCGGCGGCCATCGGCGTGCCTGCGGACGGGTCGAACTCGGCGGAGGCGGCATAGTCGGGGTCCTGGTAGCCGATCACCCGGTTCGACCAGTCGAACAGGAGCAAGCGGTCCTGCTCCGGCATGCCGAGCACGTCGGCCAGGGCGAGCAGCGGCAGGTCCGCGGCGAGGTCCTTGGCGAAGTCACACTCACCCCGTGAGCCGGTCAGCACGCGATCGCAGATGGCGCGCGCGTGGCCGCGGATCTTGTCCTCCAGCCGGGAGACCGCCCGCGGCGTGAACGACCGGCTGAGCAGCCGCCGCAGCCGGGAGTGTTCTGGCGGGTCCATGTTGAGCATCATCCGCCGCACGTAGCCGAGCGCCTCGGGGGTGGCGGGATCCCGGATCTGGGTCGCGCCGAGCGCGGAGGAGAACAACTCCGGACTCGTCAGCACCGATTCAACGTCGTGGTGCCTGAGCACGAGCCAGAACCCCGGGCCTTCCGGCCAGCCGAGCACGGGAATCTCAGGCACCCACGCGACCGGGCGGCCGCGGCGGAGCCGGGCCAGCGCGTCGAAGGGCACGCCATCCACGTAGGTGGCGGGGTCGAACACGACCTCGGTGTCGGGCCTGGCTGACGGTGCGGCTCGCGTCATCCGCGGTCTGCGCCAGGGACTACCGGAGAACTCGCCATGAAAGCCTCCCACCAGGGCACCGTCGCTCCGCTTGAGACTCTACGCCGATCGCTCCCCGCGCGGCTCCGCCCCCGGCGGCCCTGGCCGGAGCACGGATTCCCGAACCGAGGTGCCGCTCCAGGCTGAAGGAACACGGCATGCCGTGCGCCGCTACTGCAGCCGGACCCGGCTGGGCCCGTCGTCGGTCGAGTATCCTCGTGTGAGCACGTCCAGGGCATGCACGTGCGCCTGTACGTCGGCGTCTCCTGCCAGTGCCCGCTGGGCGACAAACCCGAGGATGACGGATTGCAGCAGTTGCGCTACCCCCTCGGCATCAGCCCCAGGGCCGACCTCTCCGGCAGCCTGCCAGCGCCGGACCAGGTCGGCGAGCAGGTCGCGCTGCCGACGGTAGGCCGCGCGGGCGGCCGCGTTGAGGCCGGGGTCGCTTTGGGAGTGGCTCCAGCCGTGCAGGGAAACCAGCAGCCGGTCAATGCCGCCCGGCTTGTCCTGGCCGAACTCCGTGACGGCGCGCAGCAACCGCCCGATGAGCTCGGCTGGCCGCGGTGGCTCGGGGTCGTTCATGATAGGGGCGAGCTGCCGCCCCATCGCGGCCATTCCCTCGGTTACGACCGCGCTGATGATCTCGTCCTTGCCCTTGAAGTAGCCGTAAACGGCGCCGGTCGACAGCCCGGAGCGGGCGATGATCATCTCCATCGACACCGCTTCGAGGCCGTGCTCCTGGAGGCAGGCGCGTGCCGCTTCGAGGATTTGCTCGCGCCGGGCTTCCCGGCGCGCATCGGTGATCCGGGGCATGACTTCACCCTACCACAAAAAGAAGGAACGTTCGCTCTTGACGAGAAGGTGCGGCTCGCGCATCCTTAAAAAGAAGATTCCTTCTCTATAGGAGCACCCATGCCCATGACCGCACCCCTGGCCGGACGGGCCGCGAGCGACGCCGACTACGCGCGCCTAGGCCTCTCCCGCGACACCATCGCCCCGTGGGAGGACGGCGCCCGCACCGACGGCGGGCCCGGCACCTTCGAGTGGTGGTACTTCGACGCGCACCTGCAGGACGGCGCGGCGCTCGTCGTCGTTTTCCAGGACAAGGACTTCACCCAGCCGCAGAAGCCCCTCACGCCGCTCGTCCGCATCAACCTCGACCTGCCCGACGGCCGCAGCTTCCAGAAGTCGCAGGTCTTCGCGCCGGATAGCTATTCGGCCGCGACAGACCGTGCCGACGTGCGCATCGCAGGGAACCGCTTCGAGGGTGACCTGCACCGTTACCGCATCACCGCCGTGATCGATGACGTGAGCGTCGAAGTGACACTGACCGGCCAGGTCCCGCCGTGGCGGCCGGGAACCGGCTGCGTTTACTTCGGCGCCGACCAGTCGCACCAGTTCGCCTGGCTGCCCTCCGTCCCGCAGGGGACGGCCGAAGTACGCTACCGCGTCGGCGACGAGGCCCACGAGACTGCCGGCATCGGCTACCACGACCACAACTGGGGCAACGCCGCACTGCAGAAGCTCATTCACGACTGGTACTGGGCGCGCGGCCAGGCGGGCCCGTATTCCGTAATCACGTCGTACGTGACGGCGCACAAGAAGTACGGCTATGCGCCGATCCCGAACTTCATGCTGGCCAAGGAGGGACGCATCGTCGCGGGCGACAGCGCCAAGGCCTCCTTCGCACTCGAGGACGTCCACATCGACGAGAAGACCGGCAAGCCAGTAGCGGACGTGTTGCGCTACAGCTACCACGACGGGGACGAATGCTACGTCGTGACCTACGCCCGCGAGCAGGACCTCACCCGCAACAGGCTGATCGAAGGCGTCCACGGCCTCAAGCGGCTGGCGGCGACCCTGGCCGGCTTCGACGGCGCGTACCTGCGCTTTAGCGGCGAGTGCCGGGTGCAGTACTTCCGGGCCGGCTCGCTCGTCGAGGAGTTCGCCGACAAGGCGATCTGGGAACTCATGTACTTCGGGCACCCGCGCTGAGTACGCGTTTGAAAGCACCCCCGGTGGTACGACCACAGGGGCATGGACGGGCTGCAACCTGACGTGCTCGAGTTCATGCAGCGGTCCGCCCGCGCCTACGCGGCGGGAACACAACCCCCGCGGCCAAGCGGCGATCCGGGCAACGCCACGCCAGCGCGGGCCATCCTCCGGGAAACGGCCCCGCCCGCCCGTCAGGAACCAGCACACGTGACGCCGTACGTGGTCGAATAGTCCGCCGCCCGTTCCGTTAGCCGGCGAGGCCGCGCTCGATGGCGGCGATGATCGCGGGGCGGAGGTCCGGCACGGTGATGATCGCGTCGACCGAGCCGACCTGGACCGCTCGCTGGATGGAGTGGATGCGGTCGAACTCGGCCGCGACCTCGCCCAGCTTCTCCGCCCGCACCGAGGCCTGCACCTCGGCGAGCCGGGCGTTCAGCGCGGCCCGCTCGGCGCCGCTGGTCTCGGCGAGCCGGGCCTGGAGTTCCGCGACCCGCGGGTCGGTCGCCGTGCGGTTGCTCACCTCGGCGGAGAACACCACGGCCGCCGCGGGGGCGCCGCCGAGGACGGACGCGAACGAGCCCTCAAGCGCGAGCACAGTCATGTTCGGGTTGAGCGCCTTGGAGAACACGACGAACGCACCGCCGTGATAGCGGGAGATCACGCAGAACACGATCGGGCCATCGAAGTTGACGATCGCCCGGCCGATCTCGGCCCCGTACTCAAGCTGGAGCTTGCGCATCGACTCCGGAGACCCGTCGAACCCGGAGAGGTTCGCGAGCACCACCAGGGGCCGGTTGCCTGAGGCGGCGTTGATCGCGCGGGCCGTCTTCTTCGACGACTGCGGGAACAGCGTGCCCGCGGTGTAGGTGTCGGGGCCATCGGTGGGCGGGAACCCGCGCCTTGGGACCGCCCGCGACTCGATGCCGACCAGGCAGACCGGCCGGCCGCCAAGGTGGACGTCCTGCACCACGGCGGTGTCCGCGTCGGCCATCCCCGCCCAGCGCTCGAGCACCGGGTGGTCCTGGTCGGAGAGCGCCCGCATCACGGCGCGGATGTCGAACGGCTTCTTGCGGTCCGGGTTGTGCGCGGCCGAGAAGATCTCGCCGACGCGGGTGAAGTCGCTGCCTGCGACGGCGTGCGGGTAGGAGGAGACGTCGCGGTCCGCCGGGTCGGTGGTGACCGCACGGCGCGGCGCGGTCTCGTCCGGGGCGACGTAGGTGTGGTTGTAATGCGCCATCAGGACGTCGCGCGCGGCCGCCAGGCTCGGGGCCCAGTACTGGGCCTGCCCGTTGGGCCCCATCACCCGGTCGTAGCCGCCGATGCCGAAGTTGTCCTCGGCCGACACACCACCGGAGAAGTCAAGCGACTGCTTGCCGGTGAGCACCATCGCGGAGTCCGGCGTCATCACCAGGATGCCCTTGGTGTGCATGAGCATCGTGGCCTCGGCGTTCCAGTACGGCTGCGCGCCGACATTGATCCCGGCCACGACGACGTTGATCTCACCGCCGGCCTGGGTGAACTCGACGATCCGCTTGAGCGAGGCGGCCACCCAGTCCATGTTCTCTGTGCCCGACGTCATCGAGATCCGCGCTCCCGACGACAGCGCGAACCACTCCACCGGCACGCGCATCCGCTCGGCCAGGTCGAGCGCGGCGATCACCCGCCTGCACTCCGGCTCGGACAGGGCGCCGAGAGACTTGGTCGGGTCACCGAGCAGCACGACGCGGGTGACGCCCTCGGGGTGGGAGCCGGTGGGCGTGGCGACCACCCCGGCGACGATCGCCGCCGTGTTCCTGCCCTTCGCCCGGTGCACGGGGACGAGCGTTCCCGTCTCGTCGAGGTCATGCTCGGTGAAGGTGCCCTCCGCCCCGGCGAGGAGGCCGGTCAGCTCATACGGGTACACGGTGCCGCGCCGGGCCGCGCGGAGCACCTTCTGCCGGTAGTCGTCGAGCGGCTGCAGGGGCTCGGTCGGCGGCGGCCCCATGTGCAGCCGCACGGCGTGGCTCGCGTCCATGGTGGTCCACACGGCCACTTCCGCCAGTTCACCGGACGGGGTGCCCTGGCGGGTGACGAACTGGACCTCTTCGAGACCGGCGCCCGACGTGGTCGGCCGGACGCGGCGCACGAGGGAGTTGATCTCCTCCGCGGTCAGGTCGACCGTCGGCCAGACGTAGATCGTGATCCTGTTGGTGTCGAACCGCTTGTGCCCGGGGCGCTGAGCCTGGACCGTGCGGATCGCGTCAAGGCAGGCGGCGAGGACGTTTTCGAGCGCGGGCAGCGCGACGAGCCGGCCGTCGGCCTCGCGCAGCGGGGTCAGATCGCGGACCTGGCCCATCGCGACCAGCCGCTCGTCGGCCTTGTTGCTCTTGGCCACGGCCTTGAACAGGTAGATCTCCTCGTCCGCCGTCGGCAGCCTGGTGAGGTCGAACTCGCGCAGCCGGTCAAGCTGCAGCCGGTCGGCGATCTGCGGGTGCAGGCCGCGGATGAGCCGGTCCTCGGCCAGGCCCGGGCCGGCCAGCTCGCCGGCGCGGTCTGCGACGTCGCCGCCGGCCAGCGGACGGTCACCGCCGTCCGGGCGGAACGTGAAGCGGTGCCGCATGCCGGTGGCGCTGGTGCCGGCCACCGTGAAGGAGATCCGGGTGACCCGCGCGGGCAGGGGGCTGGCCTCCAGGAGCTTTCCGAGGCGCAGCCCGAGCGTGTCCGGATCCGGCTGGCCCGCCCACGTGACGTACAGGTCGGCGATCACCTGGTCGGCCGAGGCCTGCGCGGCCAGCGTTCCGAGGGCCGCGATCGCGTCCGGCAGGTCCGCGATGTCCGCCGCCGAGGCCGCTACCAGAGTTACCCGGCCGGGGCCCGCGTCCTCGGCGGTGACAAACCGGCAGTCCGCGATCGTGCGCGAGGTCACGCCGGTCAGCTTGTGGTTGCCGTAGTAGCGGCGGGTCAGCACCTCAAGCAGCGCCGCGTTGTCGGTCCCGCGTGCGATCCGCTTGCCGAGCAGCCGGACGAGGGGCTCGGAGCTGGCCACGATCGCCTGGATCCGGTCCGCGCGGTCCGCCGCGTCCGGGTGGCTGGCCAGGTAGCGGAGCTCGCCGCGGATCGCGGCGTAGACCATCGCCCGGTTGCGGCGCAGCAGCGGCTGGGCGAACCAGCGGAACACGACCCCGCGGGCGAGATCGGAGACCGAGGGGAAACGCAGCTGGGTGGCCTCGATGAGGTGCTCGAGCGCCAGGCCGGCCCGTTCCCGCAGCGGCTCGGCCGGCGGAGCGGTCGCCAGCCACTGGCGCAGCAATTCGGCGACGACGCCGGCGTCGGACGTCATCCGCTGCTGAGCGAGGAAGACCCGGAACACCGCGGCCTCGAGCTGCGGTGACCGCTCAAGGTCGGTGACGCCGTAGTAGCGGAAGACCCGCGCCAGCTTCGTCTGGAAGCTTTCCGGTATGCCTGCCCGTTCCACGTCGAGGCTGCGCAGGAAACTGTGGAAGTACTCGCGGGGGCTGTGCACCCGGCTGTCGAGCGCGGCCTCGGTGTCGCTGTCCGGGCTGTTGCGGCTCAATTCCGACATGTCGGCGAAGACGGTGAGCAGGTCCGTCTCGCCTGCCAGGGCCTGCCCGCCGAGTTCGGCGCGGGCGGTCAGGTATCCGGCGAGCAGGCGCTTGCGGTCCCCGGCGGTGCCGTCGAAGCCGAGCAGCAGCCCGCGCAGGTCGTCGAGGCACCTTTCCGCGCGCCTGGCCGCGGACAGGTCGGACGTCTCGGCGGGCAGGTCGATGTCGGCGGCCTGCCCGGCCGCCGGCGCCTCCCCGTCGGAGTCCTCGCCGCCGAGCGGTTCCAGGCGCAGCAGTGGCGCGCCCGCCTCGACCTGGCTGCCGACCGAGACCGGGCACTCGCGGACACGGGCGCGGAACGGCGCGCGCAGTACCGTCTCCATCTTCATGCTTTCCAGCACGAGGATGGGCGCACCCGCCTCGGCCTCGTCGCCGACCGCCAGCGGCGTGGCGACCACCAGCGCGGGCGCGGGCGAGCGGATCACGCCGCCCTCGTCGAGGCTGATCCGGTGCGTGACGCCGTCGATCTCCACCAGGTGGATGGGGCCGTGCGTGGCGGTGGTCATCCGGAACCTGATGCCGTTGACGGTGATGCGGCCGCTGTGCTCATCGAACCGCTCAACCTCGACGTCGGCCGGGTGCACGTCGCCGCCGGCGGAGACGCCGACCCGGAACCGGTTCGGGCCGGTCCTCGCGACCTGCACCCGGTAGCCCACACCGCGCAGCTTCAGGTCAAGCGGCCGGCCGGGGTCGTGCTGCACCTGGGGGCGCCCGCCGCGCGCGGTGCTCAGCAGCCGCTGCCTGCTGATCTCCTCCTCGTCCTGGTAGGCCTCGATCGCGGCCGCGGCGAGCGCGACGGCGGAGTGCTTGTGCGCGGCCAGACGCCCTTCGGCGCGTACCCGGTCGATCCAGCCGGTGTCCGCGCTGGCGTCGATCACCTCGGGTGCGCTGAGCAGGTCGAGCACGAAGCTCTTGTTGGTGGCGCCGCCCTCGATGAGCACGGTGGTCTCGGCCATGGCGCGGCGCAGCCGCCCGAGCGCCTCGTCCCGGTCCCGGCCATAGGCGATGATCTTCGCGATCATCGAGTCGAAGTCCGCCGGGATGCTGTCGCCCTCGCTGACGCCCGTGTCCACCCGGATGCCCGGCCCGGCGGGGAGCGCCAGCCGGGCGATGCGGCCGGGGGCGGGCGCGAAGTCGCGGTCGGGGTCCTCGGCGTTGAGCCGTGCCTCGATGGCGTGCCCCGACTCGGCCGGCCTGTCGCCCTCGAGCTTCCCGCCGCTTGCCACGTGCAGCTGCAGCCGGACCAGGTCGGTGCCGGTGGTCAGCTCCGTGATCGGGTGCTCCACCTGGAGCCTGGTGTTGACTTCCAGGAACGCGAACCGTTTCTCGCCTGGGTGGTAGAGGAACTCGACGGTCGCGGCGCCGCGGTAGCCGACCGCGAGTGCCAGCCGCTCGGCCGACGCCTTCAGCTCTGCGGTCTGCGCCGGCATGAGGACCGGCGAGGCCGACTCCTCGATGATCTTCTGGTTGCGCCGCTGCACCGAGCAGTCGCGGACCCCGATGGCCCAGGCCGTCCCCTGTCCGTCCGCGATCACCTGGACCTCGACGTGCCGGGCGCCGGTCACCAGGCGCTCGAGGAACACGGTGCCGTTGCCGAACGCGCGCAGCGCCTCGGCGCTGGTGCGCTCGAACGCCTCGGTCAGGTCGCCGGGCGTGGTGACGACGCGGATGCCGCGCCCGCCGCCGCCAGCGGTGGCCTTGAGCATGAGCGGGTAGCCGATGCCTTCCGCCGCGGCCAGGGCCTCGTCCAGGGTCGCGACCGCGCCCCTGCTCCACGCCGCGACCGGGACGCCGACCTCCTCGGCGATCAGCTTGGCGCCGATCTTGTCGCCGAGCTTGCGCATCGCCTCGCCGTCCGGCCCGATGAACGTAACGCCGATACGCTGGCACAACTCGGCGAACGCCGGGTCTTCCGCGACGAACCCCCAGCCGACCCAGGCGGCGTCGGCTTCAGTCTCGACAAGGGCGCGTTCAAGCACGGCGTGGTCGAGGTAGGGCCGGGCGGAGGCGGGGCCGAGCCGGTAGGCCAGGTCGGCCTCGCGGACGAACGTGGCGGCAGGTTCCGCGTCGGTGTACAGGGCGACCGTCTCGATCCGGCTGCCCGTCTGAGCGGACAGGTCCCGGACGGCGTGGATCAGCCGCATCGCTGCTTCCCCGCGGTTGACGATGGCGACACGACTGAACACCGGCTGAAACCTCCAGACTACGAATGCGCGCAAGGCGAAGCCCCGAGCCCGGTGCGCCGCCTTAACCTGCGTCTATCCTGGCCGATGGTACGCATGCGACCAATGCCGGGCATGACGCAGACCTGGGCCGCCAGATTTGTAGGAGTCCGACAAAAAGGCGGCGGCCCCGTCGTGCCCGCGGGTGTCACCAGTGTCCCGGGAACCCGCGCTGACCAGGGACGCGGGGCGAAGCGGGGCGAAGCCGCGCATGCGTTCTTCGACGCGTGTTTGGTCTTATCCCAAAGCGCCCTCGTGACAAGGGTCATACGCCCGGCAGCCGCGGGCGGGGCCCGCCCCCAGGGGGTCACGAAGACGGTGCCGACGGGAGCCGCTCCCTCTGTCTCCACCGGCAACATCCGGCCCAATTTTCAATGCGGCACCGGGAGTCTACGTCGCAGAGCGTGCCGCCCTAGTACTTATGACTCCCTTGACGCATTTTTAAGCGCACGCTATACATCTTCCAACGAACCTTACTTATCCCGACGATTCCAGCACGTCAGAACTTCAGTGCGAGCGGCAGGATAAAGGGTTCTACTTGCATACGGTCCAGACCGAAGCCAAAGGGGGCTTTGATGGACGATTTCCGGTACGCCCGCGCGCGTCTGTTCACTAGCAAGCCGCGCGCCGCCGCGGCCAGGTTCCCGTCCCGCTGGCGCCGGCTCAAGGTCGTCAGCTGTGCCGCCGCCGGCGTGGTCCTCGTGGCGGGGGTCGCGGCCGGGTGCGCCTCAGGGGGCGGCGGAGGCGGTACCTCAGCCAACTCACCCATCACCATCTGCGAGATCGGCGCGACGTCGGGCCCCTTCAGCGAGCTCGGCGTCAACGACGAGCTCGGCGCGACCGCCTGGGCTGCGATGGTCAACAAGGCCGGCGGCATCCTGGGCCACAAGGTCACGCTGGTGCCGGAGAACGACGCGTCCGATCCCGCCACCGCCGCGGCCCTGGTGCACAAGTGCGTGACGCAGGTCCACGCCAACTTCATCTTCGGCCCCGAGGAAACGTCGACGGCGAGCGCGGCCGTTCCGGTCGCGAACCAGTTGCAGGAGGTCCTGCTCGGCTGGCAGTCGGGCTGGACGGGGCAGGGCATCAGCACCGCCAACCTGCAGTCGTACTCGTTCCCCGGCATCGGCAACGTGTTCTTCGCCGACGATCTGGCCACCATCACCCAGCTCATCGTGCCCAGGCATTACACGCGCGTCGCGGTGATCGAGGACAACGCACCCGGCGGCCTCGGCAACACGCAGTACATGCAGAGCCTCGCCTCGCAGTACGGGTACCAGGTCGTGGCCTCGCAGATCACCAACCCGGGCGCGACCGACGACACGCCGCAGGTGCTGAACCTGCTGAAGGCGAACCCGCAGATCATCGTCCTCGGGCTGATCCCCGGGCCGGACACGATCACCTTCATCAAGGCGGTGCGGGCGCAGAACCCGACCATTCCGATCAGCGAGTGCTCCGGGTGCGCGACGTCGACATTCGTCAACGCGGTCGGCGGCGCGACGGCCATGCAGAACGTGTACATGATCGGCACGCCGGAGAACGTGCTGAGCGCCGTCCCCTCCACCTCGGCCACCTCGGCCGGGCTGGCCGACACCAAGGCCTACATCGCGGCGATGCAGGCGGACGGCCTGGGTTCCGTTAACGACATCGACGAGGGCGGCGAGGGCTGGGACACCGGCCGGGAGCTGGCCGCGGCGATCGATACGGCCAAGTCCATCTCGGCCAGTGCGGTGAAGAACGCCCTGGCGCACCAGACGCTCGTCACCGGCGGCATCCAGGTGTACTACTGGCAGCGGTCGCCATCCAACTACGCGAACATCACCAATATCTACTCGGCGGTGGTGACGGTCGGCGCTGACGGATCCTTCAACGTCTTGCCGCACGTGGGGAGCTGAGTGGTGGCTGCGGGTCCCGTGGCCCTTGAGGTTGAACACGTCTCGGTCAGCTACGGAAAGTTCGTGGCCGTGGAGTCGGTGACGTTCGCCGTCGGCACCGGGGAGTGCGTCGCCGTCATCGGCCCCAACGGCCACGGGAAGTCGAGCATGGTCACCGCCGTCGCCGGCCTGGTCCGCCGGGGCGGACAGGTGCGGGTCTTCGGTGAGGTGCTCCCGGCAGGGAGCCCGGCGGCCGCGGTCAAGGCCGGCCTGGTCCTCGTGCCGGAGCGGCGCCACCTGTACCCGGACCTCACGACGCGGGACAACATCATGCTCGGCAGCTACGCCAGGACGCGCCGTATCGGGGCCCGCCGGGCGTGGGAGGACGTGTCGGACGTGCTCGACATGTTCCCCGAGCTTGCCCGCCTTCTCGAGCAGAAGGCGGGCACGCTGTCCGGCGGGCAGCAGCAGATGGTCGCCCTCGCCCGGGCGATGGCCGCCAAGCCCCGGATCCTGCTGCTCGACGAGCCGTGCCTCGGCCTCGCCGAGGCCGTGGCACGGCGGGTCTACGACTGGCTCGGCCAGATGACCGCGACGGACATGACGATCCTGCTCGTCGAGGAGAACCCGGTGCACGCGCTGCTGGTCGCCGACCGGGCGGTGCGCATGTACAAGGGCCTGGTGGAACAGCCGGGGGTCACGTCACGTGAGTGAGTTCCTTAACCTGCTCGCCGCCGGGCTCACGTCCGGCGCCATCTACGGGATCTTCGGCGCCTGCCTGGCGGTATGGTTCCGGGTCTGCAACGTGCTGAACCTGGCGGTCGGCGACTTCGCCATGTTCGGGGCGATCGGCACGGCGTGGCTCGTGCAGACCGCAGGGCTGCCGTTCATCGTCGGCATCGTCGTCGTCCTGGTCGGCGTCGGGCTGGCCGCCTGGCTCTTCGACTGGGTCGTGCTGCACCCCGCGTTCGACCGGGGCGCGGGCGCGCACGGGATCGTGAGCGTGTTCTTCTACACCTTCGGCCTGTCCCTGGTGCTCGAAGGAGTGGCCAGGGCCATGTTCGGCACGGACGTCTACGGCGCGCCCGACATCTGGTCGGGCCCTGCGCTGCACGTGCTCGACTTCCACGTGCAGCGCGCAGGGGTCCTGGTGATCGGCCTCGCCATCGTCAGCGGCCTCCTGCTGTGGGCCTACCTGCGGTTCACGGTGTCCGGGCGGGCGGCCAGCGCCTGCGGCGAGAGCGTGCTCGGCTCGCGGATCGTCGGGATCGACAGCGCCAAGTTCCGCCGCCGGATCTTCATCATGACCGCGGTGCTCGCCGCGCTGTTCGGCATCGTCGAATCGCCGATCACCGGCTACACGTACCTGAGCGGACCCACGATCAGCCTGATCGGGGTCGTCGCCGCGGGATTCGCCTCGTTCCGCCGGCCGGGGCGGGCGGTGACCGCGGGCCTGCTGATCGGCGTGGCCGAGGCCATGCTCGGCGGCTACGTCAGCACCAGCTACAACGACGTCCTGCTCTACGCCATCCTCTTCGCCGTCATCATCTTCCGGCCCGAGGTCCTCGGGCTCGGCGCGGAACCGGCATAGCAGAGGGCCGGCATGAGGGAGGCAGCGATATGACGGAACCGGCCGCGGCGAACCGCGGCACCATCTCGGGCCCGGCGTCTTCCGCTCAGGGCGCCTCGGGTCAGGCCACTGAGTCCTCGGCCGGCCCTTCGCCGGTGCACCGGACAAGGCGCCGTGATCCCGTTCCCCTGGGCGCGGGCCTGTTCATCGCCGTCGCCGGCAGCCTGGTCCTGGCCACCATGAACGGCTCCTACCTGGGCCTGACGGTGACCACCGGCGTCGCCTACGCCATCGTGACCGTCGGGATGGTGCTGCAGCTCGGCTACAGCCGCCAGCTGGCGTTCAGCCAGTCCGTGTTCATGGGCGTCGGCGCCTACGGGATGGGCATCCTCGAGACTAAGTACAACTTCAGCTCGCTGGAGAGCCTGCTGGCCGTGATCGCGATCTCCGTGGTGGCCGCGCTGCTGATGGGGGCCGTCGTCACGCGGGCACCCGGCCTGGCGCTCGCGCTCGCGACCCTCCTCCTCCCGCTGTTCATCTACCAGCTCGCCACGTACTCCAGCTACCTCGGGTCGTTCTCCGGCATCGACGGCGTGCCGCCGTTCTGGACCGGTTCGACCTACACCCAGACGCTCGTCCAGACCGGGATCGTCTCGGTGATACTGCTCGGGCTCGCGGCGGGGATCGCGGCGCGCGTCATGCGGTCAGGAATCGGCCTGCAGCTGATGGCCATGGCCGAGGACGAGCGGCTCGGCGAGTCCATCGGGGTCAGCCTCAGGCAGCGCCGCCTTGAGGTGTTCGTCCTCGGGTCGGTCCTCGCCGCCGTCGGCGGCGCGGTCCTCGCCAGCGCCCAGGGCATCGTCACCCCTGACGTGCTCAGCGAGACCGCGGAGATCACACTGCTGCTCATGGTGTTCGTAGCCGGGCGCAAGAGCATCGCGGGCGCCATCCTCGGAGCCATCGTCATCGAGTACCTCACCACGAGCACGTCGTTCATCAGCACGAACATCGGCATCATCGAGGGTGTCGCCCTGCTGGTCATCCTCCTCGTGGAGCCCGACGGCGTGGCTGGGGCGATCGACCGGCTCCTTGGCCGCAGGGTGGACGGCTGGGCCGCCGCCACGCGGTCGTGGCTGACCGAGCGGCTGCGTTCCCGGGGAGGTGGAAGCGTTGGAAGCGGTGCTGGCGTGTGACGGCGTCACGAAGAGCTACGGCGGGGTCCTCGCGGTCGACTCTGTGACCCTCGAGGTCCCCCGCGAGGGGCTGTTCGGCCTGTGCGGCTTCAACGGGGCCGGCAAGTCGACCCTGTTCAACCTGCTGGCCGGCTCCGTCAGGGCCGACACGGGCAGCGTGCGGATCGGCGGGCGGGACGCCACCGGCTGGCCCGCCATGCGCCGGGCCCGCTCCGGGGTGGCGCGGACGTGGCAGACGGTCCGCCTCGCCCACGGGCGGACGGCCCTCGACAACGTGGCCGCCGCCTGCCTGCGCGATCCCGGCCAGTGGATGCTGGGCGCGCTCTGGCGGCCGCAGGCGGCGCCGGCCCGTGAGCGGGCCTGGGCCGCCCTGGAAACCCTTGGCATCGCTCACCTCGGCACGCAGCTCGTCGACGGGCTGACCCTGGAGGCGCAGCGGCTGACCGAACTGGCCAGGGCCCTGGTCAGCGAGCCCAAGGTGCTGCTCGCGGACGAGCCGGCGTCGGGCCTGTCCGCCGGGCAGCGGTCCGTGCTCGCCGAGGCCCTCACCGCGATCAGCGCGGACCGCGCCGTCGTCGTCGTCGAGCACGACCTCGACATGCTGACCTCTATCAGCAGGCACATGTGGGCCATGGTTGAGGGGCGGCTGGCGTACTCAGGCGACGTCGAGACGTTCCGCTCCACACCGGTGTACGCGGCCTTGCGGGGCATCGAGCACGGGTGACTCCCGGGTTACTCCAGCCGTTATCAACACCCGCGGCTTCAGCATTACCAACAGTTTCCATTAGCCATGGAAACTGTTATTAGTAAGTGGTTACTTAAAAATTGACAAGTGTGATTAAGCAGTGAGACGGTGAGAAAGGACAGTCATCCCTGCCCGGCACCGGCCTGATCACACGGCGGAACTGAGGGTGAGCCGAAGGCGCCGGAGGCGAGCGCGGGAAGCAAGGAGACACGGCGTGCTCAAGGCGGAAGACAACCAGATCCTGACCCGGGTGGGCCCGGGGACACTGATGGGCGAACTGCTGCGCCGGTACTGGACGCCGGCCTGCCTGACGGCCGAGATCCCCGAGCCGGGC
>Ga0335073_10004652_pt1 | contig 19193 bp, 12 predicted proteins | sample Lox_Sample_22_FD_207093 | JGI IMG/M metagenome (GOLD analysis project Ga0335073, IMG submission 207093) | Soil microbial communities from Loxahatchee National Wildlife Refuge, Florida, United States - Lox_Sample_2.2 | ecosystem: Environmental > Terrestrial > Soil > Wetlands | place: USA... | reverse complement strand
GTGTGATCCAGCCACCGGTACAGACAGCCGAACTGTTCGTTGACCTCACTGGAAAGCCGGTCCGCCGGCGGAACGGTAAAGCCGAGCGCGCCCAGCGACTGCAGGCCCAGGCTGATCGCCTCGGCAAAACGGTTCCTGTGGGTCAGGCTGCGCACCTGCACTACCGTCGGGTCGGCGCGCTCCAAGGCGGTGGGGCACAGTCCCTCGATCGCGCGGTACTCCTCGTCCATCTCCTCTAGGCGCCCCAGGCTGAACAGCGCGGCGTGGCGGCCGACTTGCACCTCGACGAGCGTAGCCGTCTCACCCGGGTCGACAAGCCGCAGCGCCGCCGTCAGCAGCGCGTTCACCAGGCCGTAGTCCCCGATCAACCTCGCCTGACCCGCGGCACGCCGCAGCAGTCCCACCACCGCACGCCGCTCCGCGGGGTCCTCGACGGCGTCGATTGCCGGCAGGTACTGCCCGGCAGCTACCGCGAACAGCTCCGGCACCCCGGCCAGCCGCCGCGCCATGGCCAGCTGCAGGGTGTGCCGCCGCCGCAACTCCAGCCCACCTAGGACCGCCTCCCGGATCCGGTCGTGGCGGAACCGCACTGCTTGGTGCAGCCCCGGCTCCACCACTAGCAGGCCCTCGTCGACGGCGGGCGCCAGCATCTGTTCCACCATGTCCGCCGGCTCGCCGGTGGCAGTCTGCAGCAGGCTCAGCTCGGCCCGCCCGCCCAGACACGCCATCGCCTCTACCAGCTGCCGCGACCCCGGCAGCATCGCCTGAATCCGCGCCGTCGGCAGCCCGGCCACCTCAGACCGGCCCAGGTGAGCGAGCACGGCCGCCTTGTTCCACCACCACCCATTGGCCGTTGTCGCCAGGACTCTGTCGCGGCGCAGCGCGTTGAGCAACTCCACCGTCTGGTACGGATTGCCGGACGTGTACGGGGCGATTACGTCGGCCAGGCCAGCGGCCGCCGCCGAGTCCGCGTGCAGTATCTCCGCCACCATGGTGACCAGGCTCGCCCCGGGCAGGTTGACGAGCCGCAAATGCTCCACGCCAGACTGGTCACGCCACCTGGACAGCGGCGCTGCCAGCGGGTGAGATGCGTCTACCTCTTCCTCCCGGTAGGCGCCTACCAGGAGCAGGCCCTCCACTGGCTCCTCGCTCAGCACCAGGTCCACGAAGCCGAGCGGGGTGCGCCCGGCCCACTGCAGGTCATCGACGAACACCACCACCGGCCGTTTCGGTGAGGCGACTACCCGCAGCACCGCCATAGCGGCTCGCTGCGCCCGGACTTGCGCGGTCAGCGGATCCCCCGCATCCGGAGGCACTCCCAGCAGCGCCGCGAACTCCGGCACCGTCGCGGCCAGCAGACCCGCGTTCGCCCCGGCCGCCCCCAGGATCCGCCCGCAGACCTCAGCCAGCTCCTCGCCCGGCTCGGCCAGCAACAGCCGGCCCAGTGCGCGGAATGCCTGGTTGACCGCGTCGAACTCCAGGTCCCGCCGGTACGGGTCGAACTTGCCCGCCACGAACCAGCCGTCCCGGCCCGTCACCACCGGCCGCAGCTCATCGGCCAGCGCCGTTTTCCCCACTCCAGGCGCCCCGCTGACCAGCACCCCCCGGCACCGGCCCGCCATTGCCTCCTCGAACGCCGCCGCCAGCGCCGCCATCTCCACCTCGCGGCCCGCCAGCCGCGACGGCGGCAGCAACCGCAGCGGAACATCACGCTCACCGACCCGCAGCGCGCCGGCCGCCGGACGCCCCTGCGCGGCCAGCAACTGCTCCAGGTCGTGCAGCAGCCCGTCGGCGGTCTGGTACCGGTGGTCCGGTTCCTTCTCCAGCAGATGCATGATGATGTCGGACAGGAGCCCCGGCACGGCCGGGTTCACCTGGACCGGCAGCACCGGCACCCGGGCGAGCAGATCGTGGGTGAGCCGCAGCGGGTCCCCGGTCCCGAACGGCGGCCCGCCGGTGGCCAGCTCGTACAGCACCGCGCCCAGCGCGTACAGGTCAGCCCGCTGATCCACCGGCCGGGCGGTCCGCCCGGTGGACTCCGGCGCCAGGTACGCCAGCGTCCCCGTGATCTCGGCCTGGTGGGTGAAGCCGGGGCGGATCTCGGCCAGCGAGGTCGCCAGCGCGAAATCCACCAGGCACGGGATACCGCCGCTGGAGATCACGATGTTGGACGGGGTGATGTCCCGATGCATCACCCCCGCCCGGTGCATCCCCGCCACCGCCCGGGCCATCCTGGTTGCCAGGCTGGTCAGCTCATCCGCCGCCAGCGGTTTGGCCACCCCGGCCAGGCTCGCGCCGCCGGCGTCGGCCAGCACCACCGACCCCGCGCACCGAGGCGCCGGGGCGAGCTGGACGATCCCTTCGACGCCACGCAGCCGCTCCAGCATCGCCGTCTCATGCCGCACCCGGCGGTCCGCGTCCGGCCCCAGCGGCTCCTTGCGGATAACCGTGCATTCAGGGAGGAATAGACGGGTCACCCGCGTGCGGTCGGTCTGGTGCACGATGTCGGCCCGGCCAGGCGGATCCCGGCCCGGCAGCACCCCGCCCGACCCCATCGGCACCTCCACGCACAGCCAGAACCACCTCGTACCGTACTGACCCTAAGTGGCGAAGGCGGCTATTCATAGCACGCGACGCGGCACGAGCCCGCTAGCCGTACCTGGCGCTGGCGGAGGCCATCCCGGAAGCTCCATTAACATCACACGATCGCGTGTGAAGCAACACCAGCACGGCCGCGGACGGCCTTGGACGCCCGGTGCGATGACCTTCTCCCCGCGCCGGTCAGCATCACGACGCGCCGGCCAGGGCGGCCACGCCGAGCGGATGCAGGCTGCCGATCGGCCGGAGGAAGACGCGGGATGCGCCGGCGGCACGGCCGCCGGTCGAGTTTCCAGCCCGGCCGCCGTACCCGTCGCTAGGCGGCCGGACCGAGTTGAACGTGCTGCAGTTGCGCAGTTGCTTCCGAACCATCTCAGCCGCGGGTATGAGACGGCTTGCCTATCGGTTACGTCTGACCGCGATGTTACTGCGGCGGGCCGGCGGTCAGGTGCAGGCTGCTGGTGGTGCGTTGCCCGGACGGGCCCACCCAGGTCACTGAGATGGTGTTGCCGGGGTGGAATCGTGTCATGAGCTTGGCAAAGTCGTCGGGTGAGCCGACCGCCTGCCCGTTCACCGCCGTGATGACTGCTCCGCCGGTCATGCCGGCGGAGGCCGCGGGGCTTCGGCAGATCGTCCCGTCGATCAGGGTGCCGGAGCTGACCGGCGCGATGACCGACGGTGTGGTCAGGTCAGCATTGCTGCTATAGCACCGCTGGGTACTCCCGGAACCGCCGGAGCCGCCGTTCCGCCGCTCCTGCTGTTGCGCCTGGGTTTGCGGGTTGCTGCTGGATCCGGAGCCGATGAAGATTCCCAGGAAGGGCGGGTAGCCGACCGTGATGACGGAGCTGGCGTGACCGGCGGCGATCTGCCGGGCGACCGACAGCGCCGTGTTGATCGGGATCGCGAACCCGGCGGCAGGTCCCTGCTGGTCGCCCGAGTCGTTGCCCGCGGTATCCATGCCGATGACTCCGGCGGAGTTCGCGAGCGGGCCGCCGGAGTCCCCGGGCACGATGTCGGCGTTCGTCTGGATCATTCCGTGCAGTGTCTCGGTGGTGGTCGAGCCTGCCTCGTCGCTCGCGGTGATGGTCGTATTCAGCGCCGTGATATGGCCAGCCGTCACCTTGATGCGGCTCTGGCCCTCGGCGTTGCCCATGGCCACAGCCGCGTCCCCGACCCTGGCTGAAGAGGAGTTGCCGATCGGAACCGTGGCCAGCCCGGACGCGTTCTTCAGCTGAATCAAGGCGATGTCACCGGTCTTGTCGTAGCCGACGACCCTCGCCTGATACGTCTTGCCCGTCGAGATCACGGTCGCGGTGATCCTGGTGGAGTCCTCGATGACGTGGTTGTTCGTCAGCACCAGCCCGTCGGCATTGATCACCATGCCGGTTCCGGCGGCCGCCTCGCTGTTGTACTGGAGCGCAGTGTTAATGATCACCAGGCCCGGCTTGACCTTATTGACCATGTCCTGCTCGCCACGGGCCAGCGGGGCCGCCGAGGCAGGCGGGGCAGGCACCGCGCCGCTTCCCGGCAGGGAACCGCCCGACGCCGGGCTGAAGAACCCCACGACAACGGCTACCGCGAGCCCGGCCGCCAGCACCGCCACCACGGTGTGCGTCAGCCAGCTGCCGCTGCCTCGGCGTCTTTGGGGCGGCCCGTAGCCGATGTCTCCCTGCATCTGAATCACTCTGCCTCGCGTTCGGCCGTTGCCTCGCATGGCAGGCCAAGCCGGTCTTGATAGCTACAGCCGACCACAGCCGAAGCGGTCAGACAGGCGTAGTCCCTACTGGTTTCCGGAGCGGCTATTACGGACCGGCCGAGCCTGCGATGTGCTCCTGTCCGGTGACGTGTTGCCCGACCGGGCCGATTACCTGCCTATCGGCACCGCCGGCATCGTGGACGCACTCGTCCCTATAGGGCGGGTCAATAAACGAAGAGCCGGCATCGACTTTACTGCGGCGGGAGTGTTGCGTGGACTTGTGGTCGGCGCCATGTGAATGGGCCAACCGGTCATCGGCGTTTGCGACGAGTTCCGCATCACCGGCTGAACGGCCCGCCATGCACCGGCATCAGCCTTTCACCAGCTGGCTGTCATGGAAGTTGATCCAGATCGGGAGGAATAAATACCATGACCATCTCCGACCAGATAGACGCCCTGGAAAAGAGAGCGGCGGATCTGAAGGCTTCCTTCGATAAAGGGCGGCAGGAAACTAACGAGCAGGTCAAGGCGCGCCTTAGCCACGCTAAGGCGGATATCGCTGCCCGGCACAGTGCCGCGCAGGAGAAGCCTGGGCAGGCCACCGGCTACGTACAAAGCCAGTGGAAGTCGATGAAAGCCGATGCTGCCGCGAAAATGCAGGCCATGCAGGACCGCGTCGACCGCAAACGTGACGAGCATGACGTCAAGACGGCAGAAAGAGACGCCGAGGCCGCGGAGGAAGACGCAGCCGATGCCCTGGATTACGCCACCTGGGCGGTCGACCAGGCCCAACTGGCTGTCCTTTATGCCATAGATGTCCGCACGTGGGCTGACGAACGAGCGGCAGCATCACCAACGAGATAAGCAGTCAACGGGGCCGGATCGGACCAGCGGCACATGGAGGCGGAAGGGTGACATGGGCGAGTCTCTTAATCACAGCAGAATCGGATCAGCAAGCGGCGATCGGATTCGCGCCCTGTTCAGGCAGATGCTAGGACAGGTCTCGGTTATCGCCGGGTTCTCCGCGTCCGGCCGTGATGACCAGACCAGATCGCGGCGGCCCGCCCCGCCGCCGAAACCCGGGCGACGCGCACGGTCCCGGTCTCGCGGCACTGTCGCGGCAGTAGCGGGCGGCGTCCTGCTCTCGTCTATGCTCGCCGCCTGCGGCGCCAGCGTGAACGCGAACGCCGGCTCGGTCACGTTGAATTTCTATGCTGCACCCGATGTCTCGGGCGCTACCGCGAAGGTAGTAGCCAGGTGCAGCGCGCAAAGTGGCGGGAAGTACACGATCTCCTATCAGGTGCTGCCGCTTGCCTCCGATCAGCAGCGGCAGCAGCTCATCCGCCGGCTCGCCGCGGGTGACCACTCGATCGACGTCATGGGCCTCGACGTCACGTGGGCGCCCGAGTTCGCCGAGGCCGGCTGGATCGTGCCGTGGACGGGCCTCTACAAGCAGCAGGCCGAGGCCGGGACGCTGAAGCCCGCCCTGGCGACGGCGCGCTGGCGCAACCAGCTTGTCGCAGTGCCCGACAACAGCAATACCCAGCTGCTGTGGTACCGGTCCGACCTGGTCAAAACCCCGCCGGTCACCTGGGCTCAGATGATCGACGACTCGATCCAGCTGGCCCGGGAGGGCAAGCCGCATTACATCGAGATGCAGGGCGGGCAGTACGAGGGCGCGACCGTCTGGTTCAACACGATGCTGGCCAGCGCTGGAGGCAGCGTACTGACGCCCAACAGGCAGGGCGTATCGCTTGGCCCGCAGGCGCTGACCGCACTGAGCATGATGAAGCGGTTCGCAACGTCGGACGGTGCCGACCCGTCGCTGGGCGTCCAGCAGGAGAACGAGAACCGCCTCTCGATGGAGGCGGGCACGGCGGCCTTCGAACTGAACTACCCGTTCGTCTATCCGGCGATGAAGGCCGACAACCCGGAGCTGTTCAAGCACTTCAAGTGGGCGCCCTACCCTGAGGTCGTCGCCGGCCAGCCGGCGCACGTGACCATCGGCGGCACCGACCTCGCGGTCAGCGCCTACTCCAGGTATCCCACGCTGGCCTTCCAGGCCGCGCTGTGCCTGCGCGACCGGGCCAGCCAGCTGGAGAGCGCCACGGTCGGCGGCCTCCCCCCGACCCTCGGCAGTCTCTACGGCGATCCGGCGATGTTCGCCGACTACCCGTTCCACGCCGAGATCCTGCATGCGCTCCAGACCGCCAGCGTGCGGCCCGGCACGCCGGACTACCAGGTCCTGTCCATCGACATCTCACACCTCGTCTCGCCGCCGACCAGCATCAATCCGGTCAGCACCGAGCAAGGCATGACCGGAGAGATCCGCGATGCCCTGCAGCAGAAGGGGTTGATCCCGTGAGCCGCCTCGCAGTGTGCAGCGGCCCGGCCGCCAGGAAAGGAAGTGCCCGATGACTACGAGCACCGAGACGGTCGCCGTCGCCGCTCCGGCGCCGGCGCCGGCCAAGCACAGGCACAGGCACAAGAAGCCGCGGCTGTCCGATGGTGCGCGGGCCGAGCGCAGGCTCGGCTTGCTGCTCTGCGCCCCGGCCGTCATCGTCATGATCGGCGTCGCCGCGTACCCCATCTGCTATGCCGTCTATCTGTCCCTGCAGAAGTACAACCTGGCGCTCCCCAGCCAGGTCAAGTTCGTCGGGCTGAGCAACTACGGGGCGGTGCTCAGCTCTCCGTACTGGTGGCAGGCGCTGAAGGTGACGGTGATCATCACCGTCTTCTCGGTGGCCTTGGAGCTGGTGCTCGGCATGGCGCTGGCCGAGCTCATGTTCCGGACGCGGTTCAGCCGCGGCCTCATCCGCACGGTTGCGCTCATCCCGTACGGGATCGTGACCGTCGCCGCCGCGTACGGCTGGCTGTACGCGTGGACCCCGAACGAAGGCTACCTCTCGGCGCTGTTCAACAACAGCGCGCCGCTGACCTCGACGGTCCCGTCGCTGGCCATAATCATCCTGGCCGAGGTGTGGAAGACCACGCCGTTCATGGCGCTGCTGCTGCTCTCCGGGCTCGCCCAGGTGCCACAGAACCTGGAGAAGGCGGCCATGATGGACGGGGCGACCGTCTGGCAGCGCTTTACCCGGATCACCCTGCCGCTGATGAAACCGGCCATCCTGGTCGCATTGCTGTTCAGGGGCGCGGACGCGTTCCGGATCTTCGACAACATCTTCGTCCTGACCGGCGGCGGCCACAACACCTACTCGGTCTCGATTCTTGGCTACGACAACCTGTTCAGCGCACTGAACCTGGGCATCGGGTCGGCCATCTCGGTCCTGATCTTCATCTGCGTGGCGATCATGGCGGCCGCGTTCATCTGGGGCTTCGGCGCCAAGGCCCCCGGCTCGGACTTGGCGAAGTGAGGCACTGATGGATATCGCTATCAAGCAGAAGCTCGGCTGGGGTACGGCGAACACCGTCGCCGTAGTGATCGTGGCGATCCCGCTCCTGTGGATCGTGTCGCTGTCCTTCAAGACGCCGGGAGCGATCACCGACCCCAGCTTCTGGCCAGCGCACTGGACCTGGGGAAACTACAGCGGAATCCTGACCAGCTCCACATTCGTCCGGCCGCTGCTCAACTCGATCGGGATCGGCCTGATCGCCACGCTCGTCGCCGTGGTGTTCGCCTCCATGGCCGCCTATGCGGTCGCCCGGCTAGCCTTCCCCGGCAAGCGCCTGCTCGTCGCGGGGGCGCTTCTGATCTCGCTATTCCCGCAGATCTCACTGGTCACACCGCTGTACAGCATCGAGCGGGCACTGAGGCTGTTCAACACGTGGCCCGGGCTGATCATCCCGTACATCGCATTCGGCCTGCCGATGGCCGTCTATATCCTGGCAGCCTTCTTCCAGCAGATCCCGTGGCAGCTGGAAAAAGCGGCGAAGATCGATGGCGCCACGCCGTGGCAGGCGTTCATGCAGGTCATCGCCCCGCTGGCGGCACCGGGCATGTTCACCAGCGCCATCTTGGTGTTCATGTTCTGCTGGAACGAGTTCCTGTTCGCAATCTCGCTCACCTCGACGACCAGCGCGCGGACGGCGCCGGCCGCGCTGGCCTTCTTCAGCGGCAGTTCGCAGTTCACGACGCCGACCGGGCCCATTGCCGCCGCGGCCGTCGTCATCACCATTCCGATCATCATCTTCGTGTCGGTCTTCCAGCGCAGGATAGTCAGCGGGCTGACATCCGGCGCGGTCAAAGGCTAGCGCGGACATTAAGGAGAGACCAGTGGCTGACATCGTTCTGGATCAGATCACCAAGCGGTACCCGGACGGGACGCTGGCGGTCAACAAGCTGAGCCTCGACATCGCCGACGGGGAGTTCATCATCCTGGTCGGACCGTCCGGCTGCGGCAAGTCGACGACGCTCAACATGCTCGCGGGCCTGGAGGACATCTCCGAGGGCGAGCTGCGGATCGGCGACAAAGTCGTCAACGACGAGACGCCGAAAGACCGCGACATCGCCATGGTCTTCCAGAGCTATGCGCTGTACCCGCACATGACGGTCCGGGCGAACATGGGCTTCGCGCTCAAGCTGGCCAAGGCCCCCAAGGCCGTCATCAGCCAGAAGGTCAACGAGGCCGCCCAGAGCCTCGGCCTGACCGACTTGCTCGACCGCAAGCCGGCCAACCTGTCCGGCGGCCAGCAGCAGCGGGTGGCGATGGGCCGGGCGATCGTCCGCGACCCGGCCGTGTTCCTGATGGACGAGCCGCTGTCCAACCTGGACGCGAAACTGCGGGTGCAGATGCGCCTCGAGGTGTCCAAGCTTCAGAAGAAACTGGGCACCACGATGGTCTACGTGACGCACGACCAGACCGAGGCGATGACGCTCGGCGACCGGGTAGCGGTCCTTCGCGGTGGCGTGCTCCAGCAGGCCGCACCGCCGCAGGAACTCTACGACCGGCCCGTGAACCTGTTCGTGGCGGGCTTCATCGGCTCCCCCTCGATGAACTTCATGTCGGGCACCCTCGAAGCTGGCCGCCTGCGCACGCCGCTCGGGGACATGCCCGTCTCCGGTCCGTTGCGGCAGGAACTGTCGACGGCCAGCCGTGACGTCATCGTGGGCATCCGGCCGGAGAACTTCCAGGATCCTTCGCTCGTTTCCGCCGATGTCCGGCCGCACGGGATCACGTTCCAGGCCACCATCGATGTCCTTGAATCGCTGGGCGCGGAGAAGTACGTCTACTTCAGCAGGGACCTCGGGAAGACCAGGTACGTGACTGAGCTCGAGGAACTCGCCAAGGATGCCGGGCGGGCGGACTCCGGAGCCACCAGCGAGACGGTGGTCGCCCGGCTCGACCCCGCCACGCGGATCAGCGAGGGCGACAACGCGCAGCTGTGGGCCGACGCGCGGTCGCTGCACGTTTTCGACCCGGCCACCGGCCGCAACCTCAGCCTGGCCCACCCCGACACCCAGGCCGGGGCGTCCGGAAAGTCCGACACAAGCCCTCCCGGGCACGGCGCCACCACGCCATCCCAGGCCCAGCCGACCAGTCGCTAACGCCCAGCGCAGGGCATGGAGGCCGCCTTCGCCCCGGAGCCAGCGCCTGCACGTAGCCCAGCGCGGCCTCCACGCTGCGCCTCTGCGCCAGGATCTGGCCCAGGACCGCCAGCTGCGCAGACCCAATCGTCGCCCTGACCTAGGAGTAGTCTTGGCGCATGCGAGGGTCCGGGCATTCGGGCGGCGGCTCGCACGGAGGTGCGACAGCCGCCGGGGCGATCCGGAATCGGGGCGGCATAGCGCTGCGGATGGTCCTCGCCACTGTGGCCCTCGCGCTCGTCGTCGGCGCCGTGTTTGCCACCCTTCTGCTCACCATCGAGGATGCATGAAACGCTGAGCGCAGCGCGCTGCATTCGCAGGACGTGCTGATCGCCGCCAATGGGCTCGAACTGCAGGTGCTTGACCTGGAGACGGAGCAGCGCGGCTCCATCCTCACGCGCCAGATGGAGTTTCTCGTGCCATGGCAGCAAGCGGTGGCGACGCTCCCGCAGGAAGGGCTGGCGCTGCTCAAACTCGTCACGGGCGACTCGGCGCAGGAGGCGCGGGTGCGCGAGATCGTCACTGCCGCACGCTCGTACATCGACGACTACTCGGTGCCACTCGTCAACGCGGCGGCGCGGGATGATCCTTCGGCGAGGACCATCGCGGCGACAGCCGAGGGCGAGGCCCGGGTCGACGCCATCCGCGCCGATTTTGCGCAGCTGTTCGACGCCGAGCGCCGCACCTCCACTGCGACCGCTCGCGCAAGTACCGAGGCCGCGCAAGACGTAGAGGATCCGGATGTCGAGAGCGCCAAGAGGCACGAGGTGCAACCGGCGGACTTCGTCGGCTACTTCTCGACCGCGTACACGGGCATCCTGACATGGCAACACTGGGTCTCCTACCTGTACCCGCCCACCCAGACGGAGCTGCTCAGCCTCAAGCCGGACGAGTACACGCACTACGAGGTGCTGCAAGCGCAAGGAACCGCGCGCTCGCTGTCAGCGGCCAGCAACTTCCTCGATGCACACGCGAGCCCGCAGTCCGTGCAGTTCGCCGCCGTGGCGGCCGACGCGGATGCGACGGCGAGTCCCGACCGAGCTACCGAGCTGTACAAGCAAGCGGCGGCGATCCGGCAGGGTACCTACGAGTTCATTCCGTACGCGTACGGCGCCCTCGTCTATGCGATCCGCCCGGGCATCAAGGGCGTCCACCTGTGGACCGGGTACTTCACGATTTCATTCAAGGGCGTCAGCGTCGGCTGATAAGCCCTTGAACCGAACTGGGCGACGTGGGGTGTGCCTACGGGGGCCACGCTCAGCGACCCTGTCAGGCGGCAGGCCGGTCATCGAGCGCACCGACCAGCTCACGGCGCCCGCAGACGCCCAGTTTCTCGTAGACGCGCTGGAGGCGGCTTTCAACGGTGCGGACCGACAGGTGCATGTCGGCGGCGATCTGCCTGCTGGAGCGGCCCGCGGCGGCCTGCCGGGCGGCGTCGAGCTCGGCGGGCGTCAGGAAAACGCGCGCCGTGATCGCCTGCACGGCCGGCGTGACCGCCCCCTCGCAGCGGGCCAGCAGCCGCCCCGCCTTCTGCTCTGCGGCGGCGGCGTCCCGGGCCCGGCCGGCGCGGCGGAGGAGGACGGCGGCTTCAGCCCGCCCTTCGGCGGCATAGAGGTTCGCACCGAGGATCTCAAAGGAATCGGACACCTTTTCGAGGGCTTCGCTGTCTCGGGCGACGATCGCATTCGCGTAGGCGGCTCGGGCAGCCACGAGATCGCCGTCGACTTCACCGGCCAGAGCGGCCAGGCGGGTGGCCACATGGCGGGCTCGGCCGAGCCGGGCCAGGCCGTGCAGCGCACTTGCCGCGCCGATCAGGTCACCGATCTGCTCGCCGAGACTGGCCGCCGCTTCGAGCTGGTCACAGGCGCACGGCAGGTCGCCGACGGCTACCGCTGACCAGGCCCGGGCCTGGAGCAGGTCGGTCTCGTTGAGGAGATCGGCGGGGAGATCGAGGGCATCGAGCGCTGCCAGCGTCTCGGCCGCCCGGCCGGCCTGCCTGGTGAGCGCCAGTGCCTGCACGGCGGCGCTATAGGGCCATCGGGAGCGGACTGGCCGACCGAGCTGCTGGAAGAGGGTGTACGACTCAGTGGCCCGGCGAAAGGCGCTCGCCACGCGGCCTTGTTGAAGGTGTACGACGGCGAGCCAGTCGGCGACGTAGCTTCTGACCTCGGCGGCCGGCTGATCGACGACCAGGCTCCAGGCACGGGTGAGAAGCCCTTCGGCTTCGCTGAGACGGCCCGCGTGCACCAGCGCATAGACGGCGGCTCCGTAGGGAGCCCACTCATCCCACGGCTGGTCGGCCGTCGGCATCGCCGGTGTTCCGAGGATAGGACTCAGCAGCTCCATGGCGTCGTCAAGGCGACCGAGCCGGACCAGCCCGTGGGATACCGTCAAGTGCACGGCAGTGAGCGGTCCTGAGCCCGGGCCCCGGAGCAAGGCCGGTCCGGCCTCCACCGCAGCCTGCGGCCCCCGGCTCGAGCCTATGACGAAAAAGCGCCGGGAAAGCAGCCTGTCGCGCCAGAACGGATCGGCGATGGCATCGGCCGCGTCGTCGAGCAGCCGCAGGTCGGCTTCGCGGCCCCGAAGGAAATAGGCGTTGTCAAAGCGAATCAGGGCGACCCGGGCCCGCTCCGCGTCGCTGGCCGCGTCCGCGGCCAGTACCGCAAGCTCACGCTCGGCCTGGCCGGCCCGGCCCAGGAAGTGGGCGGCCTCAGCGGCCGTGAACCGCGCGTCGAACCCGCCGCCTTCGGCCATGGCCGCCCGGGCCAGCCGCTCGGCAAGGGAATGGTCGTGGCGAGCCCGCGCGGCGAGCGCCCCCGCCTCCAGGAGCTCGGCGCTGCCGCCACCGCCGGTAAGGCGCAGTGACGCCCGCAGCAGGGTGTCCTCCCGCCGCCTGGCGCCGGCCGCCTCGACCGCGTCGGCCAGCGACCGGGCGAGGGCCCGCTCGCGAAGCGGGGTGATCCCCTCCCGGACCACATCCCCGTAGACGGGATGGGCGAGCCGCACCCCGACGCGGCGACGGTCCATACGGCTGGCGATCAGGCCCTTGCGCTCGAGTGCCGCTACCGCCGCGGGATCGGCCAGCCGGTCCAGGCGGGCCGGGCCGAGCGGCTCGCACAGGGCCAGCAGCTCCAGCACGGTCCGTTCGGCCTCAGATAGGTGACCCAGGCGCAGCGCTACCAGCTCGGCCAGCCGCGGCGTGGGCCGCAGCCCGCCGACCCGAAGGCGCCAGATGCCGCCCTGCTCGGCCAGCGCGCCGGTCTCCACCGCGCCGGTCACCAGTTCCCGCAGGTAAAGCGGATTGCCGCGGCTACGATCGGCGAGCTGGAGCACCGACGCTGCGTCCACCGGGCCGCCCAGCACGGTGACCAGCAGCTCCTCGATCGCCTCATCGGCGAGGGTACCTACCTCGATGCGCTCGGCCGGGCCGTCCTTCCACAGGGCCACCACCGGGTCGGGCACTGGCTCGCCCGTCCGCACGGTAAGCAGGACCGTGGCGGCCCGGGTCAGGGCCAGGTGATGCACCAGCGTGGCCGATCCGTCGTCGAGCAGGTGTGCGTCGTCGACGAAAACCACCAGCGGGCGCCCGCCTGCCCTTCCCGTCATGGCGTGGGCGTAATGCCGCAGCAGCTGACCGTGGCCGTACCGGGGAAGGCGGTCACCATCCGGGTCGGGCGGCAGAATCGGCGCCAGCGTCCCGAACGGCAGACCCCGCGACGAATTGGTGGCGGTCGTGCGCGCCACCGACATCTCCCGATCCCGGGCCAGCTGCAGGCACGTCGTGGCGAGGGCAGTCTTCCCTGCTCCGGCCGGGCCGGTGATCACCGCCCCCCGTCGGCCAACCAGCGCGGCCGTCAGCCGGGAGAGCTCTTCGCCCCGGCCGGCCAGCGGCCACCCGGTGTCAGGCATCCCTTTCCATCCCCTTTCCATCCGTCACGCGCGGTCTCCGGACAGCGCCGCCGGCCGCTCGGATGTGTTCCGCCAGTTATACGCAAGTCCACCTCGCCGGCGCGCGCGAAGGCAAGGCGATGACGGCTGTGGCGTCATAGCACGGCGCTATCACCGGAGTCCACGACCGCCGGCCGAAGCCGGCCGCCATTACCGGCACCGCCGGCGGCACTGGCCTCAGCCGCCGTCAGTAATCCCCGTCCCGGAAAGCAGTAGGGACTACTGACGGCTGATCGCATCCGCTGTGGCCGACTATCTATATGGTCAGGCCCTGCATCCGGAGCCCTGGAGCCGCGCGGCTCCTGAGCGGGCACGCCGGGCCCCCGGCTTCCCTGGCCTGGCCGGCCACGGAAATCCGCCGTCACCACCTGCATGCCGGGACCCGGCTGTCCCGGCAGCTTCCCCGAACCGCCCAGCTAGGAGCGAGGTAGGTACGTCATGACCATGCCAGTCACGCATAGCGACAGGCCCTCGTCCCAGAGCGTCGGCGCCGCCCAACTGTGGTCCGGCGGCATCGCGACCGCCGTCGTGGCCGGGCTCGTGGCGCTGCTCGGCATCCTCGCTTTCCGGTGGCTCTTCCACGTCCCGATCCTCGCCCCGGCGACCGCCGGCGCATATGGCGACGTAGACACCACGGTCATGGTCCTTGCCTCCGCTGGCGTGGCTCTGATCGCGACGGCGCTCCTGCACGTACTGCTGCTCACCACGCCGCGGCCACTGAGCTTCTTCGGGTGGATCATCGGCCTGGCCACGCTGGTTGCCGTCGTGTTCCCGTTCAGCACCACTGCCCCGCTGTCGCAGAAGTTCGCCACGGCGACGGTGAACCTGTTCATCGGTATCGCCATTGGCTCACTGCTCACCGCGGTTGGTGCGCGGTCCATCGGATCTGGTTGAGGCTCGTGAGGCCAGCTGCAGTGGGCACGCCGGCTCGGGGGGCGCGCCTGACGGCCGGTCGCCATGGGAGGGGCGGGGAAGGGGCCCTCGTGACGCACCCGGGTGACCCCGGACCAATCGGTCTATTGCTCTCATGTCTTGGTCAGCGCCTCCGCCTCCGGTTGTACTTGGCCTGGCAGACGACCGATTCCAGAGGCGGCAATGGCCATAACCAGTCCCGGTGAGACGGCCGACGATAACTCGGCCGCCCGGCACAGCCGACCCGCCCGCGTCCGGGCGGCGGCTGCGGCGCATGGCGTCCCGCTGGCCACGATCATCGTCTCTGTCGCGGTGGTGGCCCTCACGTTCCTCGCCGGCCAGCTCATCTACCGGCTGCGCGACATCGTCCTCCTCATGGTGATCGCCGGGTTCATCGCCCTGCTGCTGAATCCCCTGGTGCTGTACCTGCAGCGCTGGCGGATCCGGCGGCGCGGCCTCGCGGTGACCGTGGTGACCGTGTGGGCGGCACTGGTCTTCTTCGGACTGGTTGCGGCGTTCGGCTATCCGCTGGTGAACGGGCTGACCCATTTTTCTCACCAGTTGCCTTCGTACGTAAGCTCGGCCGAGCACGGCAGCGGCTGGATCGGCCAGGTTCTACGCCGCTTTCACCTGCAGGCCTGGGTGACCCGGAACGCGCCGAAGCTGCAGACCCTCGGGGGCAGCCTGGCCAGGCCCGCGCTGACCTTCGGCAAGGGCGCGGTGTCGCTGCTGGCCGAGCTGGGCACGATCGTGGCGCTGGTGGTGCTGTTCCTGCTCGAGGGCCCCAAGATGCGGACGGCGGTGCTCGGCCTGCTGCCGCCCGAGCGATCGCAGCGGTACACGCGGGTGGCCGCCGAAATCAACCGATCGGTGACCGGTTATGCGTTCGGCAACCTCCTGACCTCGCTCATCGCCGGCGTCGTGGTGTTCAGCACGCTCGCTGCCCTCGGGGTCCCGTTCCCGCTCCTGTGGGCGCTGTGGGTAGCCCTCGTGGACTTCCTGCCCATGATCGGCGGAGCGCTCGCGGGCATTCCGACCGTCCTTTTCGCTCTCGGACATTCCTTCACCGCCGGCCTGGTCACGCTGATCGTGTTCCTGACCTACACGCAGATAGAGAACCACATCCTTAATCCCGTGGTCATGAGCCGGACGACTAAGGTGAACCCGCTGCTGGTCCTGGTGTCTATCCTGGTCGGGACGTCGATCGGCCAATGGCTCGGCGGCACCTTCGGGGCCTTCGTGGCTGCGCTCGTCTCGATCCCGCTGGCTGGAGCGCTGCAGATAACCGTCCGGGAGCTGCGGCGGGCCACCGCATGACGAGAAATCCCGGACAGTGCGGCTCCAGCCCGAAGGTGCCCGGCCGGGCGTGACTGGCGCTTGGCGACCTTCGGGCGACTTCCTGGGACGAAACGGGCAATTGGTCTCATGTGCTGGACAATGCCCCGGCTTCGGCTGCTCTTGGTGCGACAAACGACGCGATCAGCCGGAGAGCCGCTGAAATGGCTTGCCGGCAGGTTCTCCGCACGATGACGGACGCCAGCGGCTATAACGTACCTGTGGCCGAGAGACCAGAATTCCTGCTACCTGCAATGCGCCCGGCCGCCTTCCTGCGCGACCCTAGAGGCGTGCCGCTCAAGTGTCTGATAGTCGACGACAACGCGTCCTTTCTCGAAGCCGCCGCCGACCTCCTCAAGCGGGAGGGGGTGACGGTAGTGGGCGTCGCGTCGGACACCGCTGATGCGCTCCGGAAGACCAAGGAACTGCGCCCGGACGTGGTTCTCGTCGACATCATGCTAGGTCACGAGAGCGGCATTGATCTCGCGCACCGGCTGGCCGAGGCCAACTCGGGCGGCCCCGTCATCATCTTGGTCTCTACGCATGCGGAAGCGGATTTCGCGGATCTTATCCAGGAGGCGCCGGTGGCCGGGTTCGTGCCCAAGTCGGAACTGTCGGCGGGCGCAGTCAGGCGGCTCGCCGAGGCCTGATCGCCGGAAGTTCGCCGCTTACCAGGACTCGTGAAACCTCCCCAGCGTTGTCACCTTCAGCGGCCGGGCCGCCCTGGAAGGATCGCGGTTATCGAAGAACTGCTACTGCTGATAGCGCCTGGTTGGCAGCGTGGCGGCCGGCCTGTAGCGTCGGTAACGTCGACGTCTGGGGATGGCATGCAGCCTGATCGCCGGTTTGGGTTCGGGTCCGCCGCATGCCGTGACTCGCTCGTCCTGCCGGTCGGCTGAGATGGACGCTTCGGCGTGGTCGGCGCAACTGCTCGCGGAATTCATCGCGGCCGTCTCGGCCGCCAGTACCGGCGAAGCGGCCGCCCGGGCGGCGATCGAGCACGCGGCCGGGGCGCTGGACGCGGATGTGGCCGCGATCGTGTGCGGCGGCGAACTCGTTGAGGCGGTCGGCTACCCGCCTGGCGGCGCGTCCGTCGCCGAACTCGCAGGGGTGCGGCCCGGCATCGCTGATGCCCGGCTCCAGGTGCCCGGGGCCGGCTCCTGCGCGGCCGCGGCGGCCACCCTCGAGTATCCCCCCGGCGCCACCCTCGTGCTCGCCCGATCAGGGCCGGGCGGCCTGTCACGCGAGGAAACCGGCCTGCTACGGGAAATGGCCCGGGTCGCGGCGATGACGATGCGGATGCTGCACGTCCTGGACAACGAGCGCTCCGCACGCGAGGAGGCCGGCCGGCTGGCACGCCAGCAGGCGGCGTTGCGCCGGGTGGCAACCCTGGCAGCCAGTGCGGCCCCTCCGGAGGAGATGTTTTCCGCGGTGGCCGACGAGGTGGCGCGACTGTCGGAGGCAGACACCGCAATCGTGGCCCGGTATGAGACCGACGGCTCCGTGACGGTCGTAGGGGGCTGGGGCGATCGCGGGGGGCACCTGACAGTCGGGAGCCAGCTGACGGTAGAGGGCGAGGGCGCCGCCGTCTCGGTATTCCGGACGGGGCGGTCGGCGCGAGCCGTCCGGTTCGCCGGCCCGCCCGGGTCGGTCGCTGACGCCTTCCGGCGCGCCGGGGTGCAGGCCGGCTACGGGAGCCCCGTCCTCGTCGAGGGGCGGCTGTGGGGCGTGGTGATCGCAGCGTGCGCGGGCCCCGAACCGCTGCCGCACGCAGCCGAGCACCGTATCCCGGCCTTCACCGAACTCGTCGCCACGGCGATCGCCAACGCCGAAGCGCGCGAGGAACTGCGCCGTGCCGCCGACGAGCAGGCCGCTCTCCGGCGGGTCGCGACGCTCGTAGCTCGCGGAGTGCCGCCGACTGCGGTGTTTGCGGCCGTCGCCGAGGAGGTAGGCCGCCTCTTTCCTGCCGACTCCACGGCTGTGGCCCGGTACGACCCGGACGGCACCGTGACGGTCGGCTCGTGGAGCCGGACCGGCGAGCCAACTGCCCCTGGCACCCGCATGCCACGCGGCGGTCGGAATGTGACGACGCTCGTGTTCGACACCGGCCGGCCGGCCCGGATCGACCGGTATGCGGCTGCCGACTTCAGCAGTGTGACGGCCAGTGCGCGCCGCGGCGGCATGCGATCGGCCATCGGCGCGCCGATCATCGTCGCGGGCCGCCTTTGGGGGGCGATGGTGCTGGGAAGCCCGCGCGAGGCAGGACTCGCCCCGGGCCTGGAGGAGCGCCTGGCGGCTTTCGCCGAACTGGCCGCGACCGCGATCGCCAACGCCGAAGCGCGCGAGGAACTGCGCCGTGTCGCCGAGGAGCAGGCCGCGCTGCGGCGGGTGGCGACGCTGGTGGCCCGCTCGACGCCGCCACAGAAGCTGTTCTCTGCCGTCACCGAGGAGGTAGGGCTGCTGCTCTCGGTCGACGTCGCGACCCTGGCGCGCTTCGGCACGGCTACGGAGACGCCGGTGGCCGCCTGGAGCAAGACCGGCACGGTCGGCGAGCTCGGAAACCCGTCGCGGCTGGGTGGCAACAACGTTGCCACGCTGGTGTTCAAGACGGGCCGCCCGGCGCGGATGGACCACCAGCCCGAGGCGACGGGAGAGGTCGCGGCGGCCGCCCGCGAGTGGGGCCTGCGTTCGCGCGTCGGCGTGCCGGTCACCGTCCAGGGCAGGCTGTGGGGCGTCATGTACGCGGCGTCCATCAGCAACCAGCCGCTGCCAGCGGATACCGAGGCCCGACTGGCCAACTTTACCGAACTGCTCGCTACCGCGATCGGCAACGCGCAGGCACGCCAGGAATTGGGGGCGATGGCCGATGAGCAGGCCGCGCTGCGGCGGGTGGCGACGCTGGTCGCCCGCGCGGCGCCGCCGGGAGAGGTCTTCACTACGGTCGCCGCGGAGGTCCATGGGCTGCTGGATAACGACTTTACGGTCATGAGCCGGTACGACCTGGACGGCAAGGTGACCATTGTCGGCGCAATGGCCTCGATCGACGTCCCCCCTCTTCGTGACGGTTATCAGGGCCGCCTCGGCGGGCGGAACGTGACGACGCTGGTGTTCCGGACCGGTCGGCCGGCGCGGATCGACGACCTAGGCCAGGAGGCTGGA
>Ga0335073_10004650_pt1 | contig 19201 bp, 17 predicted proteins | sample Lox_Sample_22_FD_207093 | JGI IMG/M metagenome (GOLD analysis project Ga0335073, IMG submission 207093) | Soil microbial communities from Loxahatchee National Wildlife Refuge, Florida, United States - Lox_Sample_2.2 | ecosystem: Environmental > Terrestrial > Soil > Wetlands | place: USA... | reverse complement strand
GCTGGCGCTCGTGTGGCGCCGGACTCGCGCGAGTTGGCCGATACAGCCGCAGCTATGCGCCGCGGACAAGTGCGGAAAAGCTTCAGCGACCCGAATACAGTGCTGGTTGCGGTGGCAACGAATGCAGCCCTGAGCCGCCTGGAGGCGCAGCGACTAGCAAGCCTGGCAGCGACCGGCGTGGCGCGCGTGATCTCGCCAGTCCACACAAGTTTCGATGGCGATGTGGTGTTCGCCTTATCCGTGGGCAAAGCCCTAGCGGATATACACTCACTAGGGGCCGCAGCATCCGAGGCAGTCGCGCGTGCGATTGTGCGAGGGGTGACGGAGGCACACGGCGTGGGCAACGTGCCAGGCTTGCGGAATTGGGCTTGACGGCTCGATTTGACGCTTGGAACCGAGAAAGCCGCGCGAACTTGCACCTATATTGCACCCGCACATTGATAAGGCATCGAATCCTCAACACTTCCGCTAACTGCTGACGGTTTACAAAACCGTCGGCATCGTTTAGATAGTGCGGCGCCTGGAACGCAACGTTATACACGCCATCTGGGCCTTCCCTCGCGCCTTGAGACGGGGAACAGCAAAGTGAAACCGCCAAAGGCGAGGACACATAACTTATTAAAATCCGACGGCACTGAGAGCCAGCTTTGGTGCCCGAAGAAACCCTCGTGGTATTTTTGACTCCTAATTGCCTCTCAACCGGTTAGAAGGCGTGAAGCAAGATGCAGGCCGCTTGTACGACGGCAAGCTGGACCTGGAGCTTCGGTCAACTAAGCCCGCCGAATCAGCCTCCTCACCTTCCCCTGTGACATTCGGCGTCGCCGCAAGTGACCGCCCTCACTGCGCTTAGGCCCGCACGCGCTCATTATGTTGGCGAGGAGAAAAGTGTCCCCACATCATGGGTCTAATGACGCTTTGAAGCACTATGAGACGCGTTCTCATTCTTGGTGCTGCCGGCAGAGACTTTCACAACTTCAACCTCATCTTTCGCAATAAGCCTGAATTCGACGTCGTCGCCTTTACCGCCAACCAAATCCCCGACATCGCAGGCCGTCATTATCCCCCCATACTTGCGGGCAGCCTCTATCCGCAGGGCATACCGATCGTGGAAGAAAGCCGCATGGAAGAGATCATCTGCGACGAGCAGGTCGATGTCGTCGTGTTTTCCTACAGCGACGTGAAGCACGAGACGGTGATGCACCTCGCCTCGCGCGCCGTGGCTGCGGGGGCGGACTTCTGGCTGCTGGGCGCCGCACACACGCAGTTGCAGGCCGCGATCCCCGTGATCTCGGTGTGCGCCGTCCGGACTGGCTGCGGCAAGAGCCCGGTGTCGCGACGCATCGCCGCCGAGCTGAGAAACATGGGAAGGTGTCCAGTGGTAATTCGCCACCCGATGCCCTACGGAGACCTGGCCGCGCAGCGCTGCGAGCGTTTCGCCACCATGGCCGACCTGGACCGCTACGAGTGCACCATCGAAGAGCGCGAGGAATACGAGCCGCACATCAGCCAAGGCACCACGGTCTACGCAGGCGTGGACTACTACGACATCATGAAAGCGGCCGAGCAGGACGGTGATGTCATCCTGTGGGACGGCGGCAACAACGACACTTCGTTCTACCGGCCCGACCTCGACATCGTCGTACTCGATCCGCATCGCGCGGGACATGAACTCGCCTACTACCCCGGCGAGGTGAATTTTCGCACCGCTCACGTGCTCATCATCAATAAGGTAGACACCGCCAGCCCAGAGTCCATCGCCATCGTTCGCCGGAACATCGCGCAATACAACCCGACAGCGCAGGTGATCGAGACCGCCTGCCGTGTGACGGTTGACAATCCTGAGAGCATCGCCGGCAAGCGTGTGTTGGTGATTGAGGACGGGCCGACGCTGACCCATGGCGAGATGCCCTTCGGCGCAGGAGTGGTCGCGGCGAAGCAGTACCACGCGGCTGAGTTGATCGACCCGCGGCCGTATGCCGTGGGCTCAATCAAGACGACCTTCGAGAAGTTTCCCCATCTCGGCCACGTGCTGCCGGCAATGGGCTATAGCGAGACGCAGCGGCATGAACTGAAAGAGACCATCCGCCGCGTTCCCTGCGACATGGTGCTGGTCGCGACGCCCATCGATCTCACCCGGGCGATCCATCTCTATAAGCACGCCATTCGCGTCCGCTATGAGATTGAAGAGGTGGGCGAGCCCGCAATCACGCAGCTCATCGAGCGCTTCACCCGGCAGCACGAGCGCGTTCCGGCGCTCGCAGGGAGGTAGCTATGCGCAGCAAAGACTTCGTTTCGTTGCGCGATTTTTCGCCGGCGGAGATTCGGCAATCTCTGGATCTCGCTTGTCGCATGAAGGCGGATCCTGCGGCCTATTCGCAGGCGCTGAAGGGCAAGACGCTGGCGATGATCTTCGAGAAGCCGTCGCTGCGCACGCGTGTCACCTTCGATGTCGGCATGGAGGAGCTCGGCGGGCATGCAGTGTATCTGTCACCGGCCGAGATCAGCCTGGGCAAGCGCGAGTCGGTATATGACATCGCGAAGAACCTCGAGCGCATGGTGCACGGCATCATGATTCGCACCTTCGCGCACGAGATCGTCGAGCAGATGGCGCAGCACGCGCGCGTGCCGGTCATCAATGGGCTGACGGACTTCAGCCATCCCTGCCAGGCCATGGCCGACTACCTGACGATGCTGGAGGTGAAAGGCCGCATCACCGGACTGAAGGTCACCTACGTCGGCGACGGCAACAACGTGGCGCATTCCCTGATGTTTGCCGGGGCGCAGTTGGGCGCACATGTGTGGATTGCGACTCCGCCGGGCTTCGAGCCGAGCCTGGATGCGACGGCGTGGGCGCGGCTCTGTTGCAGCGAAACCGGCGGCAGCGTCACGCTGACGCACGATCCGGAGTTCGCTGTCTCCCAGGCCGACGTGGTCTACACCGACGTGTGGGCCAGCATGGGGCAGGAAGCTGAAGCGCAAGCGCGCGCCAGGGTCTTCCGGCCATATCAAGTGAATACCTGCCTGTTTAGCTGCGCCAAGGAGGACGCCATCTTCCTGCATTGCCTGCCGGCGCACCGCGGCGACGAGGTGACCGACGAAGTCATCGATTCGCCGCGCTCGTTTGTCTTCCAGCAGGCAGAGAACCGGCTGCACGCGCAGAAGGCGATCCTGCTGGAGCTGATGGCGGGGAAGGCCGGCGAAGGAGAGCAGGTCGTGGAGGCAGTGCTGGAGGTGGCGCGGTAAGGCAATTTCAGGTGACCGGTGGAAGGGCACGGCTTCAGCCGTGCCGAAAAGTCGCGCTAGCAAATGGGCTTCAGCCCTGGTCCAGCGTGGCTAAAGCCAACTTCGCTAGCCCTGCGATTTCGCCGGGCTGAAGCCCGGCGCTTCCACCGTTACGCTCAGGTCGGCGCGGCTAAAGCCGCGTGCCTGCGAAGCCGAGACGTCTATGTGGCAAACCGCGTTAGTTGCGATTGGCGGTAACGCCCTGATCCGGGCGGGCGAGAAGGGCACCATCGCCGAGCAACTGGCCAACACACGTCGCACTGCCGTCTCGGTCCGTGCGCTCATCGAGCTTGGCTACGGGCTGGTGATCACCCATGGCAACGGCCCGCAGGTAGGCGCGCAACTGCTGCGCTCCGAACGCGCCTCCGACGTCGCTTACAGCCAGACGCTCGACGTTTGCGGCGCAGCCAGTCAGGGCGAAATCGGCTATTTGCTGGCACAATCGCTGCACAATGAGCTCTCGGCTGCCGGGCTCGGTGTCCCAGTGGTCTGCGTCATCACGCAGACAGTGGTATCGGCCGACGATCCCGCGATGAAGCATCCCTCGAAGCCCATTGGCCCGTTCTACTCGCGTGCCGATGCGGAAGAGAAAAGGCGCACGCTGGGCTGGCACATCGTCGAGGACGCCGCTCGCGGCTATCGCCGCGTCGTCCCCTCTCCCGAGCCGCTGGAAATTGTGGAGTTCGAACTCATACGCGAACTCGTGGAGCGCGGGGCCCTGGTGGTTTCCACCGGCGGCGGCGGCATTCCGGTGGTGCGCGAAGGCGGCGCTTTGCGCGGGGTGGAAGCGGTGATCGACAAGGACCGGGCTTCGGCAGTGCTGGCCGCTCACCTTGGCGTGGACCTGTTCGCCATCTGCACCGACACCGACTGTGTGTACCTGAATTACAAGACGCCCGCTCAGGCGCCGCTGCATCATGTCACGGCCTCAGAGTTGGAGGCGCATCATCGCGCCGGACACTTTCCCGCCGGCAACATGGGCCCGAAGGTCGAATCGGTGCTGAACTTCCTGCGGGAAGGTGGCAAAGAAGCGGTGATCACATCGTTCGCGCTGCTGCCCGATGCAGTAAAGGGGATCGCCGGAACGCACATCGTGCCCGATCCTCTCCCGGTCGGAGACTACGAAAAAGTTGAGGTGTTCACATGCCGATAGAAGCGCTGGAATCCCGCAGCGTGCAACCGGACAATGGCACGCCGCCGCTGCCTCTGCGGCACGTGGTGGAGTCGCAACAGTTCACCGTCCCGCTGCTGATGGAGTTGTTCGCCCGCACCCGGCAGATGGAGCGCATCGTCGCGCGCGGCGGCACGCTGGATTATCAGGGGCGCATTCTCGCCAGCCTTTTTTACGAGCCTTCGACGCGCACCCGCCTATGCTTTGAGGCGGCCATGCTTCGCCTCGGCGGCCGTGTGCTCTCCACCGAGCACGCGCGCGCATTCTCCTCTGAGATCGAAGGCGAGCAGGTGGAAGACACCATCCGCATCATCGGCAGTTACTGCGATGTCACGGTGATCCGACATCCCGAGACCGGCGGGGCAGCGCGCGCCGCTCGCGTATCGCCGGTGCCCGTTATCAACGCCGGCGATGGCGCCGGCGGCCAGCATCCCACGCAAGCGCTGCTCGACCTGTACACCATCTACCGCGAGCGCCCGCTCGATGGCCTGAGCATCGCGTTCATTGGCGAGCTCGATCGCGGGCGCACCGTCCGCTCGCTGGCTTATTTGCTGGCGAAATTTGAGCGCGTGAAGATCTTCTTCGTCAGCCCGCCGGAGCTGCAGATGAAGCCCGACATCCTGCAATACCTCGAGCGGCACGGCGTGCGCTACGAACTCGAAGCGGAGATCGACCGCGTGCTGGGAGAAGTGGACGTGGTGTACCAGACGCGCATTCGCCCGCAACGGACCGCCGGCACTGGCGGAACTCTGCGCTATGCGATTGACTCCTCGGTACTGCGGCAGATGCGCGCGGACGCGATGATCCTGCATCCGCTGCCGCGCACCGTCGAGCTGGACAAGACGGTGGATGCGGACCCGCGGGCGATGTACTTCCGCCAGGCCGCCAACGGGCTTTATGTGCGCATGGCGCTGTTGACCATGCTGTTGGAATAAAGAAGCAATTATATTTGCCATTGCTAATTGCTAATCACTCACACGAGGACATCATGCCCGTCATCGATCATCTGAGTACCAAAGACTACATCGAGCTCGAAGAGCTTTACGGGGCCCACAACTATCATCCGCTCGACGTGGTCATCGAGCGCGCCGAGGGCGTCTGGGTGTACGACGTCGACGGCAATTCCTATCTCGACTGCCTCGCTTCCTACTCGGCGCTCAGCCAGGGACACTGCCATCCCAGGATTCTGGCGACCCTCATCGAACAGGCCAGCAAGGTGACCTTGACCTCGCGCGCCTTCCACAACGACCAGCTCCCGCTGCTCTACCAGGAGCTGCACGAGCTTACCGGCTTCGACATGGCCCTACCCATGAACTCCGGCGCGGAGGCGGTGGAGACCGCGATCAAGGCCGCGCGCAAGTGGGGCTACAAGGTCAAAGGCATTCCCGACGGCACGGCAGAGATTATTGTTTGCGCCAATAACTTTCACGGCCGCACGACGACCATTGTCGGCTTCTCAACCGACGAGCAGTATCGCGACGGCTTCGGCCCGTTCACTCCTGGCTTCAAGATCGTTCCCTTCGGCGATGCGAAAGCCTTGCGCGACGCGATTACTCCGGATACCTGCGCTTTCTTAGTCGAGCCGATCCAGGGCGAAGCCGGCATCATCATTCCTCCCGAAGGCTACCTCAAAGAAGTAGCTGAAATTTGCCGCGCCAACAATGTGCTGTTCATCGCCGACGAAATCCAGTCGGGCCTGGGACGCACCGGAAAGCTGTTCGCATATCAGCACGAGGACGTACGCCCCGACTTGGTCATCATCGGCAAGGCGCTCTCTGGTGGCTTCTATCCCGTGTCGGCGGTGCTCGGACCGAAAGAAGTTATGGGCGTTTTCCGGCCAGGCGATCACGGCAGCACCTTCGGCGGCAATCCGCTGGGCTGCGCCGTGGCGCGCACCGCGCTGCGAGTACTGATCGAGGAGAAGCTGATCGAGCGCTCCGCCGGATTGGGCGCCTATTTCCTGCGGAAATTGCAGGCAATCGCGAGCCCGCACGTGCGCGAAATCCGCGGCAAGGGGCTGTGGATTGGCATCGAGCTGAACCAGCCGGCGCGCCCGTTCTGCGAGAAGCTGAAGCAGCTCGGTTTGCTCTGCAAAGAGACTCACGACACGGTGATTCGCATCGCGCCGCCGCTTGTCATCACGCGCGAAGAGATCGAATGGGCGCTGGAGCGCATCGCCAAGGCGCTCACGAACTGAATTCCCGAGCACGCGAGATTAGAACCGCGGAAAGCGTCATAATTCGAAGCGGTTGCCGCGGTTCGCGCTGGCCGGTTCGGGGTTACTTGTGAAATGAGTAGGGTTAGAAAACAACACCCCAGTAGCTGCCCTATCCGTCCCGCACGGCGAACGGTGAGGCCCATCACCGTATCTGCCCGGGCGACTGTGGTATTCAGTGTTGTGTCCGGTCTGAAGCGATTCGTCGATCTGCATCCCCGTCGGTCGCCCGGACACAAAGGAGGTGCCCGTGCCTATCGTCACAATATCCCGGGGCTCCTACAGTGGCGGCAAAATGGTGGCCGAGTGCGTGGCGCAGAAGCTTGGCTACCGCTGCGTCGATCGTGACCAAATCATCCAGAAAGCTACAGCGTGGGGCGTATCGCAAGACGATTTGCGGACCGCCATCGAAAAGCCGCCTACCTTTCTCGGGCAGTCCGCCCATACGAAATACATGTACCTCGCCTTCATTCAAGCGGCACTTTGTGAAGAGTTCCGGACCGGCAAAGGAGTCTACCACGGCCTGGCCGGCCATTTATTGTTCGGCAAGGGATCCCACGCCCTGCGTGTCCGAATCATTGCGCCCATGGAATTCCGCATCAACCAAGTGCAAAACTGGAGGGGGTGCAATCGCAAGGAAGCCATTGCCTACATCGAAAAGGTAGACCAGGACAGGCGCAGGTGGACCAAGTTTCTCTATGACGTGGATTGGGCGGATGCCTCGCTTTACGATCTTGTGTTTAATCTGGAACAAGTAAATCTGCAAGAAGCCTGCGAGGTGATTTGTTGCGCTGCGCAGCTGAAATGTTTCGAGTTCACTCCCGAGCGTCAAAGAGCCGTCGACGATCTTGCCTTGGCCAGCTGTGTCAAGGCGAATCTGGCGAGGGAGCAAGCCACGGCTAACTTCGAGTTCGAGGTTGTAGCGAAAAGCGGATTGGTGTCCGTTAAGGGAGGCATACTTCATCCGAGTCAGGCTAAGGAAATCGCCAACATCGTTCGCGGTGTGCCCGGCGTCGTTGACGTCGAACTGCACCAGCTAGAGTTGGTTATTCATATTTGAAGCCCGCAGGCCAGGCGGGCCATCAACGGTGGCGCATGTGAAAGCTGACACAGCGCGGGAGGGGGTGGTTCGCTATTGTCAGATGGTAAACGCAAGAAGGGGCCTGGATAGGAGGAGGGGCAGCTTCCTAGACTCTTCCTTCAAGCGTCCCGTAACCGACCCGGTCTGATCTTGCCCCGGTTGATCGTTGTCACTGACAGCTCGATCCTCGCGGTGATTCAATATTTAAACGGGGGTTTTTCAGAACGAAGAAGCAAATCGATGTTCCGCGCTAAGCGCATGAGTTCAGCAAGATCGAGTTCTTGACAGGACAGTGCCAATAAATATCTGCTCGGAATCGGGGACAGCTAACGCGTTACGGCTACATGAGTTTCGGTTCTTTCTACGCCCGGCATCCGCTGCACCTTCTCCAGGACAAGCTCATTGAGATCCTTCCAGTCCTGCACTTCTATGACGGAGTAAACATCGTGCGTGCCCCAGCAAGCGTCTGCCATCTTGACTCCGGGAAGGGTGGACATTTCCTGAGCAATCTCAAGCGCCGTTCCCATTCTTGCAGTTATGACAACGTAAGCTTTCATACACACCTCCCGCGAGCGTTACAGTGGCCGCGAGCTCGCAATATTTCCGTCGGGGCCACTTGTCAGTGATGCAAGGGGATGGCCTTCCCGACTCCGAACCGTGATACGGATCGGCATCGTCCCAGGCAGGGCATGCGTTGCGCACGAATCGCACGGATCATAGGCACGAAACGCCATCTCGATCCGGTTCAGGACCCCCTCTGGGACCTCGCCGCGATGAATCAGTCCCTTGGCCGCTTTATCCACGCTCATTGCAATGCGAGCCGCATTGTTCTGCGTGGCTACGATGAGATTGGCGCGTTGCACGATGCCGTGCTCGTCAGTATGGTAGTGATGGATGAGCGTTCCGCGCGGTGCCTCGACTACGCCCACACCTTCGGTCGGGATCGCGGTGGGGAGCACACGATATTCCGGATCGAGCAGCGTGTTGTCGCCTGCGAGCTCCCGCATTCGCTCCGCAGCATACAGAATTTCGATCAGACGTGCCCAGTGGTTCGCTAGGGTGTGATGCACAGGCTTTCCGCCTAGGACGTCAAAGAAGCGCCGATATTCAATGTCCGCCAGCGGTGTCGCCATGCCATCTGCCGCATTCAGGCGCGCCAACGGCGCCACGCTGAACACGCTGGTGTCGTCGCCGTCGACGAAGCCCTTCCAGCCTAGAGGTTTCAAGTAGCAGAACTTGGCGTATGTCCATGGTTCGACGTGTTCGGCAATGACACTGGCATAGTCTTCAGCCGCAAATTTCTTCCACTCTTTTGCTTGGGGCGTGACTAAACGGATCTGCCCATCATAAAAATTGACTCGGTTAGCGCCATCAACCAGTCCCATGTAGAAGGTGCGATGGGTGTAGTCGTCGCTGGTGATCAGGTCAAGGTAATCGCGGCGACCCAGCACCGTCTCCTCAAACAGACGAAGCGTTGAAGTCGCAAACACAACCGCGCCTTCAGCGGCGGCCTGAAACTGGCTCTGCATCTCCGGCGTGAAGCGCTTGGCGACTCCGCCGGGCAGCCCGAACACCGGATGTATCGCCTTTCCGGCGACCAACGTCATCAGCTCGCGGAGTTGGCGGCGTATCCGGATGACCTCCTTTGCGCGTTCCGAACCTACAGCTGCAATCACACCTAGTATGTTTCGCCGCGCTGGGGGAGCATCCGGTCCTACGACGAAGTCGGGCCCACCTAGATAGAAAAAGTGAAGGCTATGATCCTCCACCATGAAGGCACAGTACACGAGCTCGCGAAGCTTTCTTGCGGCCTCAGGTGGCACAACGTGGTATACGGCGTCGAGCGCCTTGGTCGCAGCCATATGATGCGCCATGGGACAGACACCACAAATACGCGATGTGATCTGTGGCATGTCCTCAACGGGACGTCCCTGGACGAACTTCTCAAATCCGCGCAGCTCCGGTACCTGAAAATAAGCGCGATCGACCTCGCCGGCGTCATCAAGAAAGACTTGGATATTGCCGTGGCCTTCCAGGCGCGTGACCGGGTCAATGGTGATGCGCTGGCGGCGATATTCTTCGTTGGCCTTTGCTGCGGAGGCTTGCCATGCTTTCTCCAAGGGGATCGTCACATCAGGCATATATGCACCTCAAGCTCTAAACGCCGCGTCTGGCGTGGAGCAATGCAGCCGGCACGCTATAGCGATAGAAAGTGCCGGCGGGATCGGGAATCGTGTCCAGGATTTGCACGATCTCCGCTTCGTCCTGGCTGTCAATCAGCGAGGCAATAGCGGAAAGTGCTTTGGCGCCCTGGTCGCGGACTTGTCCAGGCGCACCGCAACAACCGGTGCAGGGCATGTTGCCCTTGATGCACGCGGCTTCACACCCTGCGCGTGTGCTCGGCCCCAGGCAAAGCAGGCCTTGCGCCAGCAGGCACTGGGCTTCGTCGATCACAATTTCATGAGGACGTCGAAACTGTTTGAGCGCGATTTTGTCTGGTTTGGACTCCATGCGCGGGCACTCAGTACATAGCGCTTGGTCGGGCGCCAGCACGGTGCCTTCCTTCGGAGGATGGTCGCCGAGCAGGGTTGCCACGGCACGCGTGATGATCCTCCGCAGAGGAGGACAGCCGGGAACGTAGTAATCCACCTCGACCACCTGATCCAGAGCATGTACCCTCCCGGAGAAAGCCGGCAGGGTCAAATTGCCGTTTGCGTCAGTACTGGGGCCGCCAGGCAGAACATGATCCGAATTCTCTGTCGTGGGGCCGTCCAAGTACACCTGCTGCAGGATGCTGTCGCGCGTAAAAAGATTGGCAAGCCCGGGAACACCCCCCATCTGCGAACAAGAGCCAAACGCAACCAAGTACCGCGACTTTTGGCGGAGCAGGTGGGCCATGTCGTCCTGTTCCGAGGTGCGAATTGCGCCGTTGAGAAATGTCACCAGGATAGAGCCATCCTGCATTTGCTCGAGGTCGTGCCGCTTGTAATCCAGCGCGACCGGCCAGAAGACGATGTCGGCCGCCGCCACCACATCGAGAACTTCTTCGGCCAAATCAACCACGGCTTCCTCGCAGCCGCCGCAGGAGGCGCACCAGTAGAATGCGATCTTTGGCTTCTCGCCCATCAGACAGTCACCTCCTCGCAGGCGGGTTCCTGCGCGCTGGAAATCTCCGGCGCTAGCCGCCGGTTCATCTGCAGCGGGCCTAGCTTGCGCAACTTCGCCACCATGTCGTCAATCACCTCCCGTACGCGCTCGCCTTCGGCAGCCGATATCCATTCCACGCGAAAGCGTTCTTCTTCGATGCCCATCTGTCGCAGCAATCGCGATAACAGCAGTGCCCGGCGCAGGCAGTTGTAGTTGCCCTGCTGGTAATGGCAATCGCCCGGATGGCAGCCACCGATGAGCACGCCGTCGGCGCCGTGAGCGAAGGCATCCAGAACAAACTGCGGATCAATACGCCCGGAGCACATCACGCGCACCACCCGCACATTTGGCTGGTACTTGATGCGCGAGGTGCCGGCGAGATCGGCGGCGAGGTAGGTACACCAGGTGCAGAAAAAGCCCACGATCCGCGGCTCGGCAGTTTCGGGAACAGCATGGCTCTCTTTGTCAAAGTTGGCGGCGTTAAGCATAGGCCAGCAAACCCTCCACTTCTTCGAAGATCTCCCCATCTTCAAACCCGTTTTGTTGGATCGAAGCTGACGGGCAGGTGGCGGCGCACGTACCGCATCCCTTGCATACCACCTCATTGACGCGTGCAGTTTTCGTCTCTTGCATAAATGAAATTGCCGAGTACGGGCAGACGGTGAGACAGGTTTTGCACCCCGAGCAGCTCTCCTCCAATACGTGTGCGGTGTAAGGCTCCAGCTCGACATACTTCGCGTCGGCAAGCGCCATCGCCTCGGCTGCGGCTGCGCCAGCCTGTGCCACACAGTCGGGGATGTCCTTCGGCCCCTGGCATGCGCCGGCAATGAAGACACCATCGGTGAAGGTACTCACCGGCGCCAGCTTGGGATGGCGTTCGAGGAACCAGCCTTCCTCCGAGCAACTGATATTGAGGAGCCGTCGCACCTCGCGTGCGTCGGCCTGCGGCTCCAGCCCAACGGAGAGAACGACCATGTCCACGGGAATGCGGCGCACAAATCCCGCCAGCGTGTCTTCCGCGCGGATGATCAGCTTTCCTTCTTCGGAGGGATGTGCCGGCCAGTCCGTCACCTCGGCAACGCGGCCGCGCACAAAATGTACACCTTCATCCAGCAGCCGGTCATAGAACTCCTCGTAACCTTTACCGGGCGTTCTCATATCGATGTAGAAGTTGTAGACCTCGGCACCGGTGCGCTCGCGAATCAGGTGGGCCAGCTTCAGCGAGTACATGCAGCAGACTTTGGAGCACCAGCGGTTGGTGTTGTGATCGCGGGAGCCGACACAGTGAATGATGCCCGCCGTCCGCGGCTGGGTGCCGTCGCGCAGCACAATGTTGCCGCCGGTTGGGCCGGAGGCGTTGATCAGCCGCTCGACCTCAAGCGCGGTGTAAACGTTCTTGTGCCGGCCGTAGCCGTAGTAAACGTTGCGTCGCGCGTCGAACGTCTTGAAGCCAGTGCAGACGATGATGCTGCCGACTTCAATCTCATCGAACCATCGTTTCTGGTTGAAGTCGATGGCCTTGCGCTCGCCGCAGACCTCCACGCACGTCTTCTTGCATCTGTGCGATTTGAATTCAATGCAGGCATCGGGATCGATCAGCACCTTCTGCGGCACCGCCTGCGGGAATGGCAGATAAATAGGCTTGCGCTTGCTCAAGCCCATGTTGAACTCGTCAGCCCAGCGACCTTCTTTGTACACACAGGCTTCAACGCACTCCTGACAGCCAATGCATAGTTCCTCGAGGATGTAGCGGGGCTTGTGCCGGACCTTCACCTTGTAATTGCCAACGTAACCTTCGACGGCTGCCACTTCCGCATACGTCCACAGGGTGATGTTGGGATGTGCACCCACAGCCGTCATCTTCGGCGTCAGGATGCAAGCTGCACAGTCAAGCGTGGGGAAGGTCTTGTCGAAATACGCCATGTGCCCGCCGATGGTCGGCTGGCGCTCGACCAGGTACACATGCTTGCCGGAGTTCGCAATGGTCAGCGCAGCATGAATTCCGGCAATGCCGCCGCCCACCACCAGCACATTGGGATTGATCGCCACCCTCCGCTTCTCCAGCGGCTTGTGCAAACACACACGGCGTACGGCGGCGCGCACCAGGTCCTTAGCTTTGGCGGTGGCCTCCTGCTTGTTTGTATGCACCCAGGACACGTGCTCGCGGATGTTCACCATCTGCAGGAGGTACGGGTTAATTCCGGCCTTGAGCAGGGCTCCGCGAAACGTGGGTTCGTGCATCAGCGGCGAGCAGGAGGCTACTACAATGCGATTCAGTCCGTGGTGGTTGATGTCCTGCCGAATTAACTCCTGCCCGGGGTCGGAGCACATGTACTTGTACTCGCGCGCAACCGCGACATCGGGCAAGCCGGCGGCGTACTCAGTAATCGCGTGCACGTCCACGGTCCCGGCGATGTTGGATCCGCAGTGACAAACGTACACGCCGATCTTCAGCGCCGAATTGGGAGTGCGGGTATCAGACATACGCGATCTCCCTGTGCGCCAGCACCGGCTCGATGCTGACGAATGAACGCTGTAATCCTGCCTGCTTCAGCGGGGTGCCAAAAGCCACCGCTAATAACTGCGTGAAGTAAAGCACCGGAAGATTGAAGGGATGGGCGTTGCCGGCCTGCTCCTGGAAAACCTCCAGGTTGAACTGGCAAAGCGGACAGACGGTCGCAATCGTCTCCGCCCCCACGCGCAACGCTCCCGCCAGAAGACGCTGGATACGATCTAACCCAACCTCAGGCAGTGTTCCCTTTTGACTGCCGGCACAGCATTGCGTCTTCAGTGGATAGTCGACGATGGTGGCGCCGCATGCCGCGAGCAGCCGATCCATCGATGTGGGCTCCCTCTGGTTATCAAACAATGCATAAGGCCGGACAAGCTGACAGCCGTAATAGGTCGCCACTTTCAGACCGTTCAGCGGATGGACGACTTTTGCCTTGATCGCGGCCAGGCCGACATCATTAAGCAGAATGTCCAGGGGATGCCGAATCCTGACGCTGAGGTCAGTGGAATAACCGATCACGGTGAGCGCATGCTCAACGATGTGGCCAATCCAGGGATAGTCGCGCACATAGTTCTGGGTCTTATGCAGGCCCAGGTAGCAGGCAGCGCACGGCGCCATAAGATCCCTGCCCGTCTTCTTGGCCAGCGAAAGATTGCGCGCCGCCAAGGCATAGGATTGCACTTCGTCGTAAGACATGTAGGTAGTGGCCCCGCAGCAGTTCCAGTCGTCCAGTTCTTCCAACGCAACTCCCAGCGCATGGAAGACCGCCAGCAGCGACTCCTCATAGGCCCGGCCCGTGCCCTTCAAGGAGCATCCTGGATAATAGGTGTATTTCATCGTGCCAACTCCTTCCTGGTAGCTGCCACGTCCTGCAACAGCCCAATGATTTCTATTTGACGACTGACCTTCTCACGCGCCCAGCGCAGGCGTCCGGTGCGCAGCAGCCTCAGGCCGAGATGGGACAAGCCGATCATCCGCCCTAGCGCGGTCTTGAAAAACACCCGCATCACCAAGCGGCTCTCCGTGATCCGTCCCCAGCCGAGAATCATCCTGGAGAATTCGCGGGCCAGCTCCGGAATGGCAAAACGCTTGGGGTAGAAATGTTCTTGGATAGCGCGGGCCTTCAACGCATACATCAGGTCGGTGACTTTAATCCCTTTTGGACACTCCACGGCGCAGGCATAGCATGAGGTGCACAGCCAAATGGTATAGCTGCTAAGCACCTCCTCCTTGAAACCTTCGCGGGAAAGGTGCATGAGCCGCCGTGGCGTGTAATCCATCCACAGCGACAGCGGACAGCTTGCGCTGCACAAGCCGCATTGCAGGCAATGCCGGATGCGCTCGCCGCCGGGATTTTGCGTGATCCAGCGCGCGAACGCCGGATCGCGTTCCACTTCGAACTTTACAATCCGCTTCAGCTCCATCCCTGTCTCCTTCTACCCGTAGCTGCTCATGTTTCCAGGTCAACGAACATTGCCAGATGCTTCACTCCCAAGGCGAAACCGGCTACGCCCGCCGCAATCAGGCTGAATGCGAGCAGAAACTCGCTCCAGTGCGGCAGATAGCTCTGTCTCATGCCGGTCTCCAATGCCGTGATGGCCGTGTTCAGGCGGTTGGCGATTACGCCGAGGATGATCAGGACGGAGCCAATGAACAACTCCCGTGGCTGAGTTCCGCGTCCACGGATCCACAGCATCCCGCACAGCAACAGAGCGACTTCCAATACCATGAGCAGGCCCTCGCGGCTTCCGGTGAACATGGACCAGAACAGACCACGCTTCAGCAGGTCCAATAGCCGCACGCACAAGTAAATGAAAACCGCCGCGGTGAGCAGCCGCGCAAGGATCGGTTGCAGCCTTGCCGGAAGCGTTTTGCGGAAAGCCAGCAGGCTCCGCCACGATGCAAAAAGCAGAATCGCAAGTCCAAACACGACGGAGGACAAATAGAACAACAAGGGCAGACTCGGGCCAGTCCAGAGGGGAGAGAACTTCGTTTCCGACAGCCGGATCAGGCTGCTTAATCCGAACTGGTGAACGGCTGCCAGAACAGTCGCCACGATCAGCAGCGGTAGATCGAACCGGTTGAGGACCGCGAACCAGCGGGCTCGCGCGACCCTTACCGAGTACTGAGGCAGGAACTCTACAAACAGGAGCAGAGCGAGAACGATGATGGTCCACCCGGCTCCGGAAAGCAGGGAGCGCGCGTTCCAAGCCTGAAACCATATTTTCCAACCAGGCGCTGCATCATTGGCGACCTTCCCTAGGATTGCGACGACGTAGCTGAGGGCGCCGACTAACAGACATGCTCGTCCCACGGCTCTCCATTCGGGTCCGCCCATTACGGAAGCTATGCAGGCAATTGTCAGTGCGCCTGCCGCCAATGCGATCCCGCAAAAGACATTCAGCCCTAAGTACAAGCCAGAGGGAAAGCTGTCGACGAGGTGGGTCGTGGTGGCGAAACCGAAGCGTACGCCTAGAAATGCCGCTCCGGCGCCCCCTATCGTTGCAAAGAGAACTAGCCCTCGCCGGCCACTTAACTGCGATTGGCTCGCGGTCGCGGACATGCAGCACTTCCTGAACCGGGCGCTTGACCGGTCCGTACGCTGCTGTTAAACAGGCATGCCTAGCGATGCTGCTCCTGACGCGGCATTCGACTCCGTTGGGCGCGCTGCTGATAGAGGCAGTTGCGTCCTCCCAGATCTCTCACCAGGCATTTGCCTCGAAAATAGATTCCACAGTGCAGGCAGATCTGGTCCGGCTTGCTGCTGTGATTCACGATGGCCGCCGTCACATGATCCAAAAGCTTGGCGGTCTTACGCAGATCCTTTGGCGAATAGCCGCGAAATACTTCCGCCAGCCTGCGTTTGCGCTTATCGTCGTAATCGGCGAGGAGTCGGCGAGAACGGGGGGTCAGAGATACATGGGCCGCTCGACGATCGGCTGCTCCGATTGCCCTCGCAAGCCAGCCTGCCTGCACAAGCTTGTCCACCATCTTGCTCGCGGCGGCGCTGCTGACTCCCAAGAAGGCAGCCAGCTCACCAATGGTCTGCGTCTTCGCCACCGACAGGAGTTGCAGGAGCTTGAGTTGGGCAAAGCTCAGTTGCGTTCCCGCGACCTGCCGCAGCAATCCCGCCTGTAACACATCGGTCAGGGCAGAAGAAAACAGGTGAGCGCTACCCACAAAATCGCGCATGGCATTCGGCGCGTCGGATTTGAGAATGGCAGCACGCACTCCAAACTCCTCTACAATTGTATAACTATGTTAATATTAAATCACATTACTTATTTGGCTGACGGCGCTCCTGCAAGTCGTCGGCGGGCAACGATGTTGGATCAGCCGGCCCTCAACCTCAAATACGGCCGGCAGTTCCGGTTCCGGGACAAGCAGCGATGAACATCGCCGGACCCGTGCTGCCCCGCAAGGCGGAGGGACTACGTGAGCCAAGAACGAGCCGCTACTTCACTAACCCCTGACCGGCCATATCATCACCAATTCGGGTGACCCCAGTCACCGACTTCCTTGATCAGTTAGCGCGAGGATGATTATGAGGGGGAGTGTCTCTTTCCGGCTTCATGGAGGTGCGTTTTGGCTACCCAAGTTAAACTCTCCCGCATAGCAATTAGCAAAATCTTGTTAGCAACCGACTTTTCTCCCGAGTCGCAGAACGCTCTCAAGTGTGCGATTTCCCTGGCTAAGCGTTACGAGTCTAAGCTTTTCCTCGCTCACGCGGTCCATCCAGAATCTTCCCTTACGACGGCCGAGGCGTGGCCGGCGATGCCTGAAACAACGCGGCGCGACGCGGAAGACAGCATGTTCCAGCTCGAGCAAACAGAAGACCTACATTCTCTTTTTCACGAAGTTTTGATCCAAGAAGGTGAGGCCTGGGAAGTGCTCTCACGGCTCGTGTACGACCAGCACATCGATCTCATTCTTATGGGTACCCATGGGAGGAGTGGGTTCGACAAGCTGATGTTGGGATCGACGGCTGAGAAAGTAGTGCGGCACGCGACCTGCCCCGTGATCACCGTTGGACCCTGTGTCCGGCTGCTCTCCGTGGAACGGTTCGGCCACATTCTTTATGCCACCGATTTTTCTGCCGGGTCTCTGCGAGCCTTGAACTATGCGCTTTCGCTCGCGGAAAAAGATCGATCCGAATTCACCATGCTGCACATCATCGAGAGCAAGCCCGCTTCGGAAGCGGAATTAGTCGAGTGGAAGCGCCACGATCGCGAGCAATTGAAGCAACTGGTCCCGACCGAGATCGATCTCCCGTCGAAGCCCGAGATCGAAGTTGAAGCTGGGTCTCCGGAGAAGGAGATTGTACGGCTGGCGGACGCTCGCAACGCAGAGCTTATCGTCATGGGTTCGCACTCCGATGGCGTAATGTCAACCCACTTACCGTGGACGACGCTGCATCACGTGTTACAGCACGCACATTGTCCCGTGCTGACGGTTCGTGCAGCATAGATTGATGAGCCTAATGGGAGGATGACGAGGCACAGCCGTTGAGGACAAAATGTTATGGCCTTTATAAATGCATTGCGCAACCGATATCTACATCACTGACAGTCGCGTCCGAGATAGTGCAGACTGCCGGTCATGGCGGTGTATCTTCCGCCACCCGGCGTTGCTTATGCGCGGCAAGGAACAAGGCGCAGGCTTCCATCGCGTGGGTGTCCGAAACAAGGGCAAACTCTCGCGCAAATACGCGCGGAATGCGAGGAGCCGAGCGAAGCGATTAATCGTCTTTTCCGGACCCTGCGGTTCGGGGAAGTCGACGCTAGCCAGGATCGAGCACCGCAAACAGAGACACACAGCCTTGCTATCTCGGGACGAAGTTCGGAGAATACATCCCACCTACGACGACTCCCATCTGACGAAAACCATGATTCAGTTGGCCGGCCGCCTGCTCGACGCCGGAAGGAGTTGCATCATTGATGCTTGCAATCTCCACGAGCATGACCGGATCCGGTGGGAAACCGTCGCCTTGCTCTACGGCGCTTCCCTGGATTGGAGGACTGTGAGCACAGATCTTGAGATCTGCATCGCTCGCGATGCGTCCCGCCAGGATCCAGTCGGCGGCGACAGGATCCGGGAACAGTTTGCGAGTTCCAGTCGATAGGGAATCGCATATCAAACTATTTCGTTCGTTGATCCAACAATGGCCTACAAGTTTCCGCCTCGCATGGCAACGTAGCCGGACCAAAATGAATAGCTTGGTGCGCGAGATAGCTTCTGGATGGCGATCAAAGCCAGTGAAACTGCACGGTATTACCCGGCGGCGGTGACGGTCTGTTCGTTTCAACAAAGCTGCTAGGGAGTGCCTTCACAATCTTTATCGTCTCCAGGCTGACAGTGATGATTTGGCCGATGATACGAACGATGGGCCGTGCCGAAACGCTTGCGGCGGCCGCTTACTCGGGCATTGTAAGCTTGGCCTGCCCGAAGTCCAGGACCTTGATTTCGTGCAAGTTGCGCATAATCGCCTGCTGAACTAGCCGCTCGTCTGCTTCCCGCACCGAACGGCTCAACCCATTTGACATCACAAGACATCTAGGTATACGCTCAGCACATACTAAGAAGTAAAGGGGTATAAGCGTGGCGAGAAATGACCTCCAGGGAAGTCTGGATTTACTGGTGTTGAAGACGCTGGACCAGCGCGGAAGACTGCACGGTTACGGGATCGTGCTGCACATTCAGGGGGCGAGCGATGAACTGCTGCAGGTGGAAGAGGGCTCCCTCTATCCGGCGCTGCACAGGATGGAGCAGAGCGGATGGATTACTTCCGAATGG
>Ga0335073_10004649_pt1 | contig 19201 bp, 17 predicted proteins | sample Lox_Sample_22_FD_207093 | JGI IMG/M metagenome (GOLD analysis project Ga0335073, IMG submission 207093) | Soil microbial communities from Loxahatchee National Wildlife Refuge, Florida, United States - Lox_Sample_2.2 | ecosystem: Environmental > Terrestrial > Soil > Wetlands | place: USA... | reverse complement strand
AGCAAACGTAATGCCCTCCAGACAGAGAGAAGGAAAAGTAACATCCCCGAATACGCTAAACAAAGGTAGCCGATATAGGATTTGGGCAATCTCATAAAGACAAACAAAATCCACCACAGTACCCATGCGCCCAGGAAAAATAATGCCTCAGATCGTTTCTTTAAACTCCACTGACCTAAACCCGGCACAAGAGCGGACAGGAAGCAAGCTAGATATCGATCCATCGATAAAGCCTCAAATCTTTTCTTGATTAACCGCGGGCTCTCTCAATCGCTCTGACTACCGCCCGGGCTTTGTTGACGGATTCTTCGAATTCTTTTTCGGGAACTGAGTCGGCTACGATTCCGGCGCCGGCCTGGATGTGGCCTTTCTTGCCCTGCTGCAGCAGGGTGCGGATAGCGATGCAGGAGTCGAGGTTGCCGGAGTAGTCGGCGTAGAGGACGCTGCCGCCGTAGATGCCACGGCGCGTTGGCTCCAGTTCTTCGATGATCTCCATGGCACGGACTTTGGGGGCGCCGCTGAGGGTTCCGGCAGGGAAGCAGGCGCGGAAAGCGTCGACGGCGTGCAACTCGGGGCGGAGTTTGCCTTCGATGCCGCTGACGATGTGCATGACGTGCGAGTAGCGCTCGACGGTCATCAACTCTTTGACTTCGACCGAGCCGTATTCGCTGACGCGGCCTACGTCGTTGCGTCCGAGATCGACGAGCATGACGTGTTCGGCGCGCTCTTTTTCGTCATGCAGCATCTCGTCGGCGATGCGGCGGTCGTCTTCTTCGCTTGCGCCGCGCGGGCGCGTTCCGGCGATGGGGCGGTACTGAATGCGGCCCTTATGGACTTTCACTAGCAATTCCGGAGACGAGCCCGCGATATGGGTGTCGCCAGATTTCTTCAGGCTCAGGCGCAGGAAGTAGAGATACGGCGACGGGTTGACGGTGCGCAGGGCGCGGTAGACGGAGAAGGGATCGACGCCTGGTTCCACGTCGAAGCGCTGCGAAAGGACGACCTGAAAGACGTCGCCCGCGGCGATATACTCCTTTGCGGTTTCAACGGCTTTGAGGAAGTCTTTCTTGCGTCTCTGCGAGGTAAGTTTGAGTTTGCCGCTGATTTTTCTCTGTTTTGGTTTCTGCAATGGGGCGGCGAGGCGCTTTTCTAACTTGTCGAGGCGCTTGAGCGCGTCGGCGTAGGCGCGGTCGGGCTTCTGCTGCGTGACATCGGCGGTGACAATGAGCAGCATCTCTTTGCGGATGTGGTCGAAGGCGAGCACCTCGTGGAAGAACATGAGGCAGGCGTCGGGCAGCCCGAGGTCGTTTTTTGTGGTTTCGGGCAGGCGCTCGATCTGGCGGACTACGTCGTAGGCGAAGAAACCGACCGCTCCGGCGGTGAAGGGCGGCAGGCCGGGGAGGCGCGAGGGCTTGTGGCTGCTGAGCAGCTTCTTTGCCAGTGTAAAGATGTCGTCTTCGATGCGGTGGAGCTTGCCGTTTTCCGTAATTTCGATATTTTTGCCGCGCGAGACGATCTTGCGGAACGGGCGAATGCCGATGAAGGTATAGCGGCCGATTTTTTCGCCATTTTCTACGGATTCGAGCAGGAATGCTTCGGGTTCGTCGGCGGCAATGCGCAGAAAGGCGGTGACCGGGGTTTCGAGGTCGGCGGTGAGGGTGCGGTAGAGCGGCACCAGCGTGTGGGTGCGGGCGAGCTTCAGAAATTCAGAGCGCGAGGGGAGCGACGTTTCGTGCGATGGCATGGCTTTTGCTTATCGTACCGTACGCAGAACGATGCGGTTGAAGGCATCAAAGCGTGATCCAGTGTCGCAGCAATTCGGTAACTGCGCCGGGTTGTTCCAGCGGCGTGAAATGTGCGGCATGATCGATGAAATCAAGTTTCGAGCCGGGAATTTCCCGTGCGAGAGCCTTGTGAGCTGCGGGGGTGGTGCGGCGGTCTTCCCGGCCACCGATGATGACGGTGGGGCAGCGAATCTCGTCGAGCCCGGTAAATGGAGTTTTGATTTCAAGCAGCGCACGCATTTGCCGTACACCTGCCTCAGCGCCCACCCCATACGCCATTTTGGTAAAGGTTTGTTTCAAGCGTGCATCTTCGAAACTTGGCGCGGCGACATAGGTGGGATACGAGGTTTCAAGATACTGATCGAAACCGCCCTGTTCAATGGTGGCGATGGCCGCATGCAGAGCCTTTTCGACGGGAGGAAGCACGCCGCCATGTGTAGCGCTCAGCAACGCCAGCCGATCGACGCGGTCTTTGCCGGTTCGGATGATTTCGAGCGCGACCTGGCTGCCGAGGGAAAAGCCGGCGAGCGAGAAGTGCGCGGGGGCGGTAGCGAGGATGGCTTCCGCCATCTGCGCGATGGTCGGCTGCCGGGTGATGTCGGCAACCATAATCTTTGTGTATTCAAGGAGATCAGCGATCTGGCTGCTCCATAGAGCCTGGTTGCAGAACAAACCGGGGATAAGGATGAGCGATGGCATAGGTCGATGGGACAGCCCAAAGTATATATGGGCTGTCAGGCATTCAATACTTGCCGGGTGTCTTTGCAGGGGCCTATACTCGGTGAGTTTGGCCGGATTCGCGTATTTTGCTGTCATTGCGGGTCAAACATATAGGCAAAAGGTGCCGAATTGACCGGTTTTGGTGCCTGAAATGGTTCGCATGACGTTGACACAATACTAACGCGGCGGGCGGAGAATCGGTCGAAAGGGAGATTAGATTTCGTATGGCTACTATTACGCTCGAGCAGGAGATTAACCCGTGGGAAGCACAGGCTGCTCGATTTGACTTTGCGGCGCGCAAGCTGAATCTGGATGAAGGATTGTGGCGCGTGCTGCGGCATCCTTCGCGCGAGATTATCGTTCATTTTCCCGTAACCATGGATGACGGCCGGATTGAGATGTTTACCGGCTTCCGCGTGCTGCACTCGCAGGCGCGCGGGCCGGGCAAGGGCGGCATCCGCTACACGCCGGACGTAACCCTTGACGAAGTGCGCGCGCTGGCCAGCTGGATGACGTGGAAGTGCGCGGTGGTGAACATTCCCTTTGGCGGCGCGAAGGGCGGGGTGATTTGCGATCCGAAGCGGATGTCGATAGGCGAGCTGGAGCGCATGACGCGCCGCTACACGGCGGAGATCATCGAATTTATCGGTCCAGAGAAGGACGTTCCCGCACCGGATATGAACACCAACGAGCAGACGATGGCCTGGATCATGGATACGTATTCCATGCACATGCGCCAGACCGTGACCAGCGTGGTGACGGGCAAGCCGGTGAACATCGGCGGTTCGCGCGGGCGGCGTGAAGCAACTGGGCGCGGGGTGCGCGTGATGTGCGATGAGGCGCTGAAGTATCTGCAGATGCCTGTAGAGGGCTGCCGTGTGATCATCCAGGGCTTTGGCAATGTGGGCTCGAATGCGGCAAACCTCATGCGCGAAAAGGGATACAAAATCATCGGCATCTCGGAGTATGACGGGGGACTTTACAATCCGAATGGCATCGATATCTGTTCGCTGCTGGAGCACCGGCAACGCAATGGCACAGTGCTGGGCTTCAAGGGCGCGGAGCCTGCCGATTCTCACGAGCTTTTGACGACGGACTGCGAAATCCTGATTCCGGCGGCGACGGAGAATGTCATTACCAGCCGCAATGCCGACCGCATCAAGGCGCGGGTGATCTGCGAAGGCGCCAACGGGCCGACAACCGCCGTGGCCGATGAAATTCTCGCGGACAAGCGGGTCTTCGTCATTCCGGATATTCTGGCAAATGCCGGCGGAGTGACGGCTTCGTACTTTGAATGGGTGCAGGATCGTCAGGGCTACTTCTGGAAGGAATCGATCGTCAACGAACAGCTGGAGAGCATTCTGGCGGAGAGCTTTGACGATGTGGTCCGCTACTCGGATGCGCATGGCGTGAATAACCGCATCGCGGCGTACATGCTGGCGATTGATCGCGTGGCATTTACGATCAAGCAGCGTGGGATCTACGCGTAGCTTAGTACTTAAAGATTAAGAGAAAGAGCGGTCTTCGGGCCGTTCTTTTTTCTATTCCTTTATTATCTCGAATCGAAATGCTATAGATGCCATAGATGTTTTACGAGATTTCTTGAGTTTTCGCTCCAGTGGATTACGAGGTCCATTACCATGAGCCTTAAAGGCTACGTGAGAGAGCAGCTATTCCAGGCTGGTTACGACCTGCGTCGCCGACGCAAAGATGGCATGGGGTTCAACCCGTACTGGGATATGAGACACCTTACCGTCAACAATAGCCACGCGATGCTCTTCGATATCGGCGCTAATACTGGTCAGACGATAGCGGAATTTCGTAAGCGATTTGATAAACCGATTATTCATGCGTTTGAACCAAGCCCTTCCACATATGCCAAGTTAACCGCGCAAACAAACGGTACACCAGATCTTTATGTGCGGAACTTCGCACTCGGAGCGACCAACGATCAAAGAGTGCTACTCGAAAACTCGATACCTACTCTGACGTCGTTTCTCCCGCCAGGCGAAGCGTGTTGGGGTGAAGTTGTAAATCAGACCCACGTCGAGGTGCACTCGCTGGATAGTTACTGCGGAGACCGCGCGATCACGCATATCGACGTATTGAAGTCTGATACGCAGGGTTTTGATCTCGAAGTCTTAAAGGGCGGTATTGGGTTACTGACCGAACATCGAGTGCATTTGGTTTTTACCGAGCTGAACTTTTGTCAAATCTATCAGGGAATGGCCCGCTTTGAGGAAATTTACTTCTTTTTGCGTGACCTCGGGTTTATGCCGGTAGCGTTCTATAACCAACATGTTCGCGATTCGAGTCTCGGGTGGGCAGACGGATTGTTTGTCGATCCCGAGTATCACACTCGAAGTTCTATGTGAGAAGACTATATACCACTCGGAGTTCTATGGGAAACACTTTCGGATGCCCAAAATAAAGTAAGTTGGTTCAGTCTCCTTTTCTGCATCTCGCTTGCGGCGCTTGGGGTGGTGCATAATGACTAGGTAGAGCCTGTCTCGCCGGCCGTGGCACCGTGAACCTTCCCAACTCCATTACGATGGGCCGCATCTTCAGCGTTCCCCTGCTGATCTGGATGCTGTCGCCGCATTTTCCCCTGCGCGGGCCGAATGGCGAGCAGGAACTGTTTACCTCGATTTTCTTTATTCTTGTTTCGATTTCCGATGGCGTGGATGGCTACCTCGCGCGACGGCGCGGGCAGATTACGACCATCGGTATGCTGCTTGATCCGCTGGCCGATAAGCTGCTGATTACGGCCGCCTTCATCTGCCTGGTCCAATATTGTCCGGATATTGTGAAGCCGTGGATCGCCGTGCTGGTGATTGGCCGCGAGTTCCTGGTAACCGGGTTGCGCAGCATTGCCAGCACCGAAGGCTTCACCATCGAGGCCAGCGACATCGGCAAGCTGAAGACGGTGATCCAGATTGTCGCTGTGGTTGCGGTGATCCTGGCGCATCGCTGGGATGCGTGGCATTTTGGCTGGTTCATCATGCCGGTGCGCTCGGTGGCGGTGACAGCGGTCTACTTTATGGCGCTGGTTTCCACGATCTCGGCTGTGGATTATTTCTGGGCGTTCTGGCGGAAGATTGATCGCGCTACAGCGAGCCGGCGGAAGCGGGATAATGATTTTGTTCTGAGCCGGAAGAAGAAGAATATTCCGGCTTAGAGTCATGCTTTTCACCTGACTTCGTCAGTCCATTTCCGCACCCTAAATATTATTCATGGCTTCCACACTTCGCTTTGCGAGCATGAGGTCACTTGTCGTAAACAATTTTGCGGTTCGTGCGTCTCTAGGAGTAGAGGCTGCACGGATGTTCTGCCAGAGAATCGCTCCGCTGCAACTTCTTGCTCCAGAAGAAAAAGCCCCGGTGGTTCGTGGGTCCGCCGGGGCTTTGGCATTTCCAAACCAAGCAATCAGGCCTGCGCCACCGGAGCCACATGATGCGTGTTGGAGTGACGCGTAGTGAGCCGATGGACGAAGTGATAAGGCGGCCATGGACCGGACAGCTGCATCTGGCAGTCCTTCATCATCTGGCTCGCGCTTGAATATTTGTTCTGATACCGCTCGATGCATTTGTTGTCGATCAGGTGGGCGATATCGAGGAGCATTTTCCCTGAATCAGTTCGGCGGCAGCTGACTTCCTCAGCCAGCGGAGCGAACATCCGGTGCATCTGGACGGATACGGCGCGGGCTTTGGTCTGGCGCTCGCGTTGCCTGGTTGCGTTTTCGCGGAGTTGTGCGAGATATTCCTTGCCTGTTCCCGCATTTGCGTGGTGGTGGAGAGCATAGGCGTGGAGCTGTTCCCGGCAACAGTCGTCGAGCAGCACTTTCAGGTGCATCTCGGCCTTGCCGCGCAGGCGGTCAATGTTGGTGAGGAACTGCCGCTGGTTGGAGCGGACGGAGCGGCGAAGACTGTCGTCGTCCGAGAAGACGGTTCCGAAGCGGAAAGGAAGTACGGTAGAGCTTTTGAAGCAATCTGCGATGACGCGAGCGTGTTCGACGGCTGCCCGATCAGTGAAATTATCTTCGGGGGAGTGTTCGCTGACGATAACGGCTAAATCACTGGCGGGGTAGAGGAAAACCTGGTTTCCGGCTATGCCTGCCACCGCTTCCATCGGGATAGGCTTGCGGTGACGAAGCAGTTCAGGGAAGGCTTGTTTCTCGGCAATGCAGTAGGCATACCATGCCATAGAGAATCTCTCCGTATGCTGGCATTTTGTGGTGGATTACATCGGCATCTTCTTCAAGCGACTGCATATTGGCTCTGGCGTGTCCGTTTTGCCACGAACTACTCCGAACTGAGACGTATCCTAGTCCCTTGAAGCAGGAACTTGCAAATTTTTCATCAAACCACGTAAAAAGGTGAGCGAATGGGGTCGAAGTTGATTTGATTCTATTTCAATCATTGTTGATATTCCGGAAAAGCCAGGCGGCGCGTTTATGGATGGTGGCGGGACAGGAGCAAAACGGTCAGGGTGATGAGGATGACCAACAAAATAGCTAGTCCTGTGCCAATGATGCGGACGAGATTGCCAAGCGACCGGACGTTCTCGACCAGTTCGGCATGCTCGGTTGCGTTGCGCTCCACGGTCTGGCGCAGAAGCGTGAGCTGATCCTCGATACGACGCATTTCGACCGTCTGGTCCTGCATCTGGAGATGGAGTTCGCGGTGGCTGGCCTGGATTTCAGCGAGGCCTTGATGTAGTTCTTCCTGGGCGGCGGATTGCGAGGCGCTGGTGCCGTCGGCAAGACTGAGCAGTTGCGCGAGCGCCTGCACGGCGCCGTGATCGACCAGACGCAGGCCACCTGAGAGGATGGGCAGGAGCGGCTTCAGTTTGCCCAGACTTTGCAGCAATCCGGGGCGAGTTTTCTTTATTTCAGCCAGAGAGATTTCTTCCGCCGCTGGCTTTGACTCCGGCGCGGGAGCTTTTTTCTGCGCGATTTCGATAAGGTGGTCTCCGGCGGTTTCGTGCGGCTTGGGGATGGACGTTCTGTCGGGCATTGTCACCATGTTTATCACATGGATGCGGGCGCCGGCTTGCTCGGGCTTACCGCTGAGTCTATTTCTTCAGGTTTCTCTGGTAGTTTTCGAGCGAGGAAAAGGTCTCGCTCTGCATGCTGTCGATGTACATACGGCCGTTCAGATGGTCGATCTCATGTTGCAGGATGCGCGCGTACCAGCCGCTGGCTTCGATGGTTCGGGGCTTGCCATGCTCGTCGAGGCAGGTGACGCGGACCTTTTGCGCACGCGGAACGGCGGCCATGAATCCGGGCAGGCTGAGGCAGCCTTCGTGGAAGGTCACTTCGGGCGGGGTGAGCAGCTCAATCTTCGGATTGATGATGACCTGGAAAGGCACTGGTTTGCGTTCGCGATCTTTCAGATCGGCTGCGGTCAGATTCTTGTGGTAGTCGGGTTTGTCTTCGATTACGGCCAGCTGCAGGGACTGGCCGACCTGCGGTGCCGCCAGGCCGACTCCGGGGGCATCTTGCATGGTGTCGCGCATGTGTGCGATCAGGTCCTGGATTCGGGGGCTGCGGATGTCGTTGGCAGTGAGTTGAGAGGCGTTCTTGCGCAAGACGGGGTCTCCCACGCTGACGATTTTCAGAATCATCGGCTAAATCAGCTCCGTTTCCCATAGGTCGTGGAGATGAACGACACCCTGGATTTGCCGTTCGCTGTCGACGACAACGAGTGAAGTGATTTTTTTCTCTTCCATGATGCTCAGGGCACGCACGGCCAACTCCTCTGCGCTGATAGTCTTGGGAGAGCGGTTCATGGCGTCTCCCGCGGTTTTTTCGAGGACGTGCGAGCCGTCGCGTTCGAGCAGGCGGCGCAGGTCGCCGTCGCTGATGATGCCGGCGAGCTTGCCCGTGTCTTCGACGGTGGTCATGCCGAGGCCCTTGCGCGACATTTCATAGATGACTTCGCTCATCGGCGTGCCGAGGCTGACGCGCGGAATTGCGTCGCCCGAGTGCATGAGGTGATGGACGCGGGAGAGCTTCTTGCCGAGTTTGCCGCCGGGGTGCAGGTCAGCGAAGTCTTCCGCGCGGAAGCCCTTGCGCAACGAGACGGCGATGGCCAGCGCGTCGCCGAGGGCGAGCATGGTGGTGGTGGATGCGGTTGGCACGAGTCCCATGCCGCAGGCTTCCTGCGGGACTCTGCAATCGAGCGCCACGTCGCTGGCCAGTGCAAGGGTCGATTTCAGGTTGCAGCAGAAGCTGATGAGGGCGTCGCCGATGCGCTTGATGGTGGCAAGAAAGCGCAGGATCTCTTCTGTTTCGCCGCTGGCTGAGAGGGCGATGACGACGTCGCCGCGCGTGACCATGCCGAGATCGCCATGAACGGCTTCCGCTGGATGAAGAAAGAGCGCAGGGCTGCCGGTGGAACTGAGGGTGGCGGCGATTTTCTGCGCGATGATGCCACTCTTTCCCATGCCGGTGACGACGACGCGGCCGCGGGTTTGTCCGCACTGGACGATGAGGTCTACGGCCCGCTCGAAGTCTGCGGCCATAGAGCCTTCAAGGCGAGCTGCTAATTGCTGCAATGCTTCAGCTTCAATGCGGACGAGTTGTGCCGGGGTGTGTTTCGCCATGGTGATCAAACATTTTGGATGGTATCAAAGGTGTTGGCTGCCCTGCTGGTACGTGGTCTTCGGCAGGGTGTTTGAGCGTCCTTGCATCCCTTAGAATGAAAGCAGCAGAGGGGAAGTTCATTGAAACGCAATCATCTGGTTCTGATTCTGGTTGTGGCAGCGCTGGCGTTGATGGTTTGGACGGGGGTGGCTAATTATCGCCGCCGCAAAGCGGAGCAGGAGAAGCTGCGGGAGATGCAGACAATGCTGATACCGGCTACACCGGCTTCGTCTGCCAATGCAGCAGACGTACCGGAGGAGGACGAAACATCCGAGCTCGAAGGCAAAGCGGCGCCGAATTTTACGCTCGAGAATTTGCGCGGACAGAAGGTTTCGCTGGCCAATTACAAAGGCAAGGCGGTGCTGGTGAACTTTATGGCGACGTGGTGCGCTCCGTGCAAGGTGGAGACGCCGTGGCTGATCAAGCTGCGCGACCAATATGCATCGCAGGGGTTCGAGGTTCTTGGCATCTCGACCGATGACCTGGACAAGGACGACAAAAAGCAGAATGCGCAGGACAAGGCGGACATTGCCAAGTTTGTGGCCAGCATGCACATTGATTATCCGGTGCTGATCGATGGGGATTCGATTTCAGATCCCTACGGCGGAATTGATGCGCTGCCGACTTCTTTCTTCGTCGACCGCAGCGGAAAGGTGATTGCGGCCACGGTTGGACTGCATGATCGGGACGAGCTTGAAGCGAATATCAAGAAAGCCCTGGCCAGTGGAGGAGCGTAAGACGATGCGACGGGCGCTGTTTTTCGTTCTGGCGGGAGTCTTTTGCGTGGGCCTGCAATGTGCTGTTTCGCAAAAGCTGGCATGGCAGAGCGATGCGAAGGCCAACCAGAAACAGCTGGTGCAGTTTCTTTATCCCGAGCAGGTTACGGTTGCGGCCGGCAAGCCGAGCGTGGTGGAGCTGCACTTTCGCGTGAATGACGGGCTGCATATCAATTCGCATACACCGAGCGAAAAGAGCCTGATCCCGACGCAACTGATGGTTGAAGAGCCTACCGGAGTGAATTTCGCGAGCGTGGATTTTCCCGCGGGCACTGAATATTCACCGGCGTTCAGCCCTAATGACAAGCTGAGTGTGTATACCGGGGAGTTTGTTCTGCGCGCGCATGTCACCGCGCAGCGCGGCGATCATCTGGTGCAGGCTGCGCTGCGGTATCAGGCTTGCGATGCGCATTCGTGCTATCCGCCTAAAACGGCTCCCGTTGCGGTTAGCGTGATTGCCAAGTGAAAGACTTGGCTAGTGAGGTCTGTGCTTTCCCACCCTTTCGCAAAGTACGCGAAAGGATGGGGCACCCATTTTCGTGCGAATGCTGACTGAAGGCAAATACACAGGATTCGCTCAGGATGACAACCTTAATTTAACGGCCATGCTAGCTGGGGACGGCGATTGCCTCGGCTGCGGCCAGCCGTTTTGCCACGCGATCTTTTCCCAGGTTTGCCATCACAGCGAAGAGGCTGGGAGCGACTGCCTGTCCGGTGAGCGCGACGCGCGCGCCGTTGATGAGCGCTCCTGCTTTCACTCCTTTTTCTTCGGCGAAGGCGCGCAGGATTCGTTCCGTGGATGCTTCGGTGAATTCTTCCGCTGATTCGTAACGCGCGGCCAACTCGACGAGCAGGGCGCGCACGGTATCGTCCTTCAGAAATTTCGCTATGGCAGCGGGATCGTGTGCGAAGTCGTCGCTGAAATAGGCCCGGAATGCTGTGGCGAAGTCTTTCAGGTTGCGCGCGCGGGGTTTGACGAGGTCGATGGTTGCGAGGATTTCCTCTTTCGGGCGATTGGGTGTGAATCCTGCCTTGGCCCATTCTTCTTCGATCAATGGGAGCAGCTTTGCGGCGTCATAGGCGCGGATGTATTCGGTGTTGAACCACGCCAGCTTGTCGTTGTCGAAGACGGCATTCGATTTCGAGATGCCGTCGAGCGAAAAGAGGCGGATCAATTCGTCAGAGCCGAAGAGTTCGCGGTCTTTTTCTGTCGCGCCGGGTGTCCAGCCGAGCAGCGCAAGAAAGTTGCGGAATGCTTCGGGGACGATTCCCGTTTCCTTGTAGGCAATGACGCTCGTCGCTCCGTGGCGCTTGGAGAGCCGTGTTTTGTCCGGGCCGAGAATCAGTGGCACGTGGGCGAAGACGGGCATGGCTGCGCCCAGTGCCTGATACTGGAGCACCTGCTTGGGTGTATTCGAGATGTGGTCCGCGCCGCGAATGATGTGCGTGAGGCGCATGTCAATGTCGTCGGCGACCACGCTGAGATGGTATGTGGGAATGCCGTCGGAGCGGAGCAGCACGAAGTCTTCGATCTCTGCGTTGGCGAATTCGACATTGCCGAAGACGGCGTCATCGAAGCTCGTCGCTCCGCCTTCGGGAACGGCGAAACGCACGGCGCAGGATTCTCCTGCGGCTTTGCGGCCTGCAGCGACGGCGGGCTCGATCCTGCGACAGCGGCGATCATACATCGGCGGACGGCCTGCGGCGACAGCTTCCGCGCGGCGCTGCTCTAATTCTTCTTTGGTGCAGAAGCAGTAATAGGCGTGCCCGCTGGCGAGTAGTTTCCCGGCGGTTTCGCGGTACAGATCGAGACGCTTCGATTGATAAAACGGACCTTCGTCCCAGTCGAGACCGATCCAGCGCATGCCTTCGAGGATGCCCTCCACCATTTCTTCAGAAGAGCGCTCGAAGTCGGTGTCTTCAATGCGCAGGATAAACGTCCCGCCGAAGTGACGCGCGAAGAGCCAGTTGAAGAGGGCAGTGCGGGCACCGCCAACGTGCAGGTAACCAGTAGGGGAAGGCGCAAAACGAACGCGGGGAGTGCTTGCAGTGTCTGACATCATGGAGTGAAGGTTCACTCTTGATGCTACGGGACTCGGCGGCGGTTCGCAAAACGCCCAGCCATGCTTTAAGGCTGCGGAGGATAGTTAGGCACCTGATATACGTTTGGAGCCGCCGGCACCACTCTCCACTGCGAGAAGGCGAGAACGTAAAGCAGCACAATATTCACCAGCGGTACGACCATGAGAATGCCGAGAAACGGAGGAAAGCCGGCTTTCTTGAAGATCATCCAGTAAGGGATGATGACGATGAGAGAGCCGATGATGATGACAAACGGCAGAAAAACCATCATGGCCTGAAGCGCATGTACCTGGTTCTGGTCCATTGAAGTGCCTCGCGAAGTGGATTGCGCATCAGCTTAGCTGATTGACTATCGGACGGCAATGCGAAAAGGGTGCGCCTATTTTGCTAAAGGCAGTCCGTCGAGGCTGGTCAGGCGGCCTACAGGATAGTCGCCGACGTGGTTGGCCGCGTACCAGGGCGAGTGCTCGTAGAAGAATTCGAGGCGCTCATAGGGACTGGCGGCGAACTGCGGATCGTTTTCCACTTTGCGTTCGAATTCGGCTTTGAGTTTCGGGTCCTTTTCCATCATTTCGCGGGCGAGTTTTTCGAGCACGTAGGCTTCGCCGTATTCCTTCTGCTCGAAGATAGGGTCGAAGAATCCCCAGGCCATTGCGGAGTCGGGGCCTTGCGGCTCGAGCCATTGGATAGCGACCTTTGACAAGCGCTGATTCAGCAGAACCACCGCTGATCCCGCGGGATATGTCATCGTCCTGGTTACAAATTCGCATGTACCGAACTTGCCCGGCTGGTTGCCGCTGTCTTCGCCGGCGAAGACGGGATGGCGGCCTTCGAACGGTGGGCCCTGCCATTGCATGCCGCTGCAGTGATATGTCTCGACCGAGCCGGTCCAGTCGGCGGTGGTGCGCTGCGTCTGCACCTGATGCGCGGCGAGCACGTAGATGACGTGCGTCCACTGCCGCGGGATGATGTAAGCCGCGGGCGGAACAGTGGAGACGGCGACCTTGAATCCGGAAGCCAGAGGCAAAGATACGTTCCAGGGTTCATGCGAGTATTGGGTCCACATTCCTCCTGATACGGCGCTGAGCTGGCGCGTGTACTTGTATCCGCGAAAGAGGAACGGCGTAGTCTGGCCATTCCACGCGACAACGAGAGGGAACTGCTCATTGCCAAGCGGGTGCGCTCCCAGGCGGGAGGCATCGGCATCGGCGTCGGCGTTGAGCTGGATGAGCTTGACGGCGTCACGATTGACGACTTCCATCAGTGCGCGCAGGATTTCGTAGTTGCCGGTGACGCGGGTCTTGTAGTCCTTGAGCATGTGCAGCTCGACGAGCATGCCGGGACGGTTTTCGAGGATCATGTATCCGGTGGAAAAACGTGGCGGATCGTCGTTGAAGGCCAGGCCTTTTGCCGGATCGGTGTCGTCGTTCAGCGTGATGTATGTGGGTGAGGCCAGGTGTCCGCTGTCGTCGACCGATTTGGTCAGGAATGGCGTGACCGTATCGTCGATCCAACGTGCGGTTGGGCCGTATACGTTCGGGCCGTCGTCGATCGTGAATGTGACGTCGTATTGGTAGTCGGCGCCGTCGGTCACGTGGTCATCGACGAAGAAGTCGGGCAGCCACTCGTGGAACATTTTGAGGAAGGCGCGCGTTTCGGGCGCGTCGGCTTTCAGGTAGTCGCGATTGAGGTTGAGATTCGTTCCGTTGGCGCGCCAGCCCATTTCCTCGGGGCCGTTCTGGTTGATGCGGTTGTATTTCGAGCGCTGCTCATGGCCATCGGCGTTGTAAATCGGGATGAAGACGAAGACGGCATTGTCGAGAAGATGCTGCTGCGTTTTGGTGATAACCATGTCGCGCAGCAGTGCCAGGCACGAGTCTTTGCCGTCCATCTCGCCAGCGTGGATGGAGTTCTGCACGAGCACGATGGGACGGTGTGCGGCATGGATCGCAGCAGGATCGAAGACGCCGTCTTTCGACGCGATGACGATGTCGAGTTCGCGCCCTTCACCGGTTTCGCCGAACTTCTCGATCTTCACCTGGTTTGAAGCGGTTGACTCAACGCGGCGCAGGTAGGCCATGGTGTCGGCGTAGTCGGGGGTGGTCTGGTAGTTGGATTTTTCCGCCGGCGTAAGCCAGTCTGACTTGCTTTGCTGCGCCGAAAGAAGGGGCACAGCGGCAAGGATGAGAGTGGCAAGAGCGAGCGTTCGATTCATGCGTTCTCCGAGGGTTTGCGCCCTAGGTGATGTCTTCGGTGTCGAATGTCTTTTTGCGCTCCGGAGAACCGTGCACCTGACTCACCAGGTCCTTGACCACGTCTTCCAACTGCTTCTGGCTTTCGATGACTGCGGTCATGCTCCGGAGTTGCGTCGGGTCTTCGACCTGTTCGAGCAACACAGCCGCGTGGGCCTGCGCTACGTGGTCGGCGTTGAGGCCTTCCGGCGTTTTTGCCTTGATGCCGACGGCATTTGGTTTTATGTCGAGCAGTTCTGCCACGCGCTCGCGCATGTCGCCGGCGATGGGGCCGATTTTCGGCGCGGCGAGGACGAGCGTTGTGTCGACGTTGACGATGCGGTAGCCGGCGTTCTGAATTTCTTCAAGGGCAAGATTCAGGAAGATGGACGAGTCGGCGTTTTTCCAGCGCGGATCGCCGGGCGGGAAAAAGCTGCCAATGTCTCCGGCCGAAACAGCTCCTAGCAGCGCGTCAGTAATAGCGTGCAGCAGCACATCTCCATCCGAGTGGCCGGCCAGCCCTTCCGGATGGTCAATAGCGAGGCCGCCGATCTTCAGCGGCACTCCGGGTTTGAAGGTATGTGAATCCCAGCCAAATCCAATGCGCATGTTCATCGTGTTCTTCTTTCTACTCTACAGGGCCTGGCGCGTTTGCTTCCGGAAGGCAATACCGCCGTTAGCGGCGCGAGCCTCCGTGGTGCTTCAGGTAAAACTCTGCGAGATCAAGGTCGCCGGGCTGCGTAATCTTCAGGTTTGCCGGGGAGCCCGGGACAACGGCAACAGATGCGCCGGCCCGCTCGACGATGCTGGCTTCGTCGGTCCCGAGGAAGCCGTCGGCCATGGCCTCAGCAAAGGCGCGCTTCAAAAGGCCGCAGCGAAAGCCCTGCGGGGTTTGCGCCTGGACGATGTACTCGCGCGGAATGGTGGCGGTGATGATGGCGCCATCGGCGGTGCGCTCAACCTGTTTGATGGTGTCAACAGCAGGCAGGCCGACGATGGCGGCTTCATGTTTTTCGACGGCATCGATGGTTCGGTTGATGGTGGCAGTGTCGATGAGCGGTCTTACCGCGTCGTGGACCAGCACGATGTCATCGTCGTCGCAATCGATCGCATTGAGCGCATTGGCGACGCTCTCCTGCCGCGAGTCACCACCCGTGACGATACGGACCTTATCCGAAAAGCCGTATTCGGCAACCTGGGCTTCGACGCGTTCGCGTTCATTGGCGCGGACCGCAACGTACATGGCGGTGATGCGCGGCACTTGCGAAAAGGTGCGCAGGCTGTGGATGAGGATGGGCACGCCTGCCAATTCAAGAAACTGTTTGGGCGCGGAGGGGGTGTGATGACCGGCCGCCATGCGCGTGCCCAGTCCTGCTGCTGGAAGAATGACGAAAACCCGCATAAACAGTGGAGTATACAGGAAACCGGTCGTATCTGAGGTGAATGGAGGCTGGTACGCAATGAGGAAACCTGGGATTGGAGATGAAGAGTCGAACTTGACCTTTGAAGTACACTGGGACGGTTTGTTGGAAAACGTTCTCCGCGAGTGTTGCCGATGAAGCGTTTATTTCTCTGCTGTGCGTTTCTTGTCGCGGTGTTTCCCCCAAGTTGTGCTGTGGCACAGAGCCGTGACCCGCTGCTGGCGGCCGCGCCGCCGATGGGTTGGAACAGCTGGGATTCGTATGGGTTGACCATTACGGAAGAGCAGTTCAAAGCGAATGTAGAGTGGTTTAACCAGCATCTCAAGCAGTATGGCTGGAAGTACGTCGTGATCGATGAGGGGTGGTATCTTCAGCATCCGGAAAATGCGTCGATGAAGGGTGCGGACCAGGGTTACACGATGGACGGGAACGGTAGATACCTGCCAGCGCCGAATCGTTTTCCTTCGGGAGCCGGCGACGGCGGTCTGAAGGCGATTGGGGACTATGTTCATTCGCTCGGGCTGAAATTCGGCATCCACATCATTCGTGGAATTCCCAGAGAGGCAGTTGCGAAGAACCTGCCGATTGCCGGATCGTCCTTTCATGCAGCCGATGCAGCAAATAGAGCAGACCTGTGCCGCTGGAATCCTGACAACTATGGGCTCAAGGCGAATGCGGCAGGGCAGGCCTACTACGATTCGCTGGCGACGCTGTATGCGAGCTGGGGACTCGATTTTATAAAGGTTGACTGCATTTCGCAGCCCTATGACGCCGCCGAGATCCACATGATGAGCGCTGCATTGAAAAAGAGCGGTCGCGCCATTGTGCTGAGCCTTTCGCCGGGGCCGACTCCGATTGAGCAGGCCGAGGATGTGCGCAAATATGCGCAGATGTGGCGGATTTCCGACGATTTCTGGGATGTCTGGAAGAAGCCGGAAGGTGACACGAGCGCATTTCCTCAGTCTCTGACCCGGCAATTCACCAAGCTTGCAGAGTGGTCCCATTATGTGGCGCCGGGACACTGGCCGGATGCCGACATGCTGCCGCTGGGCTATCTGGGGCCGAAGCCGGGATGGGGCGAGCCGCGGCGTTCGCACCTGACTCAGGATGAGGCGCGCACACTCATTACGCTCTGGTCAATTGCGCGGTCGCCGCTCATTCTAGGCGCAAACCTAACGCGGATGGATGCGTTTACGGAGTCATTGCTGACGAATCCTGAGGTCATTGCCGTCGATCAGGCTTCAAGCGGAAACAAGCCGGTGATTCACACGGCAACGACGGTACTCTGGACCGCAAAAGCCGCCAGTGGGAAGGACTACGCAGCTGTTTTTAACCTTGATGATCACGAGCAGACCGTCGCTTACACATGGCAGCAGCTTGGGCTGCCCGGATCTACCCGTGGAGTGCGGGATTTGTGGCAGAAAAAGGATTTGGGTGCAGCGCCGGGTTTGAAGGTGACCTTGGCTCCGCATGCTTCTGTGCTGTTCTCAGTTCAGTAGCCACCTTTAATATATGAGCCAAGACTGAAAGCAGGAGAACGCGCGATTCGAAAATTCCTTCCAGGGAAGTTTGATCTACCGAAAACTTGTCTGCTTGCCTTACTGGCGTTGAGCATCCTCTGCATAGCTCAGCCGTTGTCGGCGCAGCGGGACCAGCCGAGAAAGCCCATGCAGGCAAAGCTCGAAAACGGAGCCGAGTATCGCTGGCTGAATAAGAAAGTGCTCGATTCCCGTGTTTTGGACAGCATGGAGGACCTCTCGAACTGGTCGTTCAAGGGCGAGGGAGACATGACGCTCTCCGATGTCTACAAAAAGGACGGCCAGCACTCGTTGCGGATTCGCTCTGCATTCAATATCGCCCGCGTAGGCAATGAAGGTGAGTGGGAAGACCTGATTGCCACGCGCAAATTTCCTTCGGAAGACTGGAGGAAATACAACCGCATTTCGCTATGGGTGTATGCCGATGTCGCCGGCGCTCCGGCTCTGGCTGCTACTCTCACGCTGCATAACGAAGGCGCGCACGTTTTGCCGGACCAATACAATGAAGGCCGCGACGAGTCGCTTCTGCTGAAAAATCATGCCTGGACGCATCTCGTGTGGGAGATCGCTCCGCTCGACCGCGACAAGGTCACAGCGCTTGATTTTGCTTACAGCCTGCCCAAAATGTTTCCCGATCCCGGCGACCATACGATCCTGTACATCGATCGATTAGAGTTGCAGACCGTAGTTCCCGATCATGTTGAAGGCTGGGATGTGGCGGCGGGCAAGATTGCCTTCAGTCACAGCGGGTACACCGTCGGGTCTTCGAAAACCGCTATTGCCAGCGATCTGACGGCGCGCGGATTTTCTGTAATCGAACAAGGCACAAATAAGGTAGTCCTTACCAGGCCGGTGGAAGAAAAGAAGACCAGCTTAGGCAGCTACCAGGTATTGGACTTTTCAGAGTTACAGAAGCCGGGGACGTATCAAATCCGCGCTGGCAGTGAAGCCACCAGACCCTTCGTGATCGGCGATGACGCATGGGATGACAGCGTCTGGAAGGCGATCAATTTCATGTACAGTGAGCGCTGCGGCACCGTGATACCAGGCATTCACGGAATCTGCCATCAGGATGACTACACCGTCCACGGCGACAAACGCATCGTGGTCAACGGCGGATATCACGACGCGGGCGATCTGACGGCCACGGGAAATGTCACGGGGATGGCTTATGCCTTGTTCTCGTATGCGGAGCGTCTGCAGCAGCAGCAGGAAAATCCTGAGCTTCGAGACCGGCTGCTCGAAGAAGCGAAGTGGGGACTTGCCTGGATTCTCAAAACCAGCTTCGGCGACGGATACCGCAGCACGGGTCAGTTGATCAGCTACTGGACCAACGGAATTATGGGCGACGCGGATGATCGGTTCGGGCAGGCTGTGAACGATCCGGAGTGGAATTTTCGCGTCGCGGCGGTCGAGGCCCTGGCCGCCCGCGTATTGAAGGATAGCGACCCCGAGCTGGCGAACCGCAGTCTGGCGACGGCCAAAGACGATTGGAAATATGCGGTGGAGGGCTTGAAGAATGCGCCGCCGCGTCCGGAAGTCTACGGAGCACAGGACGAGCTGGAGCGTATTTCTTTCGGAGCCATCGCCTCCGTCGATCTGTTCCGGGCCACGGGCGACAAGCAATACTCTGATGAGGCGATTGCGCTCGGCGCCCTCATCCTGCAATCGCAGGAGCGCAGGCTGCAGCCGTGGACTGTTCCTCTAACCGGCTATTTCTACAGCAGCCCTAAGCGCGAGAATCTCTTTCACCGGTTCCATATTGGCCAGGAAGAGCAGCCGATTGTCGCGCTCGCCCATTTGTGCGAGGCGTTTCCGGACGACAAGGACTGGATCAAGTGGTATTCGGCGATCGTCCTGCATTCCAAGTACTATCAACAGGCAGTTGCCCAGTTCGATGCGCCATACGACGTGCTTCCGGCCGCGATCTATCGCGAAAGCGAAGTGCGCTTGATTCCTGAAACCGAGAAGTGGAGGCCGCTGCGCGCGGCGGACCGCGATTC
>Ga0335073_10004648_pt1 | contig 19201 bp, 15 predicted proteins | sample Lox_Sample_22_FD_207093 | JGI IMG/M metagenome (GOLD analysis project Ga0335073, IMG submission 207093) | Soil microbial communities from Loxahatchee National Wildlife Refuge, Florida, United States - Lox_Sample_2.2 | ecosystem: Environmental > Terrestrial > Soil > Wetlands | place: USA... | reverse complement strand
CTGGCGCCCACCGCGAGCGAGTCGCCCAGCGCCACCAGGAGCAAGGCCAGATACGGCACCAGCGCGGCCCGCCCGGCGCGTACCGCGACGGCCACCAGCACGCCGAGCGCGACCAGGTCGGCGATCGGGTGGATCGCCTGGAGCGCGAAGGCCCCGGCCGACTCGCCGGTCCTGCGGTACTCGGCCCCGAACAGCGCTATCCAGTCGATGATGAACAGGGCGGCCGCCAGCAGGCAGGCGTCAGCCAGCCACGCCGCCGCGCTGCGGACCTGGCCCCGGGGCTCCGGCCGGTCGCCGCCGGCCGCCTCCCCGTTGGCCCGGGCCAGGGCGAACAGGCCGACGCCCAGCGCGGGCAGGGCCAGCAGGGAGAGCAGGTCCGCGGAGGTCAGCGAGGTCCCGGTGCCGGAGACCGGCATGCCCTCGGCGTCGACGAAACCGGCGCCCCACAGCAGCGCCGCCACCGCGAACGCGCGGTAGGCGATCCGGACGTAGGACTCACGGCGGATCGACTCGCGCCACAGCAGCGCCGCCGCGGCGACCGCTAGCAGAGCCCCGGCCACTCCTTCGAGGATGGCCAGGCTCACGGCGCGCCGCCGGATCCAGCCGACCGCACCAGGGCCTCCCTTTCACCGCGTCCGTGGACCAACATCGAGCCTGGTCGGCCACCGGGGCCGACAGGCGCGCGTCCCATTTCCGAGCAGCAGCGCTGCGGCTCGTGATCACCAATACGTATGTCCCGTACCGCCAGGCGTTGCGGGGATTCGCCGGCGCAGCGACGCGGTCTCGCCATCAGCGATGTGCCTTCACTGTACGTGCGCTAGGTCACGCTTCGATTGAGGATGTGCGTAGACCGGGAGACAACTTCAGTAACACCCGCCACGCAAGCCTGGGCCTGGTCGTACGGCAGTCAGCGGTGTTTCCCAGGTCGGGCGCGCGTCCGGGAAGAGAGCCCCGTGGCCGTCACCGAGCCGGGCAGGAACAGGCGTAGCGGCGGCGGCGGTACCGTGCTGGGATGAGCGATCCGCCTGCCCAGCCCCGGATGGCGTTCGAGACCCATGCGGAGCCCGCCCAGGAGGCCGGCTCATACGCGAACGCCCTGGCCATCTGGCATACCGGGCACGAGTTCACCTTCGATTTCCTGGTCAGCAGCGAGCCCCCGCAGCCGGCCAGGACCGAGGACGGCGAGGAAGTGATCCGGGCACCGCACCGGCTGGTGGCCAGGATCCGGGTCCCGCCGACCGCCGTGTTCGACATGATCCGGACCATCAACCAGAACCTGACGCTGTACGAGCAGCGGTTCGGCCAGATCCGCCCGCCCGGCGGCCAGTTGCCGCTGTACCCGCCGGACGGCCCGGACGAGGAGGCCGCACCAGGCCGGTAGCCCGGCTCACGCGGTCTGCGCCAGCTCCAGCCGCGGGAACACCGGCCGGGCCGGGGGCAGCTCCCCGGCGGAGTCGTCGCACGCGGCCTGGATCCGGGCCGCGAGACCGGGCAGGAACGGGGCCAGGTCGCCGCCCAGCTGCGAGCAGGTCTCGACGAGCAGGGCCAGGGACTCATCCAGCCGCTCACCGCAGGCGAGGTCGCCGTCGCGTTCGGCCCGGGCCAGGCGCCACGGCTGGGTCTGCTCCACGTAGCGGTTCGCCGCTTCGACCACCGCCCAGAGGGCCGCGGTCGCGGCCCGGAAGTCGAAGGCGGCCAGCGCCGCGGCTATCCGTTGCGGGGCCTGGTCGCGCAGCCCAGCCAGCGCGCGTCCCGCAGGCGCGGGCCGGGCCGGCTCCGCGTGCGCAGCCCGCGGCACCTTCCCCTGCCGGTAGCGGTGCACCAGCGTGACCGTCCGGCTGACCAGGTTGCCCAGGTCGTTGGCGAGGTCGTCGTTGGCCCTCGCGACCAGCCGCTCCGCCGTGAAGTCGGCGTCACCGAGGCGCGGCACCTCGCGCAGCAGCCACCAGCGCACCGCGTCGCTGCCGTACCTGGCGGCCAGCGCCACGGGATCGGCCCGGTCGAGATGGGCCCTGCTGGGATCGGCACTGGCGCCGCCCGGGCCGGACTTACTGATCTTCCTGCCGCCGGCCGTGAGGTAGTCGTGCACCAGGACGTCGGTCGGTAGCGGCTCGCCCGCCGAGAGCAGGATCGCGGGCCAGTAGACCGCGTGGAACCGGAGCACGCCCTTGCCGACCAGGTGCACCCGCCGGTCGGCGCCGGCCCACCAGCGCCGGTAGTCCCCGGCGTCCGTGCCGTAGCCGAGCGCGGTGATGTAGTTGCCGAGGGCGTCCCACCACACGTAGATCACCTGGCCGGGGTCGCCGGGAACGGGGATGCCCCAGCCGCGGGCCCGCGCGGTCGAGCGCGACACGCTGAAGTCCTCGAGCCCGCCCGCGATGAAGCCGAGCACCTCGTTGCGCCGCGCGGCGGGCTCGATCCGGAGCCGGCCCGAGCCGACCAGGTCACGGAGCTGACCGGCGTACCGGGACAGCCGGAAGAACCAGTTCTCCTCCGCGACGAGCTGCGGCTGCGTCAGGTGCTCGGGGCACCGCCCGTCCCGCAGCTCGGCCGGCTTGTAGAACTGCTCGCAGCCGACGCAGTACCGGCCCTCGTAGTGCTTCAGGTACAGGTCGCCGCGGTCCGCGCAGGCCGCCCAGAGCCGTTCCACCCCGGGGCGGTGCCGCGGATCGCTGCTGGTGCGGATGAAGTCGTCGAACGACAGCGCGAGCGGCTCGCGCAGGCCGGCGAAGGCGTCGGCGTAGCGGCTCACGAGCTCGGCCACGGGCACCCCTTCGGCCTCGGCGGCCAGCACGTTCTTCAGCGAGTTGTCGTCGGTGCCGGTCTGGAAGCGCACCTGGTCCCCGGCCAGGCGATGGTGCCGGGCCAGCACGTCGGCCTGGACCAGCTCCAGCGCGTGGCCGAGATGGGGCCGGGCGTTGACGTAGGGGATGGTGGTGCTGAGGTAGATACGTTCGGTGGTCATCGGAACCTCCCGGGAGAAGGGCAGGGGCTCCGACGTCACGCGGGCATGAATCGAGGCCCCAGCGGGGCCTCGTGTCGGACGTCGTCCGGGCAGCGTCAGGTGGCCCCGCTAGCGGGGCATCATCACCTGGCTCGCGTGCGACGTCACGCCACCAGTCTACCCGGTCAGGCGCTGCAGGATCAGCTCGCGGGCGCGGGCGGCGTCGGCCCGGCCGCCGGTCTCCTGCATCACCGCTCCGACCAGCGCGTCGGCCGCCGCCGTCTTGCCCGAGCGGACCTTGACCGCCACGTCCGGTCTGGCCGCGATCACCCGGTCGATCACGGCGAGCAGCTCGGCGTCGTCGCTGACCACGGCCAGGCCGCGGGCGGCGACGATCTCGTCCGGCGAGCCCTCGCCGGCCAGCATGCCGTCGAGCACCTGGCGGGCCAGCTTGTCGTTGAGCTGCCCGGACGTGACCAGCTCGCTGACCCGGGCCACCTGGGCCGGGGTCACCGGCAGGTCGGCGAGCTCGGTGCCGCTCTCGTGAGCGCGGCGGGACAGCTCGCCCAGCCACCACTTGCTCGCCTCGGCGGCCGGCGCGCCCGCGGCGACGGTCTCGGCCACCAGGTCCAGCGCCCCGGCGTTGCGCAGCGCGGCCATATCGGGATCGGACAGGCCCCATTCCGCCTGCAGCCGGGCCCGGCGGGCCGAGGGCAGCTCCGGCAGCGTCGCGCGCAGTTCTTCCACCCACTCGCGCGACGGCGCGACCGGCACCAGGTCGGGCTCGGGGAAGTACCGGTAGTCCTGCGCCTCCTCCTTGCTCCGGCCGGGGGTGGTGGTGCCGCTGGCCTCCTGGAAGTGGCGGGTCTCCTGGACCACCCGGCCGCCGGCGTCCAGCACGGCCGCCTGCCGCTCGATCTCGAACCGGACCGCTCGCTCGACCGACCGCAGCGAGTTGACGTTCTTGGTCTCGGTCCTGGTGCCCCAGGTGCCCGAGCCGCGCGGCGCCAGCGAGGTGTTCACGTCGCAGCGCAGCGAGCCCTCCTCCATCCGGACGTCGGAGACGTCCAGGGCCCGCATCAGGTCCCGTAGCTCGGTGACGTAGGCCCGGGCGACGACGGGCGCGAGCGCGCCGGTACCGGGGATCGGCTTGGTGACCACCTCCACCAGCGGGATCCCGGCGCGGTTGTAGTCCTCCAGCGAGTACTCGGCGCCGTGGATCCGCCCGGTCGCGCCGCCGACGTGCAGCGACTTGCCGGTGTCCTCCTCCAGGTGGACGCGCTCGATGCCCACCCGGACCCGGGTGTCGTCGACCGTGACGTCCAGCCAGCCGTCCGTGCACAACGGCTCGTCGTACTGCGAGATCTGGAAGTTCTTCGGCATGTCCGGGTAGAAGTAGTTCTTCCGCGCGAACCGGCACCAGGACGCGATCGAGCAGTTCAGCGCCAGCCCGATCCGGATCGCGTACTCGATGGCCGCCCGGTTGACCACCGGCAGCGACCCGGGCAGGCCGAGGCAGACGGGGCAGACGGCCGAGTTCGGGTCGGCGCCGAACTCCACCGGGCTGCCGCAGAACATCTTCGTCACCGTGCTCAGCTCGACGTGGGTCTCCAGGCCGATCACCGGCTCGTAGCGGGAGACGGCCTCATCGAACGGCACGAGCACCGCCGGCTCAGCCATCGCCCAGTCCCTTCGCCTCGTCGAGCAGCGGATGCCCGCGGCGCCGGCCCAGCGCCGCCTCGACCGCCGCCCCGACCCGGTACAGCCGGTCATCGCCGAGGACCGGCGCCATGATCTGCAGCCCGACCGGCAGGCCGTCCTCCGGGGCCAGCCCGCACGGTACCGACAGCGCGGCGTTGCCGGCCAGGTCCGAGGGGATCGTGCACAGGTCGGCGAGGTACATGGCGATCGGGTCGTCGACGCGCTCGCCGATCGGGAACGCCGTGGTCGGCGTGGTCGGCGAGACCAGCACGTCGACCTGCTCGAAGGCCGCGTCGAAGTCCCGGGTGATCAGCGTGCGCACCTGCTGCGCCTTGCCGTAGTACGCGTCGTAGTACCCGCTGGACAGGGCGTAGGTGCCGAGCATGATCCGGCGCTTGACCTCGGCGCCGAACCCGGCGGCGCGGGTCAGCGACATGACCTCCTCGGCGCTGCGGGTCCCGTCGTCGCCCACCCGCAGGCCGTACCGCATCCCGTCGAACCGGGCCAGGTTCGACGAGCACTCGCTGGGCGCGATCAGGTAGTACGCGGGCAGCGCGTAGGTGAAGTGCGGGCAGGACACCTCGGTGACCTTGGCGCCCAGCGACTCCAGCAGCTCCACCGCCTCGCCGAACCGGGTCAGGACCCCCCGCTGGTACCCCTCGCCGGACAGCTCGGTGACCACGCCGACCCGCAGGCCGCTCACGTCGGCCTGCTGCGCCGCGGCCACGACCGGCGGCACCGGCGCGTCGATCGAGGTCGAGTCGCACGGGTCATGCCCGGACATGACCTCGTGCAGCAGCGCCGCGTCGAGCACGGTGCGGGCCAGCGGCCCCGGCGTGTCCAGGGAGGATGCGAACGCGACCACCCCGTACCGGGAGGAGCCGCCGTAGGTCGGCTTCACCCCGACGATGCCGCAGACGGCCGCAGGCTGCCGGATCGACCCTCCGGTGTCGGTGCCGATGCCCAGCGGCGCCTCGAACGCGGTGACCGCGGCCGAGGAGCCGCCGGAGGACCCGCCCGGCACCCGGCTCAGGTCCCACGGGTTGTGCGAGGCTCCGAAGGCCGAGTTCTCGGTGGAGGACCCCATCGCGAACTCGTCCATGTTGGCCTTGCCGAGGATCACCACCCCGGCGCGCCGCAGCCGCTGGGTGATGGTCGCGTCGTAGGGCGGGCGCCAGCCGTCCAGGATCCGCGATCCGCAGGTGGTGGGCATGTCGGTGGTGGTGAACACGTCCTTGAGCGCCAGCGGCACGCCGGCCAGCGGGCCGAGCGGCTCCCCGGCGCGGCGCCGTTCGTCGACCGCGGCGGCGGCGGCCAGCGCGGCCTCGGGCGCCACGTGCAGGAACGCGCGCACCCGCCCGTCCACGGCGTCGATCCGGTCCAGGTGCGCCCGGGTGACGTCGACCGCGGAGGTCTCGCCCGACGCGATGGCCGCGGCCAGCTCGGCCGCGGTCATCCTGATGAGTTCGGTGGGCATAGGTCAGTCCTCGGCCAGGATCCGCGGGACCCGGAACCGGCCCCCCTCGGACGCGGGCGCCTGGTCGAGCGCGGCGGCCGCGCCGATCGGCGGCACGATCACGTCGTCACGGAACACGTTGGTGATCGGCAGCGCGTGCGTGGTCGGCGGGATTCCCTCGGCGGCGACCTCCTGCACCCGCGCTACCGCCGCGATGATCACGTCCAGCTGGCCGGCGAAGTGGTCGAGCTCCTCCTCGCTCAGGGCCAGCCGCGACAGCCGGGCCAGGTGCGCGACCTCGTCCCTCGTTATGGGCATGCAGGCAAGCCTAGCGACCGCGCGGGGGTGCCCCGAAGCCATTAACCGACGGCCGCCGCCCGTCCCGTTATCCGGCCGCCGCCGCGGCCCTTATTGCGGCAGGCCGGCCGCGGGCAGGCCCGGCCGGGCCCCGCGCGGGACCGGACGCGCCTGCGACAGGCCGGCGGGGGATATCACCGGGCTGCCCGCCGGCCGGCTCACGGCGCTGCGCGCGGGCGGGAGCGGGGCCGGCGGCCCGCTCGCCACGCCGTGCTCGATCAGCCACGCCGTGGCCGACGCCGGGCTGAGCGGCTTGCTGAAGTACCAGCCCTGCGCGGCCGTGCAGCCCATGACCCCGAGCGCGGCCGCGATCTCCGCTGACTCCACGCCCTCGGCCGCCGAGTCGATGTTGAGCGCCCGGACCAGGTTCACGATCGACCGGACGATCGCCTCGTCGTCCGCAGAGTCGAGCAGCCTCTCGATGAACGACGAGTGGATCTTTACCTCGCTCACCGGCAGCCGTTTGAGCCGCACCAGCGACGAATAGCCGGTCCCGAAGTCGTCCAGGCTCAGCGCCACGCCGAGCGCGGCCAGCGCCGCGGCCGCCGTGATGGCGTGCGCGGGCTCGCTGGTCAGCACCCGCTCGTTGATCTCCAGCAACAGCGCTTCGGGCGGCAGCTCATAACGCTCCAGCCCGTGGCCGATCGTCTCCGCGAAACCCGCGTCGAGCAGGTCGCGCCCGGCCACGTTCAGCGACACCTGGACCGGCAGCCCTTCCCGCCGCCACACGGCGGCCTGGGCGAGCGTCCGGTCCACGACCTGGAAGGTGAGGTCCCGCATCAGGTAGGACTGCTCGACCAGGGGGATGAACTCCTCGGGCGTCATCAGCCCCCGGACCGGGTGCTGCCAGCGGACCAGCGCCTCCATCCCGGCCGTCCGGCCGCTCTCCAGGGCTACCTTGGGCTGGAAGCACAGCTCGAGCTCGCCCGAGTCGATGCCGCGGCGCAGGTCGCCGAGCAGCGCGAGGCGGGCCGGGGAGTTGCGGTCGGAGTCGGCCACGTACCGCTCAACCCCGCTACGGCGTTCCTTGGCCAGGTACATGGCCACGTCGGCGTGCTGCATCAGCGTCTCGGGCCCGGTCGCGTCGTCCGGGTAGAGAGCGATGCCGACGCTGGCCTCGATGTCGAACGACATGCCCTCAAGCTGGATCGGCTCGCACAGCCCGGCGCGCAGCCGCACGGCCACCTCGCGGGCCGCGCTGACCTCCCGCACCGACGGCAGCAGTACCGCGAACTCGTCACCGCCGAGCCGGGCCACGAGGTCCTCGGGCCGCACGCCGCGCAACAGCCGGTTCGCGACGATCCGCAGCAGCCGGTCGCCGACCGGGTGCCCCAGCGTGTCGTTGACCTCCTTGAAGCGGTCCAGGTCCAGCACCAGGAACCCGGCCTTGGTGCCGGACCGGGCCGCGTCGGCCAGCGCCTCGCTGGTCTGCCGGATGAGCAGCTTGCGGTTGGACAGGCCGGTCAGCTCGTCATGGTGGGCCTGGTGCTCGCGCTGCACCGACATGGCGGCGTTCATGTAGATGGCGGCCAGCGGGAACGCGAACAGCAGCACCAGCCAGGCGGAATCCGCGGCCATCACCACGGCCACCAGCGGCGCCGCCGCGATCAGCACCAGGTTCACGAGCCCCTGGAAGGGCAGCTCGGCGCGGAGGCTGCGCAGCAGCGGCGCCCGCGAGTGCAGCGCCCCGGCGGTACCGGCCAGCAGGAAGCTCACCGCGAAGAATGCCACGCCCGCGAACAGCACGCTGGGCAGGTCGGCGCCGGAGATGAGCGGCGGCCGGGCGGTCGCCGGGCGGAACCCGGTGACCGCCAGGGCCAGCCCCGCAGCGGCCATGCTCAGGGTGGTCACGGCCGCGTTGAACGCGCACCGGTGCGGCGCCTTGCGCTGGACCACCGCGACGGCTACCGACGACGTGACCCGGAGCAGCACCGCCACCGGGAATCCCCAGTACAGCAGCGCGGCAAAGCCGAAGGCGACCGAGGCGACCGGGGGCTTCAGGCCGGACAGGCGCGAGGTCGCGATCGGCCGTATCCGGCCGACCACCATCAGGGCGGCCAGGACCCAGAACAGGGCGTGCGGGATCAGGCCGCCCAGACCGGACAGGCGCGTCATGGCCCAGGCGAAGACCGCGAGGCCTGCCACGATCACCACGGTCATGTGGATCCACGGCGGCGATCCGGGGCGAGGGCCTATGTCCCTGGTATCGTTCGGATCCTTCATGGGCCGTCCTCAGCGGTGCAACCGACTGCGCCGTGGATCCCCCGCGCGCTGGAGGAGCGTACGGCTAAATCGTACTTCCCGAGGTCAACTGCTTACAAAGCGTCACGGCAGGTCAGGCCGTAGACATCTAACTACTATTCAGTTACAGACGGTATTCAGTTACAGACGCGGTCCTGCCTCACGCAACGTCTCAGGCACCTCACCTTACGCACTTGTCCCGGCGGGCTGCTACCCCTCAAGCGTGGGTATTGGGCAACTCGGCGGAATCGCTGGCCGCGGCCGGCCCTCGCTCGAGCAGGACGCCGAGCCCGGCCTCGTCCAGCACCGGGACGCCCAGGGCGAGCGCGCGCTCGTACTTGGAGCCGGGGGCGGCGCCCGCCACCACGAAGCTGGTCTTCTTCGACACCGAGCCGGTGACCTTCCCGCCCTGGCCCTGTACCGCGGCGGCCGCCTCGTCCCTGGTCATCCCGTCCAGCGTGCCGGTGATCACCACGGTGATCCCGGCCAGCGGGCCGGCGGCCGGTGGCTGGCCGCCATCGGGCGCGGGCGCCGGAGCGACCCACCCCTCCTGGGCCAGCTGTACCCCGGCCGCGCGCCACTTGTCGACGATGGCCGCGTGCCAGTCCACCGCGAACCAGTCCCGCAGGGCGGCGGCGATCGTCGGGCCGATGTCGTCGACCGCGACCAGCTGCTCGGGCGTGGCCGCCGCGATCGCGTCGACCGAGCCGAACGCCGCGGCCAGAGCACGGGCCGCGGTCGGCCCGATGTGCCGGATCGACAGCGCGACCAGGATCCGCCACAGCGGCCGCCGCCGCGCCTCCTCCAGGTTCAGCAGCAGGCTGGCGGCGTTCACGGTCAGCCCGCCCTGCTTGTTGACGAAGAACGGGCAGGTGGCCAGCTTCTCGGCGGTCAGCGCGAACACGTCGCCCTCGTCGGCCACCAGCCCGCAGTCCAGCAGGGCCGCGGCCGCCTCGTAGCCGAGCACCTCGATGTCCAGCGCGCCGCGGCTGGCCAGGTGGAACAGCCGCTCACGCAGCTGCGCCGGGCAGGACCGGGCGTTCGGGCAGCGCCAGTCCACGCTGACCTTCCCGTCCGCCGTCATCCCCCCGCCCTGCCCGTCCCCCCGGACCAGCGTCGTGCCGCACTCGGGGCACACGACGGGAAACTCGAACGCGCGCTCCGTGCCGGACCGCAGGTCCGTGACCGGCGCGACCACCTCGGGAATCACGTCGCCGGCCTTGCGCAGCACCACCATGTCGCCGATCAGCACGCCCTTACGGGCCAGCTCGTCGGCGTTGTGCAGGGTGGCCCGGTCCACGGTCGATCCGCTGACCTTGACCGGCTCCATCACCGCGAACGGCGTTATCCGCCCGGTGCGCCCCACGTTGACCCGGATGTCCAGCAGCCGGGTGGTGACCTCCTCAGGCGGGTACTTGTAGGCGATCGCCCAGCGCGGCGCCCGGCTCGTCGCCCCGAGCGCGCGCTGCACCTCGAGCCGGTCGAGCTTGATCACCACCCCGTCGATCTCGTACGCCGGGTCGTGCCGGTGCTCGGCGTAATGGTGGATGTACACGCGGACCTCATCCAGCGTGCCGACGACCCGGTACACGTCGCTGACCGGCAGCCCCCATTCACGCAGCCGCTCGTACCAGCCCGACTGCGTCGCCGGCACGTCGTCGGGCACCGCCTCGTCCTCGGGCGCGGGCATGCTCGCCGCGCCCGCGCCGGGCACGGCCAGCCCGTGCACGATCAGGCTGAGCGGCCGGGTCGCGGTGACCCGCGGGTCCTTCTGGCGCAGGGACCCGGCCGCGGTATTGCGCGGGTTCACGTACAGCGGCTTGCCCGCCTCGGCCTGCCGCTCGTTCAGCTCGTGGAACGCGGCCACTGGCATGTAGACCTCGCCGCGCACCTCGAGGATCTGCGGCCACCCCGACCCGGCCAGCCGGGCGGGGGCCGCGGCGATCGTCCGGATGTTCGGCGTGACATCCTCACCGGTGATCCCGTCACCCCTGGTCGCGGCGCGGACCAGGGCTCCGTCCCGGTATACCAGCGCGACCGCCAGGCCGTCGATCTTCAGTTCGCACAGGTAGGGGCCCACGGCGGTGTCCGGCCCGGCGAGCCGTTCGGTACGCGCCGCCCAGGCGTCAAGCTCCTCCGCCGAGAACGCGTTGTCCAGGCTGAGCAGCCGCTCCAGGTGCTCGACTGGGGCGAAGTCGGTGGAGATCACGTCACCGACCTTCTGGGTCGGCGAGTCCGGCGTGCGCAGATCGGGATAGGTGTCCTCGAGCCCCCGCAGCTCGCGCATGAGCGCGTCGTACTCGGCGTCGGAGATGATCGGCGAGTCGAGCACGTGGTAGCGGTGGTTGTGCTCGGTGATCTCGACGGCCAGCGCGGCGTGGCGCTGGCGGGCCGCCGGGTCCGCCGTAGCGGGCTCGGTCATGATGCTCTCTCCTCGATCAGCTCGGGCAACAGCCGCGCCGCCTCGCGGCAGCTCGCGAGCGCGGCCCGCGCCCCGGCCTGCGACGCGCCGGCCAGGCCGCAGGCGGGCGTGAGCACCACCTGCCGGTCGAGTCCCCCGGCCGCGATCCCCATCCGGTGCCACAGCTCCAGGACGCGCGCACCAGGTTCCCTCGGCGAGGGGGATGCACCCGCGGCGGTCCGTTGGGGAATGTCAACGACGCCGGCCAGGATGCCCAGCCCGGCCTCGACCACCTCGGCCAGCTCGTCCTGCTCTTCCTCGCTGCGCAGCAGGCTCAGGTCGAATCCGACCGCGTGCGCTCCTGCCTCTTTCATGATTCGCAACGGGACGTCGCGGGCGCAGCAGTGCACCAGGCTGAACGCGGTCGCGGCGCCCAGCACGGCGCGCAGGCCGTCGCAGGTCACGGTGGCGTCGACGGCGCCGACCCGGTTCAGCCCGCTCGCGGTGGGCACCGACCCGGCTAGCACGGCGGGCAGCGCCGGCTCGTCCAGCTGCAGCAGCACCGTGGCGCCGGGGATCCGGCTGCGTATGTCGGCCACGTGCGCCGCCGCCCCCTCGGCCAGCGACGCGGTCAGGTCGGCCACCGCGCCCGGGTCGGCCAGCGCCGGGTTCTGGCTGCGGCTCAGCTCGACCGTGGCGGCGAGCGTCCACGGGCCGCAGACCTGGACCTTGAACGGGCCGGTCCAGCCGTCGGCCGCCTCGTGCGCCGCGTCCAGGTCCCGGGCCAGCAGCTCGGCCGCCCGGCGCTGGTCACGGCCGGGCCGGGCGGCCAGCTTCCAGCCGCGGGCGGTGGTCTCGACCGGGATGTCCACGAGCAGCGCCGCGGTGCGCCCGGTCAGGTCGGCCCCGACGCCGCGGGCGGGCAGTTCCGGCAGGTGAGGAAGGTCGGGCAGCTCGCCGAGGACCACGGCGAGCGCCTCGGCCGGGTCCGTGCCCGGCATCGAGCCGACCCCGGTGGCGCTGCCGGCCGGCCAGGGGTACGGCGGTGGCTCTTCGCTCACGTGCCGAGCCTAGCGGCCCTCGCCGACACCGCGACCGCGTGATTCGCTCCGGTGGGCCAGGTCAGGGGCCGGGCATGAGCTGCGGCCGCGCCACGCCCCGGTGGTGGCACGGCCGCAGCCGCTCAAGCGGGCGTCGCCTGCGTCACGCCCACGGGTTTCGGTACGGGTTGGCGTACTCCGCCGGATCGTCATCTGGGTGGCGGTACCAGGAGGTCTCGTCCCCCGGACGGCGGACGTACAGGCCGGTCAGGAACCGGCCGGCCAGCGTCATGCGGTCAGGAGCCTCGCGGCTCAGCTTCGCCCTGCGGTCTTCCCTCCGGCTGGCCAGGCTCACCAGGACGACTATCCCGGTGATCACGCCGAAGGCGAAGATCACGCCGATCGCTAGGACATCTACGGTTGTCATGGCTGATCCCCCTTTCGTCTGATCAGCGGTGACTCCGCGGCTCCGATCCGGGCCCGAGGACCCGAGGGGCGTGGCCGGGGGCTGACCCGGCGGCTGGGTTCGCAAGACTCATCCGGCAAGTCGGGGTGCGCCCAAGCACCTGGACTGCTAGGCTGAGTCCCATGAGCCCTCCTGTCCAAGCCATCCCAACCTCTGGTACCATGCTTACATCCCATCGGCTGGATGGCAATGGGGTTAACCCAATTATTCTGATGACCCGGATGACAGGAATGATCCTTTCAAGCCCAGCAGACTGTGCCATTGGTGTGGTTGGGATCTCTGGGAGGGCGTATGCCTGATCCGATGTACCGGCAGATCGCCGAGGACCTGCGCTTGAAGATCGAGTCGGGGGAACTGGAGAGCGGCGGCCAGCTGCCCACCGAACTCGAGCTCCGGGAACAGTACGACGCGTCCAGGAACACCGTCCGGGACGCGGTGAAGTGGCTCATCACCCGGGGACTGGTGGAGACCCGCCCCGGCCAGGGGACCTTCGTGGTCGAGAAGATCGATCCGTACGTCACCCAGCTGATCGGCGACGCGGGCGCCGGGCGCGACGACGAGGGCCCCGTCTATCTCGCCGAGGTGCAGGCGAGGCTGCGCACGCCGACCCGGACCGAGCCGCGGGTCGAGATCCAGCAGGCCACGGGCGCGATCGCCGGCGAGCTTCGGCTGGCGGAGGGCTCGACCGTGGTGAGCCGGCATCAGCAGCGCTTCATCGACGGGACCCCCTGGTCACTGCAGACGTCGTTCTACCCCATGAGCCTCGTGGAACGGGGCGCGCTGAAGCTCATCCAGGCGCCCAACATCGAGGAAGGAACCGTCGCGTACCTGGGCACCAAGCTCGGGCTCATCCAGGTCGGCTACCGGGACAAGATCACGGTTCGCGCGCCGGACGGCAACGAGACGTTCTTCTTCAAGCTGCCCGACGACGGGCGGGTAGCCGTGTTCGAGTTGCTGAGGACGGCCTTCGACGATCACGGCGAGCCGTTCCGCCTCACCATCAGCGTCTACCCCGCGGACCGGAACCAGTTCGCCGTCACGGTCGGCGACGTACCCGACGAGACGGCACCCGGCTAGCGGTCCAGGTGTATCCCCGGCAGCCGAGGCTGCCGGGCGGTTGGTGTTGGCAGCGCAGGCTTGCGTGGGCCCCGGCTGACGGGGATCACGAGACAGATGTCACGGGTACCGCCCGTGGCTGTTGATGATCAGTCGAGTTGAGGGGAGGTGTGATGGCCAAGTACCACGCGCGCCCGTCGGCCCAGTACCGCTACGAGCACTACGACCCCCGTTGAAGGGGGTCGGACGGTGCCACGAACTTGCCCGCCACAGATCCCGAGGAGGTGTCATGGCCAAGTACCACGCGCGCCCGTCGGCGCAGTACCGCTATGAGCACTACGACCCCCGCTGAACCGCGTCGTCGACGCGCTAACCGGCTGAGTTCTTGACGCGCGCCCGGGAGGGCGCTCGGCCAGGAAGTCAGTCATACGCTGCCGACGCTGTTCCCTGCTTGACCGCGGCACAGCGTCGACAGCGGGAACGAACGTTACCGGGCCCGGGGGTCCCGCGCCCAGGGAAGGGCGGGAGAGGCGGGAAGGCGCTACGACCCGGCCGGCGTGCCCAACCGGTCGCCGGGTCGCCGACTATGGAGCTATGCCGGACCGGCCGATAGCACTTCGTCACGCCACGGTGGATGAGCTAGGGCTCATTGTCCTCCTCCTCGAGGAGGCGGCCGAGTGGTTACGGGGCAAGGGCACGGATCAGTGGGCCAGGCCCTGGCCCAACCGGGCCGGGCGGGACAGCAGGATCCTGGCCTCGCTGAGCCAGGACAAGACCTGGATCGGCTGGGACGACGCGGTCCCGGCCGCGACGATCACGGCCGACCCCGCCGCGGACCCGTACTGGCCCGACAATCTCCGCCGCGAGCCCGCGGTCTACGTCCACCGCCTGGTCGTCCGGCGTCCCTACTCCGGAGTCGGGCTCGGTGCCGCGCTGCTCAACTGGGCCGGCTGGACCGCCCGGCGTGACCACGGTGCGCAGTGGATCCGGGTCAGTGCCTGGACCACCAACACCGGCCTGCACGACTATTACCGGCGCCAGGGCTTCGTGGCCTGCGGGTTTCATCCCGACGACGGCTACCCGTCGCGGGCGCGCTTCCAGAAACCGACCGAGCCCATCCCGGCCGACGGACCAAGCCTGTTCAGGGGCCTGTTCCGGGAGTCCTGGCGCCCAGGCCCGCGCGGGTGATCGTGGCGCTGCCGAGGACGGTGTCCCCCTCATACAGGACCGCGGCCTGCCCGGCAGCTACGCCCCGGGCCGGCTCGTTAAGGCTCAGCCTGAGGGTGTCACCGGAAAGCCGGGCGCTCGCCGGATGGGCGTGCCCGTGGGCGCGCAGCTGGACCAGGCAGTCGATCGCGGCGGGCGGCGGGCGGCAGCCGCTCCAGACCGGCCGCTGCGCCTCGACGTCATCCACGCCGAGCGCCTCCGCCGGGCCCACGGTGACCGTGTTCGACACCGGCTCGATGTCCAGGACGTAGCGGGGCCTGCCGTCGGCGGCCGGCGTGCCGATGCCCAGCCCCTTGCGCTGGCCGACCGTGAAGCCGTAGCTGCCGTTGTGGCGGCCGACGACTCGGCCGTCGGTGTCGACGATGCGGCCGGGGGCGGCGCCGAGCCTGGCCTCGAGGAACTTCCTGGTGTCCCCGTCGGCGATGAAGCAGACGTCGTGGCTGTCCGGCTTGTCGGCCACGGCCAGCCCGCGCTGCGCCGCCTCCTGCCGCACCTGATCCTTGGTCGAGCCGCCGAGCGGGAACATGGCCCGGGCCAGCTGCTCGCCGGTCAGCACCGCGAGCACGTACGACTGGTCCTTGGCCGGGTCCACGCTGCGGGCCAGCCGCTGGCCGCCGCCCGCGGGCACCAGGCGGGCATGGTGGCCGGTGCAGACCGCGTCGAAGCCCAGCGCCACCGCCCGGTCCAGCACGGCCGCGAACTTGATCTTCTCGTTGCACCGCAAGCAGGGATTCGGCGTGTGTCCGCGCGCGTACTCGGCCACGAAGTCCTGCACCACGTCGCGGTCGAACCGCTCGGCCAGGTCCCAGACGTAGAACGGGATGCCGATCACGTCGGCGGCGCGGCGCGCGTCCCGGGCGTCCTCCAGCGTGCAGCAGCCGCGAGCGCCGGTCCGGTAGGAACTCGGGTTCGGCGACAGCGCGAGATGGACGCCGGTCACGTCGTGACCGGCGTCGGCGGCCCGGGCCGCTGCCACCGCGGAGTCGACCCCGCCGGACATCGCGGCGAGTACGCGCAGTCGGTTCATCGGTACGAGGGTATTCGGCCCGCCGGGGTTGCCCGGCGGGGATGGGTGGCTGGCGGGGATGGTGGCCGGCGGGGATGGCCCGCCGCGGTCCCGGGCAGGATGATCACCATGACACAGCCAGCCGGCCCGGCCGGGAGCACGAGAACCCTCGGCGACCACGACTTCGCGGCGCCCATGGACGACCGCTACCTCGAGGACTACGCCCCCGGAGCCGTCTACGAGTACGGGACCGTCACGGTGACCGAGGCGGAGATTCTCGACTTCGCCCGGAAGTTCGACCCGCAGCCCATCCACACCGACCCGGAGTTCGCTGCTCAGGGGCCGTTCGGTGGCCTGATCGCCAGCGGATGGCACACGGCCGGGATCATGATGCGCATGATCGTCGATCACTATCTCTCCCGGGTGGCCAGCCTCGCCTCCCCCGGCCTGGACGAGCTCCGCTGGCCGGCCCCGGTGCGGCCGGGCGATTCGCTGCGGCTGCGGGCCACCGTGGTCGAGGCCCGGCGCTCGCGCTCCAAGCCGGACCGCGGCCTGGTCCGGACCCAGTCCGAGCTGATCAACCAGAACGACGAGGTGGTGCTGCGGGTCACCGCGATGAACATCATCCGCGCCCGCGAGCCCGGCTGACGAGTTCGGGTCGCTCAGCGGGCGGCGGCGCGGCGGGCCCGCTCCACGGCCTCGCCGATGACCGCGCCCAGGGCGTCCACGTCCGCCTGGGTGCTGGAGTGGCCCAGCGAGAACCGCAGCGACCCGCGGGCCCGCGCCTCGTCGGCTCCCAGCGCGAGCAGTACGTGGCTGGGCTGCGCCACGCCCGCCGTGCAGGCAGAACCGGTCGAGCAGGCGATGCCCTTGGCGTCGAGCAGCATCAGCAGCGCGTCGCCCTCGCAGCCGGGGAACGAGAAGTGGGCGTTGCCCGGCAGCCGGCCCGGCCCGGGCGGCGCGCCGTTCAGCACCGCATCGGGCACGGCCGCCAGGACCTGCGCGATCAGGTCGTCCCGCAACGCGGCCAGCCGCTTGGCCTCGTCGCTGCGGCGCTCGGCGGCGATCTCCACGGCGACCGCGAAGGCCCGGATGGCCGGGGCGTCCAGGGTGCCCGACCGCACGTCTCGCTCCTGCCCGCCGCCGTGCAGCACCGGCACCAGGTCGGTGCCCCGGGCCAGCAGCAGCGCGCCCGCCCCGACCGGGCCGCCGATCTTGTGCGCGGTGACAGTGAGCGCGGCGGCGCCGCTCTCGGCGAGGCTGACCGGCAGCTGGCCGGCGGCCTGCACCGCGTCGCTGTGCAGCGGGATCCGGTACTCGCGGGCCACGGCGGCCAGGTCGGCTACCGGCTGCACGGTCCCGACCTCGTTGTTGGCCCACATGACGCTGACCAGGGCGACCGCATCGGCGTCTCGCTCGATGGCCTCGCGCAGCGTGTCCGGGCCGATCCGGCCGGCGCCGTCCGGCGCCAGCCAGCCCACGTCGGCCCCCTCGTGGGCGGCGAGCCACCCCGCGCAGTCGAGCACCGCGTGGTGCTCGATCGCGGCGGTCAGCACGCGCCGGCGCCCGGGCTCCGCGGCCCGCCGGGCCCAGAAGAGGCCCTTGACCGCCAGGTTGTCCGCCTCGGTCCCGCCGCTGGTGAACACCACCTCGCTGGGGCGGGCGCCGTAGGCCGCTGCGATCTGCTCCCGGGCCTCCTCGACGATCCGGCGCGCCCGGCGGCCCGCGTTGTGCAGGGACGAGGGATTGCCGAGCTGCGCGAGCTCCTCGGTCATCGCGTCGAGGGCCTCGGGCAGCATCGGCGTGGTCGCCGCGTGATCCAGGTAGACGGGGGAGGCCGGCGCCGGCGCCCGGCGGCCGCCGTCGGCATCGAGGTATCCCACGTTGGTCAGCCTAACCGTGGACGGCGGGCTGGGTCGCCGCCTGCTGGCGGCGCTGGTCAGCCCTGACCCCGCTTCTGGATCTCCTCGGTCAGCTGCGGCACGACCTGGAACAGATCCCCCACCACGCCGAAGTCGGCGAGCTCGAAGATCGGGGCCTCGGCGTCCTTGTTGATCACCATGATGGTCTTGGACGTCTGCATGCCGGCCCGGTGCTGGATGGCCCCGGAGATGCCCACCGCCAGGTACAGCTGAGGGGAGACGGTCTTCCCGGTCTGGCCGACCTGGAACTGGTGCGGATACCAGCCCGCGTCGGTCGCCGCGCGGGAGGCGCCCACCGCGGCTCCGAGCGAGTCAGCCAGCTTCTCGATGAGAGCGAAGTTCTCCGCGCTGCCCACGCCGCGCCCGCCGGAGACCACGATCGACGCCTCGGTCAGCTCGGGCCGCTCGCTGCGCTCCTGCTCCACCCGCTCGGTGACCTGCGCGCTCTTCGCGGCGTCGCTGACCTCGATGCTGACGTGCTCGAGCCGCGCGGCACCCGGGGCCGGCTCCGGCGCGACCGCGTTCGGGCGGACGGCCACGATCGGCGTCCCGGTCCGGACCTTGGACTGGACGATGATCGCGCCGCCGAAGATCGACTGCTCAGCGATCAGGCCCTCGGTGAGGTCAACCGCGTCGGTGATCAGCCCGGACCCGGTCTTCACCGCCAGCCGGGCCGCGACCTCCCGGCCCTCGGCCGTGCTGGCCACCAGCACCGCGCCGGGCGACTTGCCCGCGGCCAGGGCGGCCAGCAGCTCCGCCTTAGGCGCGACCACGTAGTCGTCGAACTCCTCGCCGGCCGCGACGTACACCGTCTCGGCCCCGTACTCGGCCAGCCGCTCCCGGCCGGCGTCCGCGCCCGGACCGGCCCAGGCGACCGACGGCTCGCCGAACCGGCGCGCCAGGGTCAGCAGCTCGCAGGTGACCTTCTTGACCGACTCACCGGAGTGCTCGGCGAGGACCAGGATCTCAGTCATGTGTTCGGGCCTCCGGGCTCAGATGAACTTCTGCGCGGCGAGGAACTCGGCGGCCTTGGCGCCGCCGTCGCCTTCGTCCTTGACGACCGTCCCGGCCTGCCGGGGCGGGCGGCTGGCGAAGCTCACCACCTCGGTGGCCGCCCCGGCCAGGCCGACCTGGCCCGGGTCGATCCCGATGTCGGCCAGGCTCAGCGTCTCGACCGGCTTCTTCTTCGCCGCCATGATCCCCTTGAACGACGGGTAGCGCGGCTCGTTGATCTTCTCGACCACGCTGACGACCGCAGGCAGGCTGGCCTGCACCCGGTCGTAGCCGTAGTCGGCCTGCCGGTTGATGGAGATGGCCGTCCCGTCGATATCCACCTTGCTGGCGAACGACAGCTGCGGCACGCCGAGGCGCTCGGCCAGCATCG
>Ga0335073_10004647_pt1 | contig 19202 bp, 19 predicted proteins | sample Lox_Sample_22_FD_207093 | JGI IMG/M metagenome (GOLD analysis project Ga0335073, IMG submission 207093) | Soil microbial communities from Loxahatchee National Wildlife Refuge, Florida, United States - Lox_Sample_2.2 | ecosystem: Environmental > Terrestrial > Soil > Wetlands | place: USA... | reverse complement strand
CGTGGCGCCGCTGGTGACCTACCTCGCGGGCCCGGCCGCGGCCGGGATCACCGGCGAGGTGTTCGTGGTGCACGGCGGGGTGGCTGCGGTGATGGAGCCGCCCCGGGTCCGCAGCGTCTTTTACGCCAGCGAGCACGGGTCGGCCGACGGCATGTGGACGCTCGACGCCGTGGCGGACGCGCTGGCGCCGATGTCGGCCGGCTCCGACGACGGCGCGCCAGCGGTGGGCTTCGCCTGCGAGGACACGCTCCCCCTGGCCGCGGAAACGATCGGCTTCTCGTCCGCTCCACGGTCGGACCATGATTCCGAACGCCCGGACTCGGGAGCATGAAGCAGCGTGACCGGGTGGCCATGTCCCCGGACGAGACCGCCGCGTTCCTCGCGGCGGGCCGGAAGGTGCAGCTGGCCACGATCAACCCCGACGGCACGCCGCACCTGGTCACGATGTACTACGTGCTGACCGGGGGGCAGATCACGTTCTGGACCTACCGCGCGTCGCAGAAGGCGCGCAACCTGGCTCGCGACCCGCGGGTCACCTGCCTGGTCGAGACCGGCGAGGAGTACTTCGACCTGCGCGGGGTCCAGGTGCGGGGCCGGGTCCGGGTGGTCGAGGACCCGGCCGAGGTACGGGAGATCGGCCGCCAGATCGCGGGGGTGATGGCCGGCCCGGCGGCGGATCTGGGCGCGGGCTCACTGGAGGACTACGTGGAACACGCGGCCCGCAAGCGCAGCGGGTTCGTGGTGAATCCGGACCGCGTCTCCTCCTGGGATCACGCCAAGCTGCTCCCGGCCGGCGGCTGAGCCGGTCAGGGCGCGATCCGGTACTCCTCGAGCAGCCGCCGGCCGATGATCATCTTCTGGATCTCCGCGGTGCCCTCGCCGATCAGCAGCATCGGCGCCTCCCGGTACAGCCGCTCGATCTCGTACTCTCTGGAGAACCCGTAGCCGCCGTGGATCCGGAACGAGTCCTCCACGACCCGCACGCAGTACTCGGCGGCCAGGTACTTGGCCATCCCGGCCTCGAGGTCGTTGCGTCGCCCTGAGTCCTTGGTCCGGGCCGCCATCACCATCATCTGGTGCGCGGCCTCAACCTTGGTCGCCATCTCGGCCAGCTTGAAGCCGATCGCCTGGTGCTCGGCGATCGGCTTGCCGAACGTGCGCCGCCGCTGCGCGTAGTCGATGGCCAGCTCGAACGCCCGCAGCGCGACCCCGCAGCCGCGGGCGGCGACGTTGACCCGGCCGACCTCGACGCCGTCCATCATCTGGTAGAACCCGCGGCCGGGCTCGCCGCCGAGCACCCGGGCGGCGTTGACCCGGACGTCGTCCAGTATCAGCTCGGTGGTGTCGACGCCCTTGTAGCCCATCTTCTCGATCTTCCCCGGGACGGTCAGCCCGGGCACCGCCGGGTTCGGGCCGAAGCCCGGCTCCTTCTCGATCAGGAACGTGGTCAGGTTGCGGTGCGGAGCCCGCTGGCCCTCGTCGGTCCGGGCCAGCAGCGCGACCAGGCTGGCGGTGGCCCCGTTGGTCAGCCACATCTTCTGGCCGCCGAGCACGTAGTCATCGCCGTCCTTGATCCCCTTCGTCTGGATCGCGGCGACGTCCGAGCCCAGCCCCGGCTCGGACATGGAGAACGCGCCGCGCACCTCGCCCGACGCCAGCTTCGGCAGGAAGTGATCCTTCTGCTCACCGGTCCCGTGCTGAGCGATCATGTGGGCCACGATGAAGTGGGTGTTGATGATGCCCGACACCGACATCCAGCCCCGGGCGATCTCCTCGGCCACCAGCGCGTAGGTGAGCAGCGACTCGCCCAGGCCGCCGTACTCCTCGGGAATGGTCAGCCCGAACAGGCCCAGCCGCCGCATCCCCTCGACGATCTCGGACGGGTACTGGTCCTGGTGCTCGAGCTCGCCCGCGACCGGCAGGATCTCCTGGTCCACGAACTCGCGCACGGTGGCCAGGATGTCCCGCTGGACCTCGGTCAGCCCGTCGGTCCGGGCCAGGCGTCGCACGCCGGTCACCGCCGGTCACCCGGCCCCGAAGGCCGGTGGTTCGAACTTCAAGGTCCGCTGCAGTCCCGCGGCCCGGCCCTTGCCCGCGATCACCAGGGCCATCTTGCGCGAGGCCTCGTCGATCATCTCGTCGCCGAGCATGGCCGCCCCGCGCGCCCCGCCCGCCGCCGACGTGTGCCATTCGTAGGCGTCCAGGATCAGCTCGGCGTGGTCGTAGTCCTCCTGCGACGGCGAGAAGATCTCGTTGGCCGCCGCGATCTGGTCCGGATGCAGCACCCATTTGCCGTCGTAACCCAGGGCGGCCGACCGCCGGGCCACCTCGCGGAACCCCTCGACGTTACGGACCTGCAGGTACGGGCCGTCGATCGCCTGCAGGTCGTGGCTGCGGGCGGCCATCAGGATGCGCATCAGGATGTAGTGGTACGCGTCGGCCGGGTAGCCCGGCGGCTGCTCGCCGACCACCAGCGACTTCATGTTGATCGACGCCATGAAGTCGGCCGGGCCGAAGACGATGGTCTCCAGCCGCGGCGAGGCGGCGGCGATCGCGTCCACGTTGACCAGGCCCCGGGCGTTCTCGATCTGCGCCTCGATCCCGATCCGGCCGGGCTCCAAGCCCATGGCCTTCTCGACCTGGCTCAGCAGCAGGTCCAGCGCGACGACCTGACCGGCGTCCTGCACCTTGGGCAGCATCACGCAGTCCAGGTTGGCCCCGGCCCCCTCGACCACCGTGACCACGTCCCGGTAGGTCCACTCGGTGGTCCAGTCGTTGACCCGGACCGCGCGGGTCTTTCCGGCCCAGTCGCCGGTGTTCAGGACGTCGACGATGAGCTGTCGGGCATCCGGCTTGGCCAGCGGCGAGACGGCGTCCTCGAGGTCCAGGAACACCTCGTCCGCGGCCAGGCCCTGGGCCTTCTGCAGGAACCGCGGGTTGCTGCCCGGCACGGCCAGGCACGACCGGCGCGGGCGCAACCGGTTGATCGCTGTCATGTCAGGTCACATCATCCTTCGGCTCGGGCGTGAGTGCTTCCATGAATGATGCCTTCCCAGACAGGATGGGGCTGTGACCGAGTCCGGGACTGCCGCGTTGCCCCCGCTGCCGCACTGGGAGCAGATACCAGCGGATCTCCCCGCCGCCATCTCGCAGCTCAAGGCGGCCTTGCGCGCTCGGATCGCGGCCTCGGGCCGCACCGTCGAGGAGGTTTTCGCCGTCGTCGAGCGCCGGCTCAGGGCGGAGGTCAGCGAGATCGTCGCGGCGCGAGACCGCGGTGACACCGTCTGGCCGGTCGTCGACTACGCGGACATCGAGGCCGAGACGGTTCCCGCCGGCGCCATGGCACTGCTGCGCCGGCGTGGCTGCCTGGTCGTCCGCGGGCACTTCGACCCGGACCAGGCCGCCGCCTGGGACCGCGGGATCGTTGACTATGTCGAGAGCAACCGCTTCTTCGGCGAGTACCGCGGTGCCGGCGATGACTTCTTCGCCAGCGTCGGGTCCAAGCCGGAGATCTACCCGATCTACTGGTCACCGGCTCAAATGCAGGCCCGGCAGCACGACCGGATGGCGCGGGTGCAGGCGCTGCTCAACGGGTTGTGGACGCATGAATCCGGCGGCGTGCGGTGGTTCGACCCGAGCCGGAACCTGCTGTATCCCGACCGGATCCGGCGCCGCCCGCCGGGCACCGACTCCGCGGGCCTCGGCGCCCACCTGGATCCCGGATCCCTCGACCTGTGGCTGACCCAGGGCTACCAGCAGGCGTTCCGCCACCTGTTTGACGGCAGCGTTGAGCAATACGACCCCTGGGACGCGGCGCACCGGCCCGCCGCGTCGCAGTACGCCGGCACGACGATGTGCTCGGCCTTCCGCACCTTCCAGGGCTGGACCGCGCTGTCTGACATGGCTCACGACCAAGGGGTCCTGCATACGGTCCCGATCCCCGGCGCGATGGCCTACCTCATGCTCCGGCCACTGCTCGCCGATGTCCCCGACGACGACATGTGCGGCGTCGGCATCAGCCAGGCGTTTCCCGCCACCGAGAAGTGGCACCACCTGCTCCTGCAGGCTCTTACCGGCATCCCTGATGTCCGCGCCGGGGACTCGGTGTGGTGGCACTGCGACATGATCCACAGCGTGGCGCCCGTGACCAACCAGCAAGGCTGGGGAAACGTCATGTACATCCCCGCCGCGCCCTGGTGCCCGCGCAACGACCGGTACGCCCTCAGCGTCCGGGCCGCCTTCCGGTCAGGGTCCAGCCCCGGCGACTTCCCTGAAGAACACTACGAGCGCACCTGGGCCAACCGATTCCAGGTCCATGACCTCAACGAAACAGGCCGGCGCGGTCTCGGCTTCGACTGAAAGCCGATCACCGGTATTCGAAATCAACAGCTAGCTATTCAGGCCAGCCGGTGACGGAGGCGCGCGGCGCTGTGACCTCGCCTCCCCGCCGGTACCGCCATCGGCGATCGTGACATGTCACTCGGATGCAGAATGTGTGGAGGCGGTGTGGAGATTCACCGGGCCCGGCGCCGCCGATGCCGTTCTCTGCGTTTAGCCGCCACCTCGCCGGCGGTCAATCGAGCGCCCCGCGCCTCATTGGCCGCCAACCAGGGACAACACATCTCACCACGATCGGCTACACGGGGCGTCGAAGACACCGCAATAACCGTGCCGGAGAATTTTTCCATGCCCCATATGCGCGGAATATAAGCTTTCCGGGTAAAAGCTTCCCGCAGAAACCGGCAATTGACAGCCCCAAGTCGCAGTGATCTGCTCAAACCCAATTCGTATTCCAAGGGGGGCTATCACATGGTCAGCGCATCGTCTTTGAACCTGGCCGCGAGCCAGTACAACCATGCCGTCGCGATCGTCGCCGAATGCAAGCGCCGCGGGCTCCCCGTGCGCGGCGCTCACGTCGCCTTAGAGACCGCACTGACCGAGTCGGCCCTGTGGATGTACGCGAACGGCCACAACCGCCGCAGTCTGCAGCTCCCGCATGATCGCGTCGGGTGGGACCACGGCTCGGTCGGGCTGTTCCAGCAGCAGGTCGGCGGCGCCCCGAACTCCACCGCGAACTGGGGCACGACCGACGAGCTGATGAACGTCGGGTCGAGCACGGGGAAGTTCCTCGACGCGCTCGGCCCGTTGGCCAGGTGGCAGGCGAAGTCGAACTGGATGGCATGCCAGGACGTCCAGCGTTCGGCGTTCAGCGACGGGCACAACTACAAGGCGAACGACGCGCGGGCAATCCAGATCGGCAACGAGCTCTGGGGCGTCAGCCCGGCCAGGCCGTCGTCACCGGGTCCCGCGCCCAGCGTGACCTCCGAGTCAGCAGCGGCCGGTTCCTACACCGTGCTTCCCGGCGACAACCTCGCGACGATCGCCGCCGCGGCCGGCACGACGGTCGCCCAGCTCGTAGCGCTAAACCAGGGCAGCCATCCGTCGCTCGCGCACAACCCCGGCCTGATTGAGGTCGGCTGGACGCTGCGGCTGACCGGTACGGCGCAACCCGCTCCCGCGACGCCGTCCAACCCGCCACCGCGGGTCTACATCGTGCAGAGCGGCGACCACTTGGCGATGATCGCAAGGCTCTACGACGACCCGAAAATCACTTGGCAGTCGATCGCGCAAGCCAACCATCTCGCGAACCCCGACCTGATTCACCCCGGCCAGAAATTGCTGATCGCCTGACGCGCATCCGGCGCTTGTCTCGCCGGGTTGGCCGGTTAGCCCTGCGGCCAGACCCTCAGGGCGCGGAACCGGCAGCCGTCCTGCAGGAAGCCTGGATCCTCGTAGGTGAACCGCACGTGCTGGCCGGCGTGCAGTTCCCGGTAGCCATTGACCTCGATGTTGGAGAAGTGTACGAAGCAGTCTCCGGGCACTTCCGGCGCGACGACCACGCCCCAGCCCTCATCGGCATCGAACGACGTGACCACTCCGGCCACGCCCTGCTCCGACGGCCGCGGATGTTTCCTTGCCACCACCCGAGTATGTCACTGGACGGGACTAGCTGATGTTGAGCCGTTCGAGCGGCTGGCCGGTGATTCTGGCCACGATCTCGAAGTCCTTATCGACATGCAGAACCGTCAGCCCGGCGAGCTCGGCCGTCGCGGCGATTATGAGATCCGGGATCGATGGCGCCCGGTGCTGGCCGCGGTCGGCCAGCAGGGTGAGGACCTCAACGGCGCGGTCCTCGGTGGCCGGAGTCTGGTATTCGACCGGCATCGCCGCGAGCGGTGGCCGCCGCAGGCCTGCACGCAAGTCCTCGCCAGACCGGGCTGCGTAGCCAACCTCCAGCCGGGTGACCGTGCTGATCCGGACCATCCCCCGCTCGATCCTCGCCGCCCATTGCGCGGCATCGGGGCTGGCGGCCAGCCGGACCAGGGCTGACTTGTCGATCAGCCAGTCCGTCACCGCCACGCCCGCGACATGACGTCAGGGTCATCCAGATCGGCGAAGACATCCGCGAACCCAGCCAGGTCCTGGATCGTTACCGCCGGGCCGGCCGCGGCCGCCTCCTGGGCGAGCCGGCGCCGGACGTACTCACTACGTGACAGGCCCAGGCGGCTCGCACGCGCGTCAATGGCGGCGATCACTTCGTCGGGCACGTCACGGATCAGCATGTCAGTCATTGCGCCTCCCGAGTGATATCCCATGATAGCGCACGTCACCAGCGGCTGGATCCGGCCCGGGCCATGGCGCCGGCCGCGACTCAGAATCCGATGGCCTCGCGGAGCAGCAGGACGGTGCCGCGCCCGGGGTGCGGTTCGGCGTTGAGGATGAGCACGCGGTTGACGGCACTGGGCCGCCCGTAGACCCGCATCGCGCGCTCGTTCTCCAGCGGGAGGCAGTGGTCCTCGATGCGGCGCAGCGCCGCGCTCAGGTCGGGCACCACCTTCTGCGCGCCGACGATCCAGATCGCGTGGTCGGAGCCGCCAGCGTAGCCGGTGAGCTGGCTTCCGCTGGCCGATGCCACCACCAGGGAGCCGGTTTCGGTGACCGCGGCGACGCTGCCCACGATGACGTCGGGACTCGCCAGGGTCCGGCGAATCTCGTCCTTTTGGGTGACGCGGTCCATGGCCAGGCCGCGTGTCCTGATCGCGTCGTACCGCCCGCTGGTGTTGATGTCGGCATCGATGCCGGACAGGCGCAGGGTCTCGCTGGCCCCGGTGAATACGCTGGCGCCCTCGGGTATCACGTCCTTGACGCGCGTCCGCGCGGCGGCGGCGTCGTCGAGGATCTCGACGACGAAGCCGTGTGCGGTCAGCGCGGCGGCGGTCCGCTCCAGAAGGTGGGCGGCGGCCGGCTCGGTGAACGACGGCGCCGGAAGCTGGGTGGTCATGATGTCTCCTCACGTTTTCGTCTGAGCAGTACGACAGCGCAAGCCGCTGGAGTGTGAGGCGACGCGCCGGCCTCACATCCGGGTGCGCTGCGGTGTCGAACTGGTAGGGGGCAGACTCGACCAAGGGAGGGTGGACACCATGAGCGCCCGATCCGGGCCAGGAAACGGCCGGGCCGACACGAGCCTGGACGCGATCATGAGCGAGCGGCGGCAGCTGATCAATCTCACGTACCGGCTGCTGGGCTCCCTCGCCGAGGCCGAGGATGCCGTCCAGGAGACCTACGCCCGCTGGTACGCCATGTCGCCGGAGCAGCAGGCGGCCATCGAATCGCCCGGCGCCTGGCTGACGACGGTCGCCAGCCGCATCTGCCTCAACGTGCTCGGCTCGGCGCGGGCCCGGCGGGAGACCTACGTCGGCGAATGGCTCCCCGAGCCGCTGCCCGAACGTACCGAGTGGATCAGCGGGCGGCCGGCCAGCACGGCCGACCCGGCCGACCCCGCGGACCGGGTCACCCTCGACGAGTCGGTCAACATGGCCTTTCTCGTCGTGCTCGAATCGATGACTCCGGCCGAGCGGGTCGCGTTCATCCTCCACGACGTGTTCCGGTACTCCTTCGCCGAGGTGGCCCGGATCGTCGGCCGCAGCCCGGCCGCATGCCGCCAGCTGGCCTCCTCGGCCCGCCGCCGGATCCGTGCCTCGCAGGCTCCCGCGACCCCGACCGCCCGGCAGGCCGGCGTCGTCAGAGCCTTCAAGGCGGCCTGGGAAGCCAAGGACATCGACGCGTTGATCGGCCTGCTCGACCCGGACGCCACGGCGATCGCCGACGGCGGCGGCCTGGCGGTTGCCTTCCTGCACCCCATCGAGGGACGCGAGCAAATCGCGCAGGCCTGGGCCGAAATCGCCCGCCGGCTCCCCAGCGACATGACGCTCCTCGAGCGCATCGTCAACGGCCAGCCGGGCCTGGTGGCCCAGCAAGATGGCGTCACCGTGACGGTGTTCGCGTTCGACGTCGCGGACGACCGGATCAGGCACATCTGGGTGGTGCGCAACCCCGAAAAACTCCGGCCGTGGATGACGGCTTGACCACGAGCTTCGTTCGTGAGAACTTACGGTTCGTGGAGACTTACGAAGCGGTCCGCAAAACGGTCACCGTCCCCACGGCCCCGGAGCGCGCATTCGAGCTGTTCACCGCGCACATCCAGGAGTGGTGGCCGCTGCGAACGCACTCGGTCGGCCTCGAGCACGCGGCCGGCATCGCGTTCGGCGAGCGGGCCGGCGCCGCGATCGTCGAGACCCTGGCCGACGGCACCACGTCGGTATGGGGCAGCATCACCGACTGGGCGCCGCCGCACAACGTCGCCTTCACCTGGCATCCGGGTCGGCCGGAGACCGACGCGACGCGCGTTGAGGTGACGTTTACCGAGGACGAGCCCGGCCACACCGTGGTGCGGCTGGTCCACTCGGGCTGGGAGCGCCGCCGTGACGGCGCGTCCGCACGCGACGGGTACGACACCGGCTGGGAGCCGGTCATCCGCCGCTTCGCCGAGACGGCCGCGACCCGGCACTAGCGCAACGCGGCAACGAAACGGCCCCGTCTACGCCAACATGCCCTGCCCGTACCAGTCGGTCGCGTTCCGCACGCCCGGGAGGGTGAAGAAGTACCCGCCGCCGAACGGTTGCACGTAGTCGACCAGGGGCTCGTTGATGAGCCGCTTCTGGATCGTCTCGAACTGCCGCTGGATGTCCTGCTGATAGGCGATGAAGATGTGCCCCGCCGCCAGGTTCCCGTTCTCGTCCAGGCCGAGGTCGTAGTTGTAGGAGCGGCGCACCATCCGCTGGCGGGCGGTCGCGCTGGTGCGGGGGTTCGCCAGCCGGATGTGGCTGTCCAGCGGGATAACGTACCCATGCGGGTCGGCGGCATAGTCGGGGACGTCGAACTCGTTGTTGCCGTCGAGCGGCGCCCCGCTGTCGCGACGGCGGCCGAACATGTTCTGCTGTTCGTTGATGGACACCCGGTCCCAGAACTCGACGAGCATCCGGATCAGCCGTACCACCTGGTAGGAACCGCCCTGCGCCCAGCGGGGCTCGGCGGGATCATCGACCCAGACCAGGCTGCTGGCCAGCGTTCCGGTCGGGTTGGCGGTGCCGTCCTTGAACCCGAGCAGGTTCCGCGCGGTCCCGGACGGCCGCGGCGGGGAGCCGTAGCCCTCCATCTTCCAGCGCAACTGCATCCCGCCGCTGGTGTGCCTGGCGATGTCGCGGATGGCGTGGTGGACGGTATCGGGATGGTTGGCGCACAGCTGGAGCAGCAGGTCACCATGCAGCCAGGCGGGCTCGAGGAAGTCGTTGGGGAACGGCTGCATCGCGGTGAGCTTCAGCGGTTTGCGGTCCCCCAGGCCGTAACGGCCGTCGAACAGGCTCGAGCCCACCGACACCGTGATCGTCAGCCCGTCGGCCGGCACCGTGGGCCCCAGGACGTCGCTGTCGGAGGGCGGCTGACCGACCCCGAGGTCGGGCGGGGTGCCGCCGGTGGCGAGGAACCAGGCCCGGTCGGTCAGCCCGTGCATGAGGAGCGCGAGGTCGGGCTGGTTGGTGACGGTGCAGTCGAAGGCGGCGACGCACGCGAACGGCTGCTTGTCCCGTGGGGCCGGCGTGAGCACGCCGGCCTGGTTGGCGCCATGGAACGGGTACGCCGCCTGCGTGGCCGGGCCGCGGCCGGTCCTCTGGTCGGCGTCGGCGTCGGCGCGGGCCCCGCCGGCCAGCACGCCGCCCGCCAGCGCGGTCCCGGCCGCGCCTGACAGGGTGCCCTTGAGGAAACTACGCCGGTTGACGTTCACGCGGGGTCACTCCTTCGGCGGGTCGGGCGGCATCGTGACGGCCTCAGTGGGCGGGGGGAACTTCAAGCAGGTCCGGGACGGCGGCGAGGGTTTCGAGCACCGCATCGATCGCGGCATCCACCCGCTCGCGCGCCGCGGACGTGGCCGTGGCCAGCGACTGCCACTGGCCGTCGGCCCGGGTTGCGAGCAGTGCTCCCTTCAGGATGTCCAGCTGGCTCTCGGCTATGGCCGGCAAGCCGGGTTGCCGGGCGTTGATCAGCGGCGTCAGGTAGCCGAGCACGGCGCTGGTGACGTCGACGTCGGCGTACGTCTGTGCGAAGGCCGCGCCGCCGCCCAGGTCGTCAATCCCGGACAGGTGGTCACGCAGCGCGTCCTCGAGGATCTCGTGCGCGCGGACCGGCAGGTTGGTTGGATCGCCGGCCAGGTCGTCGGAGGTCAGGTGCTGCCGCACGGCCGCGACGTCGGCGGCCAGCGCCGCGGCGACCGGCAGCAGGGTGGCCGCGCTCTGGCCATGCCACAGGCCGTATTCCAGCCGGTGCAGCCCGGTGAAGTTCTTGTCGCCGACCCCGCCGGGGAGCCCGTCCGGCAGGCCGTCCACCGCCAGGCCGAGGTGGCCGAAGCTATCGTAGGAAGCGCCGACGCGCTCCCAGTCCAGCTGCGCGGCGAGCCAGTTCTCCTTCGCCGCGGCCAGGTCGCCCCGGCGCAGGTCGGCCTGGATCACGGTGACCGCTTGCGCCAGGTCGCCGAGCTGCCGGGCCGCGTAGGCCTGGTACTCCTTGTCCGGGCCCGCGAGCTCGCCGGCGGTCACCGGCTTGATGGCGACCGCGCTGCCCTTGGCCGGGATGGCGGCCGCCGCGTTCCCGGCCGCGGTCACCTGGACCGGCTGGGACACGGTGGCCGGCAGGCTGCCCATGAAGCACTTGAAGACATAGGTCCCGCCGTAGAGCGTGGCTCGGAGCTGAGCGCTGGTGCCCGGGGCGATGGTCTCGATCTCCGCGACGATGTCGCCGGATGCGTCGTCGAGGTTTATCTCACCCGCCAGCCCGGACCGGTTGTCGACCGTGAACGTCCGGGTTCCGGCGGTGGCGGAGGTCCAGTCTCGCGCGCACCCGGTCCGGGTCACCGTCACGGTTACCGCCGCCGTTGCCGGGGACCCGGCGGCCGGAAGGGTCGCGATCGTCGTTCCCGCGGCGAGGGCCGGGATCACGACGAGCACCCCGGCGACCGCCCAGGGCCGCTCTCCGGCCAGCTGCTGCCACCGGATCGCGCTGCCCGCGGTGGCGGTGTCACGGCCGTGTCTGCTGCCCCGGCTGGATCGGCCGGCCCTCGCGAAGGCCGGGAGGACCACGGCGAGGTAGGCGATCCAGGCGACGACCTGAAGCACGGTCATCTTCGGTGTCAGCTCGGTGACCCCGGTGATCAGCGAGACCCACCAGGACCCCGGGTGAGCCTGCGCGGCGACCTCGAACGCTATCCAGCGCTGCCCCGGCAGCGGGCCCGCGTCCTGCAGGCCCCCGAGTCCGTTCGCGAGCACCCCGGCGGCGATCACGATCAGGGCCAGCGCGGCCCGGTGCAAGAGCACCCCGACGTTCAGCCTGACCGCCGCGCGGTAGGCCACCCAGCAGAGCACCACGGCGGCCGCCAGCCCGGTCGCGCCGGCCGCCAGCGGCCCGGCCGTCGGTCCCCGCGCCCGGGCGGCCGTCCAGAAGAACAGTGTCGTCTCCAGGCCTTCCCGGCCGACCGCGAGGAACGCGGTCATCGTCAGCACCCCCGCGCCGATCGGCGCCACGCGGGAGGGGCCGCCGCGGCGCCGGGCATTCAGGCCGCGCATCCAGAAGATCACGGCGGTGATCGGGCCCACGGCGAACACGCTGAGTAGTCCGCCCACCGCGCCTTGTGCCCGGCTGGACACCACGCCGGCGGGAGAGGTGAGGACGGCGGCGGCGCTGCCGGACAGCATCGCGCCGCCCAGGACGCCGAGCCAGACCGGCGCGGCCGATGGCTTCCTGGCCCGGCCGTCGCCACCGTGCGCCGGCACCGCCCCGCGCACGGCAGCCAGCAGGATGCTGACCACCACACCGGCCTCAAGGCCCTCACGAGCCCCGAACAGCAGATTCGGGACGATATCCGCCCAGGTCATACCAGTCAACGTAGGACGCCCCCAAACGAGGCGTCCGTCGTTCCGAGTTCGATCCGAGTGTGAAAGTCGTCACACTGCGCGACGGCTAGCTGCGCGAGTCACGGGGCCGCCGGGCCGCGGCCGGCCCGGCGGTCAGGGCGGCGAGATGGTCATCGAGGACCGCCACCGCCCAGCTCGCCGAGGTGTGCCGGGGGGTGGTGACGAGCTGGAGGCGCAGCCCGTCGAGGAGTACCCGCAGGCGCGCGGCCTCCTGCTCGGGGTCGAGCTGGGCGGGCAGCTCGCCGGCCTGCACCAGATGGGCGATGCGCGCAGCGAGGGGCTCCTGGAGCCGTTGCGCGGCACCCTCGGCCGCGTCGGCCAGGTCCGGCACGACCGCGGCCTGGGCGACGAAGGCCAGGTGGACCAGGGAGTCCTGGCGGCTGTCCGCCTCGAGCGGGAGCAGTTCGATGGCCGCGATGCGCAGGTCGTTCATGGTCATGCCCCCGGCGGTGCGGCACCGGATCCGCTCATCGACCCGTTCTCCCACCCGCCACAGGGCCGAGGCGACCAGCTCGTCCTTGTTCGCGAAGTAGTGCCGCATCGAGCCGATCGACCAGCCCGACTCGGCGGCGACATCGGCCAGCGTGGTGGCGGCGAGCCCGTTGCGGGCGATCACGGCGCAGGCCGCGTCGGCGAGCTCGCGCCGGCGGGCGGGGTGGTCGACCTCTTTCGGCACACCCCTAATTTAGCACTTTCGTGCTATCACCGCGCCCCGCTGGCCAGGCGGGCCCCGTCGGCCATGGCGGCCAGCTTGGCCCACGTCACCTGGGGGTCGACGGTCGACGAGGTCGCGAACGTGGCGAACCCGCAGTCGCTGCCGGCCAGGACGTTTTCCCGGCCGACCAGCCGCGCGTAGCGACCCAGCCGCTGCGCGACCAGTTCCGGATGCTCCACGTAGTTGGTGGTCGAATCGATCACCCCCGGGATGATCGCCTTGCCGTCCGGCAGCTTCACGTCCTCGAACACCGTCCACTCGTGCTCGTGCCGGGGGTTGGCGCCCTCGAACGAGATCGCGGACGGCCGGGCCTTGAGCACCTCGCCGATGATCTCGCCCAGCGGGATGTCGCTGGTGTGCGGGCCCTCGTAGTTGCCCCAGCACAGGTGCAGCCGCATCGCCTCGGCCGGGATGTCCCTGGTCGCGTGATTGATCGCCTCGACCCGGCGGGCCACCTCGGCGAGGAACCCCTCCTTGTCGCCGCCCAGGCCGGCCACGTTCCAGCCCATGGCCAGGTCCGGGCAGTCGAGCTGCAGCACCAGGCCGGCCGCGTGGATGGCGTCGTATTCGGTCTTCATCGCGTCGGCCAGGGCGGCGAGGTACTCCTCGCCGCTGCCGTAGTACTTGTTGCTGTGGAAGACCGTGATCACGCCCGGCGACGCGGCCGACATGAAGACGTCCGCGACGTCCCGCCCGGCCGTGGCCTGCTTCAGGTTCGCGATGTCGGCCTCCACTAGCGAGGTGTCGGCGTACGCCACCGGCCCGATGCAGGCCGGGTTGGTCAGCCGCCGGGTCCGGCCGCGCTCGGCCATCATCCGGTCGCCCCACGCCGGGAAGTCGTCGTAGTCCTTGGGCCGCAGCGGCTCGCCCTCGCCGCCGAACCCGGTCAGCCGCTCGGTCACGTAGGTGGCGTAGCTCGGCTTGCTGGCCTCGCCGTCGTTGACGACGTCGACGCCGGCGTCGATCTGGGACTGAACGACCGAGCGGACCGCGCCGGCCAGTTGCTCCGCGCTGCGGTCGGCGGCCGCGAGCGGCAGCCCGGCCGGCCGGGGCAGGCTTCCGGTGTGCGTGGTCAGGATGCGCTCGGTGCTCAGCTGCATGACGGCTTTCCCTCCGGTAGGCGACGGCTCCCCTCCAGGCGCCGGTCCTGAGGACGATACGCCGCGGGCCCGCCGTCGATGAATGTGAATCTGCTTCACACCCCGACTACACCGAAGCCACATTGACGGCCGGGCCGGGCTGAGGCCGGGGGCGGGGCGGGGGTGAGGCCGGGGGCGGGGCGAGGGGTGAGGCCGGGGGCGGGGCGGGCAGCGGCTACATCATCTGGTCCGTGAACGGGAGGAGGACGGTCTTGACCTCGGTGTAGGCCTCGATCGCCGGGCGGCCGCCCTCGCGGCCGAGGCCGGACTGGCGGTAGCCGCCGAACGCCGCGTGCGGCTCGAGCTGGTAGCCGTTGATGCCGACCGTACCCGCCCTGATCGCCTTGGTCATCCGCATCGCCCGCTTGATGTCGCTGGTCCAGACCGTCGCGGCGAGCCCGTACTCGGTGTCGTTGGCGATCCGCACCGCCTCGTCCTCGTCGCCGAACGGGATCACCGACAGCACCGGGCCGAAGATCTCCTCGCGGGCGATGCTCATGTCGTTGGAGACGTCGGTGAACAGCGTCGGCGTGACGAAGTTGCCCGCGGCCAGGTCGCCCTCGGCCCGGGTGCCGCCGCTGACCAGGCGGGCGCCGTCGGCCTGGCCCTCCGCGATCAGCCCGAGCACCCGGTCCATCTGCCTGGTGTTGATCAGCGGCGACGACGTGACCGCGGGGTCGAACGGATTGCCGTAGCTGACCATCCCGGCGATCATCTGGGCCATCGCCAGGAACTCGTCGGCCACGTCGCGCTGCACGAGCGCCCGGGTCTGGGCCAGGCAGACCTGCCCGGACAGGCCGAGGGTGACCGTGCCCATCGTGATCGCCGCGGCCGAGGCCACGTCGGCGTCGGCGAACACCAGCGCCGGGCTCTTGCCGCCCATCTCGAGGCTGACCCGCTTGAAGCCATCGGCCGACGCCTCGACGATCCGGCGGCCGACCGCGCGGCTGCCGGTAAACGAGAGCTTGTTAACCATGGGGTGGTGGATCAGGGCGTCGCCGGTCGGATCGCCCGGGCCGGTGACCACATTGAGCACCCCGGGCGGGAGCCCGGCCTCCTCGATCAGCCGGGCCAGGCGCAGCACCGAGAACGTCGCGTACTCCGAGGGCTTGAGCACGACCGTGCATCCGACGGCCAGCGCGGGAGCGATCTTCTGCGCGGACAGCAGCAGCGGCGCGTTCCACGGGACGACGGCGCCGACCACGCCGACCGGCTCGCGCAGCGTCATGACCAGGTGATCGCCGCCCTGGTAGGGCGGGAGCGTCTCGCCGGCCAGCTTGTCCACCCAGCCGGCGTGGTGGTCGAACACGTCGGCCACGAACCCGGCCGAGGTGGCGTAGACGGTGCCGAAGCTCAGCGGGACGCTGTTGTCCAGCGCCTGCAGCTTCAGCAGCTCGTCGCCGTGCTCGCGGACCAGGTCGGCGACCCGGCGCAGCACCCGGATCCGCTCGTTGGCCCTGGCCCGTGGCCACGGTCCCTCGTCGAAGGCCCGGCGCGCGGCGCGCACCGCCCGGTCCACATCCCCGGGCCCGGCGACCGGGAACGACGCAACGTCTTCCCCGGTCGCGGGATGGCGGTGATGCCAGATCTGGCCGTCGCCGGCCGCGGACCACTGCCCGTCGATCAGCATCAGGCCATCGGACAGGCCGATCTCGTCGCGATGCGGTGTGATCGATGCGACCATGAGCGGGCTCCTCAGTAGAACACGTTCTATTTGCCGGAGCGTACACCGGGCCCTGAGGGGTTGCATTACCTGAGAGGTGATCGACTGGCTCCGGCCGCACCGGCAGACTCGGGGACAGTGAGCCGGAACTCATGGGGAGATGAACTCGATGGCGGACGGGCAGGCACTGGTCCTCGGCGGCGGCGGCATCGCGGGCATCGCGTGGATCACCGGCCTGCTGGCCGGGTTGGCCGAGGCGGGCCAGGACGTGACCGGAGCCGACCTGATCGTCGGGACTTCGGCCGGGTCGACGGTCGCGGCTCAGGTCGGCAGCGGGCTGGCCCTGGATCAGTTGTTCCGGCGGCAGACCGAGCCCGCGCTGCAGTCGCGGGAGATCATGGCGAAGCTGGATCTTGAGCAGGCCGCCGCCGACTGGGCCGGTTTCATGCAGGGCGTCACGTCGGCCGAGCACGCGCTGCGGCTGGTCGGCAAGTACGCGCTCGCGGCCGACACCGTGCCCGAGGCCGAGCGCCGGGCCGTGATCGAGTCACGGCTGCCGTCGCGGGAATGGCCGTCGCGGCGCATCCAGATCGTCGCGGTTGACGCGGGGACCGGGCAGACCAGGGTGTTCGACCGGGACAGCGGGGTCAGCCTGGTCGATGCCGTGGCCGCGAGCTGCGCCGTCCCCGGCGTCTGGCCGCCGGTCACCATCGACGGCCGCCGGTACGTCGACGGCGGCGTCCGGTCGATCGACAACGCCGACCTCGCGGCGGGCCATGCGCGGATCGTGGTGATCTCGCCGATGGGATACGACTCCGCGATGCCGTCGCCGCTGCCGCTGCGCGAGGTCGTCGGCCAGTTGCGCGAGGGCGGCTCCCACGTGACCGTGATCTCACCCGACGAGGCATCCGTCGCCGCGATCGGCGACAATGCGCTCGACCCGGCCACCAGGTTTCCGGCGGCGCAGGCCGGCCGGGCCCAGGGCCGGGCCGGCGCGGCCGGTCTGGCCCAGGGCGGTTAGCCGGGGTTAGGCTGCCCGAAGCAAGCGCTAGGTCAACGAGGAATCGCCGATGGGGATCCAGCTGCGCGCCAGCGACGGCGTCGCCGAGGTGGTCATCGACTTCCCGCCGGTGAACGCGCTGCCGGCGGCGAGCTGGTTCGAGCTGGCCGGCGCCGTGACCACGGCGGGCGCCGATCCGGACGTCCGGTCGGTCATCGTCGCCGCCGAGGGCCGCGGGTTCTGCGCGGGCGTGGATATCAAGGAGATCCAGCGGACTCCAGGGCATGCGGGGTTGCTCGGAGCGAATCGCGGCTGCTTCGCGGCGTTCGCCGCGGTGTACGACTGCCCGGTGCCGGTGATCGCGGCCGTGCACGGCTTCTGCCTCGGCGGCGGCGTCGGCCTGGCGGGCAACGCCGACATCGTCATCGCGGCCGAGGACGCGACCTTCGGCCTGCCCGAGGTCGACCGGGGCGCACTGGGCGCGGCCACACACCTGTCCCGGCTGGTGCCGCAACACCTGATGCGCGCGATGGTCTACACCTGCCGCACCGTCACCGCCCGGCAGCTCATGGACTTCGGCTCCGTGCTGGACGTCGTGCCCAAGGACGACCTGCGCCGGGCGGCCCGGGACGTGGCCGCCCAGATCGCGGCCAAGAACCCGGACGTGATCCGGCTGGCCAAGCAGTCGCTGAACGGCATCGACCCGGTCGACGTCAAGCGCAGCTACCGCTACGAGCAGGGGTTCACCTTCGAGCTCAACCTGACCGGCGTCTCGGATGAGGCGCGCCAGGCGTTCCTGGACGGGCCGGGCACGTGAGCGCCGGCCAGGTGATGACCGCCGCCGACGTGGCGGGCGAGCTGCGCGACGGGATGACGATCGGGATCGGCGGCTGGGGGTCGCGGCGCAAGCCGATGGCCCTGGTCCGGGCCATTCTCCGGTCCGCGCTGACCGACCTGACCGTGGTCTCCTACGGCGGGCCCGACGTCGGCCTGCTGGTGGCCGCCGGCCGGGTCCGCCGCGTGGTCTGCGGCTTCGTCACCCTGGACTCGATCCCGCTCGAGCCGCATTTCCGGCTCGGCCGGCAGGCCGGCGCGATCGAGCTCACCGAGCTGGACGAGGGCATGTTGCACTGGGGCCTGCTCGCGGCCGCGCACCGGCTGCCGTTCCTGCCGATCCGGGCCGGGCTCGGCTCCGACGTGCCGCGGGTCAATCCGCAGCTGCGCACCGTTCTATCCCCGTACGAGGACGGCGAGGAGCTCATCGCGATGCCCGCGCTGCGCCTGGACGCGGCCCTGATCCACCTCAACCGGGCCGACCCGGCGGGCAACGGGCAGTATCTCGGCCCCGACCCGTACTTCGATGACCTGTTCTGCCAGGCGGCGGACCGGGCGTTCCTATCGTGTGAGCAATTGGTGGACACGGCGAGCCTGCTCGCCGCGGGCCCGCCGCAGAGCCTGCTGGTCAACCGGGCCATGGTCGACGGCGTGGTCGAGGCGCCGGGCGGCGCTCATTTCACCAGCTGCGTGCCCGACTACGGGCGCGACGAGGCCTTCCAGGCCGAGTACGCCGCGTCCGCGGCCAGCCCGCAGGCCTGGAAGGGCTTTTCAGCGCGCTACCTGGACGGCGACGAGACCGGCTACCAGGACGCGGTACGGCGGTTCCGCGACGCGGCGACGGCCAGCCCATGACCGCCGAGCAGGCGACCAGGGCCGAGATCTGCGTGCTGGCGTGCGCCGAGGCGTGGCGTAATGACACGAAGGTGCTGGCCAGTCCGATGGGCGTGATCCCCGCGCTCGGCGCCCGGCTGGCGCGGCTCACGTTCGCGCCCGATCTGCTGCTCTCCGACGGAGAGGCCTACCTGCTCGCACAGGACGACGGCGTCGTCGAGGGGTGGCTGCCGTTCCGGTCGGTGTTCACGATGGTCGCGGCCGGGCGGCGGCACGTCATGATGGGAGCGGCGCAGCTCGACCGGTACGGCAACCAGAACATCTCCTGCATCGGCGACTGGTCCCGGCCCCGGGCTCAGCTGCTCGGGGTGCGCGGCGCGCCGGGCAACACGATCAACCACCCGGTCAGCTACTGGGTCCCGCGGCACACGCCGCGAGTGTTCGTCGAGGCCGTCGACATGGTCTGCGGCATCGGCTACGACCGCGCGGTCGCGGTCGGCGCGCGCTTCCACGAGCTGCGCGTCGTGGTCACCAATCTGGCCGTGCTCGACTTCCAGACGCCCGACCACGCCATGCGGCTGCGCTCGGTCCACCCCGGGGTCGATGTGTCCGACGTTGCGGCGGCCACCGGATTCAGGCTGGCCGTGCCGGCCGAGGT